>Ga0210142_1000261_pt1 | contig 12227 bp, 8 predicted proteins | sample Goodyear_PhragC__FD_184869 | JGI IMG/M metagenome (GOLD analysis project Ga0210142, IMG submission 184869) | Wetland microbial communities from San Francisco Bay, California, USA, that impact long-term carbon sequestration - Goodyear_PhragC_D2... | ecosystem: Environmental > Aquatic > Marine >...
CACGGCAATTTAACCTGATGTTCGAGACGCATGTCGGTGCTGCTGCGGACGAAAGCTCAATCGCATATCTTCGGCCCGAAACCGCACAATCGATTTTCGTCCAGTTTAAGAACATCCTCGAAGTGTCTCGCAAGAAGTTGCCGTTCGGGATCGCGCAGATCGGGAAAGCTTTCCGCAATGAGATCAATCCCCGTAATTTTACGTTTCGGTCACGCGAATTCGAGCAAATGGAGCTGGAATACTTCTGTCACGGGGAAGAGGGGATGAGATGGCTCGACTACTGGTTGGAAGAGCGGCTGAAGTTTTATGAAAACATCGGTATCCCGCGCAGCAAACTTCACGTGCTGACGGTGCCTGACGAAGAGCGCGCTTTCTATTCCAAAGGAACCTATGATATCGAATACGATTTTCCATTTGGGCTACAGGAACTCGAGGGGGTCGCGTATCGAACCGATTACGATTTGCAACAGCACCAGAAAGGGAGCGGTAAATCGCTCGAGTATTTTGATGATGAAGCCAAGCAGCGATTCATTCCGCACGTGGTTGAGCCAAGCGCGGGTGTGGATCGCACCATACTGGCGTTGATCTGCAATGCGTACACGGAAGATCAGGCGCCTAACGACAAAGGCGAAATGGAATCGCGCATAGTTTTACGCTTTCATCCACGGATGGCGCCAATCAAGTGCGCGGTTTTCCCGTTGCTCAAAAACAAGGAGCCCCTGGTCGCAAAAGCAAAGGAGATCGTAGGTCTCCTGCGCCCGCACATGACTGTTTTCTACGACGAGAGCGGCGCAATCGGCCGGCGGTACCGGCGGCAGGATGAAATCGGTACGCCTTTCGGTGTTACCGTCGATTTCGAGACTCTTGGAGAAAAGGAGCCTGCCTTGCGCGACACCGTCACGCTGCGGGATCGTGATTCGATGAAACAGGAGCGTGTCGCCATTCGAGATTTGCCGGAACTGTTGCGCGACCGAATCGTGTGATGGACCTCGCGCAATTCCGCGAATACTGCCTTGGGAAACCTCGTGCAAGCGAGGGCACGCCGTTTGGACCCGATGTTCTCGTGTTCAAGGTTGCCGGTAAAATGTTTGCCCTGGCAGCTCTGGATGAAGTTCCGGCCACGGCGAACTTGAAGTGCGACCCGGATTTAGCGCTCGACCTCCGCGATCGATACGAACAGGTGACGCCGGGTTACCACATGAACAAGAAGCACTGGAATACGGTTGAGATTGAAACGGGCATTCCTGAATCCGAGCTGCGGAAAATGATCGATCACTCCTACGATCTCGTAGTCAAAAGCCTGCCAAAATCTAAGGCAAAGATTGCAGCTCGATCTCGCCGAACCGCAATTTCAGCGCGTCGCGAGCGACGTTGAGAAAACTATCCGCTGCGTCGGTAAGAGCGACATGGAGTTCGCCGCGGTTTGGCTGGCTCGCTCGAAGTGACTGTTGATCCAATGTTTCTTCCACCGCGCGGGCGCAATTCTGCGCCGAATCGACGAGCACGATTTGCTGCTTTAGCAGTCGAGCGATCGCGCTCTTGAGCAGAGGATAATGCGTACAACCGAGCACCAGTGTATCGATTTTGTCGGCCAGCAGTGGTTCGAGATAGCGAGTGATCACTTGATCGGTCAGGTCGTCGTTGAGCAATCCTTCTTCGATTAACGGGACGAGCAATGGGCACGCGCGACTGCTTACCCGCACGTTGTGGTCGGCTGCGCGCAGCGCCTTTTCGTACGCCCCGCTGCGAATCGTAGCACGGGTTCCAATCACTCCGATGTGCCGGTTGCGTGTGGCCTGCAGCGCGGCTTGCGCCCCCGGCTCGATTACTCCGATCACAGGCACGGAAAATTTCTGTGTTAGCAGCGGGAGCGCCACCGACGAAACCGTGTTGCAGGCAACAACCAGCGCCTTCGCGTTTTTCCGCATCAATATTTCCGCCAGTTCCACGGCATAGCGCCGCACGGTTTCAGGACTTTTCGGGCCATAGGGAACACGAGCTGTGTCGCCCAGGTACACGATGTTTTCGTTCGGCAGCAAATCACGCAGTGCTTTCACGACCGTCAAGCCACCGATGCCGGAATCGAAAACACCAAGCGGTCGCGGGTTACTCATGCAGGTGGGAAAGTGGCGGCGTAGTAGATGACCTGCAACTTGGATTGTCTTGTTGGAGCTGTTGAATGAAGCGGCCGCCTTTGGCTGGTGGCCGATAAAAGGGCTTGTCATCGCGCAATCCGCCAATGCATCCTTGGCACATGACTAGCGGGACAAACAGGTCCCTTATCTCGTGGAGACGGAAGGCGGTCCTATTTTCGGGCACTCCGTTTAACGAGTTCGTTGAAAGCAGCGTACAGCCGCCGGAGCCTTGGTTGAAACGGCGCTACTCAAATCTCCCTTTATTCCTTCTGGTCGGCTTCTGCGTCCTGACGGTGAGACTTTCGCTTGATGCAGTGAAAGCGGAGGAAGCGCCCTCGCCTTCGACCACGATTGCGCAACAAGTAGCCCCAAGTCCAACTCCGGCGGGTCCGAGTCCTTACGTGGGTTCGGTAGGTCTGCACACATGGAAGGAAATAAGAAATCAGCCCTCGGTTCACGTGGAACGTGGAGACGATATTTGGGTGGATGTTTATAATTTTGAAAGATGGTGCGACGAATTGGAGAAAGAAAAGAAGCTACCTGAGCAACACGACATTAAGAATCTGATCCTTTATTTGGACCATCGTCCACTTAGCGGAGTTCCGCCGGTCTACTGGTACGAAACCTCGGCATGGACTAGCGCATCAAAGGAGCAGCCTTCGGTCGAGTATAAGATCACCACCGTGTACTTTCCTCTGGTCCGCAATGATGCTTCAAAGACAACATGGTCCCATCTACTTAACCAGCCGGTCCTGGATCGTCGCCTTGTCGTGTCCGTCGGATTCAACAACGGAGAGGAAGTACGATCGGAATTGCGACCGGACGCACAGGGTGAACACAAGCTCGATCAGCAATTCTTTTTGACCATCATTCCGAAGTTTCGCACCGCGCTCGGTTTTATCGTTATTTTCATTGCGTTGATTGCCTTTTTTATGCTGGCTCGCTACACGCATATCATTCGTGATGCGAACGCGCCATGCCGGCCGGATGGTCAAAGGCCTTACAGTCTCGCCCGCGGTCAGATGGCCTTCTGGTTCTTTCTCGTGATCGCGTCCTATTTTTTCCTTTGGGTTGTCACCGGAGCGATGGATACGCTTAATACGTCGGTGCTGGCATTGATCGGAATCAGCGCTGGTACTGCGCTTAGTTCTGCTTTTGTCGACGCGGGCAAACCGGTTCCAGCCGGGTCTACTGGCAATCAGCCAATTGTCGACGTGACGCGGCCATACCCCGAAGTCTTGGAGGAGTTGAAGGAATTGCAAATTGCTACTCAGAAGGAGCTGGAAGCGCTGCAGAAAGCGCGCGCTTCAATATCTCCGTCGGACAAGCAAGAGCTCGAGGAGAATGAACAAAAACAAAATGAGATACGGGAACGGCTCGCAAATTATCGCTGGCAAAGCGCCTATTTCGCATGGCCGACCTGGAAGGGAGTCATGTACGACCTTCTCGCCGAAAATAACCTTATCAGTTTTCACCGATTTCAGATTTTCGTTTGGACACTTGTTCTGGGCATCATGTTTGTCGCAAATGTTTACAACGAACTGGCGATGCCGGCGTTCAGCGCCACGCTGCTGGGATTGCTTGGGATTAGCGCTGGCACTTATGTTGGTTTCAAACTCCCGGAGACGAAAACGCAGTAGCAAACTGCGGTCGATCAGAAAAAAGCAGAGTCTAAAATCCAGCACGGTGCTGCCGATTCATTGACAATCAAACGACAGCCAGGGGACATGTTCTCCGAGGTTCTTGCAATTGCCGGTCGCTCTCCGATGCTTGCCGCATGGCAGAACTTCCCAAGCGTTACGATCCGAAAGCGGTTGAACCGAAATGGTATCAGCGCTGGATTGAGCATGGCGATTTCGTAGCGAATCCTTCGTCGCCGAAGCCGGCGTTTTCGATTGTAATGCCTCCGCCGAACATCACCGGCATGCTTACGCTCGGGCACGTTTTGAACAATACCATCCAGGATATCCTCGCGCGACGAGCGCGCATGGAGGGATTCGAAGTCCTCTGGCTGCCGGGAATGGACCACGCGGGAATCGGCACGCAAACGGCGGTGGAAAAATTTTTGCGCCGGACTGAAAACAAAACGCGCCACGACCTTGGGCGGGAAGAATTTTTGCGGCGAGTCCTGCAATGGCAGGACAAACACGGCGGGATCATCATTGAGCAACTGAAGCGACTTGGTTGTTCATGCGATTGGTCGCGCCAACGCTACACGCTTGATCCCGCCTATGCCGCGGCTGTTCAGAAGGTGTTTGTCGACCTCTACAATAAAGGCCTGATCTATCGCGGGCGCCGCATGATCAATTGGGACCCCGCAGCGCAAACTGCAGTGTCCGACGAGGAAGTGATTAGCAAGCCGCAGAAAGGACACTTGTATTTCGTTCGTTACGAGATCGAAAGTAGGGCAGGCGTCCCGCTTGCGAGTTCGACTTCGCAAGTTCGCCACAGCGAATCCGTCCAATGGCGGACCGGAGGCATGTCCTACATTGAAGTCGCGACGACCCGGCCGGAAACGATCATGGCCGACACCGCGATCGCTTTTCATCCCGGTGATAAACGATATGTCGATTTGTTAGGCAAACATGCCTGGCGCCCTCTGGCACGGGAGAAAATTCCAATCATCGCCGATGAAGCAATCGATCCGGAGTTTGGAACCGGTGTACTAAAGGTCACGCCAGCGCACGACGCTCTGGATTTTGAGATCGGCCAGCGTCATGACCTGCCAGTTATCGACGTTTTAACTCCTAATGGCCGCATCAATTGCCCGGCAGAGCCGGAACTGAACGGACTGGATCGATTCGAAGGCCGGAAGAGAGCAGCGGAGTTATTGCAGGCGAGAGGAGCGCTGACGAAAGCGGAGCCATATGAGAATAATGTCGGCTTCAGTGACCGCAGCGATGTGCCTATCGAGCCGCGTATCAGTGAGCAGTGGTTCCTGCGCTATCCGAAGACCAAAGAAGCGCTGGCGGTTGTCCGTGATCATTTAATCCGTTTTTTCCCCGCTCACTGGGAGAAAGTTTACGGACAATGGCTGGAAAATATCCGCGACTGGTGCATTAGCCGTCAGGTCTGGTGGGGACACAGGATACCGGCGTGGTACCGGAAATCTCAAAGCCCAAATTCCAAATCCCAAAGAGGAGAGGAAATTTACGTTGGCATCGACCAGCCGCCCGATCCGGAGAATTGGACGCAGGATGCGGACACGCTCGACACCTGGTTTTCATCCTGGCTCTGGGCCTACGAAACGATGGACCCGGAGACGCGAAAGAAGTTTTACCCGACCAGCGTGCTCGTAACCGCGCCTGACATCATTTTTTTCTGGGTGGCGCGCATGATTATCGCAGGGCTGGAGTTCAGGCCTGGCAAATGCGATCGCGACGAAGACAACATTCCGTTTCACCACGTCTTTTTCACCGGGCTCATTCGCGATTCCCAAGGCCGAAAAATGTCGAAGTCCCTCGGCAATTCGCCTGATCCCCTTGAACTGATAGACAAATACGGCGCCGATGGCCTGCGTTTCGGATTGATGCGCATAGCGCCAACTGGACAAGACATTAGATTCGATGAACGACAGATCGAGGAAGGCCGAAATTTTGCGACAAAACTCTGGAACGTCGCGCGATTTCGCCAGATGCACGGGCCAAGTGATCCAGCGTCTGCGATCGATCAGCGGAAGTTGTCAATCTACGCCATCGAAGTACTCGTGCGGTTAAACGAGACAATCGACGCAATCGATACCGCCTATCGCGAATATCAGTTCAACACGGTCGCGCAACGCCTGTATGATTTTGTTTGGAGCGATTATTGCGACTGGTTCGTTGAAGCGGCGAAAACTGAGATTTTCAGCGAGGACCAAAACACGAAGAAATCCGCTCTGGCAGTGATGGATTTTGTGCTCTCGGCAGTTTTACGATTGTTGCATCCTTTTATGCCGCACCTTACCGAGGAACTCTGGTCCCTATTGGGTCTGGGGGACACTTCGATTCAATTTGCTGAGCCGCCGAAAAAGCTCGATTTAGACGACGCTGAAGACCTTGCGAACACACACAATTTTGTATCGGAGATCTACGGACTCACACAGGCCGGGCGGAATCTTCGTGTAACATCTAACACTCCATCGAACAGAAAGATGCGATTTATTTTACGCTCTGACCGGAAATCGATTTCCAACGAAATTCCGACCTTAACGCGGCTATTGAACGCACAGGAAGTGGTCCTTCAACCTGGATATCAGCCGCCGGTTGGAACTCCGGTGGCGGTTACGCCTCTAGGGGAAATTTTTCTGCCTGTCGCCGCTGCGGATCAGCCACGCGAAAGGGAGCGATTGGAAAAGGAAATCGCGAAGATTGAAGCGGAAGCCAGAAGCGTGGCGGCGAAGTTAAAGAACGACGCGTTCGTCGAACGCGCGCCAGCGAAAGTCGTGGAGGATCATCGGCAACGGTTGACCGCTCTTAACGCGCAGTTGGCGAAGTTGAAACAGGCGCGCGAAGGCCTGAATTAAAGACGACCTTGTGTTCGTCAATTGTGGCGCCGCGACTTTCAAAAAATTCCTTTAACTCGGGCGTGTAAAAGGTGCCGTCGTATTCCTGATTCAATTCGAGCCAGATCCGGCCCCGCGGCTTTAAATGCTTCGCCAGATCGTCGAGAAAGAAATCCCACTCCGGTACGCCCCAAAGTCCGGGCATCTTGTGATCGTTGAAGCAAACCATGAAAGCGGTAATAACATCGAACTTTTGTCCGAAGCTGGGCAGGGGACGGAACGCCTGGATCCGCTGAACAACGCGGCGCACCTCGAGCAATCGCGTGATTTCGCGAAACATCGGCAGCCGATCCATGTCGAGCCCAAGTCCGGTATGACCAAGCAACTGCGCGATGTAGAGAAAATAACCCGCGCCGCATCCAAGATCGAGAATCCGCTTTGGACGCGACAGATCAAGTTCAATGGCCCGGATGCGGCGAATGTTAACCTCAATCCATCGCTTCAGATCGAGATACTTTGGCCAGTCCGCTCCGGGATCTCCCACTGCATAACGGCTGCGAATCTGCTCGAATTTAACCGGATCGATTGTTTCGATTACGCGCTTCGTTTCCAACGGGAAGGTGTGCGCGCGCAGCAGCCTCAGCGTATGCTTTCTTGCGCTAGCCAGGCTGCGGCCGTCTACCAGTTTTTGTATTTTGTGACCCAATCTCACAAGTCACACATTGTAGCGGAGCGCAACAATTTCAATTAAGCTTTCGGGGACGTGACCATCTGGAAGAAACTGTTGTGGTTGGGCGTGGCTGCGCTGGGCACGTGGGCTGTCGCCGTCCTTGCCCTCTCGCGCGGAGAACGAATCAGCGCGCTTTGGATCGTCATCGCCGGATTTTGCGCCTTATCCATTAGCTATCGCTTCTATAGCAAGTGGCTCGCGACAAAAGTGCTCATGCTAAATGAGGAGCGCGCCACTCCGGCAGTTCTGCGTAATGACAATAAGGACTATGTGCCGACGAATCGGTGGATGGTGTTTGGACATCATTTTGCGGCGATTGCCGGACCGGGGCCGCTCGTTGGGCCAGTGCTCGCGGCGCAGTTTGGTTTTCTTCCCGGCACTCTTTGGATTTTGATCGGAGCCACGCTTGGCGGCGGAGTGCACGACATGATCATTTTATTCGCCTCGATCCGGCGCGGCGGAAAAACGCTGGGCCAAATGGTGAAGGAAGAAGTTGGACCAGGCGTGGGTTTTCTCGCGTTGATCAGCGTGTTGGCGATCATGATCATTTTGCTGGCAGTCCTTGCGCTCGTTGTTGTCCAGGCCCTGGGGCATAGTTCGTGGGGCGTTTTCACCATCGCGGTGACCATTCCACTGGCGTTGATTATGGGAATCGCTTTGCGCACAGGAAAAGTGAGTGTCATTGCGATCACGATTTTTGGCTTGTTCGGCCTGGCGTTTGGCGTGTGGGGCGGACAATTTCTCGGCCAATTTCCGGCCATTGAAGCGTGGTTTCGTCACGACCAAAAATGGCTGGCGTGGGCAATCATGATCTATGGGCTGGCAGCCTCGATTTTGCCGGTATGGATGTTGCTCACGCCGCGCGATTATCTCAGCACGTTCTTGAAACTTGGCACCGTTGCCATGCTCGCGGTCGCGGTGGTGTTAATTCATCCCACGCTGCAAATGCCATCGATTACAAAATTCGTCGATGGCACCGGGCTTGTCTTTGCCGGCCCGGTATTTCCTTTTGTTTGTATCACCATCGCGTGCGGCGCCGTCTCAGGTTTTCATTCCCTTATTGCCTCGGGCACCACGCCGAAAATGATCCGACGCGAGTCGCGAGTAAGAAGCATCGGCTACGGCGCGATGGTAACTGAAATGATGGTCGCTCTGATGGCGATGATCGCGGCGTGCGTGTTGGAACCGGGAGAATATTTCGCCATCAACATGAAAGGCACGCCCCACGAAGTCGTGGCAACAGTTTCCGCGGCCGGGTTCCCTGTGACCGAACACGAAATGCAAACGCTTGCCGCGGATCTTGGCGAGTCCACAATGTTCAACCGTGCAGGAGGCGCGCCGACGTTTGCAGTCGGCATGGCTCACATGTTTGCGCGAGTCACTGCGAATCCGACCGCACTGGCGCTGTGGTATCACTTCGCCATCATGTTTGAAGCCTTGTTCATCCTCACGACGATTGATGCTGGAACACGGGTAGGGCGTTTTCTGCTTCAGGACCTTCTCGGCAATCTCTGGAGGCCCCTCGGCAACACGCGTTCCTGGAGCGCAAACTTCTTCACCAGCGTCCTTCTGGTGGCGGCATGGGGATGGTTTTTGTACGAAGGGGTGATTGATCCTCTTGGCGGAATCAATTCCCTTTGGCCGCTCTTTGGACTGGCGAACCAATTATTGTCGGTGGTCGCTCTTTGCCTCGGCACCACGCTCCTGATCAAAATGCGAAAAACGAAGTATGTCTTTGTCACAATTCTGCCGCTTTGCTTCATGTGCGCCGTTACTTTCTCGGCCGGCTACATGAAAGTGTTTTCGCCCGACCCGAGACTCGGTTTCTTGAGTGGTGCCCGCTCGCTTTTGCGTGATGCCTCGGGAATCTCCGATCCAGCTAAAGCCGCTGACCTGGTAAGGCAGGCAAGCGTGTGGCGCCTCGATGCACTGGTGGCCATTTTCTTTCTGACGCTCGTGCTGTTAATCGTGCTGGGCTCTGCCAGGCAGTGGTGGCGACTATTGCGCGGAAAGAAACCGCTGATTCTCTATGAAAGCGAATTTGTGCCTGTTAGTGCTGCGCGACTGGCACAGTTTTAAATACGGCATGTAGCGCATACGTCTCGCCCGCCGCGGCGGGCCAGAGGCACGCGCTACATCACTGACACTGCCAGCTTGATATTGGTGAGCATTCTTGTTTCGATAGCGGCGTGCCTGCCGATGATTCGGTGACTTCACAGACTGGGGTTGATCCAGGCGCGCGATATGGAAACGTCGCATTCACGACCACCCACTGGACCGTGGTGTTGCAGTCGCAAGGCGAATCGGCCGCCGCACAAGAAGCGCTCGAGAAACTTTGCAGCAGCTATTGGCGGCCGGTCTACAGCTTCATCAGGCGAGAAGGCGCCCGACACGAGGAGGCGGAAGATCTCACTCAGGCCTTTTTTGCTCTGTTGTTACAGCGCCGGAATTTTGATGATGTTCGCAAAGAGAAAGGACGCTTACGTTCTTATCTGCTGACGTCGCTGAAACATTTCCTTGTCAGTGAACACCGCCGTGCGGTGACGGCCAAGCGGGGGAAAGGACAACAGTTGGTGCGCTTGGAGGAACTGACCGCGGGCGAACGAAGTGAGATGGAACCGGCAAATCCTCTCACGGCTGACCGGCTTTATGAACGTAGCTGGGCTTTAACGCTCATGGAGCAAGTGTTGTGCAGGTTAAAGGACGAATACTGCACAGCGGGCAATGCCGCGTTATTTGATTCGCTGAAGCAATTACTGCCCGACGAACCGGGAGCACAGTCACGACCGGAGATCGCGTCGCAGTTGGGCATGACGGATAATGCACTTCGGCAAGCCTTCCATCGGTTTCGCCACCGTTACCAACTCTTGTTGCGCGAAGAAATCGGTCACACTGTCGCCATCGCCAGCGATATCGAAGATGAGCTGCGCCATTTGATCACTGTGTTGCGAACGTAAAGACACGAATTACACGAATTGTCACGAAATTTATGAGGCTTGAAACTCTTGGATCAATTGGTGTGAATTGGCGAGATTCATGTCTTCCTCCATTAGTGTGCATTGGTGAAATTCGTGTCTCGATGGGTGTAATTTGTGTCTGAACTGCTTTACAAGGAAGAAATTTTCCAACTGGTGGGTATTTGCATGGAAATCCATCGCGAGTTGGGAAAGGGCCACGATGAAGTGATCTACAAGGACGCTCTCGTTGTTGAACTGACTCGTGCGGGAATACCGTTTTCGCGCGAGAAAAATTACGAAATCACATACAAAGGAGTTATCCTGCCTCACTATTACTCTGGGATAAGATTCTCTTTGAAGCCAAAGCCGTCGAAAAACTGACCGATTCGCACCTCAAACAAGTGTTGAACTATCTCGCTGCCTCGAAACTTCGCGTCGGTCTATTAGTCAACTTTGGCGGCGATGTGTTGGAATGGAAACGGGTCATTTTATAGGGAGTAATTGATGTCTGAAGAGTCACCAGCTTCGTGTGAATTCGTGAAATTCGTGTCTCATAAATACAGACAAGCGTAACGCATGATAGAATTCGGCGCAGTACCCGATGGAGAGCTCAGAGGCGACTCTCCCATCATGACCTGCGTGCCTAAGATTTGTGTAAAGTGCGGAGCTGAAATTTTTGCGGACGCACCAGAAGGCCTTTGTACTGCTTGTCTGTTTGAGACCGGCCTCAATTTCCTCGCTGAAGAAACCGACGAACCGCCGAATACAGGTAGGGCGCGACCGCCGGGCGCGCCGAAAATGAAGTCAGGCAGCGCAAAAACGTTCACCACCTTTGGCGATTACGAGTTACTGGAAGTAATCGGACGCGGCGGTCAAGGCGTGGTGTATCGCGCCCGCCAGAAAAGTCTGAACCGCACGGTAGCGTTGAAAATAATCGGTCTGGGACACTGGGCCACGGAAGCGCACCTGAAGCGATTCCGCCGAGAAGCTGAGGCTGCAGCTCGTTTAGAACATCCCGGTATTGTTCCAATCCATGAAGTCGGCGACCGCGATGGCTCATGCTATTTCAGCATGAAGTTCATTGAGGGAGGACAACTCGATGCAGTTGCCAGGTCCGCCACGGCGGATTCGTCCTGTGGCGAACGCAAGCCGATACCGATTCGGCGCGCGGTGGAATTAATCGCGAAGGTCGCGCGCATTGTGCATTACGCACATGAACACGGAATTCTTCACCGCGACATCAAACCGGGAAACATTTTGCTCGACCAAAAGGGCGAACCGCACCTGACCGATTTCGGTCTGGCCCGGTTGATCGAGACCGAGAGCACGGTTACACGCACCATGGAAGTGCTCGGTACGCCCAGTTACATGGCGCCGGAGCAAGCTGTGGGAAACAATGAGACCGTCAGCACTCTTACAGACGTTTATGGCATTGGGGCGGTGCTTTACCAATTGCTCACTGGCCATCCGCCTTTTGCGGGTGGAACAACCTACGAGACTATCAAATTATTGCTGGACACTGAGCCGCGACAACCGCGCCTGTGGAATGCGAAAATAGATCGCGATCTTTCGACAATTTGCCTGAAGTGCCTCGAAAAAGATTCAAAGCGCCGTTATTCTTCCGCGCTCGCGTTGGCTGAAGATCTTGAGCATTGGCTAAAGCATGAGCCGATTTCGGCGCGTCACGCTGGAATCTTCATCCGCAGCAAAAAATGGGTGCGACGCAATCCAACCAGTGCACTCCTAGCGGCATCGCTCGTCGCTCTCGCGGCAGCGGCGGGTTGGATCATTTGGAAAAGTGATTTTACCCAGCACCCACTGACAACAGGCATTGCGGTGCTGCCATTTGAAAATCTGAGTGATGAGAAAGAGCACGCGGTTTTTGCCGACGGCGTGCAGGACGACATTTTGACCAAGCTGGG
>Ga0210142_1000262_pt1 | contig 12206 bp, 13 predicted proteins | sample Goodyear_PhragC__FD_184869 | JGI IMG/M metagenome (GOLD analysis project Ga0210142, IMG submission 184869) | Wetland microbial communities from San Francisco Bay, California, USA, that impact long-term carbon sequestration - Goodyear_PhragC_D2... | ecosystem: Environmental > Aquatic > Marine >...
ACGCTCACCTGGATAATGCGGCCGCACCTCTGCTGCCAGCGCCGGATCCGGTCGATGGTGAAAATGAACACCCACTCGCCGAGGTCGTAGATCAGCCCGGTTTCCTCGGCAATGGGAATGAAGACTTCCGGACTCACCAGCCCCAGGTGCGGGTGGTCCCAGCGCAGCAAGGCCTCCGCTTTGACGATTCCGCCGCCGTTGAGATCCACGATCGGCTGGTAATGGATCTGCATCTGCCCTTGGGCCAGGGCCAGGCGCAGATCGTTGCTGAGCGCCAGTTTCTTTTGCGCCGCCTGCTGCATCGAAGCGGTGAAGTAGCCGAAGCGGTTGCGACCCTCGGCCTTGGCCACGTACATCGCCTGGTCGGCCTGCTTGAGAAGCCCGTCCGGATCGCCGGCGTCCGCAGGGTAGAGGGTGATGCCGATACTGGCCGAGACATAGGCCACATCGTCGTCCCCCAGATTGAACGGCTCGGCCAGGTCGTGAATGAGCGCCTGGGCAATCCGCTCCACGCTGGCCTGGGTGCTGAAATCGGGGAGCAGTACGGTGAACTCGTCTCCCCCCAGGCGCGCCACGGTGTCGGTATCCCGGACGTCGGACTGGATCCGCCTGCCGGCCTGCACCAGCAGCAGATCCCCCTTGGCATGGCCCAGGTTGTCGTTGACTTCCTTGAAGCGGTCCAGGTCGATGAACAAAAGCGCCAGCGGATGGCCGGAGCGCTGCGCCTTCTTGATCTCCTGTTCCAGCCGTTCGAGCATGAGTTGGCGGTTGGGCAGGCCGGTCAGGGCGTCGAAGTTGGCCTGCTTCCAGATCAGCTCTTCGGTCTTTTTGCGCTCGGTGATGTCGGTGAAAACTGAAAAATACTGCTTCAGGGTACCGTGGGCATCGCGGATGGTGTTGATCGTCAGCCATTTGGCATAGACCTCGCCATTCTTGCGCCGGTCCCAGATCTCTCCCTCCCAGTGTCCCAGGGTATTCAGGGATTCCCACATGGCGGCGTAAAAGGCGTTGTCATGCCGTCCGGAGGCGAAGATCTTGGGATCCTTCCCCTGCACCTCCTCCAGGGTGTAGCCGCCGATCCGCGCCGCCGCCGGATTGATGGAGACGATCCGGTTGGCGGCGTCGGTGATGACTACGGCCTGCTCCATGGTCTCGAACACCCGGGCCGCCAGCGCGAGACGCTCTTCCTGGGCGACCTTCTCGGTGAGGTCCTCGATGTAGACGAACAATCGTCCCCCCCGGAGCTTCGAGTAGGTGGCGACCACCTCTACCGGCCAGGTCGACCCGTCCTTGCGGCGGTGTTCGGTACGGAAACGTCCGAACCCCTCCGCGACCACGCAGCGGATATGAGCCGCGGTCTCCTCCGGCGTTTCCAGGGCCTCGACATCGGCAATCGCCAACTCCAGCAGTTCGGCGCGGCCGTACCCGGATTGCTTCAGGTAGGCGTCATTCACCTCCAGAAACCGCCCCTGGCTGTCGGTGACCCAGAACCCGAGCGGGGGCGTGTTGATGGCCGTTTTGCAGACCTTGAAGCCTTCCCGGAACCGGGCCTGCCAGTTCTGGCGCTCAGAGATCTGGCGCGCAACGCTGAACATGGCCTCTTTGCCGCCGATTTCCACCCGGCGCACGCTCAGTTCCACCGGCATGATCGAACCGTCCTTCCGGCAGTGCGCCGATTCGAAGGTCGACTGCCCCTGGCGCAGCACCAGGGCAATGCGCTCGGGCACCTCGACGGCGAATTCCCGCGGATTCAGCTCGGCAATGTTGTGCCCGATCACTTCGCACTTCCGGTAGCCGAGGCGCTGATGGAAGGCCGGATTGCAATCGAGGATGGTCCCCTCCCGGTCAATGACCAGCACGCCGTCGGCCATGATATCGAACAGCGCCTGCTGCAGTTCGCGGGTCGATTGGAAGATCAGCGAGGGCATGGGTTCCGGCATGGGAGAACTCCGATCAGGAAGCCCGAAAGGGCTGGGCTTCAGTCAGGCAATTGCGAACGCTACGTCACCTCGTCCAGGGGATATGGAGGACCGCGAGAAGGAGCCGCAAAGCGCACCCCAACGAAAACGTCTCTATATCCCCCAAAGCCCCCGGCTAACGGCAGTGAGACCGGGGAGTTGCGTAAATTGTAGCAAAATCGCAGCACATCGGTGAGAATTGCTTTCCAAATGACCTTTCCGGTAAGCAATTCTCACCGATGTGCTGCAAAATCGCAGCACATCGGTGAGAATTGCTTACCGGAAAGGTCATTTGGAATGAGCGGCGGGGGGAAGGAACACCGGATTTTTGCGCGCCCCGTCGCTATAAGGGCCCACCCGGATCAGGCCGGCTTCTCGGCGACGAAGACCAGAAACGGCCACAAGGGAACACCGATCCGCTGCGAGAAGACCACCCGCGCCCCCGCCCTCTCCAGCACCGGCAGCACCCGCACCGCCCGGCAGCCCATGGTGAGCCCCGGGAAATGCCAGGCCCAGTCCTCGACCAGGCAGCCCAGCCGCCGGACCAGGGGGTGGCCCGGTTCCGTGGAGTGGGCGACGGCGATGCGGCCGCCGGGCCGGGTCACCCGGTACATCTCCAGAGCTCCCGCTGCCGGGTCGTAGAGGGGGCAGAGGCTGTAGGTGGAACAAACGACGTCGAATTGCCCGTCGGCGAAAGGGAGGTGGACCATGTCCCCGGCCTGGAAAGCGACCCGGTCCTCCAGGCCCGCGCGGTTGACCTTGTCGCGGGCGACCGCCAGCATCGCCGCGCTCAGGTCGAAGAGCGTCACCCGCCCGCTGGGGCCGGCGCGCCTTGCCGCCAGGATGCCGGTGGAGCCGGTACCCGCACCGCAGTCGAGGACCCTGTCGCCGGAACGAACGGCCTGCTCCACCAGCAGCTCCCGGCCGCGCTGGTCGGAGCGCGCGGTCAGCAGGGCATGCTGCAGATCATAGCGGGCGGCAATCCGGCCGTAGACCCGCTTCAAGGTTTCCGGGCTCAAGGCACTGCGCACAACAACCGCCTCCGAAGGTCTGGCCCCGGCGGGCCGGCAGGCTTATTTGATGAAATACCCGGAAACCCGCCACTTGCCATCCTGGTCAAGGGCAGGCGTGACGGTTTCGATCGCATGCTGCTTCTTGACAAAAGTTGTCTGAAAGAGGATCAGGACATACTCGCCGTCCGGCGCGCCTGGTGGACTGGTCAGGTATTGACTGCTTTTGACGGCGCGCTGGGTCACGGCTCCGAAGAACGGACGGAGGCCGGAAATCTTCGCCACCCATTCCTGTTGGCTGACCTGGCTCTTGAACAGGCTGGAGGTTTCGGCCCAGCTCTCCGCATATTTCCCCGCGTCGACCAGGGCCAGAAATTTCTCCGCAGCGGCGATGGCCGCCTGTTCTTTCGGGCCCGTACTTTCCTGGGCGATGGCCGGCAATGCCCAAGCCAGGGAAAGGGCGAGTGCTACCCAGACCGTCCGTTTCGCCATCCTGTTCATGTGACCTCCGCTGGAATCAGAAAGAAAATTTCATCACCGATGGGCTGATGATCGGTCCGCCACCTTCCAGGCCCTCAGCAGGTGACGTGGAACATGCCGATCACGGCGCCTGCGGCGGCGTTCCAGGCCAGCAGTGCCCGGGGGGTGGGCAGCAGCTGGACTTCGCAGCCGTTTTCCCGGAAATAGTCGGCGGCTTGCTCCGAGAGGTCGAGGTTGCCGCCCTGCCCGGTGCCGATGATCAGCAGCGTCGCCCCCGCGTCGAAGATGTGTTCCGCCTCCTCACGGGAAACCTTGTGCGACGTTCCGTACTTCGCCTTGGAAAGTTTCTTCTTGCGCTTTTTCACCTTGCCGCTCAGGCGGATCACGACGTCGTGCTCGTACTGCTCACCCGCTATGGTGATGCTGCCGAATTCCGTGCCGTAGATGACTGGTTTCACGGCCTGTCCTTTCCAGCCTGGAACGGCCCATGGGAACGGGCCGGGACAACTCCGGGTTTGGGTGGGGAATTGGCGCGACCTGGCGGCTGTTTCGATCGGTCGTCCTGCCCATAGTCCCCATTATACTGCCGCATGGATCCTTGAAGAGGTGCAGAATCAATCCGCTTTCGGTGCCCGGCCGAGCCACACGACAAGGCCTTTTTTTACCCGGCACCTGGCGTACAACTTCCTACCCTTCCGGTGGTAGGAAACCCCATAGTGATTCGGCCACGGCGTTACTGAAACAGTGGCGAGTCCGAGCGTCTCACAATGGGCGCGAATGATTTTTTCATTTCGCGGGTCCAGCACTTTCGCCAGGATATTCGGCAGGAACACCACAGCAAAAAACATCCCGACGACACCGAGAAGGACGAGAAGGGCGGCCATCACTGCCCCAACGAGGGGGAGCAGAATTTGAAGATGGGAAGGTTCACGCACCTACCATTTTATGGGCCAGCCTGGCGCACTTCGCTTTTATCCTGGTCGGGAGCCGGATCTCTTTGTTGATCACCCCGCCAACCCAGATATCCCCAACCGGCCGGGCGCCGAGTTGCGCCGCGAGCAGTTTCAGCGCCTTCAGGGTGCCGTTGAAATACCTGCCGATCAGCAGCGGGGCCCCGCTCGCGGAGACCAGAATCGCCTTCCTGGGTTTGGCCGGGTTGCGCAGCACCGGGTTGCGACTTCCCCAGGGCCAATAGGCGAAACAGACGCAGCGTTCGAGGAATTTCCGAGTCAGGGCGTTGGCGTTGCCGGCGTTGGTGGGAGCGCCGAGGATCAGGTAGTCGGCGGCCTCGACCAGATCCAGAATCCGGTTCATGTCGTCCCGAAACGGGCAATTGCCCCGGTCGGTTCCAGGAACCTGCAGGCAGTTGCGGCAGTTGGTACAAAACTCGATATGGCAGTCCCGGAGGTAGACGGTCTGACAGTCCACCCCTTGCGCCCTGAGACCCTCGAGGATTTCCGAAACGACGGAATCGACCGTCCCGCCCTTGCGGTAACTCCCCGAGATTGCGACGGCTTGAGGATTTTCGGCCATGATTATTCCCATCCCCTTTGAGCTTTGCGTGACTTCGTTCATCTCAACTCAATATGCCGTGAAGTTCGAGGGACACCTTTCTTAATTGATTGTCTTGTCTAGAAGGAAATTAAGTAAGGTGTCTTCGGAACTCGCCTCCACAAGAACCTAGGGGGTCAACTCTGCTCCGCCAATCTCACGATGGCGAAAGCAGTTACGACCCGCCGTCTTCGCTTCGTAGAGTACCATATCGGCGTTCTTGACCAGAAGGTCCGGCGTCAGGGAATGGGACACCGCAGCCAGCACGGCAATCCCCTGGCTGATAGAGACCACCGCGCCGGTGCTGGCCCCTTCGTGGACGATACCAAGATCCAGCACAGCCCGGCGGAACTTTTCGGCGAGCTGTTGGGCCCCCGCCAGGCCGGTGTTCGGCAGCAGGCAGCAGAACTCCTCGCCACCATATCGGGCCAACAGGTCAACCCTGCGCCTGACCAGGATATTGAGAGTCGAGGCTACTTGTTTGATGCAATCGTCGCCGGCCTGATGGCCATAAAGGTCGTTGTATTTCTTGAAGTCGTCGATATCGATCATGATGCAGGCCATGGGAGTACGCTCCCTGCAGGCAAAGTTCCACATCATGAGGAGCTTTTCCTCGTAATGGCGACGGTTGGCAATGCCGGTCAGGCTGTCGCAGTAAGACTGGCGTTCGAGGAAGTCCCGGTACCGTTTCAACTCGGCATGGGTTTGTACACGAGCCTGGACAATGATCGGCCTGAACGGCTTGGTGACATAGTCGACGGCACCGGCCTGGAAACCGAGAATCTCGTCCTGTTCGCCCGTATTGCTGGTGATGAAGATGACTGGTATCCGGGCGGTGCGGCTGTCGGCCTTGAGGCGCCTGCACACCTCAAAGCCATCGATGCCGGGCATGATGACATCCAGCAGGATCAGGTCCGGCGGCTCGTCGGAACAAGCAATGGCCAAGGCCTTTTCACCGTTGGTAGCGGTGCGGAGCTGGTACGCGTTCTTGAGAAGCTCCACGAGTACCCAGATATTGCCCGGTTCGTCGTCCACGATCAGGATCGTGGACTTATCCGCCAGATCAGCCATGGTCGTCTACTTCCCCGCTTCCCCGAGCAGCCCGGCTAGACCATCCACGATCAGCGCCGCCTGCTCGAATTCAAAAACCGACAGTTGCGCTTCCAGGGCTGCGAATTGAGGGCCGGCAGTATTGTCAAGGCCGGCATTTCCCTTCAACCGTTTCGCCACGTCAAGCGCCAGGGGATCGCTGCGGGCAACAAGGCGGCGCAACTCACTGACCAATGTAACCGGAGACGAGGCGATGCCGGAGATCGCCGGCATCGCCTCAGGTTCCTCGGATCCCAAGTGCGCGACGGTATGGGCGACAACGTCACAGGCTCGTTCCAGTGCGGCAATCAGGGGCGCCTCGGCCGTTGAGGGGGGGCCGCCCAGAAGTTCTTCCAGTTCGCAGGCAAGCCGGTACACGTCGGTGGCGTACAGATTGCCCGCTATCCCCATCAGCGAGTGCATGCATCTGCGGGCCTCGTCACGCTGTCCTTCCCGGAGCAACAGCGGCAGTTGCCGGGCCTTCAGGATGTCCCGAGTGGCAAAGTCGACGATCAATTCCCGATAGGCGGCACGGTTATTGTTGAGCAGTGCCAGACCTTCATCCAGATCGAAACCTTCGAGGGTTTCCGGGAGATGGGCCGGGGATTCTCCGGCCCCGGACCCTGTTTTCCCGTTGGGAACGGCGCGGTCGCCCGGCATGATCCATCGGGCCAGCAGGCCATGGAGCTGAGCGGGATCGACCGGTTTGCTCAGGTAGTCGCTCATGCCGGCGGCCAGACATTCTTCCCGTACGCCGCTCATGGCGTGGGCGGTCATGGCGATAATCGGCAGTTCGGCGTAACGGTCGTTGCCGCGGATTAGGGCTGTGGCTTCATAGCCTCCCATGACCGGCATCTGAATATCCATGAACACGAGATCATAGTCCGTGCTGGACACTGCGGCCACCGCCTCCTGGCCATTGGCAGCAAAGTCGGTAATCAGCCCTGCTTCCCTGAGGAGTTCGGCTGCGACCTGCTGGTTTACCGAATTGTCGTCCACCAGCAGCACACGTGCGCCACGGATACGATCGAGCCGCGTCCGCACCTCCTCAGGCGCCTTCTCCGTGCTGAAGGCACGGGGATCGCGGCAGAATGTCTGCATGATGGTGTCGAGTAATAGCGAGGCGTTCACCGGTTTGATGAGGAGCGAATTGATGCCGACTTTTTCCGCCTGGTTCATCACTTCCTCCCGGCCGAAGGCGGTCACCATGATGGTGACGGGAAGCCGGTCGAGCTTCAGGTCGCTACGCATCCGTTTCACCGTTTCTATCCCGTCCATTTTGGGCATCTGCCAGTCCATCAGCACCAGGTCGAAGGGATCGTCCCTTGCCGCCCGTTGCAGCGTGTCCAGGGCCACCTGACCGGAATCAACCGCCTCAGCCGTGATCCGGAAACCGGCCAACTGCGCGAGCAACACCTGACGAGACAATTCGTTATCGTCCACCACCAGCACCTTGAGACTGGAGAGGCTCGAGGGAATGCTTTTCGGCGAGGAAACGAGCCGCTCGTTGAGGCGAAACCGGCAGGTGAAACTGAAACGGCTCCCCTGACCCGGACTGCTTTCCACATCGATCCGCCCCTCCATCATTTCCACGAGGTTCTTCGATATGACCAGGCCCAGGCCGGTACCGCCGAAGTTGCGAGTCACCGACGTGTCGGCCTGGCTGAAGGCGACAAACAGGCGCGACAGTTCCTCGTCGCTCATGCCGATGCCGGTGTCCTTGACGGTGAAGCGAACCAGGCAGCAGGAGGCATCCCTTTCCACCAGCTCGGTCCCGATCAGGACGCTGCCGGACTCGGTGAACTTCACGGCGTTTCCCGTCAGATTGAGCAGGGCCTGGCCGAGACGCAGGGGGTCCCCCATCAGATTGAGGGGGACGGCCGGATCGATGGAGATCACCAGCTCAAGCCCCTTCTCGGCGGCATTGATACCAACCATGCCGGCGATGTTGTTGACGACCTCCTCCAACCTGAAGTCGATCTGCTCCAGACGCAACTTGCCCGCCTCGATTTTCGAGAAATCAAGGATGTCGTTGATCACGCCCAGTAGGGAAATCGACGCCGATTCGATGTGGGACAGATAGCCTCGCTGTTTGTCGTCCAGCGCGGTCTTCTGGCAGAGTGCGGCAAAACCACTGATGGCATTCATCGGGGTTCTGATTTCATGGCTCATGTTGGCGAGAAATTCATTTTTTGATCTGGCAGCAGCCTCGGCCTGGCACCGCGCCTGCTCAAGCTCGTCGTTCTGCTCCAGGATTTTGCGCAGGGCGGCGGACCAGTTGTGGTGAAAGGTGAGGGCGATGAAGAACAGGATCATCACCAGGCCGGTTACGCAGACGGTGTAGAAAAATTGGAGATATTCGAGCCGATACAGTTCAGGAAATGAGATTCCGAGGGCAGCGGCGACGCCATAGGCGATGGAGACGCCGCTGCAGAACAGGAACCAGAACAGCGTCGACAGGCAGTAGCCAAGCAGCAAAACGCCGGCAACGGGAATAAGCGCAAACCAGGGAAACACCATGGAATGCAGCCCCCCGGAGAACATGCTGCAGCCGAGCACCGCCACGATACAGCAGCAGGCAAGATAGAGGTTGGCGCACAGACGGTAGCGGCCTGTGGTTCTGAACAGAAAGAGTATGGCGTAGAGCAGAACGAAACAGCTGAGCATCAGCCAGACGCCGACCTGAAAGCCGATGACCAGGGACACGCCGACGTAGAGAAAGGAAAACAACGACGTGATCAGGCAGATGGAGATCAGCAGCCGATCCGACGACAGCCGCCGTTGGTCCGGTTCGACATGGCTCGGGATGAACGGCTTGACAACTCTGTCGAAGAAACGGGAAACCTCGTCAATAATGACGCTACTCATGAAACACTCCTGATTTCGTAGCGATTCGGTCTGGCCAGTGGAGTTCAGAAAGCTGGCTTTACCAGATTAAAATTTTGTCGAGAAGCCAATTGATAGTCTCCCTGAATCCCTTGTGGCAACTACGGGGCCGGGTTAAGGGCCTAGTCCTCGAACGCAAAGCCCCCCGCCGTGTCGGGATGGGCCTCGAACAGGTGCTGGAGGGTGCCGACGATGCCGTCCTCGGCAAAGTAGCACACCTCCATGAGCAGGTTCGTCAGCCCCTCTGCCGGGAGCAGCCGGCAGAGTTCCGGAATGCTGAACTCCTCCCGTACCGCCTTGAGCATGGAGAGCAACTCCAGCTTGGTAATCTTGAGGGTAAAGACCTTCTCGCAGAGCAGCGGATCGACGTCGTTCATGAACAGGCGGATGAAGCGATCCAGGGTGAGCATTCGGGGTGAGCATTCGGGGTCGGACCAAGTCAACCACTCAATATCACAGGAAATTCATTCAAAAATAGCCGTTATTTGGTGCTATGGCTCGATTTTCGGGGCTAAAATCCCGTCCATTATTTTCCTGTGCGTTTTTGGGAACATTGTTCATTTAGCCGAGGGCATAGGAGCCAGCCGACTCCGGGGAAAAATATATTCAGCCTTTTCCCTTGCCACCGAACAACCTTTCGAACAACTCCTCCGACTTGGCTAGTCCCTTCTCCGTAAGAACAACCGACTTGGTCTTGTTGCGTGGATCGAGAATATATCCTTGCTGGAAAAGCCGGTCCATGACCGCAAAATCGAACCCCTTCCAGGCCCTCGCCCCGTCGTGCAGCGTCAACTGCAAGAGAGCGAGCACTGCCTCGTCGATTTCATCCTGATCCACTTCCGCCGCCAGAACCCGAGATGCGTACGGCTCCGGCCTCTCATGGACCTGACTGACCAGCGGATAGCGCTCGGGGTGCAAAACGCTTTCCACCTCCAGGTCCACATCCAGATCGGGCCAGTAAAGATGCTGGGCCGAAGGGAGTTCGACATGCACGAGTTTGCCGATCGGCGCGTCGCGAAACCAGGGGAAGGTCTCGAACGGTAGAAAGACTTCCCGATCGTGGATCAGCAGCCAGAAACCATGGCTCGAGACATTGGTGACTTCAACCGCCGAAGTGGCGGTGCCATGCGTTGCGAATGTCATCCTCGTGTTTCCTTATCAGATTTCGGACGCGATTCAGCTCGGGCCCGGACAACCCGTAATTCTCCGCCAAAGTGATCTGCGGCTCGATCCAGAACTTTGCCTCTCCTGCCTGGCCGTGAACATGAATATGCATCCGAGTTTCTTCGCGGGAGAAGAAATAAAATCGAAAACCTTCTTGCCTGAAAACGGTCGGCGTCAAAACCCCCTCCTGCAAATTCAGGTTACTGAAATACGTTTTCCCGGACAAGTCGCAATGCGACTCATCAATCTCCGCGGATAGCCGGGTCCCAACTTCCCGAGAAGCGCAAGGGCAGTATGCCCCAATTACAAGACAGCCCGCCCGGCATCTCTGCCGGTGCGGGCTGTTTTTTAGTTTCGTCGCTGTACGCCATGGTCCCCTCCATGCTCCAAAACGCCTTTAATTCAAACTGTCTGGGCGGTTCCTGTCAAGGCGTTTACGCCTCGCCCCAGCGCCCCGTCCCCGCCGTGGCGCGGCGGCGCGATCCCCCATTCGAGGATCAGATGGTCGGGGTCCTTGCGCAGCAGCCGGGCGACCGCCTCGCGCAGCACCGGGCCCTCGGCGGAATGCTGGCCGCGGCCGGTGACGATCAGGACCGTGCGGCTGCCGTGGTGGACGGCGTCCTGCAGGAACCAGCGCGCCTTCTCCAGCGCCTGGTCGCGGTGCAGGCCGTGGAGGTCGAGCTGCTCCTCGGGGACGAGCTGGCCGCGGCGCAGCTGGCGCATGCGGCGCGGCGCGGGTCGGGGGAGTTCCGCCTCGAGTTCGGGTTCGGGGTATTCGTCGGCGAAGGTGACGTCGAGGCGGCCGACGGCAGCGAGGAATTCGTCCTCGGGGGCAGCGGGCTTCGCCGGGGTCTGGGGCTTGGCCGGGGGGTGTTCGGTGGGCTCGGGGAGCGGATTTTCCGACAGGTCGTCGCGGTCCTGCCTGGCGACGCCGAGCAGCTGCATCTCGGCGGCGAAGAGCTCGCCGTCGTCGGCCGGGGCCGCCGGTTTGGGCGCGGGGGGGGGCGGGGGTTCCGTCTTGGCAGGCTTCTTCTCAGGCTTGGGCGCGTCGGAAACGGGCAACCCCTTCAGATCCCTGAAGGGGTTGTGGGCGAAGTCTTTGGGTTTCGGCGGGGCGGGCTTTTTGGCCATCAGCGTCGCACGATTTTGCGGCGCCCCTGGATCGCCTTGGTCTGCTGCTTGATCAGGGCGCCGGGGCTCTCCAGGTGGAACTGGTACCACATGTCGCCGAAGTCCTTCATCCGCATCTTCTTGCCGGCCTTGAGCAGCTCAATGTTCTCCTGAAGGTTCTCGTCATCCTTGCAGCGGCGCAGGCCGCGCTCGAGGGTGTCGATGGCCTTGCTGCGCTCGCCGATCTTCTCCAGGCAGAAGGCGTAGATCGCCCAGAGCAGCGGCTCCTTCTTGGTGGCGGTGACCGCCTTCTCGAAGGTATCGATCATCTGCTTGCTCTTATTGCGCTTCATGTAGCAGATGGCGAGCATGGCCATCGCCACCCAGTGGCGGACGAAGGCCTTCTGCAGGTACTCGAAGGCTTCGGTGAAGTCGCGCTTGAGATAGAGAACGGAGCCGATCTGGGCGTTGATCTGCCCTTTGACGTAGAGCTGCCAGGGGGCGTATTTCATGCCGCTCTGCAGGGCACGGATCGCCTTCTCCCAGCGCTGCGCCTGGAGGTCGCGTTGGGCGCCTTCCATCAGCGCTGCGATGCGCTTCATGACCAGGCGGGTGGCAAGAAAATAGATGCCGGCGAATAGCGCCAGGGCGATGAGGGAAGAAATCCAGAGATTGACCCCGAGCAGGGTGTACAGGCCCAGATTGGCAAGCAGGCTGACAAGCAGGGCGATGGCCAGGTTGAGCATGGGGAGAATGGGTCCTTTCGGGGTGAGATCGAAGCGGGGACGAGTGTAGCAATCCACCCGGCAAAAGTCAAAGCATTAGCGGCGCCGCGCCGCCCGCCCGGGGGCGCCGGCGAGGCGGATAAAAAAGGGCGTCCGGCGGCGCTCAGCCTTGGTTGTCGGTGGCGGGAACAAGCAGGGTGAGGGTCTGTCCCGGATGCAGCACCTGGTCGGTG
>Ga0210142_1000263_pt1 | contig 12204 bp, 7 predicted proteins | sample Goodyear_PhragC__FD_184869 | JGI IMG/M metagenome (GOLD analysis project Ga0210142, IMG submission 184869) | Wetland microbial communities from San Francisco Bay, California, USA, that impact long-term carbon sequestration - Goodyear_PhragC_D2... | ecosystem: Environmental > Aquatic > Marine >...
CATCGCCTGGCAAAAATCGACCTGCGTCTATTTGGCGGATCGGCGCTTACTGATGCCATCGATGTGCCGAAACAGCGGCCGGAAACAGAGATCGTGCATGGGATCCCGATCACATACGTCCCCGCCCGCAACACCATCTTTCTCGCATACGCGCTCGCCTGGGCGGAGGTGCTTCACGGCAGTGACATTTTCATCGGCGTAAACGCGATCGACTACAGCGGCTATCCGGATTGCCGGCCGGAATTCATTGAAGCGTTTGAAAACCTCGCCAACCTCGCAACCAAAGCCGGCGTCGAAGGCACGCGCTTTCAAATCCACACGCCGCTGATCAAATTTTCAAAAGCGGAAATCATTCGCAAAGCGATCAAGCTCGGTGTCGATCTGTCGCTCACCCACAGTTGTTACGATCCGTCGCCGGAAGGTCTCGCCTGCGGCCAATGCGATTCCTGTCTTCTTCGGCTCAAAGGCTTTCGCGAAGCCGGAATCCAAGATCCGATTGGTTACGCGAAAAAATGAAACCAGCCGTTCTTGTCATGTTGAGCAAAGCGAAACATCTCTGGCTATTGGTTTAGTGCGGGCGTACAAAAGAATGATCTGAGATTCTTCGCTTCGCTCAGAATGACAACTTTGCAGTAGACTAACGAAGAAAAGGTGACGTCCCACAAACAGCAATGTCGCGTCACAAGACAATGAACCGCCTGCTCAGAATTTTCGAACTCTCGAAAAACGAACAGCGAGTTGTGCTTATCGTGATGGTCATTCTCATCGCGATTGCATTCTTTGGATATGAACGCCGGATTCACCGTCCTCCAGCGCAATCAATCTCATCGACGGAACTGAAGCACTCTCCAAGCCAGGCGAAATACGACAGGTGAGACTTTGATTAGTCATTCGTTAGGCCAGGAATTGGGCCGTAGCCGACAAAGACCGGGCTGATCTTGGCGTCACCGCTTTTGGGCGGTGGCGGCATTTTAAAATCGAAAACGCTGACGCCCCAGCGTTGTTTGCCGTCGTAGGTGCGGCCGTCGCTTGAGCCGATCATGACGCGCTTGTTCGTCCGTTTCTCGCGGCCGAGATAAATCATGGTGTGCGTGATCGGCGGGTCGCGATCGATGTTGTAGGTGCCGCGCCAGAAGAGCAGGTCGCCGGGCTTCAGATCATCAAGTTCGAATGAATCCTCCTTGCGGCTCAGCACTGCATTGAAATCTCCCGCTTTGCGCACCCAGACGTATTGCTGACTCGAATCGCGCGGCACGTCGCGAAAACCATTTTGCTGAAGCACATAATAAACGAAACCTGAGCAATCCATGCCATCGTTTTTCGGATTGGCAGAGCCGTACGTATAGCCCAGGTTTTGTTTTGCCAGCGCGAGGCTGGCGTCCAGGATTTGGCGAACCTTGGCCGGATATTTGTCGTAACCAACGATTTCATCCGACGAGAGACTAACGTTAGGCCAGGCCTTTTTCCCGGAAGCAGATCGTTCAGAAGAACGCGCGGGCGTTTCAGTGGGAGTTGGTGATCGACTTTCTTCGGATGAAGGGCTTGGCGATGGAGTCGCTTTTTTCCGCCTTGATTTATGTTTGCGTGATTCGCTCGGAGATGGCGTCGGAGAGACCTTCTTATGTTTTGGCGACGGGGTCGGCGTCGGCTTGCTCGATGAGCGCTTTCGATGTTTGCGAGTCGGTGTGGGCGACGGATCGAAAACTTTTTTGATCTTTGTGCCTAACGATTCCTCGGCTGGAATCGCGACATCGATTGCTCCAACTAGTATCGCGAAAATTAAAAACCATTTCGTCATCAGAACCAATGCTCTCGAGGTTGTAGTGTCCGCTGTCCTCAGCGGAGAATCGAGCGCGCGAACAGAGTTGGATGCGCTGAGACAGCGCACGCTACAGCAGCTGATCACGAGTCACTGCGCGAGCTCCTGGAGAACTGCTTTGTTCAGACGAATGCCGCCTTCGAAATTTTCGAGAGGAAAATTCTCATTCGGCGAATGGGCGCGGCAATCGGGCAACGCCAAACCCAGCAGCAACGTTTCAATCCCAAGAATTTCCCGGAACTGTGACACAATCGGGATGCTGCCGCCTTCACGGATGAGCGCCGGCTCGCCGTTGAAAGCTTTGCGCAAGGCGCGTTGAGCGGCGTCACCCAGCGCAGAGTGCGGGTCGGTCAGATACCACGGACCACTGTGGCCTCTGGTAACTTCCAGCGTCACACCTTTGGGCAGATTTTTTTTCAGATGCGTTTCCGCCAGTTCCAGAATTTCATCGCCTCCCTGGTCCGGAACGAGACGGAACGTCAGCTTCGCAAAAGCGTGACTGGGGATCACGGTTTTGGTCCCCTGCCCCTGATAACCGCCGCCGATTCCGTTGATCTCGGCAGTCGGTCGCGCCCAGATGCGTTCCACCGAATTGTAGCCGGCTTCGCCGAAAAGTTCCGGCACGCCTGTTTCCTCTCGAATCAATTTGTCGCCATCGACCGGAAGTTTACGCCACGCTTCTCTCTCCCAATCTTCGAGCGGCTTGACGCGATCGTAGAAACCCGCAATCGCCACGTGACCGTCGCGATCGTGAAGCGTGGCCAGCAATTGCGCCAGTGCCGTGATCGGATTTGCAACCGCCCCGCCGAAAACACCGGAGTGCAGATCCATTTTCGGACCAGTCAGTTTCACCTCGAGAGCGGTTACGCCGCGCAATCCATAACTTAGGGTTGGCACACCGCGCGCGATCATCCCGGTATCGGAAACGACCCCTACATCACACTTCAAAGCGTCGCGATTTTTGCTAAGAAAAGGACCGAGGCTGCCACTGCCGATTTCCTCCTCGCCTTCAATTACCAGGTGCAAATTTACCGGAAGTTCACGGTGCTCCTCGATCGTTTCCTGAATTCCCAGGATGTGTGCAAGGATCTGGCCCTTGTTATCGGTCGCGCCGCGTGCAAAGACATAGCCGTTTTTCAAGACCGGCTCGAATGGCGGCGAATCCCAAAGCTCCAATGGATCCGGTGGCTGCACATCGTAATGGCCATAGATCAAAACTGTCTTGCGTCCCGGCCGATGCTCATTCCGAGCCCAGACGATAGGGTGACGTTTCGTGGCTACGAGCTGCGTTTGCAGACCCATGCTCTTGAGCTTGTTCACCAGCCAGTCTGCGCATTTTACCAATTTGTCCGTGTACTGGTCGTCCGTGGAAACACTCGGAAACCGCAGGAACGAATAATATTCTTCGAGATACTTGTCGCGCATGGTCAGAAGCTAATCGGTTTTCGCCGTTTGCCTACGATTTCCGGCGAAACCCAATGCGCGAAACATACAGGACTGACGCAAGGACAAGCACGATCCCGGTTATCGCGAATTCACGAACCGTGGCGTGAGCAAGGATCCAGATAATGGCGACAATCGCCAGCGCAGGTACAATTTTCATCCCGGGGAAATTGAAGGGCTGGCCGTCCGAGCGCACATCGCGTTGCACCAATACCCAGCAGGCGGCGCAACAGAGCAGATACATTATCAGCACGGCAACGTTCGAAAGCACCGCCAGCCGTTCGAATGTGCCGCTGATTGAGAGCGCAAAGGCGATTGCCGCGTATGTAATGATTGCCACGTCCGGCGATCGATAGCGTGGATGAACGTGAGCGAAGAATTGCGGCAATGCGCCATCACGGCCAAACGCGAAGATCATTCGCGGCGAACTCAGGATGTCGCTAGTGACAAATCCAAATGCGGAGATACTGGCTCCGGCGAGAAGGATCATACGCCCCACATTGCCAAGAAACTGCGCTGCCGATTCGGCAAGTGGCGAGTCGGGATGATTCCCCAGATTGGAGCCAAGCGTTCCCTGGGCAACGACTTGAATCATTAGGTAAATGATCGTCGTCAGAACGAGCGCGAGATATGCCGAGCGAGGAACGGTGCGAGCCGGATTCTTCACTTCACCGCTGGGAATCAAAGCCACCTCGATTCCAACGAAGGCGAAAATCAAAAGGATCACAGCATCGCCTAACGACTTGCTGCCGGGCCATCCGGTCCAGGCAAGATTTGGCGGGTGAATAAAAAATATTCCGACGCAAACGAACAGCAGCAGCGGCAGAAGCTTCGCAACTGTGATCACAGTTACCGCACCCGCACCCTCCCGCACTCCGCGGATATTGATTGACACGAGCACGGCATAGACGGCGAACATCACGATGATGCGCACCATCGGACCGCCGAGAAAGGGGACGACGAGCGCAACGGAGTTTGCAAACACATTTACGACGCCAGCCACCGCGCCGAGTGCCGTTAGAAAATAGAGCATGCCCGCGAGAAATCCCACATAACGGCCAAACGCCACTTCGACATAGGCATAAAGACCGCCCGTCAGCGAGACGCGGCTGCCGGCGATCGCGAAACAAGTCACGAACAACACCATCGCAATCGCACAACAAACAAACGCGATGGGTGCTGCAGGCCCCAGTCCCTTTGCCACTGCCGCCGGGATTACGAAAATTCCTGCACCGATTGTCGAACTGACAATGTTCGCAGTGAGCGCCGGAAGCCCGATGCCGCGAACAAGTTGATGGTCGATCTGCTCTTCCTGCTGAATCCATGGTGGCGAGTCCTTTGCCATCGGTGCATCCTGAGTGATTGAGTTGCCCGAGGCAAGAGCGCGACTTAACTTCTCCGCCTGGGGAATTAATCTGTGGGTGAAGCAACGATAATCGTTTCCGATGCTTGGGCGGACAGATTCCGACGAAGGAGTCCTGAAACACCACATCCTGTGGTTTACTCCTCCCAAAACCCCTTCAAATTGTATGATTTTCCGCTTGTAAGCCCGCGGGCCTTGCTGTATTGAGGCTGCCAAAGCGCGGGATTTTCCTGCCATGCATTTACAATCGCTCGAGCTATTCGGCTTCAAATCGTTTGCCGATAGAACCGTCTTCAATTTCCACGAAGGCGTTACGGCGATCGTCGGTCCCAACGGTTGCGGAAAATCGAATGTTCTCGATGCTGTGCGCTGGGCACTCGGCGAGCAATCCGCGAAGTCGCTTCGCGGTGAAGAGATGGCAGACGTCATCTTCAACGGCGCAGAGGCACGCAAGCCCGTCGGCTATGCGGAGGTTTCGTTGACGTTTACAAGTTGCGCTGAAGAACTTGGAATCGAGTGGCACGATGTGCGGGTGACGCGCCGCGTGTATCGGGATGGAAATTCCGAATATTTGCTGAACAAAACGGCCTGCCGCCTTCGCGATATTCAAAGTCTTTTCGCCGACACCGGGATTGCGCGGCCCGCCTACTCCATGATGGAGCAAGGCAGGATTGACATGATCTTGAGTTCGCGCCCCGAGGATCGTCGTGCGGTTTTCGAAGAAGCTGCCGGCATCACGAAATACAAAACGCAAAAACGCGAGGCGCTCCGGAAATTGGAGGCGACCGAAGCAAACCTGTTGCGCATCGGCGACGTGATCAAGGAAGTGAAACGCCAGATCGGATCGCTGCAGCGACAGGCGGGCAAAGCACGTCGTTATCAGGCGTTGCACGCCGACCTCCGCGTGCTCGAGACTCATCAAGCGCGCCAGGAACTTGATTCACTCGAGCGTGAGTTCGCGGCCTGCCGGGAAGAGATTGAACGTCTCACACAGTCCGAACACTCCACACGCGAAAAAATAGACAACAGCGAAGGCACACTCGGCAACGAACGCCGCGCCCTGGACAAAATCGACGCGGAGATCGCGGATTCACAAGCGGCAGTCCAGCGACTCGACAGCGAAATCGCAGCGCACCGAAACCGCATCGAATTTAATAGACAGCGCGCGGAAGAGTTGACGGAGTTTGCCGAACGCGCGCGGCGTGACATCGCGGAAGCGGAAACAAAACGGGAAAGGCACGCGGCCGAAATCGAGCACACCAACAGCTCCATCGTAGAAGTCGAGCGGCATTTAAAAGAAAAGGAAGCCGAGCTCGGAAAGGTGTCCATTTTGGCCGGAGAAATGCACAAGGATCGGACAGAGCGAAACACGCGACTGCAAGAGCTGCAGCTCGCGTTGTCGAAATCTGAGACCCGAATCTCTGCGCTAAACGAGGAACTCTCTGGAACGAAAGCGCGCCGTGAAATGACGAGCACGCAAATCGAACAAATTGCTGCAGAGATTAAGGGTTCGAGCGAAGCCCGCGGGAAATTGGTCGAGCAAATTACTGTCTCATTAACCGGAAAGAAGCGCGAACGAACCGATATTGAGAATAGCCTGCGCGAAACAGAAAAACTGCTCTCCGAAACGGAACAGCAACTTTCGGTGCTAGAACGTACCCTGGCCGAAAAGCGGTCGCGCCTCGACGTATTGCGTCAACTGAACCAACAAGGCGAAGGGCTTGCCGAAGGTTCCCAGGCCCTCCTCAAAGGCACGCACGCTTCGATAGAAGTCCGTGAAGCTCTTGCCGGTTCGCTCGTTACACAACTCGATGTTGATCCCGAGTTCATTCAGGCGGTCGAAGCCGCGCTTGGTAGAAATCTGCATGCCGTTATCTTAAAGGATGCAAAGCTCGCTTCGGAAATCATCGAGGGCCTGAAGAAAAACAAGCTCGGACAGGCGGCGCTGCTCATTCCGGACCTGACAAAACCTGCGCAAAAAGCAGACGCAAAGGTTTTGCCCAAAGGTGCGCTTGCCTGGGTTACAGACAAGGTGACCTCACCTCAACCACTCGAACCGCTGGTCGCGGAGTTGCTCGGTAACGTTGCAATTTTTTCCGATCTCGAACAGGCGCTCGATTGCAAGCAGGCAGAGCCCGCAATGAGAATGGCCACCCTCGCCGGTGAATATGTCTCCGCAGAAGGGGTCGTCTTTGGGGGCAGCGCCGAAGTGCGCGCAGCCTCGGTGCTCGAACGCAAGGCGGAGATCGCCGACCTCGCGAAACAAGATGCCGAGCTTGCGAAGGAACGCGATTCCCTGAGCGTCAAACGCGATAAGGCGAAAACCGCGGTCGAAGTCGCGTTGCAGCTTCAACGAGAATTCAGCGAGGCCGGACGCAAAATCGACGATCTGCAATCCGAAAAGACTGCGCTGGAACGACAGGTGGCGACGGCGGACGAGCGAATAGCGCATCTGGAGCGCGAACTTCAGTCAGTGCGCGACGCGCTCGCCACAAAGAAAACTGAATTCAGCGAAGTCGAAGCCGCGCAAAGGCAAACCACCTCCCGCGAAGAAGAGTTGACCGAGAGAATCAACCAACTGCGGCTTGCCATCGCCACCGATTGTCAACGCAACGAGCTTCTCCTCGCCCAGCGCGAGCCGATGAGCGCCCGCGACGCCGAGTTGCTCGAAGTGATTTCGGTACGAAACGCGGACATCGCGACGTACAAACGAAAATCGGCTACCCACGCCAGGGAATCGGAAGAATCCGAGACGCTCATTAAAACCCAGACTGCTGAGCGTGAAAAGGCAGAGGCGAATCGCGCAAAAATCGCCAGCCAACGCGCTACACGACTGGCCGCGATTTCCGATCGCGAAAAAGAATTACGGCAATTGCGCGATTCGTTAGGCGAATTGCAAGATCGCCGCGCACAGCAACAGGTGCGCGAATCACAATTCCAAATGAAAATCGACAACCTCGTCGCGCACATTTCGCGCAGCTACCAGATCGATCTCGGTGGCTTTGCGCCAGACCAGCTCGCGTTCGAAAAAGTTTTACGTGCACAATGGAAAAGGGGGATCGACCGCTCCGCGGGCGATGAAATCAATGGCGTCAAACCCACCGCGGTTGTGCCATCGCGTTCGGAGAACGCAATCCACCTAAGCGAGGCAAATCTGGAAAAATTTGTGGCCGAACTCAGAACACAGCTCGACAACATGGGTCCGGTGAATCTCGATGCTGTTCATGAGTACGATGAACTCGAGGAGCGTTACAAATTTCTCGAGACGCAAAACACCGATCTCACAAAGTCACGACAGGAGCTCCTAGACGTTATCGCCCGCATTAATTTCACCACGAGGAATCTATTTGCCGAAACCTTCGAGCAGATCCGGTCGAATTTTCGTGAAATGTTTGGGGAGTTGTTCCGCGGCGGGCGCGCCGATTTATCGCTGCTGGACGAGAATGATCCGCTCAACTGCGGTATCGAGATCACAGCCAAGCCGCCCGGGAAACAGTTGCAAAGCGTGTCGCTGCTAAGCGGTGGCGAACGCGCCATGACGGCGGTTGCGCTGCTATTTGCAATCTACATGGTGCGCCCAAGTCCGTTCTGCATTCTCGACGAAGTCGATGCGCCCCTGGACGAGAATAACATTAACTCTTTTATCCGCGTGCTGGACCGGTTTGTGCAGCAAAGCCAGTTCATCATTATCACGCACAACAAACGAACGATCGCGAAAGCCGATATTTTGTACGGGGTGACGATGGAAGAACGCGGCGTGAGTAAATTGGTCGGCGTAAAACTCACTGCTCCGGCGCAATCTGTCGCTGAACCAGCATCAAACGGCGGCGAACAAGCACCAAGACAGCGCCACCTCGCCTTGGCGATGCGTTAGCTTTCTCCGGGGGAGCACAGGCTGCCAGCCTGTGTCCTCTGGAACCCGAAAGCGCCGCAAAAAACTTTGCGCGGAATTGCCGATCCTGGTTAAGATGATTCGATGCTTGAGACGGCGCAGCGCACTGCAAAACCAAAACGGAAAAAGGGCGCGCCCGCACTGTCGGCCAAAGCTCCTGCAGACATTACCGCACTTCCCCACCAGCGATTTATCGAGGCCTTTCGTTGGATGCTGCTAACCCGCATCCTTGAAGAGAAGCTCGTTAGTCTGTACCGCGGCGGCCAGATCACAGGCGGTGTCTACATAGGCAAGGGACAGGAAGCCGTCAGCGTGGCATCGGGTTTGTTTCTAAAAAAGGGCGACATTTTCGCGCCGTTGATTCGTGACCAGGCTGGGCGATCCGCCTTTGGAGAGCCACTGGTCGACGTCACTCGCACATATCTCGGTTCACGCCTCGGACCCATGCGCGGACGTGACGGCAATATTCATCGGGGTCATCCGCGCGACAATGAACTGGCGATGATCAGTCATCTCGGCGCAATGGTTTCGGTCACAGTCGGCACCTTGATGGCAAAGCGATTTAATGGAGAGAAAAACTTCGTGGGACTTACCTGCATCGGGGAAGGCGGCATGCAAACCGGCGCGTTCCACGAAGGAATGAACGTCGCCGCAGTGGAACGCGTGCCGCTCGTGATCGTAGCCACGAACAATCATTACGCCTATTCAACGCCTAACGAACGCGAATTCGCGTGCAGCGACCTGGTCGATCGCGCGATGGGCTACGGATACGAAGGATACAGCCTTGACGGAACCGACCTCGCGGCATGTCTGGAGGTAATTGGCAGCGCGGTGGAAAAGGCGCGTGCCGGAAGCCCGCCGCAATTGGTAGTCGCTTCAGTGCTGCGACTTTCGGGTCATGGCGAACACGACGATGCCAGCTACGTGCCCGATGAGATGAAGCGTCAGCCTTTCGCCCGTGATTGTTTAAAGGTCGCTGAAGAAACGATTATTAATCAAAAGCTCGCGAGCCCGGAGACGCTGGCCGGGTGGCGCAAAGAGGCAGTGGCGCAGGTGGAAGAAGCAATTGCCATGGCTCAGAAAGAACCCGTGCCCGAAGGCAACAAGGAAGATTGGTGCGCGTTATCCACGCGCGACCTGCTTGATCATCCCAATGACGAGGAAGGATTGGTATAACGTTTAAACTTTGATCTGGTGAAATCATGAGCCTCACGTACCTCGAAGCGATCCGTGAAGCGCAGGCGAAACTGTTGCGCGACAACGATCATGTTTTCATCTACGGACAGGACGTCGGCGGGACCTTTGGCGGCGCGTTTAAAGCAACGAAAGGTTTGGCGAAAGAATTTCCGGGGCGTGTGTTGAACGCGCCGATCAGTGAGGACGCGATCGCAGGAACTGCAATCGGCGCGGCAATGCAGGGCATGCGACCGATTATTGAAATGCAGTTCGCGGATTTTTCGAGCGTAGCGCTCAATCAAATCCTGAACAATGCGGGTACGCATTACTGGCGAACAGGCGTCCCGATACCGATCACCGTGCGTTTGCCGTCCGGGGGAACAAAAGGAAGCGGTCCGTTTCACAGTCAATCGATGGAATCGCTCTACGCTCATTACCCGGGGCTCATCGTGATGACGCCAGCGACGGTGGAAGACGCCTACACCATGCTGATAGAAGCGGTGGCAATCGATGATCCGGTTGTCTATTGCGAGCACAAATATCTTTATTACCATCTCAAGGCCGACAAACTGCCGGAAAAAGGTTTGCCGACCGGCCGTGCACGCGTTGCGCGGGAGGGCCGCGACCTCACGATTGTCAGCTACAGCGCAATGACGCAGGAATCCCTGGCCGCGGCGGAGGAACTCGCGCGTGAAGGACTTGAGGTTGAAGTTGTCGACTTGCGAACGGTAAAACCGCTCGACACTGACACGGTGCTTGCGTCTGTTGCGCGTACCGGACGTTTGCTCTGCGTTGGCGAATCTTTTCCCTGGGGCGGTACAACCGCGGAAGTAATCGCACGCGTCACGAGCCTCGGTTTTCATCTGCTCGACGCCCCGCCCCAACGTCTTAACGCGAAAGACACCCCAATCCCCTATCATCCAAACCTCTGGAGCGCGCACCGGCCCAACGCGAAAAATGTCGTCGCAAAAGCGCGCGCATTACTTCGAGAATAAGAATTTATGCCGCAAGTCCCGATTATTATGCCGCAGTTAGGCGAATCAATCGCCGAAGCAACCATTGTCGACATCAAGGTCAAACCGGGGGATGAAGTTGCGGATGATCAAGAGATCATCGACGTCGAGACAAACAAAGCCGTCATGGGCGTGACCACGCCGTGCAAAGGAAAGATCGACAGGATCGCGGTGGAATTGAAGGAAACTTACCCTGTGGGCGCCGTGCTCGGTTACGTGGAAGCAAGTGAACAGGACGCTGCTCGCTTCGCAAAGCACGCGCCGGCTCCTCCACAAAAGGAAGTTGCGGAGGAAATCCCTGCACGCGCGGATCAGGAAGTGAGAGCAGCGCATGCGTCTCGCTTGCGAACGGGAGATGGCAACCGCGACGGTCGCCCTACATTACCCGTTCCCGCAGTAACGAAAGGCGCAACGTTCATGTCACCGCGCGTGCGGGCGCGCATGGCTGAACTGCAGCTAAGCACAGCAGATCTCGCCGGAATCATGGGAACCGGGGCTGGCAATCGAGTGACGATTAAGGACCTCGAGACTTTTCTTCACAAGATAGACAACCAAACAGCGCATGAAGCATCCAAGATCCGCGTGGGAGTGGCAGATGCCATGCGCCGGAGCTGGACGCGTCCCCTTTCGACAATCGGTTCGTCAGTGAATCTGGATCCAGTGTTGCAAGATCGGAAGTCGCACGATCCCAAGCCAGGCCTTGGCCTTTATGCGCTACGCGCACTCGCACTCGCACTGGCCGAAGACCCGGGCGCAGGGGCGAAATTCATTGGGAACCGCGTGGTCCAGTCCGATTCGATCGACCTTGGTATTGCGGTGGAAGCGGAGGACGGAATCATGGTCCCGGTCGTTCGTAGCGCGGATAAAACATCGCTTGGTGATTTGACGATAAAATACAAGGAACTGGTCGAATTGGCGCGACAGCGGCGGATTTCGCCCGACATGCAAGCCGGCGGCGTCGCCACGGTTTCCAATTTTGGCATCTTCGGAATGGAATGGGGCACGCCAATCCCCCTGCCCGATCAAACGTTGCTGCTCGGTCTGGGCGCCGGGAAAAAAGTGCCGTCGTGGGATGAAACGAAAAAGGAATTCGTGCCCAAAACCGAAGCACAGGTCACCTTAAGCTTCGATCATCGCAGTATCGACGGCGGCGGCGCCAGTCGTTTGCTGAAACGGGTCATTGAGCTGCTCGAAAATCCTAAAGACCTCTGACACGCCGCGCGTGTAAATGGAACGCGGTGCTTGAATATTGGTTACTTGAAATCGCGTCTCGTCATTCACGCAGGATTTGCGAAGTGCGGAAGCGCAAGCATTCGAACGGCGCTTTTCAATAACTTCCGGAAGCTACAGGGAGGTAATGTTTTTGTTTTTGACAAGGATTTGAGAATTGCCCAAACGGCTACCGACCTGATCGGAACACCGATCTGGTCTCTGGAGCAGTCCAGGGAGAAATCTGAAAACCTCGCACGAAGACTCGGCATCGAAATTGCACAGCTCT
>Ga0210142_1000264_pt1 | contig 12159 bp, 13 predicted proteins | sample Goodyear_PhragC__FD_184869 | JGI IMG/M metagenome (GOLD analysis project Ga0210142, IMG submission 184869) | Wetland microbial communities from San Francisco Bay, California, USA, that impact long-term carbon sequestration - Goodyear_PhragC_D2... | ecosystem: Environmental > Aquatic > Marine >...
GACCGCGCGGCACAGGCGTAAGCACAATCGCGGTGGAACTATGCGAATAACGATTCATTATTCGGGGGATCCACTCGCGCTGCAGTTTGACGGAGTAGTCCACGTCTGATTGAGAGGGCTGTATCAAGCTCTTCTGGAAAGCCAGTCTTTGGGCTTCTGTTAACTTTGATGCGAAGATTGTCTGACCTGTTGCAGCGTTATAGGTCGTGCCCGCAAGATCGTAATCCCGTCCTTTGTAAATTTCGCGAGAGCGTATTGCCGCCCCTTTACGTTGAAGACTTCGCATTCTCTCGATGGGGTGTTCAAGAAGATCAATAACGTCATCCTGGTAGGCTGAGCCTCGCAATATACAAGCAATAAATGCCCGCCACCGCCCGGACTGGCGTTGAAACCCGGAGGCGAAGTCAAAGCAGTCTGTGTATCGCAATAACGGAGCCGTCATGGAGATTCGCAATGGATCGGCGCGGTTTGGTTCGTAACCGAGGCCGTAAGGAATAACAATCGCCCAATAACGTCGGGCGTTGGGATCGACTTCTCTGACCATGTAATACCACGTGTTAGCGGAAGCGGCTGGTTCTGCCAGGCTAACAAACTTAAGTCCGGCGGAAGAACCAAGCTTACTGGCAAGCATTGCTGAGAACCCCTCGGCTATTCGTGAATCGCCCAGGACCAATACTTCTTTCAGGCCCGATGGAGCGCGTTCCTTTTCAGCTTGTGTTATTTCTGCGATACGGCCCGCGTACGAAGCGGGAGACAGGATCGAGACATACAATCCGGAGTGAAAAATAACGGAATCGATGCAAATAAAGACAGCAATTCCGAGGAAAAGAGTGCGTCCAACATGAAGCGGGTGCGGCGAATTGGTGGGCTCCGTGGGAAATGTTGTTCGCAGTGGTCCTGTCGAACCGAGGTAAACAACGAAATACAAAACCGCCCCTAATGCCAGAATCAACACCCAGCGCGCTACCCCTTGCCATGACGTTCCACCCTGATAGGAACCGTTTTCATCGGAGCCGGTAACAATTACCTTTGCGAGCAACGTCTGCCGTTGGTCATCCCCATACAATTCGAATGCGTAGCGGCGCTTGCCTATCCAGGAAACCATTTGTGTACCTCGCGGACCGTTTGCAAAACGAACAGGTTTTTGGCCATCTGCGGTGACAAAGACGAATCCGGGTGATCCATTGCCTGTATCCCACTGGATTTCCGTGCTGCCATTCTCATTATCAGTGAGCGGCACGTTCTCAGGGTTAGCACTGACAAAAGGCGCGTGTGAAGTTGCTTCAGCACCGCTGGCAGAGACATTTCGCGAGGGAGCGGCGCCCCGAACGGACATTGCTACAAAATTAACGCCGACACACGCCACAAGAGTGGCGATTGCTGCGCGAACTGAGCGATCTTGCGTAAGCGATAACAGGTTGGGCAGCTTTCGTTGCAAATTGTTCTTCGCTTTGTCTGTCAACTGCGGTGCCCCATTCACGCGTGATGATTTCGTTAAGTTCTAGACAGAGTAACAAAAGCAACCCGCGCAGATCCGACTGTCATAATTCTGCATCCGTGAGCCGGGTCTGCGTAATAAGCTGGCTCTTTTTGCGATCGCGTTGTGCGAAACTCAGCCCAATCAACAATCCCACGAGTGCTCCTGCAACATCAAGCAAGACATCCCGAACTGACGGCGTTCGCGACTTGATGAATGTCTGGTGAAATTCGTCGCTTGCGGCAAAAGCTGCGCACCCCAGCAGAGCCGCGGCAAACGAAATCGACGCTTTCGCGTGGAGGAGTGGAACAGTGCGAAGCGCGCGCCAGAGCAGGAGAGCGAAAATAGCATATTCAGTCACATGCGCGCATTTTCGAACCACCACGATGATGATCCAAATTGTCTTAGGCGACATGCCTGGCTTCAACCACAGCAAAAAAGGAACCATGTAACGCGACGTGTGTTCGGACGACATGATGTTGGTCGAGGCGACAAACATCAGCGCGAGCCAGATCCCAAGCGGCAGCCAGTATTTAAGCAAAGATTTCATTCAAAGTCCGACGTCTGAAACCAAAAATCGTCACGGAAACGCCGAACATCGAACATCGGGGCGCCAACGTCCAATGGCGCCGAACAGATTCAGAGGCTTGGGCCGGTGAATTGAGCGTTGGACGTTGGACGTTGAACCATGGACGTTTGCCGCGATTATGTCGCGGAAGGAAATTAACGCTCCCCTCGTTTTCGAACCGATTTTCATGGAGCGAATGTGGGGCGGGCGTCGCCTGGAATCCGAGTTTCACAAGCATCTGCCGCCCGACGTTCGGATTGGTGAATCGTGGGAAATCGTCGATCGTCCCGAAGCACAGAGTGTGGTGACCAAAGGGTCCCTGCGCGGAACGACGCTGCACGAACTCTGGACTGAATATCGAGAGGACGTTTTCGGCGAAACACCGCGACGACCGTTCCCCAGATTCCCGCTCCTGATCAAAATTCTCGATGCGCAGGAGAAACTTTCGCTTCAAGTGCACCCGCCCGAAAACGTCGCCAGCCGATTAGGGGGCGAACCCAAAACCGAGTTTTGGTACGTCGCCGGCGCGGACCCCGATGCAGAGGTTTTCGTTGGATTTCGCGCTCCCATCACCAGGGAGCGATTTGAAGAGACGTTACGCAATGGAAGGATCATCGATCACATTCGAAAAATTGCCGTTCGCCAAGGCGATGCGTTACTGCTCCCGGCCGGACGGCTTCACGCTGTAGGCGCTGGCAATCTTTTAATCGAGATCCAACAGAATAGCGATACCACCTACCGGGTATTCGATTGGAACCGCGCCGATTCCACAACCGGCAGGCAGCGAGAGCTGCACATTGAAGAAGCGGTCCAATGCATCGATTTCGGAGACATTCAGCCGAAGCTGATTGAATCGGAAGATGAATTACTTGTACGCCACAGCCTGTTTGAAATCCGAAAATGGAATCTTGATCAACCCCGCGAGGCAGCCCCGCTCGGACACTTCGCAATTATTTGTTGCCTGAAGGGGTCGGTTTGTTGCGGCGAAACTGATCTTTTGTCCGGAGAGTTTTATCTTGTTCCAGCGTGGCTGCCAAATCGAAGACTTGAACCCCAACGCAGAGAAACAAGCTTGCTGCGAATTACGATCCCGGCGTAAGGCCGATTTCAAATCCCTTAGGCGGAGGGACGGCCCGCTTCGGGCGACAAAATGAACAGTACAAAATACAACTTAAGATACTCGGCGAAAACGTCTGGATCATTCGATATTTAAGAGATTATCAGCCGAGAGGCTGCGGTCAAAAGCAACAACGTTTAACAATTAACACTCGAAAGGGATACCAAAATGCAACAAACACTTACTCGCTGGGAGCCATTCCGGGAAATGGAAGAGTTCCAAAACCGTCTCTCAACGCTTCTTGGTCGACCGCTTCGTCGCACCAACGGGCGAGAAGAAATCACTCTACCCGAATGGACGCCGCTGGCGGACATCACCGAAGACGACAAGGAATACCTCATCAAGGCCGAGTTGCCTGAGATGAAAAGGGAAGACGTAAAAGTTACAGTCGAAAACAGGGTCTTGACGATTACCGGCGAACGCAAGGTCGAGCAGGAAGAGAAGAAAAAGAAATATCATCGCGTCGAACGCGGCTACGGGACGTTCATGCGTAGCTTCACGCTGCCTGACGATGCCGACTTCAATAAGGTAAACGCGGAATTCAAAAGCGGTTTGCTCACGGTGCATGTACCAAAGAGCGAGCATGCTAAACCCAAACAAATTGAAGTCAAAGTCGCCTGAGTAAACCTTGCGACGCATCCTCAAGCGCGCGCGTCAGTATTGATTGTACGCGCGCGCTGAGTTGATTTCGGTCAGATCGCCCTCCAAAGCAATTCGAACAGCGGCGATAGCGTTACGCTACAGTCACGTCAAAATCCATGCATGCCTTGCGACTTCACGATTCTTCACCGGAATCACGTTCGTTTTTTGCGGCGTATCCTCTTTTCGCGCGTTCGAAGCAATGAAAATGCCCGCGCCGCATGACGAGAAGCAGATCAAAACAATCGTCAGTTTTACAATCCAGCTCACAGATCGAACCTTATCGCTTGAGTTCAGCCAACATGTTGCCCCAGCCGGCGGAGGTAGGTAAAGCTGTAAATTCCCGTGTTGTGTCCATCCGCCCACCGCGGTTGCAATGCATAACCGCCGACCAGTTCGAATCCGAGAAGCTCGAAGCTTCTGTCGGTGTAGCTCACTTGCGGGCGCGACGTATGACCAAGCACGTCGGGCTCACCTCCGCACGCTGCGCATGGGCATGCGCGCCTCAGCACCTCAAGGTTTAGAAACGATTCGGTGCCGTCATTCCATGCAATGGCCAGTTCGTCACCAATTTGTTGAATATTGGTCGGTTCGAGTCGCATTCGCGCAAGTTCCTCCAAGGACCGGCCGATTTCCAGCCGCCGTGACGACTTAGAGACGGCCCTTCCTCGATCTCCGTTCGCCAAAGATCGCCGTGCCGACGCGCACCAGCGTTGCACCTTCCTCAATCGCAACCGGAAAATCCTGCGTCATACCCATTGAGAGTTGTGCTAAATCAACCCGAAACTCGGTTTGCAAGCGGTCGCGCAACTCACGTAATTGAACGAAATATTTTCTGGAGCCTTCCGCTTCTTCAGCAAGCGGTGGAATTGTCATAAGGCCTAAAATCGACAAACGCGGCAGCGCAAGAAGCGCTTCCATCTGCTCGCGTAGCTTCTCGGAGGAAAATCCAAACTTGCTCCCCTCGCCTGCCATGTTGACCTCGAGCAAGACGCGCGGATGCAACCCTTCTTCGCTCGCGACCCGGTCGATGTCCTGCGCAAGCGCCAGTGAATCGACGCTATGGATCATTTCAAACAACGGCAATGCATGTCGAATCTTATTCTTCTGAAGATGCCCGACAAAATGCCACCTGAGATTCGACGGCAACTCAGGAATTTTTGCGCGCGCTTCCTGCACGCGGCTTTCGCCAAACAGACTTTGCCCGGCTTCGATCGCCTCGCGCACCGTTTCGGCCGGGTGCATCTTGGTTATCGCGACAAGCTCGATGTCTTCCACGGGCCGACCGCTTTTCACAGCCGCTTGCGCGATCTGCTCACGCACGCGCTCGAGATTCTGCGAGACCGAATTCATCGTAGAGGCGTCCACCGCGGCGAATACCGTTATTTCCTTTACTTTGGTGCCTGGCACAAGCACCACCGCGCGCGAAGGGCGACAAACCTATGCCCATTTCTTGGCAAGCTTGTCGAGTCCGGCATCTTCGAGCTCCTGCGGATCCATAACAGCATGAAACTCGACTGCTGCGTTGAAGGTAAGGAACCAGGGCTCGGCCAGCGCGGGAATGCCTGAAGCCTTTGGCAACTCAACGATTATCATCACGGTCCGTTGACCGTTAATCTCGGTAAAGTAAACAGCCTCGGGCTTAACTTCATCAAAAATGGCCTTCGTCTTCGACCCAGCGCTACCGTCACGGACAGCAGCATTAAATGTATCGTTTGGCAGTCGGACTATCATCAACATTCTCATGATTGTATCTCCTGTTGAGGTTTCTTAGCCACCTCGGTACGAGAGGCCGAACCAGGTAAAACTCAGCCACCGATTAGCCGTGGCAGGCTTTACAAAAATCAACCAGCTATCTGGCAAATCAACCTGCGCGAACGAGGCGAGACCGCTATTTCATTTGCCGAACATTCCCGCAAACCATCCCTTTCGCTGCGACTTCAAAGCTTTCTGGAATTCCTCCTTCACAAAGTTGGGGTCCCTCGCGTGCGCCATCGCGTCCATGAGACTGATGCGTTCAACCAGAAGCAACTCGATAAGACTATCATCCACTGTATGCATGCCGTCCTTAGCGCCGATTTGAATCAGGCCCGGCAACTGCGCAAGCCGCCCGGTCCGAATACACGCCTCGATTCCCGAGTTCACCGTCAACAATTCCGAGGCCAAAACCAGGCCTGACTGGCCGCTTCGCGGCAGGAGATACTGACACACCACTCCCTTTAACGACCACGCAAGTTGGGCACTGACAAACTGCTGACCTTCTTTTGGAACGGCATCAATAATTCGCCCAATCGCGGTTGGCGCGTCGTTGGTGTGCATGGTTCCAAGCACAAGGTGGCCCGTTTCGGCCGCCGTAATCGCAGTTTGGATCGTGTCCAAGTCGCGCAACTCTCCAACAAGAATGACATCCGCATCCTGTCGCAACGCGTTCTTGAGCCCTGCGGCGAAGCTGTGAACGTCGGAACCGACCTCACGCTGGTTCACCAGGCTTTGCCCCTGTGAATGAACAAATTCGATCGGGTCCTCAATGCTGACCATGTTGACGGAACGCCGTCCGGCTATCGTTTGAGCCATGCTCGCCAGTGTTGTGCTTTTGCCTTCACCGCTCGCTCCAGTCACCAGCACCAGCCCGGCGGTCTCGTCACACCAGCGATCTACCACGGGGGAGTGTCCCAACGACTTTAGATCGGGGATCTCGGCAGGGATCTGTCGGAAATTGGCCTCAATCGCACCTGACACGTAGCAGGCGTTCCCGCGATAGCGGCCGAGATCATGAACCTGCAACGCGAAGTCAAGCTGCCATTCGTTTTCCAGCTTCGCACGTTGTCCCTCCTTCAAGGTATCGATAACCAATCGCCTTGTATCTTCCGCAGACAGCAGCGCTGCGTCTTCGTTGAGGGGCTTGATGACACCAGCGACGCGTATCATTGGTGGCGCCCCTCGTGTCAAATGAAGATCAGAAGCGCCCTGCTGGGCGGCAAGAATCAGAAAATCGATCAAGTCATGTTCTTTCATATGGAATTCAAATTACAATGGCGCTTGTCCACGCAATCTCAGTAAACAGTCCGGGGCACTACCCATCGTATGGGCAGCTCCGTAAATTCTCATTCTGGTCATCGTTCTCGTCCTCGATCTCCCAAATTCATTTCGATTGCGAGAAAGAGGGCGAGGACGAGGAAGATGTCATTGCATCTTCGCCGGGGTATGTTTTTCCATAACGCTTCATTTGATGCTGAGGAGTCGCTACCCGATTCCCCTCATGGCGCGACGAAGTTCGGATTCATTGCTGACTGAAGCCATGGCAGTCGCTTCCGTGATGACCTTGGCCTGTAGGGCTTTGAGCGTCGATTGCAAAAATGAAACGGCGGCAGGATCCGATCCGCGGGAGATATATTGATCAATATTCTGCAACTCTCGTCTTGCGATCCAGTCGCGCATGGCTCCCGCATTTTCGACGTGTTCCACAAGCAAATGCAGGCCTCCGTCAGCAGATTGAACCAGCTTCTGGCACAGGACGCCAGAAAGCTGGTTTGCCAGAAGGTTCACACCATGCTTCTCGCCTTCCGCCGAAAAAAGATTTATATAGCGCTCCATCGTGTCCGCAACTTTCTCCGAATGCAGAGTCGAAACAACGAGATGTCCGGTTTCCGAAGCCTGGAGGGCGGTCAACGCCGTCTCGTAATCCCGGATCTCACCAACGAAAATGACATCCGGCGCCTGACGAAGCGCACTTCGCAACCCTGTCGCAAAACTGCCAGTGTCACGTCCCACCTGTCGCTGTGTGAAATGACAGCGCTGGCTGGTGAACTGATACTCCACGGGATCCTCGATCGTCACGATATGTCGCACCAGGTTCTCGTTCATCCATTGAAGCAGGGAGGCTATGGTGGTGGATTTACCGGAGCCGGTTGGTCCCGTTATAAGAATCAGGCCGTGCTCGCGAGCGCCCCATCGGGTCAGGAGCCACTCGGGCGCTCCGAGCGTTTTCAATGCAGGCACACTGGTCTTGATGCGGCGCAGGACTGCACCGAGACGGCCCATGGTGCGGTGCAGGCTCACGCGGTAGCGCGTATGCGTGCGCGAGACGAAGCCGGTGTCGCGATCTTTGTCGCCGTCGCTCTGCGCGTTCGCGCCGCACGCCTGCCAGAATGCGGTCATCTGCGCGAGCGACATCGGTTCTTCACCGAAGACGCTGATTTGTTCATTGACCTTAATTCGCGGTATCTCGTCCTCCTGAAGGAAGACGTCACTCGCTTCCCGCTCCTCCGCCGCGTCGAGAATGGTATCGATGTTTTGCTGCATGGCTTTCGCAACTTCTACCACGCGCGGATGCGGTGGCAAAGACATCTCATATCTGCCGCGGGATGTCAGAGCAGTTCGGCAAGAAGAGCTCTCGGGGTGATGGGCGGTTTCTGATCATCCGCTAGCGATGAGAGCAGACTGAAATCGGAGTAATCGAAACCAGGCCCCACAGAGCAGCCCACAAGTGTGTACGCTCCCGTTGTGCGCGCAGCCTGCCAGTAACCTGCAGGAACAATGTGCTGCGGTGCAGCTGTGCCTGAAAGTTGACCAAGAAATGACGACTGGACGATACCCGCGTCAGGAGCTGCTGTGAAAAGCTCGAGCGGATGCCCCTCGTACCAGTGCCATGCCTCATCGGAGGCTACCCGATGCCATCGGCTGACGGTGCCGTGAACGAGAAGGAAGTAAATGACGGTCAGAGCTGCACGGCGGCCCCGCGAGTCGCCTGGGATGACACTGAGCGACGATCGAAAAGTCTCGACGAAATGGCCGCCTTCGGGATGGGGCTCAAGTTTTAACAGGCTTATAAGCTCGCTGGCTCTCGGATGCATAAGTGAAAAGCAATGACGTCAGCCTAACGAAATACACGATCAGCTAACGTTCGCGCCAGAAATGATACGTTATCCCGCACGTGAGGGCGAGTGTGCAGACTATGCTGCCTTCCGGGCCTTCGATTCCTCCATTCACAAAACTGTTTCCAGCCGGAACAACTTTTGCCAGCAACGCAGGCACATGAGCATCCCAATGCTGTGACTCGCCATTCGAATCCGACCGCCAACAACCAATTCCAGCCGCTATGCCAGCCCATCACTCCCCAAACATTGCCGGTGCGAATGACCCAGCAACAGGCAAATACGGCGAAGAGAAAGACGTTCATTTTGAAAATCCAATTTCCGCGGGGATCGAAATGCATCACAGTAAATGCCAGCGAAGAGAGCACGACTCCCCATCCGACACCCAGTTTGGTCCTGATCGCGGAAAGCATCCAACCGCGAAACAAAAGCTCTTCGACGCTGGATTGAAGAACAAAACCCGCCAGGAGCGCGGCGATGCTCCCTAAAGCGGCCAGAGAGCGGAACGAGCTACCCAATTCAACGATTCGACATCCGCCGATCAGATAGATCCCGGCCACAAACATTCACCTGTGGAATGGAATGTATGTTGAATTGCTGCACGACCGCCGTTTTCCAATTAACGATGTCGATCTTGCAGAGTGCGACCTCGGGATCGCTTCTCGCCATCTGCTCGAGATTTGGCGAGAGCTGTCGGCAGGGTCCGCACCAGTCTGCATAAAAATCGATTACAGTTATACTCCCAGGCACCAGGTGTTGTTTGATGTCCACCTGCGCACCATGCGAAATCACTTCGACCGGTGGACCCCGACGCGCCGCGGCCATAGTGGCCTGATTTGATTGTTTGTTGTGCGGAATAATTAGAAGCAATCGCCGCATTGTAATGAAAACGTTCCTGAACGTCGCTGGGCAACTCGGCGAAATAAACCTTTGAGATTCCCGATTTGCTTCTGAGCACAATGCCGTCAGGCTCGATGCGGCTGACGGTTGCGTTCTTATATTCCTTGCCCGCAATAGTCTTAAAGTCGTCAGCCAGGGCGGCTGTCGTGCAACACACAGCTAGAAAGGCGCCGACTTTTATCATGTAACTATCCGGAAGATTCTTGAAGGGACACCTGTCCAACACAAGTTTTTTCTGAGATGCACTCAAGCGGAACACGGTTGATCAAACCATCGCCCGATTGGCAGAAATATGATGATTGTTGTCATTGCTGCCACGACACTGTAATCCGAAAATCACGGACATGAATGCACGATCATATACGATGAACAAAATCGAGTTCGTTTACCGGTTGGCACGATTCGGTATGCTGCTTGTATTGGCAGCGCTGGCGTTGACTGCGCTTTTAGCGACCGCTGCTCCAGTCACAAACGGCGGCCCTTCAAATCCGAATGAAATCGCGACAGAAACAACTTTACTAAACCCGCCAAACAAGGGCCAGATCCCGATCGCTTTTCTGATTTCTAATGGCGCTGTCATTATCGATTTTTGCGGACCGTGGGAAGTTTTTCAGGACGTCGTGGTTCCGGGGCGCCAGGAAATGCCGTTCCGTTTGTACACCGTAGCCGAAACCAAGAAACCGATCCGCACCAGCGGGGGAATGCAGATCGTTCCCGATTACACGATTCAAGATGCCCCTGCGCCAAAGGTAATTGTCATTCCCGCGCAAAGTGAACCGGGGCCGGCGGTGTTGGAATGGATCAAAAAGTCTTCGAAAACCGCCGACGTCACAATGTCGGTCTGCACAGGCGCATTTGTCTTGGCCAAAACCGGATTACTGGACGGCAAATCCGCGACCACTTATCACGGTGCGTTTGAACGTTTCGCCACGGCATTTCCTGCCGTTCATCTCAAGCGCGGCGCGCGCTTCGTCGAGAATGGCAACCTGGCAACAGCCGGCGGTCTTTCGTCCGGAATCGATCTCGCGCTTCGCGTGGTTGAACGCTACTACGGACGCGAGGTTGCGCGGAAAACCGCTTACAACATGGAATATCAAGGGGAAGGCTGGATGAATCCTGATTCGAATCAGATATACGCAAAACCACTTGCCTCAACCGTCGGGCATCCCGTTTGCATCGTTTGCGGAATGGATGTCGATCCTAAAACGGCGCCGAAATCTGTCGTGAAAGGTGCGACCTATTATTTCTGCTCGGAGGACGACAAGAAGACATTCGACGCGGCACCGGAAAAATTCATCACCGCGGCCGCCCAGGGAACGGCTGCATCAGCATCGCAAAATTGAAACCCGGGCGAGCAGCTAATAATAACGAATTTCCACGGGAGTCGCGGACGCGGCACATTGTGTTCGTGGCGGGGCCGGGCGTCGAGATCCTCGATTTGGTCGGACCGCTGCAAGTCTTCGCGCGCGCATCGGAAATGCACGGCAGGGAAAATCCGAGCTCGCCTCCGATTTATTCCGTCGAAGTCGCAACCATTTCTTCCGGGCGCTCGCTAACTGCCAACTGCGGCTTGCGGATCACTGCAAACAGGACCTTTCGCGAAGTGCGCGGCAGGATTGACACGCTGCTTGTCGCCGGCGGCAACGCGATCGAGCAGAATGAACTAAGCCCGGAAGCGGTGCGCTGGTTGAAAAGAATCTCACAGCGAATCCGGCGCATCGGTTCGGTCTGCACTGGCGCGATGCTCTTGGCCCGAGCCGGCTTGCTCGATGGTCGTCGCGCTACAACTCATTGGAACTGGTGTCAGACTTTGATCAAACGCGCCCCGCGCACGCGCGTCGATGCCAATCCAATATTTGTCCGCGATGAAAATGTTTACACGTCCGCCGGTGTGACCGCGGGAATGGATTTGGCGCTCGCACTGGTGGAGGAAGATCACGGTTCGCGACTCGCTCTGCAGGTTGCGCGCAACCTTGTGCTCTATCTGCGCAGGCCAGGTGGCCAATCACAATTCAGCACTGCGTTATCTCTACAACTGACCGACCGAAAGCCCTTGCGGGAATTGGAAGCATGGGTGCTCGATAACCTGAGCGAACCGCTTACCGTGCCGCTGCTTGCGGAGCGCGTGGCAATGAGTCCGCGCAATTTCGCCCGCGTCTTCACGAAAGAGATGAAAACAACGCCCGCAAAATTTGTCGAGCGCCTGCGCGTCGAAGCAGCTCGCCGGCGATTGGAAGAAAGTCATAACAGTATGGAAATGATCGCGAGCGAATGCGGCTTCGGGAACGTCAACTCCATGCGTAACGTCTTTCAGCGGACCCTGAAAATCGCACCTGGCCAATACCGCCGGCACTTTCGCCACGTGAAGCATCCGCCAAAACGAAGGTCAAGAGGTAGCGAGCTGGTCTGAATCCACTTACATTTAGCTGCATCAAACAAACAGATGCAAAACGCTGCAATTAGATCGCGGATTTCATCCCGGAATTTTATTCTAATCGCCGGATTGCTTCTTTATTGCGGCGCTTTCGTTGTCCTATTGGGCAACAAGAGGTTCGAGGTTTTTGGCGCCCTGTTTGTACTTCTG
>Ga0210142_1000265_pt1 | contig 12084 bp, 9 predicted proteins | sample Goodyear_PhragC__FD_184869 | JGI IMG/M metagenome (GOLD analysis project Ga0210142, IMG submission 184869) | Wetland microbial communities from San Francisco Bay, California, USA, that impact long-term carbon sequestration - Goodyear_PhragC_D2... | ecosystem: Environmental > Aquatic > Marine >...
CTCGCCGCATTGACCCGGCGTCACGCTATTTTCATCCTCATTGGAATTGAGATGATGCTCGCCGCTGCGAATTTGAATTTTATCGCGTTCTGGCGTTTCGCTCCGCCACCACATCCGCCCACTGGCGTGATGATCGCAATTTTTTCAATCGCTATCTCCGCCGCTGAGGCCGCAGTTGGCCTGGCGATGGTCATCGCTGTGTACCGGCATTATCGCACCACGAATGTCAGTCAATTCGACCAGCTCAAAGGATGAATCCAGGGATCGCAGGTAATCTCTGGCTGTTCCCGGCGGTGCCGTTTGCTGCGGCTGTCGCGATTCTGGCTTTGACAAAATCGCGGCGCAAAACGGCGGCGACACTGGCTGTCGCAGGCCAAGTGGTCTTGCTCGCAATCTCAGTCGTGGCGTTTCTGCTGACACTGCAAACCCACGGTTTCCGCTCTGTGCAGAATTTTACCTGGTTCACTTTCGGCGACCAGGCATTGCGCCTTGGATTTGTTCTCGATCCGCTGGCGTCCGCGATGCTGGTGATGATCTCGCTGGTTGGCCTCTGCATCTTTGTCTTCAGCGTTGGGTACATGGCCGAGGACAAGAATTTCACCCGGTTCTTTGCGTATTTGTCGTTCTTCTCCGGCGCGATGCTCGGACTGGTTATCGCGAACAGCTTGCTTTTGCTTTTCATGTTTTGGGAGCTCGTTGGGCTCGCCTCGTATTTGCTTATCGGCTTCTGGATTGAGCGGCCCAGCGCCGCGGCCGCCGCAAAGAAGGCGTTTATCACCACCCGCATCGGTGACCTGGGATTTTTTCTCGGAATGCTCTGGCTTTACAATCGAAGTGGCACACTCCTTTTCTACGATGGCGGGCATGGCTGTCTTGAAAGCGCCGGCCTTGTCATGCTTGGTGCAAGCGCAACATTCATCGCGCTCCTGATCTTTTGCGGCGCAGTTGGCAAGTCCGGACAATTTCCGTTGCACGTCTGGTTACCCGATGCGATGGAGGGACCGACGCCGGTCAGCGCGCTGATTCACGCGGCCACCATGGTCGCCGCCGGTGTCTTCCTCGTCGCGCGCGTGTATCCGATTTTTTCGTTCGGTGCAGTCAATGGCGTGACCTCCTCGCTTACTGTTGTTGTCTGGATCGGAGTGACAACTGCGCTGATGGCTGCGCTCATTGCCATCGCCCAGGCGGATATCAAGCGCATCCTCGCTTATTCCACTGTGTCGCAACTCGGTTTAATGATGGTTTCGTTAGGCGTCGGTGGTGTTGCAGCCGGCATCATGCACTTACTGGCCCACGGCTTTTTTAAGGCGCTCCTCTTTCTCGGTTCTGGTTCCGTGATTCACGGTTGCCACGGCGAACAGGACATTCGCAAAATGGGCGGACTGCGCCGTTTAATGCCGGTCACATTTGGCACCTATGCCGTCGGGATGCTGGCTCTCAGTGGCGTCCCACTATTTTTCTCCGGCGGCTGGACGAAGGAGGAAATTCTTCACGCGACCGCGCATTGGCCAGGATCGACTGCGCCGCATTACCTGATGTTGGCAGGCGTGGTTCTTACGGGGCTTTACATGGTACGGCAGGTGATCTACGTGTTTTTCGGCAATCGCCGCAGCGCCGCCGAGCATGCACACGAAAGTTCGCGTGTAATGACGACGCCGCTGATCGTGCTGGCGATTTGCACGATCTTCTTCAGTGTCGTGCTCACGCCGGCGTGGCCATGGCTACACAATTATCTTACCGGCGAGTCCATTCACTTCGAAATCGCGGACCTGATTCAGCCAATGCTGTTGGTTTCCTTCATTCTCGTCGGCGCCGGAATAGGACTCGGCATCTGGATGTATCGGCGGGCCGGCATGCCAGATGGGGATCGTCCAGCCGATGTCGATCCACTCGAATACAAGCAACCGGCGTTGTTTCGATTTCTCGCAAACAAAATGTGGATCGACGAGCTGTATGCGAAGACGATCATCGCCTTTGCCTGGGCAGGCGCGCGGTTCTCCGACTGGATGGACCGTTATTTTTGGGATGGTTTGGTGCGCGGCTTCGGCGCAATCGGCCAGGTTTTTGGAATGTTTACCGCCGGGGTCGACAAGCGCGGCATTAACGCAGGAGTCGATGAAACGACGGTTGGTGCCCGCGGCTTGGCCCGCCTATTGTCGGGCGCGCATTCGGGACAAATTCAAATTTACCTCGGCGTCGTCGCTGTTGGCATGCTGGCGCTGCTGCTTCTCTACGCATGGTTGGCTTAATCACAGCTATTATTTTGATCCCGCTGCTCGGCGCAGTGGCGGTGTGTACCTGGCCTCGAAGGAATGCCCGCCCGATCGCGCTCCTGTTTAACGTTATCTCCGCGGGATGCGCTTTCGGTTTGTGGCGAAATTTCGATGCTACCGCGACTGGACTTCAGTTCGTGGAACGCCATGCGTGGATTCCTGCTATCAACGCCGAGTACCTCTTGGGCGCAGATGGCCTGAGTCTGCTGCTTGTATTGCTCACCTCGCTCATCATTCCATTCGCATTTCTGGCGCAACCGGCTCCAGGTGGAAGCCGAGCGTTCTATGCGACCATGCTGGTCATGCAGTCCGCGCTGTACGGCACGTTCACCGCGCAGAATTTCGTTCTCTGGTTTTTGTTTTACGAAATGAGTCTGATCCCGGGGTTTTTGCTGATCAAACTCTGGGGTGGCGAAAATCGGGATCGCGCCGCGACGAAGTTCTTTCTCTATACGTTCCTCGGAAGCGTAGCCATGCTGCTATCGTTTCTCGGAATTTATTTGGCGAAAGGCACATTCGATTTCGCGACGCTGGCAAGTCTTGGGAAAAACGGCTTACTCACGGGCAAATTTGCCTGGCTCGCGTTTGCCGGAATCTTCGTCGGGCTTGCGGTAAAGGTGCCGCTGTTTCCGTTTCACACATGGTTGCCTGATGCCTATCAAACTGCGCCCACTGGAGTGTCAATGGTGCTCACCGGCGTCCTGTCTAAAATGGGCGTTTACGGCTTTGTACGCCTGTTGCTTCCGCTGTTCCCTAACGAAATAAGGGTCGTCGGCCCGTGGCTGCTGGCGTTGGCAGTATGCTCGATCGTTTTTGCTCCACTGGCTGCCTGGGCTCAACGCGATTTGAAACGCATGATCGCCTACCTCTCGATCAACCATCTGGGCTACTGCATGCTCGGCCTTTTTGCGCTCGCTGCGTCACCCGCGATTGGTGCACGGATCGATACGCAAGCTGCCTTGAGCGGTGTGTTCATGCAGATCTTCAACCACGGTATCACTGCGGCCGCTCTCTTCTATTTCGTCGGATTACTGGAACAACGCCGCGGTCTGCGCGGAGTCGGCGACTTCGGTGGCCTGATGCAACGGACACCGTTGCTCTGCGGTTGGATGAGCGTCGCCATGTTTTCGTCACTTGGTTTGCCAGGCTTGAATGGATTTGTCGGCGAGTTTCTGATTTTCAAAGGCTCGTTTGCGATGGCGGCCGTGTTTACGGCGATTGCTGTGATCGGTCTTCTCGTGACAGCTATCGTTTTCATGCGGGCGATGCAGTTGCTCTTTAGCGGAGCACTGGCAGAAGATTGCAGCGCGTTCCCGGACCTTTTGCGAAGTGAAAAGCTCGTCATCGTACCGGTGACATTGCTGATGTTCGCCATCGGCATCGCGCCGCAATTCATCTTCAACATTTTCAATACGACGGTCGTCCACATGGCGCGTCTGTTTGGTTAAGATTCATCGCGAATGAGCAAAGAAACCATTCCCGTAGCGCGGATCACACGTCTGATTCTTTTCTTCCAAAAACAAAAGGTGCTGCCGGACTCCGACTTGGCCTCGCTGTACGGCGTAACCACTGGAAATCTCAACAAAGCGGTGAAACGCAATGCCCAGCGTTTCCCCTCCGACTTCATGTTCCGACTTACCGCCGAAGAGGCGGAAGATTTGATATTCCAAATTGGAAGATCAAAAAAACGAGGCGGCCGCCGTCATCGACCTTACGCTTTCACCGAGCAAGGAATCGCCATGCTCTCAAGCGTCTTGAATAGCGAACGGGCCATAACAATCAATGTCGCCATCATGCGCACGTTCGTGAGGCTTCGTCAGATGCTCGATACGAATCGCGAACTAGCACAAAGATTCTCGGAACTGGAACAACGCGTCGGAAAACACGATGAGGAGATTGCCGCCATTCTCGAAGCTATCCGGCAGCTGATGGTCCCGCCAGAGAAGCCTCGTCGTGAAATCGGATTTCATGTACGCGAGAAAGCGCCTCGGTATCAGGTACGTAAACGCGCATGATCGCCTGGACGATTTACCTCACGTTCGCGGGCGCCGTAATGTCGCTCCTCTTGCCTCGCCTTTTTGCCCGCTGGATTGCGTTGCTGACGACAATTGCAGGACTTGTTCTGGGCCTGATCGTTTTCGTCGGGACGCCTGTTGCGGATCTGGCGCATTTCACAACGATCGTGAGCCTGCCATGGGTTCCGGCGCTTGGGATGAATTACCATCTGGCGATCGATGGCGTCAGTCTGACCATGGTTCTGGTTACCGGGATCGCAGCGGTAAGCACGGTTTTGTTTTCCTGGGACATAGACCATCGGCAGAACGAATTCTTCTTCTGGCTGCTGCTGGTCGTGGCCGGATGCTACGGCGTTTTTCTCAGCGCTGATCTGTTTCTGCTGTTCGTGTTCTATGAGTTGGTGATCGTGCCGAAATATTTTCTCATCGCCGTCTTCGGCTCGACCAACAAGGAATACGGCGCCATGAAGCTGACGCTGTATTCATTTTTCGGCGGCATGTTCGTCTTCGTGGGAATCCTTGTCGCCTATGTGAGTGCAGGCACCCTGGACCTGAATCAGCTGGCGCAATTCCAATTTTCATCGCAACTGCAATCGTGGGCGTTTCCCGTGTTATTTCTAGGGTTCGCCGTGCTGGCTGGCATCTGGCCGTTGCACACGTGGGCGCCGACTGGCCACGCTGCCGCTCCAACTGCCGGCTCGATGCTGCTGGCAGGCATTGTAATGAAGCTCGGTTCTTACGCAGGTCTTCGCGTCGCGATGAACCTTTTTCCGCAAGGATTTCAGATGTGGAGCAGATGGATTGCTGTTCTAGCGGTAATCGGAATTGTTTATGCAGCCGCTGTCGCGCTGCGGCAGAGCGATCTGAAGTTCGTCATTGGCTATTCCAGCGTGAGTCATATGGGGTTCGTGCTGCTCGGTTTCGCGACTGCTAATGCGCTCGGAGTCTCAGGCGCGGTGCTACAAATGTTTTCGCACGGCGTGATCGCAGCGCTGTTGTTTGCCGTTGCCGGACGCATGATTTATCGCCGCACGCACACACGCGATCTCGGAAAGCTTGCCGCAATGAATCTGAGCCAGGCGTTACCGTTCGCAGCGTTTGCGTTTGTCGTTGCGGCGGCTGCATCGATGGGCATCCCCGGTTTTAGTGGATTCGCGGCCGAGATCACAATTCTCATCGGGACATGGAAAAGTTATCCCGCCGCAGTCTGGATCGCCGGCGCAGGAATGGTGCTGGTTGCCGCATTTACATTGCGGGCATTGAAGCAATCCTTCTTCGGTGAGAAGGGGTCGGACGTAGTCATGCAGGAAGGTCGGGTTGCGACCGGTCCCGATTGGAATCAGCAACCGACCATAACGATTCCCGAGAAAATCGGCGCCTGCATGCTGATGTTAGCAACACTTATTATCGGCCTTTATCCGAAACTGTTGCTCGACCGCATCCTGCCCGCGGTCGAAACCATGAGATTTTTAAAATGACAGATACCCGAACGCCTGAGGCGTTCCCCATTTAACAATGTCGTATTTGGAGCTTCTCAGGCTGGCTTCTCCTGAAGCAGTAGTGGTGTTCACAGCGCTGGTGGTGCTTTCGGTGAGCCTGCTAGCCAAGCGGGCGGTGTCGGCATGCGGATTTGTCGCCGCGCTTGGACTCCTCATTGCAATCGGCGCGGTTCTGCTCCTGCCGCGCAGCGCAACGCTTTTTGGCGGGATGCTGGTGATCACGCCGTTGAATTCTCTGTTTAAAATTATCTGCCTGGTGCTCGCATTTTTCACCATCCTGTTGGCGCAGGCGGAACAGACATTACGTCATCCCGGGGAATATCTGGCTATTATTCTTCTGGCAACCGTTGGCCTGATGTTGCTGGTCGGCAGTGAGGAACTGCTAATGATTTTCATCGGTCTCGAACTGCTCGGGCTGTCGCTTTACGTTATGGCCGCGTTCGACAAGACAGACATTCGCTCGGCTGAAGCGGGTTTGAAATATTTTCTGTTCGGGAGTATCTCGAGCGCTTTCACACTTTTTGGAATCAGCCTGATCTACGGCATGTCGGGAACAACCGGTCTCGCTGCGATCGCTGCAAAACTGGCTGTTACGTCGGTACAACCATTGCTGGCGGCCGGAATCGTGATGACGCTCGTTGGTTTCTCGTTCAAGATCGCTGCCGCGCCGTTTCATCTGTGGGCGCCGGACGCGTACCAGGGCGCGCCTGTGCCGAGCGCGGCGTTCATCGCTTCCGGTTCCAAGGTTGCGTCGTTTGTTGTGCTCGGAAAGATCGTGCTGGTAGGATTCGCGCCTGTGCAGGGGAGCGCCGGATGGCACGCCATGGTGGCCGGTTGGTCGCCTGTGCTCGCGGCGCTCGCAGCGTTGTCGATCGTCATCGGCAATTTGCTCGCGCTGGCCCAATCGAACGTGCGCAGGCTGCTTGCTTATTCTGCGGTTGCCCACGCGGGGTACACGTTGATCGGAGTTGTGGCTGGCGGACGCGACGGTTTTTCCGCCGCTTTGTTCTACACCACCGTTTACGCTATTACGCTCGTCGGTGCGTTCGGCGTGGTTGGCGTGGTACGGCGCGAAACCGGGGGGGACGACTTCTCAAATTTTTCCGGGCTGGCATCCCGTTCGCCATTGTTAGCAGGATGCATGGTAATTTTCATGTTGTCGCTGGCAGGCATTCCTCCGTTGGCCGGATTTTTTGGAAAATTCTATCTGTTTAGCGTCGCGCTACGGTCTGGAACAAACCAGGGACTGCTTTGGCTGGTCGCGCTTGGTCTCCTTGGGAGTTTCGTTTCCCTCTACTATTACCTTCTTGTGTTGAAAGCGATTTTCGTTGAGGAACCAGCAATCACCGGCGCGCGATCGTTTGACCACATACCGCCCGGCAGGTTGCAACAGGCTACCGTCACTCTGATTGCCGCGGCAGTTGTCTTCCTGGGAGTAATGCCAAGCGTTCTCGCCTCCCGAATCCTTGCCGCAATTCCGTAGAGATTTCAAAAAAATGCAATTAACACTTGACTGGCTCGCGGTAAATTTTGCATCAAGAGAAGTCCCCCCGTCCTGAAGTTGGTGATGTGAAGATGGGCAGCATCAGCCAGTTCATTGAGCGCCATTTCCGACATTTCAACGCAGCGGTGTTGAAAGACGCGGCCGATGCGTACATCGCGCATCTGGATGGCGGCGGAAAGATGATGATCACACTGGCGGGCGCCATGAGCACAGCGGAATTGGGCGTCTCTCTCGCGGAGATGATTCGCCTGGACAAAGTGCACGCCATTACTTGCACGGGTGCAAATTTGGAAGAAGACCTCTTCAATCTCGTTGCTCGCAGCAAATACGAACGAATTCCCAACTATCGCGAGTTGAGTCCGCAACAGGAAGAGGAGTTGCTGCGGCGGCACCTCAATCGCGTCACTGACACCTGCATTCCAGAAGAGGAGGCGATGCGACGAATTGAGCGGGCGGTGCTCGATGAATGGGTGGCCGCTTCGGAGAACAATCAGAGAAGATTCCCCCACGAATTCCTTTACAAGCTTTTGCGCGAATGCCGACTGAAACAATTTTACGAGATCGACCCGGCCGATAGTTGGATGGTTGCCGCCGCGCAGAAGGATCTGCCGTTGTTCGTACCGGGTTGGGAAGATTCGACCCTCGGAAATATCTACGCAGCCCGCTGCATCACCGGCACGATTAGCAGTGCGCAAGCGATCCGCTCGGGGATCGAATATATGATCGAGTTGGCAGAGTGGTATCGCCATACGTCAAAGGATTCGTCCATCGGCTTTTTCCAAATCGGCGGCGGCATTGCAGGGGATTTCCCGATTTGTGTTGTTCCCATGTTGAACCAGGACGTGGTGACGATGCCCGTGCCAGAGTGGGGTTACTTTTGTCAAATCAGTGACTCTACGACCAGCTTCGGCTCATATTCTGGTGCGGTTCCGAATGAGAAAATCACCTGGGGAAAGTTGATTGCCGAGACACCGCGATTCGTTATCGAATCTGACGCAACGATTGTTGCACCATTGATATTCGCGAAAGTTTTAGGCTGGTGACTTCTCAGCGCGTCCGTTTACCAGCCTTCTATCATCGATTTCGATGATGCTTAACGTCTCCCCTGAGAAACCGATCTGCGTATTGTTACTGCCAGTGCCCTGCGATCCACACCCAGCCGTTGTAACGAGGCACCCAGTGGCCTGCGACCCAAACTGCGTTCGGTCGTGGGCGTACTACCCAGGTGCCGGGCACCCACACGTAGGTCGTGCCGGTCCATCGCCAGTAGCCTGTTGTCCAGACGTAGCCCGGTCCCGGGGCCACGGTCTGTCTTTCAACGCGAACTGCTGGCGGCCGCCTGGTGACTACAACTTCTCGTGTCGGGGCGGTCGTGGTCACCTCCTGCGTCGTAGTTGTCGTCGTGACGGTGGTCGGTTCTGTCCCACAGCCAGCGACAGCCAGAAGCGTTACGATCGATAAATACCAAGTTGTTTTCATGTTTCCTCCACTCACCGATTCGTTTCACAACCGCCTGCTGGCTTTGTTGCCGGTTAAGTCGGTTTCGGTGGCGCGAGACAGGCTTTGAACGGAGGATACGCAATGCTTTACGTGGTGGCCACGCCGATCGGAAATTTGAGCGACATCACATTGCGAGCGCTCGAGGTCATCAAGCAGGCTGACCTGATCGCGGCCGAAGACACGCGGCACTCCGGACTTTTACTCAAGCATTTCGGAATCAAGAGGCCGTTCGTGAGTTACCATGAACATAACGAAGCGGCACGCACGTCAGAGCTGGTGGAGCGTCTGGCTCGCGGCGAAAACGTCGCGTTGATTACCGACGCAGGAACTCCGGCGGTATCGGACCCCGGGCTTCGATTGATTCGCGAATGCATCAAGCGCGACCTGCCATTTACAATTATCCCGGGTCCTTCAGCCATTTTGGCTGCGCTGCTCGGGTCCGGATTTTCCACGGAGAGATTTTCGTTTCGCGGATTTGTTCCAGTGAAAAGCGGCCGTCGGGAGCGTGAGTTGCAGGCCATAGCCGAATGCCAGGAAACCACAATCCTTTTCGAATCGCCTTATCGATTGGCTAAAACGCTCGAAGCTTGCGCTAATATCATGCCCCATCGGCAACTTTGCGTCGCACGCGAGCTGACAAAAAAATTTGAGGAATTTCGCCGCGGTACCGGTGCCGAGCTGCTGATGCATTATCAGGCCAATCCTCCTAAAGGCGAAATTGTGCTGCTGATCTCCAGCGCTTAGCGGTTTTTGGCGGCAATTGGCGAATAAAGGGAGGGCAATGGACGTCGAACCCAGCAAGCCAAATCAGCTGGAACCATGCGAGCCGATAATGCCTTAGCCGACAGCTTCACAACTTCCCGTTATCCTTCTGAGTTTGTCACTTTTTCTGAGACCTCGATGGGGAGGGTGGAACCGCCTTTGAAACATACGGGCGACATCCAGACTTTCGCGAGCACATTGGGCAGGTTCTGCGATTATCATGTAATGACCGGGCTGCCACGCTTCGTTACCCCTTTGCTGGCGGGGTTTGCTGTGACGTTTTTGCAACTCATGTTGTCCGTCGGATTGCTCGCTCCACAAGAACCGTTAGCCGACCGATATTTCGCATTGGTCCAGCACGATAGTTACTGGTTCAAGAACATCATGGATCGGGGATATCAGACCATTATCCCGCCGATCGATCACAAGGTGATGGAAATCTCGAACGTCGCATTTTTCCCTGCGTACCCTGCGCTTGCAGCGCTGTTTCGGTATGCGTTCAAGATCGATAGCGGCACCGCGTTATTAATCACCGCTCAGCTCGCTGCCTGGGGTTTTTGGGTTTACTTCTTTTTGTTCTGTAGGCGGTGGAATGTTCCACCTCTGCTTCAAACTGGTGGCGCATTGCTCATCCTCGCCCATCCGGCGAGCTTCTTTTTAGTCGCTGCGTACTCGGAGTCGTTGTTCCTCATGGCGTTGCTGGGTTTCATCTATTGGAGTACCGCGAAGGGTCGGACCGCGAAAGTTCTCGCCGGAATGCACGGAATCGTGATGTCCGCGGCACGCATCGTTGGAATCGTATGCGCCGCCTTTCCTGTGGTGCGTTCAATTTTCCAAAGTGGCTGGCGCAGTTTACTCAGGCCGCGCAAGTGGCTTCGTGCCAACCGGGCAGCCGTCGTTCTAACGATGGTGGCAGCGTGCGGCACGATGGCATTCTTCGTCTACTGTCAGCTGCGTTGGGGTCACTGGGACGTTTATATGCTCACTCAGGCGGCTGGCTGGGGTATCGAGCCCGATTACCTTGCAGTGTTTAAACCTGAGAGTTATCGCTGGCTCGTTCCCGCGCCGAACGACCCGATCGAGGCGAGCCAAATGTCCATGACGCTTGGGGCTCTCCTTTTAGTCGGAGCTTTTATTTGCGAGGCGGTTCCAGCGCTTCGGCGACGGGCATGTTTGCCGTTGCGTCTCGGCATCTATTTCTGTGCGGCTGCAATCTATTACCTCTCAGTAAGTGGTGTTGCCTGCGTCGATATGGAAAGCATGCTTCGCTACGAGTTCTGTGCATATGCCTTGATCGTCCTGGCATTCTTAAATTTTCTGCGTCAATTTCATGCGCCGCCAGTGTGGGTACGGACGTCGGCGATGGCGGCAGTAGCGCTGGTCAGCGCTGCCGGGCTTTGCGTGCAGGGCTGGTACGTCTGGAATTTTACTCGAGGCAATTGGGTCGCGTAGCAGAACATGAAGGCAAACGTTGTCATCATCGGTGCAGGTCCAGCAGGTCTTACGGCCGGCTATTTGCTGGCGAAAAACGACGTGGATGTTGTGGTTTTGGAGGCCGATCCCGTTTACGTCGGCGGCATTTCCCGCACGGTGACCTATAAGGGTTTTCATTTTGACATCGGCGGTCACCGTTTCTTCTCTAAATCGAAAGCGGTCGAAGACTTGTGGACAGAGATTCTGCCGAACGACATGCTCGTCCGCCCGCGCTCGTCGCGTATTTTTTATGGCGGCAAATTTTTTTCCTATCCGCTCAAGCCGGTGGAGGCGCTGTTCAAGCTTGGAATTCTCAGGTCCACCGTTTGCGTTTTTTCATGGTTAAAGGCGCGCCTGTTCCCGATTCAAAACCCAAGGAATTTCGAAGATTGGGTGAGCAACCAGTTTGGAAGACGTCTTTTTAACACGTTCTTCAAAAGCTACACCGAAAAAGTCTGGGGAATGAGCTGCAAAGAGATTTCCGCCGACTGGGCGGCGCAGCGAATCAAGGGCCTCTCGTTAGGCAGTGCAATCAGGAATGCGCTGATTCCACAGCGTTATAATGGCGATCGAAGCAAAGTCATCAAAACGCTGATCAATTCGTTCCGTTATCCGCGTCGCGGTCCCGGCATGATGTGGGAGGTGTGCGCCGAAAAGATGACTGCCGTAGGCGGGAAACTAGAGATGGGTTGTCGAGTCACGCGCTGTTCGTTTGATGGAGGATCCGGCGACTGGTCGGTAGAATACAGAAATCCCCAAGGCGAGGTTCGTGCCATTGAAGCCGAACATGTGATTTCTTCCGCCCCGATGCGGGAACTGATGTGCGGTTTATCACCGGCTGTGACTGAGCGAACCAGGCGCGCGGCTCAAAGCCTCAAGTACCGCGATTTCATTACCGTCATGTTGATTTTGAAGGACCGCCAGATGTTCAACGACAACTGGATCTATATTCACGATCCAAGCGTCAAAGTGGGTCGAATTCAGAATTTTCGCTCGTGGTCCCCCGAAATGGTCCCCGAAGCAGACAAGGTCTGCTACGGCTTGGAATATTTCTGTTT
>Ga0210142_1000266_pt1 | contig 12072 bp, 11 predicted proteins | sample Goodyear_PhragC__FD_184869 | JGI IMG/M metagenome (GOLD analysis project Ga0210142, IMG submission 184869) | Wetland microbial communities from San Francisco Bay, California, USA, that impact long-term carbon sequestration - Goodyear_PhragC_D2... | ecosystem: Environmental > Aquatic > Marine >...
CAAATCTGCGATTCCTCGGTTTTCCCGATCACAACTCGTGCGAGCATTTGCCGGAGATCTACGACGAGGTGCGCAAGTTGCGGAAATCCCGGAGTGTGACGACGATCGTCTCGCCCGCCTACGAGGGCGGGAACATCGACCATGATGCGGCCGCGTTCATCGCCGCGATGGTCGTGCGCGACGCGGGCGTTCCGCTGACGCATTTTGAGTTTCCATTGTACAATCATTTCGAAGGCCGCCGGCGCGTAAATGTGTTCCTGCCGAACAGCGAGGCGCCGGTGAAATACCTCCCGCGCGATGGAGAAGCCGGTCGAATTCTGCATGCGGCGCTCAAGCGTTACCGTAGCCAGCATTTCATTCTGTTGCTGCTCAAAATGACCGGTCACTCGAAGACGCTTTTCCAGCGAGGCGAACCGTTTCGCCGCGCGGCGAACTACGATTTCACGGAGCGGCCCGGGCGTGAACCGTGCGGGTACGAAGTATCGGGGCGCCATCGCGCCTCGTTCGCCGGGTGGACGGCGGCGGTGGATGATTTTCTCGGGTCCCACCCGGCGTCGGGAATCGCAGCGAGTGCACTGAGGGCTCCGGAGCGCCGAGCGCAGGAGGCGAAGCGTTGAATTCCCGCCAACCGCCGCCGACTTACCTTATACAGGGTGATGACATTGGCATGCATCGTAAGCGGGTTATGATGAGCGTCGATCCGCGACCAGCTGGGCGAAATGTCAGTTGGCCCTAACAACTTTCTTCCACTGCTGGACAAGGGCGTCTATTCGGGAAGCACCCGCACCCGGCGTCGTCTGGTCAGGAAGGCGAGTCCCCACTGTATTAGGACGAAGAGGCGGTTAGCGAAGCCGATGAGGAAATAGATGTGGACGCCTGCCCAAAGAATCCACGCGGGGAATCCTGAAAATCGCAGGAAACGCAGGTCGGCAACGGCATAAGTACGGCCCACGATAGCCAGGTCGCCCTTGTCCCAGTAGCAAAACGGTTTTGGCGGTGGGTTTCCGGCAACGCGGGCACGAATCAGGCGCGCCACGTAACGGCCTTCCTGGATAGCGGGCTGTGCTACGCCTGGCATTAACACTGGTTCCTTTGATTTGATGCCCAAAAGATTTCGTGAATAGGCAACCACATGTGCTGTGTCACCGATGGCAAAGATCTCAGGGTGGTGAAGTACCGACAAATCTGAATTCACGATGATTCTGCCGGACTTGTCCGTAGCAGCATTTATCCATCGCCCGGCAGGAGAAGCCAGGACACCCGCACTCCAAAGCACGGTGGCGGCCGGGACACGCTGGCCGTTCGCGACAATTCCGTCGGCGTCTATGCCGGTGACGGGAGTGCCCGTATAGACCTTAACGCCTAACTGCTCTAGGTGGCCTTGAGCTTTGACCGAGAGGACTTCCGGATACGAAGGAAGCACACGCGGCGCCATTTCGTACAAAAGGATTCGCGCAGACCGCGCATCGATATGATGAAAATCATGTGCCAGAGCCATGCGCGACATTTCTGCCAGCGTGCTGGCCATCTCCACTCCCACCGTACCTGCGCCAACGAGTACGAACGTAAGCAGTTTTTGTATTTGCGGAGACGCATGCGGAACCAACCCCAGTGCCGCAAGCTCCTCGGCCTTTTCAAACGCCAGTAGTATCTTTGCGCGGATGTGATCAGCGTCGCCCAGCGAAACCAGGCCCGGCGCAATCCGGGACCAGTCGTCGTGTCCAAAGTAGTTATACTGAACGCCGGTGGCGAGGATAAGGAACTCATATGGCACATCGTACTGGTCAAGGCGAACAACGCGCTTCTGCGTATCGACAGCAGTCACTTCGCCCAGGAGAACCTCGATATTCTTTTTGCGGCTGAGTATGGACCTGAGCGGACCAGAAATTTCATCTCCTGAAAGCAAGCCGGTAGCCGCTTGATATAACAGCGGCCGAAAGAGGTGGTAGTTGCGCTTGTCGATGAGCGTTACGCTAACGGGAGCGCCACCCAGGGCGTGAGCCGCATAGAGACCGCCAAAGCCGCCGCCCACAATGACGACTCGAGGCTGTGTCGAAGCTGTTTCCATGCTACAGGAATGTTCTTTTAGACTCAGTCATTTCGGATTGAGAGCAAATAGCGCCCCGACCCCAATGGTTAGGCGATTATGCTAATTACGATCGTGCGACGCTTAAGCCCAGCATGCGCCATGGCTTGCCGAGCTTTTGCTCGCCTTCCGGGTTGCGGCCGGTACGCTTCCAAACATTCAACCCTATGAAAAATGTTTTAGTTTGTGTCACCGTTGTTCAGTCGGTTTTCCTTTTTTCCGGTTACACCTTAAGCCAACCGACACCCTCGCCAGCCTCCTCCACGACGGAGGCAAAAAATTCTTTTCCGGCCGAGGTCAGAAAGAAAATCGACGAAGCCGCCGCGAAAATGTTGAAGGAGAGCGGCGTACCGAGTGCCTCGATCGCGGTGGTGAAGGATGGAAAACTCGCTTACACCAAAGCGTATGGTTTGGCCGACATCGCGTCGCATCGGCCCGCGACGACGTCGATGATTTACAGTATTGGATCGATCAGCAAACAATTCACTGCAGCATCCATTCTTCTCCTGGCCGAGGAAGGCAAACTTTCAATCGATGATCCCGTTGGGCGCTGGTTAGCCGACCTGACACGAGCGAACGAAGTTACGATACGCGAAGTGCTCTCAATGACGTCCGGTTACCAGGATTTCTGGCCACAAGATTACATGATGCCGTCGCTGATGAAACCGGCTTCGCCGGAGGAAATCTTGAAAGGCTGGGCGCAAAAGCCGCTCGACTTTGAGCCGGGAACGAAATGGCAATACAGCAACACGAACTACGTCGCTGCCGGCGTGATCGTGGAGCGACTTAGCGGGATGTCGGTGCTCGATTTCCTGCACCGCCGAGTCTTCGATCCGCTGGGAATGAAGACTGTGTTCGATTGCGACAGGTCAGCCCTGCCCGCCGGAGAGCCGACCCGCTACCATCGCTATGGGCTCGGCCCGCCGCGTCCGGCTCCGAAGGAAGGAAAGGGATGGATGTTTGCCGCAGGCGAACTGGCGATGACGGCATCCGATTTAGCCAAATGGGATATTTCGATGATCGACCAGGCAATCCTGAAACCGGAGTCTTATCGCGAGATGGAAAGAGCGGAATTACTCAAGAACGGCGCCAGCAGTCAATATGGCTTGGGCGTCGGTGTCAGTTTGGTCAACAGTCGCCGCGTTCTTGCTCATGGCGGAGAAGTCTCAGGGTTCACCGCGCGAAATGCAGTTTATCCTGACGATCGCGCTGCGGTCATCGTGTTGACTAACATGGATGCAAATCGAGCAGCCGAGAATCTGGCGAACAGGATCGGCGAATTGATCTTCGCTCCGACGGGCGATCGTGACTCGCTGGCAAAGGCCAAAGCGATCCTGACCGGTCTTCAAAAAGGTAAAATTGATCGCTCACTTTTTACCGACAACGCCAACGCTTATTTTGATAAACAATGTTTACATGACCTTGCGAGCAGCCTCGCACCTCTCGGTACTCCCACTGATTTCGAATTGGTTAGCGAAGGATTGCGCGGGGGAATGACTTCGCGTCGTTACCGGGCAAAATTTCAAAAGAAAACTTTGGAGATTAGCACCTACGCCATGCCGAACGGAAAACTCGAGCAATACATTGTCTCCGCAGAGTGACCAGTTACACAGGGTCGATGCCTCAAACAATTTTTTGAGATGGTTGAATAAAGCACCGATGTGCCTAACAGATGGCGCTAAGGCAAAGACCCGCCTTCGTCACGACCGCGGCGTGATTGAACAAAATCCTTTATTTTTCACATCACCACGGCCTCATTAAACAATGATCAAATTTTTCCTCGGCGTGGTGGTGGGAATCGGGTTCCTCGTATTGGCCAGCTATCTTTTTGTCACGCACGGGGGGATTTTCATGGGAACGGACGCGAAACCATTGCCGCTCGAACGGTCCACTGCAGGCGCAGCGATTAGCGCTTCGATTGGGAAGAACGCCGATGATCCGTCGCCCCTACCGCCGGATGAGGCAAATCTTCAGGCGGGCGCCAAAATATATACGCAGACTTGCGCAGGGTGTCATGGCCGGCTCGACCAGGCCTCGAGCGCCGCGAAAGGGTTTTATCCGCGACCACCGCACCTGCTTCCACCAGGCAAGGGCGTGACGGACGATCCAGTGGGTGCAACCCACTGGGTGGTGAAACACGGTATCCGTTTCAGCGCCATGCCATCGTTCGATCAGAAACTGAGCGACTCGGAGATCTGGCAGGCGAGTCTTTTGCTGAAGAACGCCGACAAATTACCGGCACCGGTTCAGGATTTCCTTCGTCAACCGCAGCAGAGGTAAATATTTGAGCCAACTGCAAGCCGACGATTCTTAGTAGTACGCGCCAACGTACTCCCACATTTGGTGATGCCAGTACGGCCATTCGTGCCCGCCTTCCGGGCCCCAGTCGTCGAGATGATGCGCAATGCCGCGGCTGTTTAATACATCAGACATTCGGTAGGTCGGACCGCTGTTCTCCCATGGACCACAGCCGGTCACGAGATGGATGTCGCAACTGGCGTACTGATGGAGATACCAGGGATCACCCTGATTAGCCATGTAATCTACGGGGTTATTGAAGTAGAAGTTGTCGTCGTACATGCCGCCCATGGAGTCGCGCATATCGTAGATGCCCGAGAGGGCGTAGCAGCGTTTCACGTGATCGGGATGTTTGAAAAGCGTGTTAGCCGCGTGATAAGCGCCGAGCGACGCGCCTAAGGTAGCGATGCCGATTCCCGGCGTCTGACATTGGGAGTCAATGAACGGGAAAACCTCGTTTGCCACGTAGTCGTCGTACTGCGCCTGCATCCAGCTCCGATGGTATGGGTGCGCTGTCTTGTTTTGGAACGAATCGCTGTTCACGCTGTTGATGCAGAAGATTCGGATGCGCCCTTGCTCCAGATACGGACTGAGGGTGCCAATCATGCCTTGACCTTCCATCTCCCATTCGTCGCCGCAGCTCGTCGGGAAGGCGAGGATAGGCGCACCGTAATTGCCGTAAATGGCGACGCCCATGTGTCGATTGAGTCGGTGTGAGTACCAACACTGATGGTCACGATGCATGCCGTGCGAGGATAGCGGGTTGATCGTCGGACTCAAGCCCGGTGTACAGGAACGTTTGTCGCGGCCGTCGGTCTTGAAGAGAATTAAGAATTAAGAACCTTCCATAGGTCGCCCAGGAGTTTTGCGTGAACTCGCGCCAACGGAAAACTGGCGACGCGCCCAAAGCAATCTAACATATGATTTGTCTCTCAAATCCAAGGAGGAATAAATGCCCGAACAAAAATCCAATGAAATCTCCCGCGACCAGCTCGCGGAGCTGTTAAACGAAGATTTATCCCGCGAATATCAAGCCATCATCGCGTACGTCGTCTATTCCCAGGTGCTCAAAGGCGCCCAATACATGGACATTGCCTCGCAGCTCGAAATTCACGCCAAACAAGAGCTCGATCACGCCCTGATTCTCTCGCGGCAGATCGATTATCTCGGCAAAATGCCGGTGGTTACACCGAAGGCGGTGCGCACATCGGAAAACGCCAGAGACATGCTCCGGTACGATCTGGACAATGAAAACGAAACCATTCGTAATTACCGCGAACGCATTCCGCAGTGTGAAGCCCTTGGGGAATATGCGATGGCTGAACAGATTCGCGAGATTCTCGTGCAAGAGCAGGACCATCAAATCGACCTGGCCACCGCGCTCGGTGAAGACGTTCCAAACGTCAGCGCTGGTCCCAAAGGACGTAGTTTGCGTAAGCGTCGGTAACGCCGCTCGCTAACGTCGGCGCGCTAGTCGCTGCAATCGCGCAAGTGCGAGTTGAATCAGGAAGTTTCACCGGCCCCTTGTACGTCTACGTTCGGCAGGGTTGGCAGGTCAGGATGCACATTCTCCGGATCTTCGGCCGCGGCTTTGATGGTGCTACCGGTGGAACGGATAGCCTGCTCGATTTTCTTTTCACTCGTAGTCAACGGATCGTAAGAGACATGCACCGCATTGTTTTCTATTTTCGCGTTGATCACACCGTTTAAGGCTACGATCGCGTCCATTATTTCCTTTTGGCGCGCCGGATCTCCGAGCTCCGCAATTTCTATTCGAGCAAGCATGTTTTCGCTCAAGCTCGAATCGGTACCGTCAGGTTCTTCTCTCATATCTTCCCCAAAAGTGTTCGCGCCAAACCGGATCGCCTGGTGTATCCGCGACGCAATTGTCGCATGGACCAGGCGGCCGACTACCGATAATCACGTGAAGAACTTGGCGGCGTCGCACTGATGCCTGGCTTGGTGCCGGAAGACGCGCCCGCATCGCAAAACCTGTTTGTCTACATCCTGGAGCATCCGAGTCGCGAGGAGGCCAGGAAGAATTGGGCTGCGTTTCCGGCCGATCCTGAATGGAAAAAAGTGAAGGCTGAGCCCGAGAAAAACGGTCCGCTGGTCGATCACATCGATCACTACTTCATGGATCCAAGCAGTTATTCAGCGCTCAATTAGTGCCTCATACTTTGCCTCGCCTGGGAAACCCGGGAACGGCAAGCCTAACAACAAGAAGTCGCCCCGGCGGCGCGACGGTCGCGTGCCTTGCATGTCGTTTGCGGCGGGCGCAGTTCGACACGCAATTCGCTGCCTGCTTTGTCAATTGATTCCACGTGATAATTGGAGGGAAAGAAATTCTCGTCGCCATATTCAAAACGGATTTCGGCTGCAGCATCAACATCGATCATCCGGCTGACCTTATCGTAGATGCTGAGGAACTTTCCGGCGGTCATGAATTCCTGGCTTGGTTCATCTGACGGCACCCAAAGTTGCATTACCGTTTCGTTCCAGCGGTTTTTCTGGCCCCCGCAATCGACCGTTTGGAGCTTCGCCGCTTTGATCTCGGTGAGATGATACCCATCGTGAATCGTGTCGCCCCCGGGATTCACAAAAACCAGTTGTTTGTCAGGTTGATGTCGTAGTTGGGCGATGAAATCCTGTGTCGTCATAACGTTAACGCTACGTTCGGTGAAATGGTGAGCAAACGTGGTGACAACAATGTATTCTCGTGTCCCGGTGGCTGGTAGACAAACCGACGATTGGAGAAGCAACGCTATTCCGCCTTCTTCGCATTACTTTCGACCCAGCGAAAACGCTTCTCGATTTCTTCTTTGTCGGCGGCGTCCAGGGCCTGGGCGATGCCGTCGTCGCGGATTTTGCGTGCGTGTGCCAGCAGGACGTCGCGATCTTCTTTGCGCGGCGCATGTGCGACGACTCGGGCGAGTGTTGCCAGCAAGCCGAGGACGACGGCGATGCTTTTGCTGCCGTACTGGCGAATCTTATTAAGAGCAGTATCTGCACAACCCGCGAATGTGCTGCCCCTGGTGATGAGGCGCAGGTTTTGCTTGTCGTCATAGCGTGTGGACGCGGGAATTTTTCGTCCTGCCAGGCGAATGAGCCCGGCACCAAGCCAGTCGATGCAGGAAAGCGCAGTGAAAGGATCGTTGATTCCTGGCGACAAAGCGCGTACGGCTACTTCCACCAGCTGGTCGATGCAGTATTCGACGTCCTGGCTCGGCGTCCGTTGCCGGCCGAAATAGAAAGCTTCGCGTATTTGTGCCATCAATTGATCGTTGGCTTTGGCGCCTGGCCATGCTTCAGCCAGCAACATTTGTTCGGCGACAAACTCGCCCGGTCGCACTGCGAGGCGAATGATCAAATCGTTCTCTGTGGCCAATTTCAACAAATCCTCAGCAGCGATGACCTGGACGAAGCCGTGCGATTTCTGAGCGACAAGAGATTTTGTTTCCAGGTCAAAGCGTGCCGGCAACTCGTTAGGCCGACCAGGTACTGGTTTTTCCATGCCGGCTTTCTCGGGGTAAAGGCGATCGATTCCCTCCTGTAACTCATTGGCTACCCGGGCAATGAGGTTCTCCGCCAGAATTGAGCTGGGAATATGGTGGATGAAATAAATAAGGAATCCGACACTGAGCACGGCAAAAACGATCCCGCACGTGACCGAGAGATAGGGAACGAAAGTGGTTTCATCCGTACCGCGAATCGTGCGCAAAACCAGCAGGCAATAAAGAAAGGTCGAAACGAAAATGCCGAGCACGGTCTGCGTGCCGTGGTCATCCATGAAATTGCGCAGCAGACGCGGACCGAATTGCGAAGAGGCGAGGGTGAGTGCCACGATAGTGACCGAGAAGACTACGCCGGTCACGGTGATGGTAGACCCGGCGATCGTGGCCAGGACGTGGCGCGCACCTTCCGCGCCTCCCGCCCAAATCCAACCGGTGCTGCGTACCCATTTGGCTTTGATGAGGGTGTCGATGTGCACGGTGAGGAAGGAGAGCCCCGTAGCGCTCAATGCCATAAGCGTGGGGACGAACCAATAGCTGGTGCGCAATCGTTCCAGCCACGCGCTGATTAACACTTTCATCGAGCCAGAGAAAGGTTCGATTATATCGTTTCACTTGTAAACGTTGCTGCGCACGGCCGGGTTGAATCCCGGCACAGCAACTCAGACCCGGCGTTGTCCGACTCGGTCGGCGAGTACCTTCCAGCAGTAGTCAGCGATCTGTCGCCTTGGACTAACGAGCGACGTCGAAGCGGTCGAGGTTCATCACCTTGTTCCAGGCCGCAACGAAATCGCGCACAAATTTCTCCTGCCCGTCCGAGCTGCCGTAAACTTCTGATAAGGCGCGAAGGACGGAGTTGGAACCGAACACCAGGTCGACCCGCGTGCCTGTCCACATCAGTTTACCCGTCTTACGGTCATGGCCTTCGAACATCTCGGAGTCTCTCGACGTGGGCTTCCATTCCATGCCCATGTCGAGCAGGTTGACGAAAAAGTCGTTCGTTAACGTGCCCGGTTTGGTGGTGAAGACACCGTGCTTGCTGCCCCCAAAGTTTGCGCCGAGCACGCGCAGGCCGCCGATAAGGACTGTCATTTCGGGTGCGGTGAGAGTGAGTAACTGCGCCTTGTCGATAAGCAGCGCTTCGGACGGAACGCGATATTTGCCTTTGAGGTAATTTCGGAAGCCGTCGGCGTAGGGTTCGAGAACGGCGAAGGATTCGATATCGGTCTGTTCGGCAGAGGCGTCCATGCGTCCCGGGGTGAAGGGAACGGTCACGTCGTGTCCGGCATTTTTTGCGGCTCGCTCGATCGCAGCACAACCGCCAAGGACAATGAGGTCCGCGAGGGAGACTTCCTTGCCGCCGGAAGCTGATTTGTTGAAGTCGCTCTGGACGCTTTCCAAAACTTCGAGCACATGAGCGAGTTTGGATGGCTGGTTGACTTCCCAATCTTTTTGCGGCGCCAGACGGATTCGCCCCCCGTTTGCCCCGCCGCGTTTGTCGCCGCCGCGGAAAGTGGAGGCGGAGGCCCACGCGGTGGAGACCAATTCCGGAACGGAGAGACCCGAGTCGAGAATCTTTTTCTTCAGGACTGCAACGTCTTTCTTATCGATCAGGGGATGATTCACCGCCGGGATCGGGTCCTGCCAGATGAGCTCTTCCTCCGGAACCTCCGGCCCGAGATAGCGCGCGCGAGGGCCCATGTCGCGATGGGTGAGCTTGAACCAGGCGCGGGCAAACGCATCTGCGAACTCATCCGGGTTCGCCATGAAACGACGCGAGATTTTTTCGTAAACCGGATCGATCCGCAACGAGAGGTCCGTGGTCAGCATGGTCGGCCGGTGTTTCTTCGACGAGTCGAACGCATCGGGCACGGTCGCAACGGCGTCTTTCGCCACCCATTGGTGCGCGCCACCCGGACTTCTGGTCAATTCATATTCGTGATTGAAAAGGTTCTGAAAAAAGCCCATGCCCCACTGCGTCGGCGTGTTCGTCCAAATCACTTCCAGACCGCTGGTGATAGTGTCCGGGCCTTTGCCGGTGCCGAAAGTATTTTTCCAGCCAAAGCCCATTTCTTCGAGGCCGGCTGCTTCAGGTTCGTGTTTAACGTGATCTGGCGAGGCCGCGCCGTGCGTCTTGCCGAAAGAGTGACCGCCGGCAATGAGGGCGACCGTTTCCTCGTCGTTCATGGCCATGCGGTTGAAGGTATCGCGGATATCGTAGGCGGCCTTGACCGGGTCCGGGTTGCCGTCGGGACCTTCGGGGTTGACGTAAATCAAGCCCATCTGCACCGCGGCAAGCGGATTCTCCAGGTTACGCGAGTGAATATCGCCATCCGCGTCGTCGTCGGAAACAAGCACCGCGTGGTCCTCTACAACACCCGGTGAGCCGTGTGCATAACGAATATCGCCGCCGAGCCAGGTACTCTCGCGTCCCCAATAGACGTCCTGGTCCGGTTCCCAGGTATCCTCGCGTCCGCCGGCGAAACCGAATGTCTTAAAGCCCATGGTTTCCAGCGCCACGTTCCCGGCGAGGATCATTAAATCAGCCCACGAAATTTTGCGGCCATACTTTTGCTTAATCGGCCAAAGAAGCCGGCGCGCTTTGTCGAGGCTCACATTGTCCGGCCAACTGTTGAGTGGGGCAAAGCGTTGCTGACCCCTGCCGCCGCCGCCGCGACCATCGCCGATGCGATAAGTGCCGGCGCTATGCCATGCCATGCGAATGAACAACGGCCCGTAATGGCCGAAGTCCGCCGGCCACCACTCCTGAGAATCGGTCATCAACGCCGCCAGATCCTTCTTCACCGCCGCGAGGTCCAGGGTCTTGAATTCCGTTGCGTAATCGAAATCCTCGCCCATGGGATTGGACTTGGAGGAATGCTGGTTCAACAGATCGAGCCGTAGCTCGTTAGGCCACCAATCGCGATTTGACGGGCCGTTGCTGGTAGAGTGATGGACGGGGCATTTGGCTTCGGTTGACATATATTTTCTCGAGTCGGTTGAAGTGAGTTGTCTGTAAAATTATGAACGATAGGCTTCAGTTAACAAGATTCCGTCCGATTGTTGAAATACTTATTTCTTTCGATGACCATAGGAACTGCCTATGGAGATGCACCAGCTTCGGTACGTGGTCGCGGTATCGCGCGCGGGCAATTTCTCTCGGGCCGCGGAGCAATGCCACGTCTCGCAGCCGTCGCTTAGCCAGCAAATCCTGAAACTCGAGGAGGAGCTGGGGGAGCGATTGTTTGACCGTACCAAACGTGAGGCCAGGCTGACACCACACGGCGAAGCATTTCTGCCTCGCGCGGTGAGGATTCTTGAGGAAGTGGATGCCGCCAAACGTGAAGCCTGCGACGCGCGTGGTTTGCTGCGCGGCCGGCTAATCATTGGCGTATTGCCAACGATCGCGCCGTATCTATTGCCGCAATTACTGGCAGACTTTTCGCAAAAGTTCCCCGGGGTGGAAGTCGTCGTGCACGAGGACACCACGGCGCGCTTGCTCAGGCTCGCGGGGGCATACGAGATCGACGTTGCGCTGGCCAGTCGGCCCATTCAAGACCAGCGCATGGAGGTGAAGGAGTTGTTTACCGAGGAGTTGCGAGTGGCTCTGCCCCCCGGCCATCGATTAGCACGCAAACGGAAACTGCATCTCGCGGACATTGAAAAGGAGCCTTTCATCGTGATGAAAGAAGGGCACTGCCTCGGCGATCAAGTATTGAATTTCTGTGAACGGCGCGACTTAAAGCCGACAATCAACTTTCGCAGCGCCCAACTGGAAACGATTCAAGCCCTGGTCCGTGCCGGTGTCGGCATCTCGCTCGTTCCCGCGATGGCTGCCCGCAGCGAGCGCAAGGATTTGCCTGATTATCGGTCGCTCCCCGCGCCAAAGCCGGAACGGAAAATCGTGGCGGTCTGGCCAAAGCAACGGCCGCCGGGTCGCGCGGCCAGTGAATTCTTGAAACAGATTTCTGCGTGGTGCAGGAAGTTGAAGCGTTAAGCCAACCGAGAGTTGATAAGCGTTGTGTACGAGTTGAGAGAAAAAGATGGAGATAAAACGCAAAGGATCCCAAGGCTGCACGAATGGACCAGCGGATTGGTTTACCGGTTCCGTTCGAATTCAATCGCTATTTGAAGCGCCAGAACCGGCGCGGGGGCGTGGAGCGAGCGTTACATTTG
>Ga0210142_1000267_pt1 | contig 12032 bp, 14 predicted proteins | sample Goodyear_PhragC__FD_184869 | JGI IMG/M metagenome (GOLD analysis project Ga0210142, IMG submission 184869) | Wetland microbial communities from San Francisco Bay, California, USA, that impact long-term carbon sequestration - Goodyear_PhragC_D2... | ecosystem: Environmental > Aquatic > Marine >...
CGACGAAGCCATTCTTGGTGTTGAAGTGGACGTTGTCGAGGTTAAAGTCCTTGCTGGGGGAATAATACCCGCCCTTCAACACCAGGTAGCTGGAGGGGGTTTGCGCCAGGGCGGCGGCCGGTACGATGCCGATCAGGGTGGCTGCGGCGACCAACAACAGATGCCATCTCGCGTTCATTGTGACCTCCTTGCCAAGGTGAATGACCGAAAAGCCGGAGAGCCCGGCTCGAAACTCCCACCGCTCGCGAAACCGGGCCTGGTGATTCCAGCGTTTCGTGAGGTCGTCCGCCTCACTCCTGCCCCATGGAGCCCGGAATCGGCTGCCGGCATCGGGGTCATGAATTCCGCCGGCATTGCTGCCCTTTGCGGCTTCTTCTAACAGATTCCAAAGGGTTGTCAAAAAAACAAAAGAACGAAAAAACGGTCACTTAGCTTGAATTTTGCGGAGCTTTAAGGGATATCAACGGGTTGTCCGGCCGACCAGGGACTATCCCCGGGCAACCCGGCGGCGGGTCCGGCAGAAATTTGCAGAGGATCGATTGAAATTTCCTGGAGTTGGGATAGAGAGGAAAACGGAAGGTAAACAGAGCCGAATATTCACCTCCATGGAGGAAATCATGAACCGGATGAGAATTGCCACTCCTTACCTGCTGGGACTATTGGTGCCCTTTCTCTTGACCGCCTGCGCCGGCTCGGGAACGAAACGCAGCACCGGCACCTATCTGGACGACAAGACAATCACCGCCAAGGTTGAAGCGGGACTGGCGGGCAACCAGGACACCAGCGCACTGCAAGTCGAGGTGGAAACCTATCGCGGGGTCGTCCAGTTGAGCGGCTTCGTGGACAGTGAGAAAAGCAAGGATGCGGCCGAGCAGGTGGCCCGCGGCGTAGCCGGTGTCGTCGACGTCAAAAACAATCTGATTGTCCGCAGTAACAAGAACCTGTAGGCCGTTGCCGGCCGCCCGCGGGTCTTCCCGCTCTCGGCCGGGGCGGTCGGGCGCTGCTGGCCGGCCGGCTGGGAGTTGAAGCGCCCTCGGCTCCGCAGCGGTAGCATAGAAACAGCCCGCGATTGAGGAGCGAAACCATGACTCCGACCCAGATCCGCGACGACGACGGCACTTCCCCCTTCGGCCCCATCGACCCCGGCGTCGGCATCGGCCACGTGCACCTCAAGGTCGCCGACTTGCAGCGCTCCCTCGACTTTTACTGCGGGGTGCTCGGCTTCCAGCTCACCCAGCGCATGGGCAGCGGAGCGGCCTTCGTCGCGGCCGGCGGCTACCATCACCACCTCGGCCTCAATACCTGGGAGAGCCGCGGCGGCGCCCCGCCACCTGTCGGCAGCACCGGCCTCTACCACGTCGCCATCCGTTACCCGACGCGCGCCGCTCTGGCCGACGCCCTGCGCCGCCTGGAGGCGGCCCAAATCCCCCTCGACGGAGCCTCCGACCACGGCGTCAGCGAGGCCCTTTACCTGCGCGACCCGGATGGCAACGGCCTGGAGCTCTACTGGGACCGGCCGCGGCAGAGCTGGCCGCGCGATGCCGACGGCAAGGTGACGATGGGGACCGAGCGCCTCGACTTGACCGAACTGCGCCGCGCCGTTACGGGTGGTTGAGCCCGGATGGAAATGGCAAAAGGCCGCCCCGGTTTAACAGGGCGGCCTTTTCTGGTGGGTCGTTACGTTTCTGTCGGAGAGGAGGGCGCCGTGGGACGGTCAGGAGACGGAAGAAACCGCTCCCACCTGCCGGCTTAGGCGCTGCAACAGTTCGGCCAGGAGGTAGGTCAACAGCAGCGCCGCAAGGCTGCACAACAAGCCTTTGCCGATCAGCACCCCGCCCCCGACGAAGGAGGCTTCGCCGGCCCGCAGGTGGGGAAAGAGAAAATCGGTCGTCCCCAGCAGCGGGCTGGACCTGCGGCCGGCGATCCAGACGAAGAGGCCGGTCCCCAGGCCGAGAAGAGCTCCGGCCACGGCCCAGGCCTCGCCGACGGCGCGGAGGATGACCACGCTCGCGGCAGCGGCGGGCATGCCGCCCGGTTCCAGTTCCCTGAGATTTTCGGCACGAAGTAGCAGGATGTGGACGGCGGCGTAGCCGGCAGCGGCGAAAAAGACCTGGTAAACGATGCAGCCGGCGAGGATCTCTCCCTCGTAGGAGAAGGCGTCCTTCCAGTTGAGGATGAAGGCGAAGGCCAGGGTGACCCCGGCCACGACCGCCAAAACCCAGAGGGCACGGGCAAAAAAGGTCCGAAAAAAGGCGGGATCGGCGAGGCGGTCCAGGAAGGAAGGAAGCAGGGTCAGGGGTTTCATGGTGTCTCCTTGCAGGGAAGTTGGCGAAGGGGCCGGGCCCCCGTCCAGGATCCAGCAGGAAACATACCATCTCATGAAAAGTTCACCCCAGCCGGCACAAAACCGTTCCCAGGCGAGTCCGGATCAGCGCCCAGGGAGCCTCCTCGGCACCCGGAATGAGCCGGACGATCTCCCCCTGCACCCAATGCCAGCGCTCTCCGGCGGCATCCAGCACCTCGATCCAGCCGTACTGGCCGACGACATATCCATTCATTTCCTCGACCGCCATTCTGCCCTCGGTTTCTCCTGGTCCGGAGGCGGGCCTCCGGCCTCCAGGGTGTTCAATACGAGCTTAGCACAGGAGCAGCGGTCCGCAGGTCCCGGAGGGGGATCGCGGTCAGGAGCTCTTGCCGCACAAAAATCGGCGGCAGGCCGATCGGCCTGCCGCCGTGGTGATTCAGGGGTGCCGAAAGGTCGCTCAGATCATCTCGAGCAGGATCTTGACGGTCTTTTCGATACCGTCCGCCGCTTCGCTGATGCGCCCGGCCAGCATGTAGGCTGGGCTGGAAATCAGCTTGTTGGGGATGTCGATGACGCATTCGCGCACCGGGCAGGCGACATGCTTGCTCCCCATCGTTTCCAGGGCCTGGGCGGTTTCCGCGTCGGTGCCGATGGTCAGCTGGTGGGCGAGTTTTTCGTTTCCGAGTACCTTGGAGACCAGCGCCGGGGCGATGCACACGGCGGCCAGCGGCTTCTTCGCGGCGATGGTCTCGCGCACCAGCCGGGCGACGTCGGGGTTGACCTCGCAGTCGGCCCCCTTGACGGCGAAGCTGCAGAGGTTCTTGGCGGCACCGAAGCCGCCGGGGAGGATCAGGGCGTCGAAATCGGCAACTTTTACATCCTTGACGTCGCGGATCTTGCCGCGGGCGATGCGCGCCGCCTCGACCAGCACGTTGCGGGTTTCCCCTGCGGCCACCTCGCCGGTGAGGTGGTTGACGACGTGCAGCTGCGGGATGTCGGGGGCCATGCAGATCGCCTCGGCGCCGGCCCGGTCGAGAGCCAGCAGGGTGATGACCGCTTCATGGATTTCGCTGCCGTCGTAGACGCCGCAGCCGGAGAGGATGACACCGACTTTCGCCATGATCGAAACCTCCTTGTCGCAGGGAATGGGCGGGTGGGTGGGCCGGACGGCGGTCCGCCGGCCGCGGTCAGAGTCGTGAATGCAGGACCATGAAAAGATTAGAAAATCTGCCGCGGATGTCAAGCCGCCGGGGGATCAGTCCCGTGAGTAGACCACCGCCACCGCGCGTGGCCGGTCGGTGCCGACGGCGAGGTAGCCGTGGGGTTCGGTGGAGTCGTAGTAGACCGAGTCGCCGGGATGCATGGTCATCACCTTGTCGCCGTAGTGGAACTCGAGTTCCCCTTCGAGGAGGAAGAGGAACTCCTCCCCCTGGTGGCTGACCAGCATCTCCTCGGTCCAGTCGCGGGCGTCGAACTCGACCAGGAACGGCTCCATGTTGCGCTGGCGCTTGCCGACGGCAAGGGAATGGTAGCTGTAGGGGGGCGCCGCGGGATCGCCGCCGGCGGTGCGCCGCGGCTGGGGCCGGCGCTCCCCGGCGCGGACCAGGATGCACTTCTCGCTGTCCCCCTCCTCCTGGAAGAAGTGGTGGAGGTTGACACGCAGCGCCTTGGCGATGCGCAGCAGGGTGGCCAGCGGCGGGATGACCTGGTCGTTTTCGATTTGCGACAGCAGCGGCTTGGAGAGGCCGGTCGCCGCGGCGAGCTGCTGCAGGGTCAGGCGCTGCTCCTGGCGCAGGCGCCGAACCTTGCGGCCGATCTGCAGTTCCTTGACTTCCTCGCGGATATTGTCCATGGCTTCGTCCCCAATATTATTGACCAATTTACTACCTGCGCGGGATAGCGAAGTCAAGGCCTTTGTCGGGCCCGCCCCCGGCCTGGCTCCGGAGGAATGCCTGATGGTCGGCAACGCTAGCGGGCACGACCGGGCCGCCCGCCAGGTCGGCATCCCGACCTTCCTGGTCGACACCTGGCTGGAAGACCGCTGCAACAGCCTGTTTGCCAGCGACTTTCGCGGCAGCCACAGCGATCGTTAGCGGCTGGTCGGCCAGTTCGGTGCCAGCGGTCCAACGAATTGACAGAAGGGCCGATTTCCGCTAGTCTGCGCACTGGCTGCGGGGCTGCGGGCCGGTAAAGAACAGGCCCCTCCAGGGACGTTGAGACGGTCCCGCCGGCCGGGGCTCCCCCGCCGGCGACAACCGGCCCCGGGAACCTTCCTCCGGGCGGCCGCCCGCCCGCCGCTCCGCTATTTTGCAGACTGCCAACCTTCAGACAGGGAGGATGCATGGCCAGGCTTGTGGATAATCCGGATCTTGCCTTTCGCTTGGCGCGGGCGATCGTTTCGGACATTGCCCTGTACAACCAGGAGAAGGTCCGCGACGGCATCAAGAACGACAATATCTTCGACCTGCTGGCGGAGGAGCTCAAGGAAGGTCGCGACCATTTCCATACCCGGGTCTCGCCGGACATGAAGAACCGCGACCATCTCTTCGACCGGGCGGTGGTCGACGTCATGATCCGGCAGGCGGGCAAGATCGAAAGTTCGATCTGGTAGATGTCACAGCAACGGGTGGTCGATTTTCCTCCCGGGCGGGTTCCGGAGCGGCTCGACCGGTTTCTCGCCGAGGCCCTTCCGGAGTTGACCCGTTCCCAACTCAAGCGGCTGATCGAGGAGGGGCGGGTGCTCCTTGCCGATGCCCCGGCCAAGGCCGCGCAGAAGCTGCGCGGCGGAGAGCAGCTCAGCGTCAGCCTGCCGGAGCCGGAGCCGGTTGCGGCGCTCCCCGAGAAGATCCCACTGGTCGTCCTTTACGAAGATGCGCACCTGATTGTAGTCGACAAGCCCGCCGGTCTGGTGGTGCACCCCGCCCCCGGTCACCAGGGGGGGACCCTGGTCAACGCCCTGCTGCACCACTGTCACGATCTTGCCGGCATCGGCGGCAGCCTGCGTCCCGGCATCGTCCATCGCCTCGACAAGGAGACCTCGGGGGTGCTGGTCGCCACCAAGGACGACGCCACCCACAACGGCCTGGCGCGGCAGTTCAAGCTGCACAGCATCAGCCGCCGCTACCTGGCCCTGGTCCACGGCCTGCCGGCGGCGGATCGCGGCACCATCGACCAGGCCATCGGCCGCCATCCGACTGAACGCAAGAAGATGAGCAGCCGCTCCCGCAGCGGCCGCCGCGCGGTGACCCACTGGCAGGTCAGGGAGCGCTTCCCGGCCGAACGCCTGGCCCTGCTCGAGCTGCGGCTGGAAACCGGCCGTACCCACCAGATCCGGGTGCACCTCTCGGAGCTCGGCCTGCCGGTGGTCGGCGATCCGGTCTACGGCCGCTCGGGGCGCAGCCGGAGCCTCGGCGACGCGCAGCTGCAGAAGCTGCTGGCCGGGCTTCAACGCCAGTTTCTGCACGCCCGGTTGCTCGGTTTCGTGCATCCCGCCACCGGGACCTACATGGAGTTCGAAAGCCCCCTGCCGGAGGAACTCTCCGGCATCCTCACCTACCTCCAAGCCAAGTACCGGGATGCTGCGCCCGCCGCAGCGCCGCCCGTTTAGACGGAGTTTTCACGATGAAACTCGCCCGCCAGGGAAAGATCAACTACCTGCAACCGGACTGGACCGCTCAATATCCGGTTCATGCCGGCTTCACCACCCGCAACGGCGGCGTCAGCCGTCCCCCCTACAATTCGCTGAACCTCGGCTACAATACCGATGATCTCCTCTCCAACGTCGAGGGGAACCGCTCGACCCTGGCCCGCGCTTTCGAGTTGCAGCCGCACATGCTGCTCACCGTCAAGCAGGTCCATGGCATCGATATCCTGGTCATCGATCAGCCCAATCCCGATCTCGCTCATTTTCGCGATATCGAGTGCGATGCCATCGTCACCGACCAGCCGGGAATCCTGATCGGCATCCTGGTGGCCGACTGCTTCCCGGTGCTTCTCTATGATCCGACCCTGCAGGTGGTGGCGGCGCTGCACGCCGGTTGGCGGGGGGCCGCCGACGGGATCATCGGTCGCACCGTCACCGCCATGGGCAATATCTTCGGCTGCCGGCCGGAGAACCTGCTGGCGGCCATCGGGCCGGGTATCGGTGCCCATCGCTATGAGGTCGACCGCCCGGTGCGCGAGGCCTTTCGCGGCGGCAGCGGCCATTGGGAAGCGATCGCCAGGGAGGTGGCGCTTGGCAAGTGGCTGCTCGATCTGCGGCAGAGCTGCCGGCTGCAGCTTGAGGCGGCCGGCCTGGCTCCGGCGCAGGTGACGGCCGCCGATGAGTGCACCTGCTGCCATCGCGAGCTGTTCTTTTCCTACCGTCGGGACAACGGCCAGACCGGACGGCAGCTCGGCTTCATCGGTCTGCAAAAAGGCTAACAGCAACATCCGGCACCGGCCTCGCTGCCGGCGGCGGAGGAAGGCGAAACGGACAGGCATGGCGGGCGAGCGGATACTGGTTGTCGAAGATGCCGAAGGGGTGCGCAAATTGCTGCGCACCAGCCTGGCCCGCGAGGGCTTCGTCGTCCGCTTTGCCGGCAGCGGCGAGGAAGGGCTGGAAGCGGTCCGCCGCGAAGCTCCCGACCTGGTCGTCCTCGACCTGATGCTGCCGGCGATGGACGGGCTGGAGGTCTGCCGCCGCCTCAAGGCCGAAACCAAGACCCGCGCGATCCCGGTCATCATGCTCACCGGGCGCGGCGAGGAGGCCGACGTCATCCGCGGTCTGGAAATGGGTGCGGACGACTACATGGTCAAGCCCTTCAGCCCGCGTGTGCTGATCGCCCGGCTACGGGCGGTCCTGCGTCGGCACAGCGAGGAGGAAGCTGACCCCGCCGCCCTCCGCCTGCACGACCTGCGCATCGACACCGTCTGCGGAGAGGTCTGGGCCGGCGCGGAAAGGGTCCCGCTCTCCCACCCCGAGTTCCGCTTACTGCACCTTTTGGCATCGGCCGCACAGGCCGACGACCGCCGCCCCGAACCCCCAATCAACTCCCTGGCTGAAGAGGACCCCGCCGATCCCGAACAACTGTTCGAATCGGAAGGGATGACCCTGTTCGCCCTCAACCGCCTGGGGCACCTCGCCCCGCTGCTGGTCCGGATGCCGGAGAACCTGCTGCAGCAGCTGCCGTGGCTGGCGCTCTTTTCCGGCTTGGTACGTTTCCATACCCTGAAAGGGGACTTTCCGGGTGCTCTGGAATCAGCACGGAAGGGCTTTATGACTGGCGGGGAGCGCCGCGGGGAGCTCCTCGCCGTCGCCCAGCTGCTGCTGGTGCAGGCCCTTTTCCCCGGCGAGCCGGCGCAACGGGCATCGCTGGCGGAGCGGGCGGAGGCGTTGGCCGCCGCCGAGCTTCCCAAGCTGTGCAGCTATGCGCAAGTTCACGTCGCCCAGTGCCTGGCCCTGGCCGGGATTTTTCACGGCGAGGACGATCGGCAGGTGACCCGTTACCAGGAGCTGGCCCTGACCCTGTTGGAACAGCAGGACCTGACGAGTTTCGGTGCCCCGGCTTATTTCTGCCACGGCTACCAGGCGCTGCGCCGCGGCGACCTGAAGGGGTTGTTGCGGCTGCTGGAGCGGGCCGATCCGCTGCTGCAGAGTCCCCAGATCAGTGTCTGGGAGCGGGTCCTGCTGCGGCTCCTGCAACTCTACGCCCTGCTGCTGCAGGGCGACGACGTCAACCGGCAGCGGCTGCTGGCACGGCTGGAGGCCAAGTTCGATCTGCAATTGCTGGAGCGTTCCCTGCTGCGCTCGGAACTGGGCCTGCACGAGGTGGTCTCCAGTGTGCTCGGCCGCCATTCCGGACAGGGGGCGGAAGGCTATCGCCACTGGCTCGGCGCGGCTCCCGCAGCATTCCGGCATCGTTTCCTGGCGCTCGGCGCGCTGGCTGCACTGCGCACCGGCGAACCGGAGGAGGCGGGCGCCCTGCTGGCGGCAGCGCGGCCGCTGCTCGGCGCCTGCCGCGACCCCTTCGACCGGGCCTGGTGCGGCATGCTCCTCGGGGCAGTCGGGCTGTTGCTCGGCGCCGGCGACCCCCGGGAGGATCTGGTTCCGGCGCTGGCCGCCGCTGCGGAACTCGGCAATTCCTGGCTGGCGACGGCCGTCTGCGGCGTTCTACTGGCCTGCGACCTCGAAGAGGGGGGCGAAATCGGCGAGGCTCTCGGCCAATGGCTGATGCCCCTCTCCCGCGATGACGGGCTGGCCCTGCGCTGCTCTCCGCCCGAGATCCGCAGGCGCCTGCTCGATGCCGCGGTGGATCTGGGCCTGGTCCCTGCCGCCCGGCCCCTCGCGGCCAGCCTGGGGCTGGTGGTGCGGGACGGCGAAACACCCCTGCCGCTGCTCGAGGTACAAACCCTCGGCGGAGTCGGCATCCAGGCCCATGGCCGCCCGGTGGTTCGCGCCGAGGATCTCTCCCCGGCGCAGCGGGAACTGCTGGCCCTGTTGGTCGCAGTGCCGGAAATGAGGCTCAGCCAGGAGGAGGTGCAGCTCGACTTCTGGCCCGACAGCCCCGCCGAGAAGGCCCGTTCCAGTTTTGATTCCCTGTTGCTGCGGTTGCGCAAGACCCTCGATACGGCCCTGGCCCCCCAGGCGACCCGGGACTACCTGAAGCTGCAGAAGGGGATCCTGAGCCTCGACAATGTCCGGGTCGATGCCCATGTCTTTGCCGGCCTGATCCGCCTCGGCCTCGACTTGGTCCGGCGCCGGGAGCCGTGGCAGGCGGGCAATGCCTTTGCCCGCGCCCACGCCTTGTGGAAGGGGCCCTTCATGCCCGGTGCCAGTGCCCGCGACCATGCCGCCGACTACCGCGAGGAACTCGACCTGCTGTACGTTGTCGGCATGCAGGCCTGGGCCGAGCTGCTCATGACGGCGGGGCAGACCGAAACGGCCGAAGAGGTCCTGGTCCAGGCCCTGCGCATCGACCGCATCAACGACCCGTTGATCAGGACCCTGTGCCGCTGTCACCTGCGCAGCAACAATCCGATCAAGGCCCGCCAGGTGATTCAGGGCTACGCTGAAAACCTGCGTCGGGAAGACTATTCCCACCAGGAGATCGAGCAGATTCTCGCCACCTTTCCCGTCATCCTCAAGGGATTCAATCCGCCCTCCTGACCCGCCGGAAATTTTTTTCGAAAAAAAAGCTCTTCTTTTCCGCTCCCGTGAGAAATTTATCAGAGGCGCCCGCTAAAGTGGTTGCCGAGGTGGTCATCCGCGGCCACTAAGCAACCATCCGGACCCTTGGGGCCGGATGTGCCGGGGGGACAGGCATGGCCAGATGTGAATTTCTCCAGCAATGCGGGTTTTATCACAAATACGGCCACAAACAGGGTCCGGCCTGGCAGGGGCTGTTCGCCGCTTACTGTGGCGGCGACCTGGTCAGCATCTGCGAACGGTGGAAGTCCTATCGCCAAGCCGGCGCCGGGCTCCACGATGACATCATGCCTTGCGGCGAACCGGTTCCGAGGCCGTTCACCCAGATTCTTTAGGGGACAGGGGAAGGCACGGCAGCAAGAGAGGTCAACGGCTGAAGCGGGCCGTTTTACCCGGGCAAAGCTCAACACTGGATGGGGGAGGCGGCAGTCAGGAGGGGTTGTCGCCTCGATGTAAACTGCAGGTTCCATGGAATTGCTTGGAGGGGGGAGCCCTCACTCTTGTTGCGACAAGGGTGGGGGCTATTTTTTTGCCCCAGCGGCTGCAGGCGGAGGAAATGTCCCGGGCATTGATCCCCAGGCGGAAGACAGGCATCGGAGAGCAGGCCCGGGTGTCCTCTGGCAGAGGGTTGGTCCGGAGCCCGAAAGGGCTGTTTTCGCCATAATAAGCGGCGGGTCTCCCCTTTGTCGCAGCGCCGGCCCGGAGGAGCACGCAAGGCCAGGCTTGTTCCCCAGGCGTCCCTCGGTTAGAATCGACCCGCAACCGGAAAGGAGCCCGTGATGGATGACTGGGGAGGTGGCGTCGGCGAGGAGCAGCTGCGCCGCGAACGGAACAAGGCCCGCGAATTGCGCAACAGCCAGTGGTGGAAAAACCGCATCGCCGCCGGGGTCTGCCATTACTGCGGCCGTCGGGTAGCGCCGCGGGAGCTGACCCTTGACCACGTCGTTCCCCTGGTGCGCGGTGGACGCAGCACCCGTGGCAACTGCGTGCCGGCCTGCAAGGAGTGCAACAGCAGGAAGCAGCACCTGCTGCCGGTGGAGTGGCAGGAGTACCTCGACCAGCTCGCCAAGGAATAACCCGTCCCCTGCGCGGCCCCCCGCCGCCGCCCGCCTCCGCTACAGCTCCTCGAAGTCCTCGTCCTCCGGTTCGTCCCCTGACTCTTCTTCGGCGATGAAATCGTCATTCATGAAACCGTCGAGAAAGCGCCGGTTGTCCCGGATTCGGCGTTCGATCTCCCGTTGCAGCTCGTCCAGTTCCGGAAACCGGCTGGTCGTGGCAGCGTCGCTTGCCTGCGCTTCCTCCTTGGTCTGGGGAGCCTTCCCCGCTTCATCCGCCATGCAGTCCCTCGGCTTTGGCGTAAAGTTCCAGATAATGCTGCGCCGAGCGACCCCAGGAGAGGTCGGCGCGCATCCCCCGCCGGACCAGGGTCAGCCAGCCGCGGCGCTCGGCAAAGTGCGTCAGCGCCCGGTCCAGGGCGGCGAGCAGGGCGGCCTCGCTCAGCTTGCCGAAGCTGAAGCCGTTGCCGCCGCGGGGATCGCGGTCGATGTCGCTGACCGTGTCCGCGAGGCCGCCGGTGCGGCGCACCAGCGGCACGCTGCCGTAACGCAGGGCGATCAGCTGACCGAGGCCGCAGGGCTCGTAACGGCTCGGCATCAAAAACAGGTCGGAACCGGCGTAGATGCGCCGCGCCAGCGCATCGTCGAAGCTCAGCCGGACCGCTGCCTGGCCCCCGCTCGCCGCGCCGCGGGCGGCGAAACGTTCCATCAGCCCGCGTTCGCCGCTGCCGAGCAGCACCAGTTGCAGCGGCCGGGCGAGGAGTTTTTCCCACGCCGCCGCAACCAGGTCAAGCCCTTTTTGCGGGTCGAGGCGGGTGACCATGGCTACCAGCGGCCGACCGGGGTCGATCTCCAATCCGAGTTCCTGCTGCAGGGCGCGCTTGCAGCGCAGCTTGCCGCGCAGGTTGGCGGTGCTGTAGCAGGCGGGGAGCGCCGCGTCGGTAAGCGGATCCCACTGTTCGCTGTCGAGGCCGTTGAGCACCCCGTAGAGATCCCGGCGCCGGCTGCGCAGGATGCCGTCGAAGCCGTGTCCCAGTTCCGGCCGCTGGATCTCGCGGCAGTAGGTGGGGGAGACGGTGGTCAGCACATCGGCGCAGAGCACCCCGCCCTTGAGCAGCGAGATCTGGCCGTAGTATTCGAGGCCGTCGATGGTGAAGAGCTCAGCGGAGAGCCCGAGGGTGGTCAGGGCCGCGGCGGGAAAGAGCCCCTGGTAGCCGAGGTTGTGGATGGTCAGCAGGGTGCCGATGGCGGCATAGAAGGGATCGGCGGCGAGCTCACTGCGCAGCAGCACCGGGATCAGGCCGGTCTGCCAATCGTTGAGATGCAGCACCTGCGGTCGGAAAGGACCGTGGCGGAGGAAGTCGAGGACCGCCCGGCAGAAGAAGCCGAAGCGCTCGGCGTTGTCCGGGTAGTCGCCATCGGCGGTGCCGTAGAGCTCGGGGCGGTCGAAATAGGCGTCGTGCTCCACCAGGTAGACCGGAACCCC
>Ga0210142_1000268_pt1 | contig 12016 bp, 7 predicted proteins | sample Goodyear_PhragC__FD_184869 | JGI IMG/M metagenome (GOLD analysis project Ga0210142, IMG submission 184869) | Wetland microbial communities from San Francisco Bay, California, USA, that impact long-term carbon sequestration - Goodyear_PhragC_D2... | ecosystem: Environmental > Aquatic > Marine >...
CCATGCAGCCCGGCCCAGCACCACCGCCACGCCGGCGGCGAACCCTATCGCCAGATTTCCGCTGAGCAGCGTGATGATGCCGACGCCCGCGGCGATCAACCGGTCGTCGACGCGGTCGAGCTGGCCCGCAAGCACGCCGTGCTGGATTGCGACGAAGGCCAGCATGCCCGCGAGAGCGCCTGGCGCCAGGACCTCGAGCAGCGCCGGCAGCGAAGCTCCAAGGCCGAGGCCCAGCGCGACGAAGATCGCGCCAACCGTGAGGGTGGCCGCCCCGCTGCGCGCGCCAAGCTTGTAGTGGGCGGTCACACCGCCCGCCCCATGACAGAGGGGAAGCCCACCGAAGAGTCCGGCAAACGTGTTTGCGATCCCGATCGACGCGGCCAGCCTCGCCGGCCGCACACGTCGCGCGCGGTTGCCGTAGTAGGTCCGCTCGGCGTCCGTGGTCGCGACCACCGCGTTGCCAAAGGTGAGCGGCAGCTGCGCCAGGACCAGCGAGGTGAGCGCGGCGGCAAAGGCCTCGCCGCCGGGGACGGAGAGCGAGACGGCCTGGGGCCCGGCGTGCAGCTCCGGCACGCCCCCAACCGCCAGTCCCACCGCGACGCCGGCGCCGAGCACGAACAGGCTGCCGGGCAGCGACAGCCAGCGGCAGACGAAGAGCACGCCGCAGGCGGCGACCGCCATTGCGATGCCGATGGTCGGAGACAGAGCCGGCAGGCCGGGCCAGTTCCCCTGCTCGGCGAGGTTCACCGCCGCCTTGGCGAGAAGCAGCGCAACACTGGCTTGGATCCCGCGAACCAGGACCGTCGGGAAGCGCTCCGCGAGCCAGTTGGCCAGGCCGGCGGCGGCGAGCACCGCCATCGCGGCGGCCATCAGCAGGGCACCCGCGGCAAGCGTTTCCGCCGACAGGTGCAGAGCGATCGCCGCCGCTGCGAAGGCCTTCAAGGGCTGCACGGGAACCGGGACCCTGAAATAGAGAGCGGTCCCGGCGTAGACCAGTCCCGTAATCACGAACACGGCGGTCGCGTTGAGGCCGTTGAGCGCGATCATCGCCACCGCGATCGGAATGAAAAGGCCGGTGTCGCCAAGCCCGCCGGCCAGTTCGCCGAGCGCCCCCCGAGCCACTCCCCGCCGCTCGCCCGTCACCTCAGCCCCCAATGGCGCTCATAGTCCGCGGCGGCTGGCGGAAGCCGGGCTCGCTCACCCCGTGCTTCAACTCCTTGCGCCAGACGGCATCGCGAATGATCGACGCCAGCTCCTCGTCGCCGGCCCCGCTGCGCAGCGGGGCCCTCAGGTCCGTCTCGTGAAGGGAGAAGAGGCAGGTGCGCAGCTTGCCCTCCGCGGTCAATCGCAGGCGGTTGCAGTCGGCGCAGAACGGTTCCGACACCGGGTTGACGAAGCCGATCTCGCCCACGCCATCCGCGAAGCGGAAGACGCGCGCCGTCGCCGAGGGCTCCCGGGGCAGCTCCTCGAGCGGGTGGATCGCCTCCACCCTGCGGCGCAGCTCCTCCCCGCGCAGAACCGCATCAGGGGTCCACGCCCGGTCTCCATCGAGCGGCATGAACTCGATGAAACGGACCTGAAAGGCCCTCGAGCGGGCGAACTCGCAGAAGCGCTCGACCTCATCCTCGGTGAAGTCGCGAACCGCGACCGCGTTGACCTTGACCGGCCGCACCTGGGGATGCGCGGCGATCGCGTCAAGGCCTCGCAGGACCTGGGGAAGCGCATCGCGGCGGGTGATCTGGAAGAAGCGGTCGCGCTGCAGCGAGTCGATCGAGACGTTGACCCGCTCGATCCCCGCCCCCGCCAGGGCGTCCGCCTGCTGCTCGAGCAGATACCCGTTCGTCGTCAGGGAGAGGTCGCGCAACCCGTCCAGCTCGCTCAGCATCCGCACCAGGCGCGGCAGCTGGCGGCGAACCAGCGGCTCGCCGCCGGTGAGGCGGACGTCCTCGATCCCGATCTCGACGAGCAGCGCCACGACGCGCGCGACCTCCTCGAAGCTGAGGATCTCCCCGCGCTCCAGCCACGGCAGGCCCTCGGCCGGCATGCAGTACTGACAGCGGAAGTTGCAGCGATCGGTAACCGAGACCCGCAGATCGCTGATCCGGCGCCCGTGCCCGTCGTGCAGCAGATCCGTTTCCATCACCCAAAGCCTGCCAGTTGCGCGTGTCGGACGCTACGGTTGGCCCGGTGGACCCTTCGGCCCTCGACAACCAAAGGCTCAGCCGGCTGATCGAGGTCGGGCGTTCGCTCGTCTCCAGGCTCGACCTCGAGGGCGTGCTGGACCTCGTGCTGGAAGCCGCCCGCGACCTGACCGGCGCCCGCTACGCCGCGCTTGGAATCCTCGACGAGCGCAAGCGCGAACTGGAGCGCTTCCTCACGCTGGGCGTCGACGACGCGACACACGCGGCGATCGGCGACCTGCCGCGCGGCCACGGGGTGCTGGGCAAACTGATCGAGCGCGCCGAGCCGCTGCGCCTCCCCAACGTCTCCGCCCACCCCGATTCCTACGGGTTCCCGGACGGCCATCCCCCGATGAACACGTTCCTGGGCGTGCCGATCCTGATCCGCGGTGAGGCGTGGGGGAACCTCTACCTGACGGAGAAGAAGGGCGGCGAGGACTTCGACGAGAGCGACGAGGCCGCGGCCGTGGTCCTCGCCGACTGGGCGGCGGTCGCAATCGAGAACGCCAGGCTCTACGAGGGGCTCGCCAGGCGGCGGGACGAGGTGGAGCGGCAGCGCGACGCCGCGACGCGCTCGGTGCGAGCGCTGGCCGTGATGACCGACATAGCCCGCTCGGTGGGGGGCGAGACGGACATCGACCGGATCCTCGAGCTGATCGTCAACCGCGGGCGGGCGCTCGTCGACGCCCGCGCCCTGCTGATCCTGCTCGCCGACGGTGACGACCTCGTCGTGGCCACCACGGCAGGCGAGCTCGATGCGCAACTCCACGGGGCGCGCATCCCCATCGAGGGGACCCTTCCCGGGCGCGTGCTTGGAACCGGCCGTGCCGAGCGCCTGGCCGGGGTGAGCAGCGTGGGAGACGAGCTGAACGCGCTGGGTGTCTCGGCCGAGGCGTCGATGCTGGTGCCGCTGATGTTCCGCGGCGCCTCCTCCGGCGTGCTCGCCGCGCTCGATCGCGTCGTCGACGGGCCTGGGTTCGGCCCCGAGGACGAACGCCTGCTGCGCTCGTTCGCGGCAAGCGCCGCGACGGCGGTCGCGACTGCGCAGTCCGTCGAAGCCGAGCGGCTGCGCCACAGCCTCGAAGCGGCCGAGAACGAGCGCAAGCGCTGGGCGCGGGAGCTTCACGACGAGACCCTCCAGGCGCTGGGCGGATTGCGCATGCTGCACTCGGCGGCGCTGCGGGCCGACGCCAGCGGCACCGAGCTTCGCAGCGTGCTCGACGAGGCGACCAAGCTGATCGACGTCGAGATCGACAACCTCTCGGCGCTGATCGCCGAGCTGCGCCCGGCGGCGCTGGACGAGATCGGCCTTGCGCCGGCCCTCCGCACCCTGGCGGAACGCAAGGGCCGCGAGGGCAAACTAGACATCGACGTCCTCGTGCGCCTGCGAGACGGGGACGACGCACGACTTCCAAGCGAGACCGAGAACACGCTCTACCGGCTGGTGCAGGAGGCGCTCAACAACGTCGCCAAGCACGCCGGCGCCTCGCGCGCCGAGGCGCTGGTCGAGTGGAGCGACGACATCGTCGAGGTCACCGTCCGCGACGACGGCTGCGGCTTCGACCCCGCCACCGCCAACGGCGGTTTCGGCCTGATCGGCATGCGGGAGCGAGTCATGCTCGCCGGAGGCGAGCTGCAGATCGACGCTGCCCCGGGAAGCGGGACCATCGTCTCCGCCACCATCCCGCTGCGGCCCCCGAGCAGCGGTCAGCGCTCGAGCAGCCCACGGTCGAGCACGTAGCGAACCAACTCTGCGCGCGTGTTCAGCTCAAGCTTTCGCTGGAGCCTGATGCGATGGGTCTCGACGGTCCTGCCGCTGAGGAAGAGGCGCTCGCCGATCTCGGCATTGGTGTGACCGAGGGCCACCAGCCGGAGGATCTCGATCTCCTCCTCGCTCAGCCCGTCGGGCGGCCCGGGCGGGGGCTCCACGGCAAGGCGGACACCGAGCTGCGGGTTGATGTAGGGCTCGCCTTGGGCGGCAAGCCGGACAGCCTGGATCAGCTCGTCCTCGGCCGAGCGCTTGAGGATGAAGCCGACGGCGCCGGCGTTCAGCGCCTCCCGTGCAAAGGCCGGGTCGTCCTGCATGGTCAGCACGACGATTTGCGTCTCCGGCGCCTCCTCGCGCAACGTCGGGATCGCCTCCAGGCTCGACCCGCCCGGCATGTTGAGATCGAGAACGAGAACACGCGGGTGGCGGGACCGCACCAGCCGGTGCGTGCTGGGCACGTCCTCTGCCTCGGCGACCACCTCGAAGCCGCTCTCGGCCTCGAGCAGCAGTCGCAGCCCCGCGCGCACAACCCCGTGGTCGTCGGCCACGACAATCGTGACCGGTCCTTCCTCGTCCTGGGGCTTGCCTGAGTCCACGGGTCTGTCCTTCTCCGAAGCCACTGACTGGAGGCTAGACACAGCGGCGTCCTCGTCTGCGGTTCTCCGACTCATTGTCACATGCTGCCCGCCCGCCGAGGCCCCGTCATCCGTGGTCGTCCCCGTATCGGCGCGGGCGATCCCGCAACCGTCCACGCGTCCACATGCTCCGTTCCCGCGCCGCCGGCAAGTAGGGTCGTGCCCATGGGGGACGATCGACCGATCAGGGTCGTGCTCGCCGACGACCACATCGTCGTCCGGCACGGCCTGCGGATGCTGCTCGACAGCGTGACCGAGATCAGCGTGGTCGGGGAAGCCGGCGAGGCCGCCACTGCGTTCGAGGTCGCGGCCACCGAGGACGCGGACATCCTTGTCCTCGACCTGAACATGCCCGGCAAGCCGCCGCTGGACGCGCTCACCGAGGCGGCCGGCGGAACCGTGGTGGTCGTGCTGACGATGGAGCGAGACCCCGCATTCGCCCGCCGTGCTCTGGAGCTGGGAGCATCCGGCTACGTGCTCAAGGACGCCGTCGACGACGAGCTGGTTGACGCAATCCGGGCGGTCGCCGGCGGGGACCGCCACGTCAGCCAGGCGGTGGCGGCGGCGCTCGAGGAGCCGGATGACAAGCGCGCTCCGGGGGGGCTCACCGAGCGCGAGACCGAAATTCTGCGCCTGATAGCGCTGGGACACACGAGCGGGGAGATCGCCGCGGACCTTTCGCTCAGCGTGCGGACCGTCGAGAGCCACCGAAAGCACATCCAGCAGAAGCTCGGCCTCTCGAGCCGGCCCGAATTGGTTCGGCACGCGCTCGACCAGCGGCTGATCTGAGCCTGAGCGCGCGTCGTGCGCAACCCCGGGCTGCGGGTTTTGGACGGACTGTGGGGTCGAGCCGGTAGCCCGAGCGGGTCTATACGGATGTACGTCGCGTGCTTTATACGGATGTGCATCATCCCGTGTCACGACACCCTTCCACTCCATGTCCCGGCAGTCTGGGTTCTTCGAGGGAGTGCCGCAGGTCGACGCGACGCTGGCAGGCGAAGCGGCCAAGCTGCCGATCTTCTACTACGACGGGACGGCCCAAACGGCCGTCTTCCCGGCCCGCTTGGGAGCCCTGCGCAGGCTGCTCCCCGACCCCCGCTTCGTACCGGCCCGCCTGGCGCCCGGGCTCGGCGCCGTTGCGGTCAGCTGCTTCGAGTACCGCGACACCGACATCGGCCCCTACAACGAGCTGGCGATCACGATCGTCCTCAACAACCCGCCATTCGCGTCCAACCTTCCCGGTCGGGCGCTGCTCGCCGGCCTGCGCAGCAAGCAGCTCCATGCCTGGGTGCATCACCTGCCGGTGACGACCGAGATCGCCCGAGCCGGCGGCGTGGACCTCTACAACTACCCGAAGTTCGTCGGCTCGATCGACTACGAGGAGGCCGCCGGGCGGCGCAACTGCCGCCTCGGCGAGGGCGACGAGCACATCCTGACGCTCGACGGCCCGCTGATCGACACGCCGCGCTCCGGTGAGCTTCAGCTCTTCAGCCATCTTTGGCACGACCGCCAGCCGCAGGAATCGGAGTTCAAGCTGAACGTCATCGCCTCCGGTCGCTCGCTGCGCTCCGGGGCGGCTCGCCTCGAGCTGGGCGAACGGCACCCGATCGCCCGTGAGCTGGCCAGCGTGCTGGTGTCTCGGCGCTCGATCTACTACGAGCTGATGGCCCCGTTCGAGGGCATCCTCTACGGCCCGGAGCACCTCTCGCTGCCGCTAATCCGCAAGGCCCTGGCGATGACAGAGACCGGCGAGCCAGCCGTCCGCTGACTGTGCGCGCGGTGGCCGGCAACACGGCTCCGTCGCTGCGCGAGGCCTTTCCCAGGCTGCGCCAGCTCGAGCAGCACGACCGCCGCTTCGTTCGCCGGCTGGAGAGGCGCCAGCTCGAGGCTCGGCAATTTGCCGACCTCCACCTGCGCGGAATAGCGCTGGATGTTGACCGTCGCACCGACGAGGACCCCTCCTACTTCGACTGGGAGCTGATTCGAACCGGCGGCCGGCAGGGCCTGCTCGACTTCCTCTTGCCCTCGCAGGTGGGCGGCGGCGGCTGCCTCTCGAGCGAGTGCGCCGTCGTCATGGAGGAGCTCTGCGCGGCCTGCCCCGGCCTCGCTCTGATTTTCGGAGCGCACGGCCTGGGCGTCTCGCCGCTGCTGCTCGACGGCCCGCTTCATTGGGACGTGATGGGCGAAGTCGCCGAGGCGGCGCAGCGCGGGGAGCCGATGCTGCTGGCCTGCGCGCTGACCGAGCCTGACGCCGGCACCGACGTCGAGGACGTCGACCTCTTGGCACGGGCCCGGATCACCAGCCACGCCCGGCGCGTCCCCGGCGGCTATTCGCTGAGCGGAACCAAGCGCTTCATCTCAAACGGCGGTGTGGCCCGCTGGCTCACCGTTCTGATGCCCGTCGACCCGCGGCGGCCCGCCGAAACATGGACCTGCTTCCTGGTCGATGCCGAGAGCAAGGGGTTCTCGGTTGCCCGCAACGAGCACAAGATGGGCCAGCGCGCCTGCCCTGCGTCCGAACTTGTCTTCGACGAGGTGTTCGTGCCCGACGACCGCGTCGTGGCGCGGGTCGGCGACGGAGCAGGCGCCACCCTGATCGTGCTCGCCGCGTCGCGGCCCCCAGTTGGGGCGATCGCCACCGGCATCGCCCGCGGCGCCTACGAGCGGCTGCTCGGCTGGCTGCGCGATGACCCCGACGCGAGAGGCCTGCTCGAGCGCCAGAGCGTGCAACTGCGCCTGGCGCGCATGGCCGAGCAGATACACCTCGCCCGCCAGGCCTACATGGACGCGGCGGTGGAGCTCGACGTGGCGGCACTCGGCAGCGCCACGAAGAGCCCGCTGCTGAAGGGCCTCGGGCTGGTGCCCAACGGAATCCACCGGCGGCGCCGGGTGCGGCGCCTGATGACCGCTCCCGCAACCCGCGACGCGCTCGCGGGCTTCCTCAACCGCGCGACCAGCAATGAGGCGATCACGCGTTCGCTCGGCCTCTCCTCGCTCGCCAAGGCCCGCGGTGGCGACGTGGCGATGGGCGTCACCAACGCCGCGCTCGAGATAGCCGGGCTCACCGACGCGCCGGTCCGCGCCGAGCTCCAAAAGCTCTGGCGCGACGCCAAGCTCTGCCAGATTTACGAGGGCACGAACCAGCTGAACAGGATCGAGGTCTACCGGGCCCTGGTGGCGAGGGAGACGATGCCGGCGCTGCCGCCGAGGCGGCGGCGGGTCGACAGCGCGGGGGCCTCCATATGAGCGCCGTGACTACGGCCAGCCACGTCTCTGCCGAGCGCCACGAGGTGGTTGTCCTCGCCGGCGAGCTTGGCCGGCGCGAGCTTGCACCGCACGCGCTCGAGCTGGACGATCGCCGCCCCGCTGCCCTGGAGTCCGCCTGGGGGCGGGTGGCGGAGGTCGGCTTCGACCGGGCGTTGCTCGCCGTCGATGACGGGGGCGTCGGACTCGACGCAGGCTCGCTGCTCCTCTGCCTGGAGGAGATCGCCGCCGGCGACGCTGGCGTGGCCTTGCTGGTTCTGCTCTCCAATGCGGCGCTGGCAGCGCTTCCGCCCAAGCAAGCGACCGCAATCGCCGAGACCGAGCGCTGGGCACTCGTGCCTGCTCCCCCGGACCGGCTTGCCACCGCCGCGCGGATCGCCGCGAGCCGCGATGACGAGCCGGTGCTGACGGGCGCCCTCTCCCCCGCCCTCGGAGCGCTCGGCGCCGACGGCGTCGTCGTCGTCCGTGCGGGCGCCGAGCCCGCAGTGCACGTGCTGGCTGCCGGCACACCGGGATTGAAGATCGACGCCTGCGAGCCCCTGCTGGGTCTGAGATCGGCCGCCCCAGCTCGCATCTCGCTGGCAGTCACCGTGCCAGGGACAGCCTCGACGGCCAGCGAGGCGCGCGCCTCGCTGGCGCTGCTGCGCGCCGGGAGTGCGGCGATTGCTCGTGGCATCGCCCGCCGGGCAAGGGAGATGGCGCTGGAGTACGCCGAAAACCGCTTCCAGGGGGGCGTGCCGATCATCGAGCACGACGCGGTGCGCGAGATGCTTGCCGCGATGAAGGTGAGAGAGGCCGCGACGCCGGCGCCGCTCGAAGCGGTGATCGACCCGGCCGCGGCGCTCGCCACCAGGGTCGCGGCCACGGATGCAGCCCTGGCGACGGCAACCGACGCCGTCCAGGTCTTCGGCGGCACCGGCTACATGCACGAGACCGGCATCGAGAAGCTGATGCGGGACGCGAAGTCGCTTCAGCTGTGGCCCGAGCCGGCCTGGATCGCGCACGACATGATCGCGGAGGCGCTAGTGGACTGATCCGGGTTTGCCCCGCGGTCCGGACGGGCGATCCTCGGATGAAGGGTGTGGGTTTCACGGGCAAGATCGCCCTGTGAGTAGCAAAGAGCCGTCCCCCCTCGAGCGCCTGCGCCACTTTCGCTCGGTCGGCTCCGACAGCGCCGATCTGCCCTGGAGCGCGCAAAGCCGCCGCTCACGCGGTTGGGAGCGCGCCTACCGCGACCGCTGGCAGCACGACAAGGTGGTCCGTTCGACCCACGGCGTCAACTGCACCGGCTCCTGCTCCTGGAAGGTCCACGTCAAGGACGGGATCATCACCTGGGAGACGCAGCAGACCGACTACCCCTCCAACGGGGCCGAGACGCCCGACTACGAGCCCCGGGGCTGCCCCCGGGGCGCCTCGTTCTCCTGGTACACCTACTCTCCGCTGCGGGTCAAGTACCCGTATGTGAGGGGGAGCCTCCTCGACCTCTGGCGGGCGGCCCGTGCCGAGCACGCCGACCCCGTCGACGCCTGGGCGAGCATCGCCGGAGATCCCGCCTACACCGCGCAGCGCGGCAAAGGCGGCTTCGTGCGCGCCTCTTGGGAGGAGATCACCGAGCTGATCGCCGCCGCCAACGTGCACACGATCGAGCGCTACGGACCGGACCGGATCGCCGGATTCTCTCCGATCCCGGCGATGTCGATGGCCTCCTACGCCGGCGGGGCGCGATTCCTCTCGCTGCTGGGCGGCGTCTGCCTCTCCTTCTACGACTGGTATGCCGACCTGCCCCCCGCCTCCCCCCAGATCTGGGGCGACCAGACCGACGTCCCCGAGTCGGCCGACTGGTGGGACGCCGGCTACCTGATGATGTGGGGCTCGAACATCCCGATGACGCGCACGCCCGATGCGCACTTCATGACCGAGGCCCGCTACCGCGGTCAGAAGACGGTGGTCGTCTCCCCCGACTACTCCGACCACACCAAGTTTGCGGACCACTGGCTGCCCGCTCAGCCCGGAACCGACGCGGCCCTGGCGATGGCGATGACCCACGTGATCCTGCGCGAGTTCCACGTCGAGCGCCGCACCCCCTACTTCGAGGACTACGTCACACGCTTCACCGACCTTCCCTTCCTGGTCCGGCTCGACACGCACGACGGAGAGCTCGCGCCCGGGCGCTACCTGCGCGCCTCCGATCTCGGCTCCACCGAGGAGAACGCCGAGTGGAAGCCGACGGTGTTCGACGCCGCTTCGGCGCGGGCGGTGGCGCCGCAGGGCACGATCGGCGATCGCTGGGGCGAGACCGGCGAGGGGCGCTGGAACCTCCGCCTCAACGGGCTGGACCCCGCGTTGAGCCTGCTCGGAGACCACGAGGAGCTGGTCGAGGTTCGCATCCCACGCTTCGACGACCCCGATGCGCCGGCGCTTCGGCGGGGCGTCCCGGTGCGGCGAATCGGGGGCGTGCCCGTGACGACCGTCTTCGACCTCCTCTGCGCGCAGCTCGGCGTCGATCGCGGCGATCTGCCGGGCGAGTGGCCGCACGACTACGACGACGCCTCCCAGCCCTACACCCCCGCCTGGCAGGAGCCGATCACCGGCGTCGACGCGGCGCTGGTCACCCGGATCGCCCGCGAGTTCGCCCGCAACGCGGAGCGCACCGAGGGCCGTTCGATGATCGTCATGGGAGCGGGAACGAACCACTGGTTTCACTCCGACCTGATCTACCGCGCGATGCTCAACCTGGTGCTGCTCTGTGGCTGCCAGGGCGTCAACGGCGGCGGCTGGGCCCACTACGTCGGCCAGGAGAAGGTGCGCACGATCACCGGCTTCTCCACGCTCGCCTTCGGGCTCGACTGGTCGCGCCCCCCGCGCCACCAGGCGGCGACCCCGTTCTGGTACCTGGCCACCGACCAGTGGCGCTACGACGACGGCGCCGCGGCGGGCGAGAAGAACATGCACCCCGCCGACGCAAACGCGCTCGCCGCCCGGCTCGGCTGGCTGCCCTCCTACCCGACCTTCGACCGCAACCCGCTGGAGATCGTCGAGGCGGCCGAGCGCGAGGACATCCCGGTCGCCGACTACGTGGTGCGCGAGCTGCAGGCCGAGCGGCTGCGCTTTGCCGCCGAAGACCCCGACGCTCCGGAGAACTTCCCACGCCTGTTGACCGTCTGGCGCTCCAACCTGCTCGGCTCATCAAGCAAGGGCCACGAGTACTTCCTCAAGCACCTGCTCGGCGTGGACTCGAACGCCGTTGACAACGAGGAGACGCGACCCGAGGACCGGCCCGGTGACGTGCGCTGGCGCGAGGACGCGCCGGCCGGCAAGCTCGACCTGCTGGTGACCCTCGACTTCCGTATGAACGGCACCTGCCTGCATTCCGACGTCGTGCTGCCCGCTGCCACCTGGTACGAGAAGCACGACATCTCGACCACGGACCTTCACCCCTTCGTGCACTCATTCAACCCCGCGATCGCGCCCCCCTGGGAGGCGCGCAGCGACTGGGACACCTTCCGCTCAATCGCCACCGAGTTCTCGCGGCTGGCCGGCCGGCGGCTCGGCACGAAGCGCGATCTGGTGGCGGCCCCGCTCCTGCACGACACCCCTGACGAGCTGGCGCAGCCGCTGGGGGAGGTTCGCGACTGGAAGGCGGGCGAGTGCGAGCCCGTCCCCGGCCGCACGATGCCCAAACTCGTCGTCGTCGAGCGCGACTACGGCGCAATCGCCGAGAAGATGACGGCCCTGGGCCCGCTCGTCGAGGAGCTGGGCACGCCCTGGAAGGGCCTCTCCTGGGTCCCGGGAGAGGAGGTCGAGGGGCTGCGCGCCAGCAACGGCGTCGTCGAGTCCGGCCGCGCCGCGGGCCGGCCCTCGCTGGAGCGCGCCGATCAGGTGTGCGAGGCGATCCTCGCCCTCTCTGGCACGACCAACGGTCGCCTTGCGGTGGAGAGCATGCGCTCGCTGGAAGGGCGCAGCGGCGTCCACCTCACCGACCTCGCCGAGGAGCACGCGGACGAGCGGATCAGCTTCCGCGACGTCGGCATCCAGCCCCGCAAGACGCTCACCTCGGCCGAGTGGTCGGGAATCGAGTCCCGCGACCGCCGCTACTCTCCCTTCACCCTCAACGTCGACCGCGAGATCCCCTGGCGCACCCTGACCGGTCGCCAGCAGCTCTACCAGGA
>Ga0210142_1000269_pt1 | contig 12008 bp, 11 predicted proteins | sample Goodyear_PhragC__FD_184869 | JGI IMG/M metagenome (GOLD analysis project Ga0210142, IMG submission 184869) | Wetland microbial communities from San Francisco Bay, California, USA, that impact long-term carbon sequestration - Goodyear_PhragC_D2... | ecosystem: Environmental > Aquatic > Marine >...
GGCGTCCATTTCGGTCACCAGACCAAACGCTGGAACCCCAAGATGAAGCCCTATATCTTCGGGGCGCGCAACGGCATCTACATCATCGACCTGCAGAAGACGGTGCGCTACTTCAAGACCGCCTACAACTTCATCAAGGAGACCGTCGAGGGTGGCGACAAGGTTCTGTTCGTCGGCACCAAGAAACAGGCTCAGGATTCGATCGCCGAGGAGGCGCTGCGCGCCGGCCAGTTCTTTGTCAACAACCGCTGGCTCGGCGGGATGCTCACCAACTTCAGCACCATCAAGGGGAGCATCGATCGCCTGAAAAAGATCGAAACCATGGCCCAGGACGGGACCTATCAGCTGATCACCAAGAAAGAGGCCCTGCAACTCGACCGGGAGAAGGAAAAACTCGAAAAGAGCCTGGGCGGGATCAAGGGGATGACCAAGATGCCCGGCGCGATCTTCGTCATCGATCCCAAGAAAGAAGGGATCGCCGTCAAGGAGGCCCGCAAACTCGGGGTTCCCGTAGTGGCCGTGGTCGATACCAACTGCGATCCCGACGAGATCGATTACATCATCCCCGGCAATGACGATGCCATCCGTGCCATCCGCCTGTTCGCCTCGCGGATTGCCGATGCCTGCATCGAGGGCGGCCAGGCTCGTGAGGCCGGACTGCGCAGCGAATCTGAAGGGGCCGAGCCGGTTGAAGAGACCGCGCAGCCCGAAGTCGTTGCCGAGGCCAGCCCCGCCGCCGAGGCCTGATCCGCAGTTGTTGCAATGCTCACCCAGGGGCGGCCGGCACCAGTCCGGCCGCCTTTTTGCGGAATTCGCAGGTCGCCCCCCCAGATAACGAACCGGGCCGGACCCACTCCGGCCGCAACGGATAGGATCCACAGAGGAGGACACAGTGGCAAATATTACTGCATCGATGGTCGCCGAACTGCGCGCCAAAACCGGCGCCGGCATGATGGATTGCAAGAAAGCCCTGGCCGAAGCCGCCGGCGACATGGACGCGGCGGTCGATATCCTGCGCAAGAAAGGGCTTTCGGCCGCTGCCAAGAAGTCCGGCCGGGTGGCCGCCGAGGGGATGATCGCCTGCGCCGGTGAAGGGAACCGCGGGGTGATCGTCGAGGTCAATTCCGAGACCGACTTCGTGGCCAAGAACGAAGCGTTCCAGGGGCTTGTCGCCGGCGTGGCGACAGCGGTTCTGGAACAGGCCCCGGTCGATGTCGAGGCTCTCAAGGCGCTCACCTTCCCGGGCGGCAGCCGCACCGTGGCCGAGGAATTGACCCACCAGATCGCCACCATCGGCGAGAACATGAACATCCGCCGGTTCGCCCGTTGCGAGGTGGCGGAAGGGGTCGTTGCCTCCTATATCCACGGCGCCGGCAAGATCGGGGTGCTGGTCGAACTCGGCACCACCCGGGGAGACGACCCGCAGGTGGCCGGCCTTGCCCGGCAGATCGCCATGCACGTCGCTGCCGCCAGCCCGCAGTACCTAAGCCGTCAGGAGGTTCCGGCCGAGGTGGTGGCGAAGGAAAAAGAGATCATGCGCGCCAAGGCCAAGGACAGCGGCAAGCCCGACAACATCATCGAGAAGATCATCGAGGGGCAGGTCAACAAGTACTTCGGCGAAGTCTGCCTGCTCGAACAGGCCTTCGTCATCGATCCCGACCAGAAGGTTGGCAAGGTGGTCGAGGCCCTCGGCAAGCAGCTCGGTGCGGCGGTGACCCTCAACCGCTTCGTCCGCTTCCAGCTCGGTGAAGGACTGGAGAAGAAAGAGGATGATTTTGCCGCGGAAGTCGCTTCGTTGACCAAATAACCCCGGGAGCTGCCATGGCAGGTGAACAACCGACATATGGCCGGGTACTGCTCAAGCTGAGCGGTGAGGCTTTGGCCGGCAGGCAGGGTTATGGCATCGATCCGGAGGTCATTGCCGCGATCGCCGAAGAGATCCGTGACGTTGTCGCCCTCGGCGTACAGGTCGCCCTGGTCATCGGCGGCGGCAACATTTTTCGCGGCGTCGCCGCGGCCTCCCGCGGCATGGACCGGGCCAGCGCCGACTACATGGGGATGCTGGCCACGGTGATGAACAGCCTGGCGATGCAGGATGCCCTCGAGAAACTCGGTGTGGTGACGCGGGTCCAGTCGGCCATCGAGATGCAGGAGGTAGCCGAGCCCTATATCCGCAGACGCGCGGTACGGCACCTCGAGAAGGGGCGGGTGGTGATCTTCGGTGCCGGGACCGGCAACCCCTACTTCACCACCGATACCGCCGCCAGTCTGCGCGCCATGGAGATCAACGCCGAGGCGATTCTCAAGGCGACCAAGGTCGACGGGGTCTACAGTGCCGATCCGGCTAAGGACAAAACGGCCGTCAAATATTCCAGCCTGACCTACCTGGACGTCCTGAAAAAGAATCTCCAGGTCATGGATGCCACGGCCACTTCGCTGTGCATGGATAACAACCTTCCCATCGTGGTTTTCGATCTGACCCGACGCGGCAACATCCTGAAAGTCGTGCGCGGCGAAGCCATCGGAACCATCGTGAAAGGAGAATGAACCATGTATAAGGACGTCATCGCCAAAACCCGCGGCGGCATGGACAAGGCCATCGAGTCCCTGAAGAAGGAGTTTTCCCGGGTGCGCACCGGCCGTGCCTCGGTGACCCTGCTCGATGACATCCGCATCGATTATTACGGGACGCCGACGCCACTGAACCAGATCGGCACCCTCACCGTTCCCGAACCGCGCCTGATCACCATTCAGCCCTGGGAAAAAAAGCTGATACCGGAGATTGAAAAGGCCATCCTCAAGTCGGATCTTGGTCTCAATCCCGCCTCCGACGGGGTTCTGGTACGGATTGCCATTCCCGCGCTCACCGAAGAGCGCCGCAAGGAGATGGTCAAGCTGATCAAGCGCATGGGGGAGGAGGCCAAAATTGCCATCCGCAATGTGCGGCGCGATGGCAACGAGGCCATGAAAAAGCTGGAAAAGGATAAAGAAATCTCCGAGGACGAGTTGAAGCGCGGCGAAAAAGAGATCCAGGACCTGACCGATCAATTCGTTAAGAAAACCGACGAAGTTGTTGCGGTCAAGGAAAAGGAAGTCATGGAGATTTAAGCTCCACAACCAAAGAACAGGGAGGAACCAAAGAATGGCACTCAAGATTACCGAAGACTGCATTGCCTGCGGAACCTGTGTCGACACCTGCCCGCTCGGGGCGATCATCGAGGCTGGCGACAAGTACGCCATCAACGAGGACTGCACCGAGTGCCGGGCCTGCGAAAGCAGTTGCCCGGTCAATGCCATCACCGACTGAAGGTGAGCAGGGGCGCCGTAAAAGGCGCCCCTTTTTTTGGCGGTTTTACGGGATCTCGCCTCTTGCCTGGCGGGGCGATTCATGCTACCTATAATGGCCTGAATTTGCTCGCTGCGAGAACCCTGCATGCCTACTCCCCGACATATCGCGATCATCATGGACGGTAACGGCCGCTGGGCCGAGAACCGCCGCATGCCGCGCATCCTCGGCCATCAGCGCGGGGTTGAGGCGGTACAGAAGATTGTCGCCGCCTGCCGCGAGGCGGGCATCCCCTACCTGACTCTTTATGCCTTCAGCTCCGAGAACTGGGGGCGGCCCGTCGAAGAAGTCAATGCGCTGATGGGACTGCTTGGTCGCTACCTGCGCAGCGAACTGGCGACCCTGCTCAAGCAGGGGGTTCGGCTCAATGTGATCGGCGAGATCGATCGTTTGCCCGTCGAAATTCGCAGAACTCTCGAGGAGAGTGTTGCGCGCACCACCGCCAATCGCGCCATGGTGCTGACCCTGGCGCTCTCCTACGGCAGCCGCAACGAACTATTGCGGGCGGTTCAGGCCATCGGCCGCCAGGTCCGTGCCGGGGAACTCGACCCCGAACAGATCGAAGAGGCGGATATCGCCTCCCGGCTCGATACCGCCGGACTTCCCGACCCCGACCTGCTGATCCGTACCAGCGGCGAACATCGCATCAGCAATTTTCTGCTCTGGCAACTGGCCTATACCGAGCTTTACTTCAGCGATTTCCTATGGCCTGATTTCTCCCCGGGTGAACTGCGCCGGGCGATCGACGAATTCAGCCGGCGCCAGCGGCGTTTCGGCCTGACTGCCGCCCAGGTGAGCCAGACCCCGGATTCGTCTCCGGAGGATCGTCATTAGACAGCGAATTCTGACCGGCCTGATTCTTCTGCCGTTGCTGGTGTTGTTCATCTATTACGCCGGTCCGGTCTGGTTTGCCATCCTGGTAACGGCGATCGCCGTTCCGGCGCTGCAGGAACTCTTCGCCATGAGCCTGCCGGCCGCGCGGTCGCTGGAACGGAACCTGGGTGTCGCCTGCGGGGCGGCGCTGGTCCCGCTGATCAGCCTTGCCCCGCATCCCTGGGGCCTCGGGGGCATTGCCCTGGTCTTCATCCTCCTCGCTATCGTCTTTCTTCTCCGGTTTCGCGATCTGGCCAGCGTGATCGGTCAGTTCAGCCTGGTCCTGCTCGGCTTTCTCTATATTCCGTTGCTGCTGGCGCACCTCGCCATGCTGCGCGGGCTCCCCGACGGCCGGGGCTGGGTCTACCTGGTCATGCTGGTGGTGATGGCCGGCGATTCCTGCGCCTATTTCAGCGGCATCAACCTGGGACGGCATCCCCTCTACCCGGCCATCAGTCCGAAAAAGAGCATTGAGGGCGCCGTCGGCGGCCTCCTCGGCAGCCTGGCCGGGGCCCTACTCGCCGGCGCCTGGTTCCTGCCGATGTTGACCGTCAGCGACGGGATCCTGCTCGGGCTGCTGCTCGGCGGCGTCGGCCAGTTTGGCGACCTCTTCGAATCGATGCTCAAACGCAGTTGCGGCGTCAAGGACTCCGGGACGCTGATCCCGGGCCACGGCGGTATGCTCGATCGACTCGACAGCCTGCTGTTCGTCTTCCCGCTCGCCTACTATTACGCTTTGCTGCGCTTCGGGGGCTGACCATGCCGACCTCCGCCCGCAAATGCCTGTCCATTCTCGGCGCCACCGGCTCCATCGGCGTCAGCACCCTCGATATCGTCGCCGCCCACCCCGAACGGTTCTCGGTCGGCGCCCTGACCGGCGGCAATAATCTCGAGCGGCTGGCCGAACAGGTGCGAGCCTTCCGTCCCGCCCTGGTCGGGGTGCTGAGCGTCGCCCACGGCCTGCGGCTGCGGGAACTGCTCGGGACCTCTCCGGTCGAAATCGTCACCGGCATCGAGGGGCTGATCGCCTGCGCCACCCTGCCCGCGGCGGAGATGGTCGTCTCGGCGATCGTCGGTGCCGCCGGGCTGGTGCCGACGATGGCCGCCATCGAGGCCGGCAAGGACATCGCCCTCGCCAACAAGGAAACCCTGGTCACCGCGGGGGCGCTGGTGATGGATGCCGTGACCCGCAAGGGGGTGTGTCTCTTCCCGGTTGACAGCGAACACTCGGCGATCTTCCAGTCGCTGCAGGGGCACCAGCGCCAGGACGTGCGGCGGCTGATCCTCACCGCTTCCGGTGGGCCCTTCCGGACCCGGCGGCTGGCGGAACTCTCCCGGGTCACTCCCGCCGATGCCCTCGCCCATCCCAACTGGCAGATGGGACGCAAGATCTCCATCGATTCGGCGACGATGATGAACAAAGGGCTGGAGGTGATCGAGGCGCGCTGGCTCTTTGACCTCCCCGGCGAGCAGATTGCGGTCCATATTCATCCGCAGAGCATCGTGCATTCGATGGTCGAGTACCGTGACGGATCGGTCATTGCGCAGCTCGGCATTCCCGATATGAAGGCACCCATCGCCTATGCCCTTTCCTACCCCGACCGGCTCCCCCTCGATCTGCCGCCCCTCGATCTCTGTGCGCTGAAGAGCCTGACCTTCGACGCACCGGAAAAAGGACGCTTCGCTTGCCTGGAGCTGGCCTACGCGGCGCTGGCTGCCGGGGGAAGCGCCCCGGCAGTTCTCAATGCCGCCAACGAAATCGCCGTCGATGCGTTTCTCCAGGGTGAGATCGGATTCCTCGATATTCCGGCCCTCATCCAGCAGGTGTTGGACCGGCATCCGGTCTCTGCCCTGCACCATATCGACGATGTCCTGCATGCCGACCGCTGGGCCCGCGAGGAAACCCGCCGGCGCATTGCAGCCCTGCTCTAACCCGGAGGTCCAATGATCACCATCCTGGCCGGGATCATCATGCTCGGCGTTCTGGTTTTCGTGCATGAATTCGGCCATTTCTGCGTCGCCAAGTGGGCCGGGGTCAAGGTTCTCAAATTCTCCCTGGGGTTCGGACCGAAACTCGTCTCGCGCCAGTGGGGAGAGACCGAGTACATGATCTGTGCCGTCCCCCTGGGGGGGTACGTGCAGATGCTCGGCGAGGGGGGCGGGGAGGACGGCGAAGGCGCGCCCCTCACGGCCGAGGAGCGGCAACGCTCCTTCGCCGATAAACCGGTGTCGCGGCGGACCGCGATCGTCGCGGCCGGGCCCCTGATGAACCTGATCTTCCCCTTCCTGATCATGCCGGTGGCCTACCTGGTCGGCGTCCAGCTGCCCGCCTACCTGGACCAGCCGGCCTGCGCCGGGCATGTGGTGGCCGATTCCGATGCCGGCCGCAGCGGGTTTACCGCCGGCGACTGCCTGACGGCGATCAACGGCGAGCCGGTGGCCAGCTGGAACGATGCCAACCTGGCACTCATCTCCCATGCCGGCAGTCCGCTGCAGGTGACCGTCCACCGCGCCTATCAGGTCCTGACCCTGAAAATGACCCCGGCCGACGGCGGTCTGGAGGGGCTGCAATCCGTCGGTCTCTTTCCCCGGCAGGATGCGGTGGTCGGCGGGCTGGCTCCGGGGATGCCGGCGCGGGCCGCGGGGATCGAGGTGGGCGATCGCATCCTCGCCATCGACGGCACCCCGATCCACTCCTGGTACGACCTGAAAGTCGCCATCCAACAGGGCGGCGGTGCTCCCCAGACCTTTCAGATCGAGCGTGCCGGCAAGTCGCTGAAGCTGACCCTGAAGCCGGTGCGGGAGGAGGGGGATGGAACGGACTACCTGATCGGCATCGCCCCCGCCCAGGATACGGTTTTCAAGCGCTTCGGTCCGGTCGAGGCGATCCGGGCCGGCGCCCAACGTTCGCTGGAGCTGATCAAGCTGACCCTGGTCTTCATTCAGAAGCTGTTTGCCGGCCACGTTTCCGCCAAGAATATCGGTGGTCCGATCACCGTGGTGCAGATCGCCGGCCAGGCGGCCCAGACCGACTTTTCCAGCATCCTCTCGGTGCTCGCCTTTTTGAGCATCCAGCTCGGCATCCTCAACCTCTTTCCGATTCCGATTCTCGACGGCGGCCATCTCTTCTTCAACCTCTTCGAAGCGGTGCTGCGCCGCCCCCTCTCCCTGCGCACTCGGGAAATCGCCCAGCAGATCGGCCTGGTGCTGCTGATCCTGCTCATGGTCCTGGCCTTTTACAACGACATCGTCCGGCTCCTCTTCGGAGGCCAGTGATGGGTCCGCGGCTGCTGCTGATCAATACGGCCACCCCGGCCGGCAGCATCGCCCTGACCAGCGGCGAACAGGTGGTCGCCGAGCTGCTGCTCAATCTCGCCACCCCCCATTCCGATCGTCTGCTGCCGGGGATCGATCAATTGCTCCACGCCACCGGCAGCACCCTGGCCGGACTCGACGCACTGGCGGTGGTGGTCGGACCCGGCTCCTTTACCGGGCTGCGCGTGGGGGTGGCTACCGCCAAGGGGCTGGCGCTGGGCGCAGCTTTGCCCCTGGTGGGGATCTCTTCGCTGCAGACCCTGGCCTGCCAGGTCCCGGGGACCACGCTCCCGGTCTGCGCGCTGCTCGATGCCCGCAAGCAGGAGGTCTATGCCGGCCTCTACCAGTGGCGGGACGGCTTGCCGCAGCCGCTTGGCGAGGAGCGGGTGCTCGACCCGGAGCGACTTCTCGACGAGCTCCACGGCGAAACCCTCTTTGTCGGCGACGGCGCCCTGGTCTACCGGACCCTGATCGTCCGCCGGCTCGGTCCTCGCGCCCACTTCGCTCCCTGGCCGAGCCACGCGCTGCGCGTCGGCAACGCTGCGCCATTGGCGCATGCCGCGCTGGCCTCCGGCGATACCCGTTCTGCCGCCACCCTCGGGGCCGTCTATATCCGCCGCAGCGAAGCTGAAATCATGCACGACCGCCGGGCCGCTCCGGGCGCTCTTGACGGTTGACAAGTTTTTTGTCAATCGCTATTTTAAAAAGGCGTTTTTCGCTCCTTGTTAACCCTTTCCCGGGAGGTGCTTGATGGAGGAGAAAGATCAGACTCTGGTGCAGGAGTTGTTTGACAGGAATCCCCGCTTCCGCCTGCTCTACGAGGAACACCGCTTGCTGGAAAAAGAACTGACCCAGTTCGAGGACCGACCCTTTCTCAGCTCGGAAGAGGAGATGGAAAAGAAAAACATCCAGAAACTGAAACTTGCGGGCAAGGATGAGATGGAGCGAATCATCGCCAATTTCCGCCACTGACCGAAAAAGCCACAGTTGAGGGGTTCCGGAGCCAACCGGAGCCCCTCGCCATCTCGCCCGGAGCGACGAGGCTCGCCCGGGGGATAGATTTGATGCCCAGTGCCGGACAGGGGTCTGCAAGGCCCCTGTTCTCTTATTCTCAGGACACAAGGATTCGATTCGCCATGAGCAAACGCAGCGATATGATCACCCAGGGGTTTGAACGCACGCCGCACCGCGCCCTGCTGATGGGCACCGGGGTTCCCCGGGAGCAGATGGACCGCACGTTCATCGGCATTGCCACCTCCTTCACCGATCTCATCCCCGGACACACCGGGATGCGCGACCTGGAGCGGTTCATCGAAAAGGGCGTCCACACGGGTGGCGGCTACTCCTTCTTTTTCGGCATCCCGGGAGTCTGTGACGGCATCGCCATGGGGCACAAGGGGATGCACTACTCGCTGCCGACCCGGGAGCTGATCGCCGACATGATCGAATCGGTCGCCGAGGCCCACCGCCTCGACGGCCTGGTGCTGCTGACCAACTGCGACAAGATCACCCCCGGCATGCTGATGGCCGCGGCGCGCCTTGACATTCCCTGCATCGTCGTCACCGCCGGGCCGATGCTCACCGGCCGGGGCGAGGGGGAGCGGCGTTTCTCCTTCGTTACCGACACCTTCGAGGCGATGGCCCGCTACAAGGCCGGGGTGATCGACGCCAAGGAACTGCAGGTCTGCGAGGATCAGGCCTGTCCCACCGCCGGTTCCTGCCAGGGGCTCTTCACCGCCAATACCATGGCGATTCTCACCGAGACGCTGGGGATGAGCCTGGTGCGCTGCGGCACGGCGCTGGCGGTCTCCTCCCTCAAGCGGCGCATCGCCTTTGCCTCCGGAGAGCGGATTGTGGAGCTGGTTCGCGACAATATCACGCCGCGACAGATCATGACCCGGGCCGCCTTCGAAAACGCCATTCGCGTCGATCTAGCATTGGGCGGCTCCTCCAACACCGTCCTGCATCTTTTAGCCATCGCCAAGGAGGCCGGGGTGGAACTCCCCCTGGAAACCTTTGACGAGCTGGGCCGCACTACCCCGCAGCTGGCGTCGATGAATCCCGGCGGCAAGCATTTCATGGAGGACCTCGATGCCGCCGGCGGCGTGGCTGCGGTCCTCTACCAGCTGCGCGACCGCATCAACGACAACCCGACCCTGACCGGGCCGACGGTCAAGCAGATCGTCGCCAGTGTCGAGCGGGTCGACGAGGAGGTGGTGCATCCGGTGACCGACCCGATCCGGCCGGAGGGCGGGATCGCCGTTCTGACCGGCAACCTCGCTCCCGACGGGGCGATCGTCAAGCAGTCCGGGGTTTCCGAAAAGATGATGCATTTCGAGGGGCGGGCGGTCTGCTTCGACTCCGAAGAAGGCGCGATGCAGGCGCTGATGAACGGCGCCATCGTCGCCGGGGACATCGTCGTCATCCGCTACGAAGGCCCCAAGGGGGGGCCCGGCATGCGCGAGATGCTGGCACCCACCGCCACCCTGATGGGGCTCGGCCTCGGCGACAGCGTGGCGCTGATCACCGACGGGCGCTTCTCCGGTGGCACCCGCGGCCCCTGCATCGGTCACATTTCGCCGGAAGCTGCCGTCGGTGGGCCGATCGCTCTGGTGGAAAACGGCGACACCATCGTCCTCGACATTCCGAACCGCAAGCTCGAACTTAAGGTAAAGCCGGCGGTGCTCGAGGAGCGCCGCGCCCGCTGGAGCCGCCCCGAGCCGAAGATTCGTGGCGGCTGGTTGGAACGCTATGCGGCCGTCGTCACCTCGGCGAACACCGGGGCGGTGACCAAGGCCTGAAAAAGTCAATTTTGAATTTTGAATTATAAATTGTGAATTTAATTCAAAATCCAAAATTTCATAATTCGACATTGCTCTTTAAATGGGGAGGTTGCGGTGAAAAAGACCGGATCGCAGATTCTGCTGGAATGCTTGCAGCTCGAAGGGGTCGACACGATATTCGGTTACCCGGGGGGAACGGTGATCAACATCTACAACGACCTGATGGACTACCCCATCAAGCACGTGTTGACCCGCCACGAGCAGGGCGCGGTGCATGCCGCCGACGGCTATGCCCGGGCCACCGGCAAGGTCGGAGTGGCGATCGCCACCAGCGGCCCGGGGGCCACCAACACCATCACCGGCATTGCCACCGCCTACATGGACTCGATCCCGCTGGTGGTCATCACCGGCCAGGTGCCGACGCCGCTGATCGGCAACGATGCCTTCCAGGAGGCCGATATCATCGGCATCACCCGGCCGGTCACCAAGCACAACTACCTGGTCAAGGACGTCAAGGACCTGGCCCGGATCCTCAAGCAGGCCTTCTACATCGCCCGCACCGGTCGTCCCGGCCCGGTGGTCGTCGACCTGCCCAAGGACGTGCAGATGGCGACCACCAAGTTCGAGTATCCCGAGACGGTCGAGATCCGTGGTTACAAGCCGACCTACAGCGGCAACCTGCGCCAGATCGAAAAGGCGGTGAAGATGATCCTGGCGGCCAAGAAGCCGGTCATCTACGTCGGCGGCGGAGTCACCCTCTCCGATGCCAGCACCGAGCTTCTGAGCTTCGCCGAAACCATCCAGACCCCGGTCACCACCACCCTGATGGCGATGGCCTCCTTCCCCCGCAACAACCCCCTGAGCCTCGGCATGCTGGGGATGCACGGCACCTACTACGCCAACATGGCGGTGACCCACACCGACCTGTTGATTGCGGTCGGCGCCCGTTTTGACGACCGGGTCACCGGCAGGATCGCCACCTTTGCACCCCACGCCAAGATCATCCACATCGACATCGACCCGACCTCGATCAAGAAGAACGTCCGTGTCGATCTGCCGATCGTCGGCGATCTCAAGGACGTGTTGGGCAAGATGGTCCTCAAGCTTGCCGAGCACGGCGACGAGGCCAAGCAACTGGTCGCTACCCTCGATCCCTGGCGCAAGGAGATCGAGGGATGGAAGACCGAGCATCCGATGAGCTACCAGCCGTCCGACCGGATCATCAAGCCCCAGTTTGTCATCGAAAAGCTGCGCGAACTCTCCAACGACGACGCCATCATCACCACCGAGGTCGGCCAGCACCAGATGTGGACCGCCCAGTTCTTCGAGTTCCGCCAGCCCCGCACGTTCCTGACTTCGGGCGGGCTCGGCACCATGGGTTACGGCCTGCCGGCAGCCCTCGGTGCCCAGGCGGCCTTCCCCGAGCGGCAGGTCATCGATATCTCCGGCGATGGCTCCTTCCAGATGAATTCCCAGGAACTGGCGACCCTCGTCCAGTACCGGCTGCCGGTGAAGATCGCCATCCTCAACAACAACTTCCTCGGCATGGTCCGCCAGTGGCAGCAGCTCTTCTTCGACAAGCGCTACAGCCAGACCTGTCTTGAGCTGCCCATCGATTTCGTCAAGCTCGCCGAGGCCTACGGGGCTACCGGACTCAAGGCCACCCGCCCCGATGAAGTCGAAGAGGTCAT
>Ga0210142_1000270_pt1 | contig 12004 bp, 13 predicted proteins | sample Goodyear_PhragC__FD_184869 | JGI IMG/M metagenome (GOLD analysis project Ga0210142, IMG submission 184869) | Wetland microbial communities from San Francisco Bay, California, USA, that impact long-term carbon sequestration - Goodyear_PhragC_D2... | ecosystem: Environmental > Aquatic > Marine >...
GGGGCCATGTCGGGCAGCTCCACACCGATTCCGATGCCGCGCGGGACGGGCAGGGCGTGGCATTCCGCCAGGGCGGTTGCCACGAGGCGGCGCGCGGCCGCGAGGTAGTCGAGTGAAGCCTCGGCCTCCAGCACCTGCGGGTGCGCCGCCTCGACGAGGTCCAGCACGAGGATCGAGCGCTCGGAATCGTAGTGGCGCCGGTGCGGGAATACGGCGCGGAGCGCCGTCGCCCTGGCGTCAGTGGAAACCCAATCGTACAGGGCGGCCTCGACCGCGAGTGGGCCGTCGGCGCCGGTCTCTCCGCGAGGGGCCTGCTTGAGGAAGAAGTTCCGGGCCGGGCCGCCGAGCACCCGCAAGTTGCGGTTCCGGCCGGGGACCTCCTCGACCTGGAGTCCGTGGCGAACCAGCGCGGGGAGGTCGAGGAGGCCGAGGCTGAGAAGGAAGGGAACGCTCGATTGGAGGGTCAACTCAATACGCAACCCGGAGGCAGCCGATCCCTCGTGCCGGCTGCCCTCCGGGTCTCGCGCCAACGGTGCTCCCGAGCGTTCGATGGTTCGGCGCGCTAGCAGGTCTTCTTGCCGGTACCGCACCCCGGTCCGCGGCGAGTGGGCTTGGGCTTCGGCTTCCTGGTCGCCTTCTTGGCGGCTTTCTTCGCCGCTTTCTTCGCCGTCTTCTTCTTGGCGGCCATCACCGCCACGCCACCGTCCTCATCGCTCCAGTGCTGCGTCATCACGTCGCCCGAAAAGAACTGTGCCTCGTGGGTCATGTAGATGCGCTCCCGGGTTGATCGGATGGGAAGATGAACTGCCGGCAAGTCCGGCGCCGCGTCGGATAGTATGCGGCGCCGTCCCAGCCGGCGCAATGCGGACGACTACTCGGCTTGCAGCGCGACCACCGGATCGACCCGGGCGGGCCGTGGCGCTACGACGCCGGCTGCATCTGCGAGAACATGGCCTCTGCGGCCTTTCGCAGCTCCTCCTGGGTCATGTCCTGCGTGTGCTGGGCCAGCCACCACTTATGACCGAACGGATCCTCGAGGCATCCGGCACGATCACCCCAGAACTGGTCGTCGAGCGGCACGATCGGCTTGCCGCCGGCATCGACCGCACGTTTCCAGGCCGCATCAACCTTGTCGCTGTACACGAAGAAGCTGACCGGAGTGCCGCCATAGGATTTCGGGCCTTTGGCGCCGCAAACCGCATTACTTCCTCCGCACCCAACGCCTTCCTGTAGAAGTCGATAGCCTTCGCCGCCCCGGCGACGACGATGCTGGGGGTGACGGTATGGAACCCCTTGGGAATCGCCTGCGCTGCCTTCGCCATGATAGCCTCCTGCTCCCGTGAAGGATGGAGCGAGAATATTGGAATTCCGGCCCGGCAGGCAACGGGCTTGTGCTCCTGGGTGCGGGCGCGGAGTTTGAACCTTCCTTCACGATCCGGGAGAGGAACCCATGAGCACAGACCTCGGTCTGGTGGCAGGCGTGCGGCCCGTGCTGGCGGTCCTCACACCGGAGGCACGAAGTCGCGACCACCGGTTCTTCACCGGTATGGCGATCGCCGCCGCCCTCACCGCCTTCATCGGCTTCGCGCCGTCCTACTACCTCAGCAGCGCCTTCGGCGGCCGCCCGCTCACGACCTTCGTCCACGTCCACGGCGCGTGGGCGCCGGCCTCGCTCAACGGCACCGGAGCGAGATCCATAAGCGACTGATGTTGCTAGCCACCATCTCCATCCTGACGCCGGCCATCGCACGTATGCGATTCATCTGGGGGCCAGGACCGCTCATCCCCATTCTCGGCACCTGCCTGTTCGTGGTGGCTTGCCTGGTCTACGATCGCCGGTCCCACGGCCGGGTGCACCCCGCCTTTCTGTGGGGTGGTATCTTCGCGATGATCACGTTGCCGGCGCGCTTCGCGCTCGGGCAGACGGACGCGTGGCTTGCCGTGGCCCGATGGCTGACCGGGTGACGTAGATCAGACGGGCCGGCGGTCACCGCGTCGCGCGATACCATCGCCGGCCCTCGTGCAGGACCCAGATGCCGGTCGCGAGCAGGAGCGGCAGCAGAAAGTAGACGAGGCGATACCCCACCAGCCCGACCAGGATCGCCGGCGTGGACAGCGCCGGCGTGAGCCCCACCAGCATGACCGCCTCGAACACGCCGAGCCCGGCCGGAATCTGCGCCACCAGCCCCACGATCTGCCCCAGCAGGAACACCGCGAAGAACACATGGAACGGCACCCGGTGCGGCAGCAGGACGTAGAGCGCCGCGCCGGAGAACACCCAATCCGCGCCCGATACGGCGATCTGCGCCAGCGCGCGGCGGAGCGTTGGTCGCGGCAACTCCCAGCGCCAGAGCCGGAGGTCGCCCCCGGACCGGCTGCTCCAGGCCAGGTAGGCAGCCACCACCGCAAGGCAGACGACGCCGAGCGGGCGCGCCGAGTGGAGAGGCAGGCGGAGGAAGCCGGGCAGCAGCACCGGCTGGAGCGCGAAGGCCAGTCCCGCCGACGCCAGCAAGCCGGCCACGTAGGTGACGGTGTTGAGCGTGATCACCCGCGCCGCCTCGGCCCGGTCGAGGCCCCATTGCGAGTAGAGCCGGTAGCGCACGGCGGCGCCGGTCACCACCGAGAGGGGCAGGGTATTGGCGAACGCATACCCGAGGAAGGCCGCGTAGGCGACGCGGCGAAATGCCAGCCGGCGGCCCAGCGCGGACAGCGAGACCGCGTCGTAGCCCGCCAGGGCGAGGAAGCTCAGCAGGGTGGCGGCGAGGGCCAGGAACAGCCGGAGGGGAGAGAAGCCTCGGAGCTCGTCGAGGATCTCGGACAGCGAGTGCTGGCGGAGCTCCGAGCGCAGCACGAATACGGCGCCGGCGAACAGGAGCACGCTGACCGCCGCGCCGAAGAGACGCCGGCGGGTTGATCCCGAGGAACCGGAGCGCACGGGCATGGCTCAGGCGCTGGCGGCCAACTCCGTCTCGAGCCGGCGGACGATGTCGGTCCAGCCTGCGCGATGTGCGTCCACCCGCTCCGCCGGGAGCCGCCGGTGCGTCAGCACCAGCTCCGTGCCGCCGCCCCGCTCGTGCAGCTCCACTGTGACGATGGTGGGCCGAAGGTCGGTTGCCGCCGAGATCCAGGTAAACGACAGAAGCGACGGTGGCTCGATCGCCAGGTATCGGCCCTGGTGCTCGTAGCCAGAGCCGCCCTCCGCCTGCTCCATGACGATGCGGAACCGGCCGCCCACCCGGGGCTCCAGCTCGACGAGCGTGCGGGTGGTCTCGCCCGGGCACATCCAGGTGGCCAGGCTGGCCGGATCGAGCCAGGCGGCGAATACCCGCTCGCGCTCGACCGGCAGCACTCGCCGCACGACCAGCACCTCGCCTGAGCCCTCCCCGGGATGCTCGCCGGCGGTCATGGGCGCGACCGCCGCGACCGCCGGGTGTCCTTGACCAGCATCTCTTCGAGCGCGTCCAGCCGAGCATCCCAGAAGGTCCGGTAGTGCTCGAGCCAGCGCAACGCTTCCCGCAACGGCCTCGGCTCGAGCCGGAGCACGTGCTCGCGTCCCTGTACCCGGCGCCGCACCAGCCCCGCCCGCTCCAGCACCTTCACGTGCTTGGAGACCGCGTTGAACGACATCGGGAAGTGGCCGGCCAGGCCGCCGACGTTCTCGTCGCCGGCGGCGAGACGCGCGAGGATGGCCCGGCGGGTGGGATCGGCGATGGCCCCATAGACCCGGTCCAGCACCGGAGCGGTGGCGTGGCGCACGGCTTGTCTTCAACCGAATGGTAGAGTATTGTACCTTCAACCGTCAGGTTGAACCTTAGCGCGGAGACAGTCTCCTCGCAAGCCACGAAGCTCTCGCGGTCGCGCGGGTGTCACGTTGGGTGAGGCGGCCGGGCGAGCGCTGGTACACGATGACGGACACCCGAAGGCAGGAGATACGAGCGATGGCGAAGCACAAGACCGGGACACGGAAGGAGTGGCTCGCGGCGCGGCTCGAGGTGCTCGAGGCAGAGAAGGAGCTCACGCGGCGCAGCGACGAGCTCGCGCGGCGGCGGCAGGAACTGCCGTGGGTACGCCTCGACAAGGGGTACCGATTCGAGACCGATGAAGGGAATGCCTCGCTGGCAGACCTCTTCCGAGGACGGTCACAGCTCCTCATCTACCACTACATGTTCGGGCCCGACTACACAGCAGGCTGTGCGACCTGCTCGACGATCGCGGACGGGTTCGACGGCTTCGTCGTCCACCTGGCCAACCACGACGTCACGCTTTCGGCCGTGTCGCGGGCGCCGCTCGCGAAGCTGCAGGCGTACAAGCGGCGGATGGGATGGACGTTTCCCTGGGCATCCTCGCTCGGCGGCGACTTCAATGCCGATTTCAGCGCGTCCTTCACCGAGGAACAACAGCTCGAGGGGGGCATCGAGTACAACTACCGGCGCGAGCCGGCATGGGCGGCAAGCGGCATCGGCGACTCACTGACGAAACGCGGTGAGAATCCTGTCGCCGACAACGCGGCCATGACCGGAACCGACGTGGCCACCTACACGCGCGAGAGACCGGGTATGAGCGCGTTCGTGCGCGAGGACGGCGTCGTCTACCACACCTATTCCGCCTATTCGCGCGGACTGGACGGGCTCTGGGGCATGTACCAGTGGCTCGACCGCGCACCCAAGGGGCGCAACGAGACGGGCATGTGGTGGCGCCGCCACGACGAGTACACCAAGGGCTGAGGGTCAGCGGCCAGCCCGTAACCGCACGTCGTCCAGCCAATTCTCCGCCTGCACGAGCGTCGCCCCCACGGCGGATCGAGCAGCCTGGCGCGGCCGGAGGAAGACGAAACCCCGGCCGCCGGGCAGCACCTCGTACGATTGATGGAAGCCGTCGAGGAAGAAGAGGCTGGCGTCGAACAACCTCCGGAGCTCGGTGACCTCGAAGGTGGGCGCCCCGCGAACCTCAGCGGCGGTCATTCGGGAGGCCCCGTCGAGGTAAAACAACTCTCGGCTGTCGGACGACCAGCGCGGGTGCGCTCCGCCCCCGTTCGAGACCTGCCATCGCGCGCCCGTCGTCCCGGGGAACGGCCGTACGTAGATCTCGTTCTCGCCGGACTCGATGGAGGTGTACGCCAGCCAGCGGCCGTCGGGCGAGATCGCGGGGTGCAGCTCGGTGAAGGGGCTCGTTACCAGCGGCACCGGAGTCGAGTCGCCGCTGGTACGCATGCCCAGGATGTCACCGGCGCCGGGCCCGCCGTTGTCGGTACGGAGCGCCAGCCACCGTCCATCGGGAGACCAGGCGACCTCCTGGACCTGCACGCCGATGCGGGCGAGCGGGCGATCAGGCGTGCTGCCGTCGATCGGCCGCACGAACACGCTGGTAGTGTTCAGCGAATCCCGGAGGAACGCCACCTCGCGTCCGTCGGGCGACCACGTCGGCCGGCGGTCCTGCCCGCCGAAGGTGAGGCGGGTGAAGGTCCCGCGATCGAGCTGCTTGATCCAGATGCCCAGGCCCCCGGTCGCCAGACCGGCGCCCATCGCCAGCCGGCGACCGTCGGGTGACAGGGCGAACGAGTTGAAGCCACCGTGCCACGCCGTATCGATGGGCGTGATGGCGCCCTCCCGCGTCACCCGGACCGCCTCCAGATCGCTGGTGGCGGAGATGCCCTGCACGTAGACGAGGGTGCCCGACGGCGACCAGGCCAGAAACGCCGCGCCGTTTTCCGTGAACACGCCATCGAGCACGGGAACGGCCGGGCCCGTGATCCGGAGACCCTCGAGGTCGAACGGCGCCGCGAGCGCCGACCCGTCGCGGCGCACGTAGAGCAGATGACCGGTCGGCAGGTACATGGCCGTCACCATGCCGTCGAGCAGGAGCCGCTGGCGCCCGGTGCGCAGGTCCAGCAGGTGCACGCTCATGGCCACGCAGCCGGAGTTGCAGATGGTGAACAGCACGCCGCGGGCGCCGGGCAGCGGCGTAGGTGAGCCGATCCCCCAGCCCGCCAGCGCCGGGTCACGCAAGGCGATCGTGCTCTGGCCGCCCGCCGCGCTCACGCGCGACAACTCACTCAGCGTCGGTCCGACGTACACGATGCTGCCATCGTCGAGCCACGTCGCGCCGCCGAGCGTGGCGTCCGTCGAATCGGCGAGCGTGATCGCCCCGCCTTCGCCGGGCTGGATCTTCTTGAGGTGCCCGTCCGCGATGAACAGCACCCACTGGCCGTCGGGTGAGAAGACGGGGTGGCCCGAGCGCTCGGTGCCGGCGATCCGAACCGCGTTGAGCGCCCCGCGTCGCTTGAGCCACAACGTGCCGTTCTGGACGTTGTCCCGCACGATCAGGCTGGCGCCGTCGGGAGACACCGCCAGTGAAGGGGCCGCGAGGTTGACAACGAGGCTGTCGCCGAAGGCGATGTACTGCCAAGTCGTGCCATGGCGGGCGGGGCGCCCACCCCAGGCCCACACCGCGGCGGCCAGCGCGAGGAGGGCGAGGGCCCACGGTGCCATGGCGAGCGCCCGGGAGCGCGGGGTAGCCGTCCGTCCCGCCGCGCTCCCCGGACGTGCGGCGGTCGTCACCACCGTGGCCGCGCCAGGCCGGCTCAGGGCCTCGCCGAACAGCGCCGCGGTCGCGAACCTGTCCGCCGGCAGCTTCGACAGTGCGGTGACGACCGCCGCCTCGACGTGCGGGGGGATGGTCTTCCGCTGGATCGTGAGCGAGCGCGGCTCCTCGGTCATCACTCGCGCGATGATGGCCTGGGCCGTCGGGCCGGTGAACGGCGGTTCCCCGGTCAGCATCTCGTAGGTGACGCAGCCGAGGGCGTAGACGTCGCTCTTGGCGGTGATCTCGCGCTCGCCCATGGCCTGCTCGGGGCTCATGTAGTGCGGTGTGCCGAGGCTCATCCCGGTCTCGGTCATGCGCGTCCCGCCGTCCGAGCGGGCCGCGGCCAGCGCGATGCCGAAATCGGCGACCAATGCGCGCCCGTCGTGGAGCAGGATGTTCTCGGGCTTGATGTCGCGGTGGATCACGCCGTGGCGGTGGGCATAGTCGAGCGCGTCGGCCACCTCGCGCGCGATCCGGATGGCCTCGTCCACCGGCAGCTGCTTCTCGCGCGCCAGCCGGACGCGGAGGCTCTCGCCCTCGACGAACGGCATGACGTAGAACACGAGGCCGTCGGCCTCGCCCGAGTCGAACAGCGACAGGATGTGGGGGTGCTGGAGATTGGCGGTGGTCTTGATCTCGGCCAGGAAGCGCTGGGCGCCGAGGATCGCGGACAGCTCCGGGCGCAGCACCTTGAGCGCCACCTTGCGGTCGTGGCGCACGTCGTGGGCGAGATAGACGGTGGCCATGCCGCCCTGGCCCACCTCGCGCTCGAGGCGGTAGCGGCCGGCGAGGGCGGCGCTCAGCTGCGCGAGCGACTCGGCCACGGGTCCACGCTCCGTTGTGAAGGGTGCCGGCGGGCAGCCAGGGCGCTGGCGGCCCCCGTCCCCGCGCAACAGATTCCCCCGACTCTTCACACGATCGACGCAGTCTCCGCCGCGGGGCCGTCGCCATGCCTGCATCGCCGTCCGCTGCCACACGGGTTCCCGCCTCACCAGCGCCGCTGGACGCCAATGAGCGGCTCCACGCCCTCGACATCCTCCGCGGGCTGGCGCTGTTCGGGATGATCCTGGTGCACTTCCATCAGAAGATGCGGCTCGAGGTGACCGGGCTGGAGGATCTGATCGGCTGGGGCGTGTGGGTGCTCGTCGAGCAGAAGGCCTGGGGCACCTTCGCCTTCCTCTTCGGCGCGGGATTCGCCGTGCTGCTGCGACGCCTGGAGGCTCGCCACGCACCGGTCCTCCCGATTTACCTCCGGCGGCTCGCGACCCTGGCGTGCTTCGGCGTGGTGGCCGAGGTGGGATTCGGGTTCAGCATCCTGTTCGCCTACGCGTGCTGGGGCGTGGCCCTGCTCGTTCTCCGGCGCTGGTCCAGCCGGGCACTCCTGGTCGCGGCCGCGCTGTCCGCGTGCGCCCGTCCGCTGGCAGCCGAGCTGAGCGCGCTGTACGGATGGTGGGCGTCGACGCCGCCGATGCCCCCGGCGAACACCGCGCTCGCGCAGGCAGTGGAGGCCGCGGCCCGGCAGAGCCACTACGTCACGCTGCTCGCGACACGCTGGGCGCTCTTCACGGGCTCACTCCCCCACACGTGGCGGGACCTCCTGCCGGACGTGAACCTCACCCTGTTCATCCTCGGCCTGCTGGCGGTGCGGCATGGCGTGCTCGATGAGCCCCGACGCCACGTCCGGCTGATCGCTGGATGGATGACTTTCGGTGCGGCCGCATGGGCCGCCTCATGGCTGGTGCTTCGTGACCTGCCCACGACGCACGTGCCCGGCGCCGACTGGCCGCTCGAGTACGGCCTGGGGCTGGTCCAGGACCAGTGGCTGTGCTTTACCTACATCGGGGCCGTGGTGTTGCTGCTCGCCTACCGCCCGGGATGGACGGCGCGGCTGGCGGCCTTCGGGCGGGCCGGCCGGATGGCGCTCACCAACTACATGGTCCAGGCGGCCGTGCTCGATGCGCTCGCCTCCGGTTACGGGTTCGGCCTCAAGCTGCGGCCGCGCGTCTATGCCGTGGCGGCCGTGGGGCTCTTTGCCGCCGAGGCCGCGGTGAGCCGCGCGTGGCTCGCGCGCTATCGGTTCGGGCCGCTCGAGTGGCTCTGGCGCGTGCTCACCTATGCCCGCCTCCAGCCGCTCCGGCGAGGCGGGGCTCCCATTGCCCGGCGAGCGTAGGCGTTCCTTCAATCCTCGGAATGGTTGGGAGGCTCAGGATGTCGAATCAGAGAGTGGTCTTGATTACCGGGGCGTCGGGCAGGCGACGGCTCGGTTGCTCGCGCAGCAGGGCCACACCGTGTTTGGCACGAGCCGCATACCCGCAGGCGCCGAGCCGCAGCCGAACCTCACGATGCTGGCGCTGGATGTGCGCTCCGATGGCTCGGTGGCCGCGTGCGTGAGCGCCGTGACCGACAAGGCGGGGCGGGTCGACGTACTGGTCAACAATGCCGGCTATGAGCTGGGCGGTGCGCTGGAAGAGCACTCCATCGAGGAAGCCAAGGCCCAGTTCGAGACCAATTTCTTCGGTCTCGTCAGAATGACGAAGGCCGTGCTGCCGTTCATGCGCCGGCAGAAGCACGGGCACATCATCAACGTCAGCTCCCTGGCCGGCCTCACGTCGATTGCGTTCATGGGCATGTACTCCGCCAGCAAGTTCGCCGTGGAGGGCTATACCGAAGGACTGCACCTGGAGCTCAAGCCGCTCCACATCCACGTCTCGCAGATCGAGGTCGCCTTCCTCAAGTCGTCGATGATGGACAAGCGCCAGGTCGTGGCCGAGCGAATCGGGGACTATGAGCCGTGGCGGCAACGCGCATTCACGGCCATACGAGGGGCCGAGGAGAAGGGGCTCCGGCCGGAACGGGTCGCGCAGGCGGTGTCGAAGATCATGGCGAGCCCGGCTCCACGGTTACGCTACCTGGTCGGGGGACAGGCGCACGTGATCTCGCGCCTGAAGCGGTTCTTCCCCGAGCGCGCGTTCGAGATGGGGGCCAGGAGCACCTTCAAGCTCGACAGGGACGCGTGAGTGTCACCCGTGAGCGACGCCCAATCCCTCTGGCTGGTCGTTCGAAGCCTGCTCTGGACCACGGGTCGGTGCTCCTGGTGTACTGGGCGATGTGGTTCCTGGCAGCCAACCTGTTCGTCCCACGGAGGCCCGGACCACATGGATACGGACGTCCTGGTCGTCGGAGCGGGCCCGACCGGGCTCATGCTCGCGAACCAACTCGCCCGGAGAGCCGTGCGCGCGATGATCGTGGACCGGCATGCCGGTCCGGCGCTCGAGACGAGGGCGCTGGGCGTGCAGGCCCGCACGCTCGAGATCTACGCCCACCTGGGCATCGCCGAGCAGGCGCTGGCGCTTGGGAACCGCGCGACCGGCGCCAACATGTGGGCGCACGGGCGGAGGGCCGCGCGCCTGCCGCTGGGCGACATCGGACGCGGGGTGAGTCCCTATCCCTACCTCCTGATCCTGGGCCAGGATGATAACGAGCGGCTGCTGGGCGAGGCACTCCGTGACCACGGCATGGCGATCGCGTGGAATACTGAGCTCGTCGGGCTCACGCAGGCACCGGATCGCGTCATCGCGCAGCTCGAGCAACCGGATGGTACGATGCGGGAGGTTTCGGCCGCGTGGGTCGCGGGATGCGACGGCGCCCGAAGCGCCGTGCGCGAGCTGAGCGGAATCGAATTCAAGGGCGCGCCCTACGAGCACGTGTTCTTCGTCGCCGACACCCAGATGACGGGCCCGATGGTGCCAGACGAGCTCAACATCTATCTCTGGCGCGAAGGGTTCCACCTGTTCTTCCCGATGCGCGGGACCGCCCACTGGCGGGTCGTCGGTATCGTGCCGCCGGCCCTCCGGGGGCGCGAGGATCTGACGCTCGACGCGCTGATGCCGTCGATTCGCCGCGAGCCGGGCTCCGCGCTGTCCCTTCAGGACTGCAGCTGGTTCTCGACCTATCGCATCCACCATCGCCGCGCGGAGCGGTTCCGTGACCGCCGTTGCTTCCTGCTGGGCGATGCGGCGCACATCCACAGCCCGGTCGGCGCGCAGGGGATGAACACCGGCCTGCAGGATGCCTACAACCTGGGGTGGAAGCTGGCCCTGGTCATCTCGGGAGGTGGGCGCGCAGCCCTGCTCGATTCCTATGAGATCGAGCGTATCCCGGTCGCCCAACGGCTGCTGGCGACGACCGACCGGGCGTTTTCGCTCGTCGTGTCCGACAGCGGCATGGCCGGGCTGTTCCGGACACGACTCGTTCCGAGGCTCCTGGCGCTGGCGCTCCGGCTCGAGCGCGTCCAACGCCTGGCCTTCCGCACGATCTCCCAGACCGGCATTGCCTATCCGGACAGTCCGCTCTCGGAAACGCTGCCAGGCCTGCCCGACGGTGCGCCGCGGGCGGGCGATCGGTTTCCGTGGCTGCGGCTCGCGCTCTCTCCCGACGGTCCCATCGAGGACCTCTTCGGCAAGATCGACGACACGCGATTCACGCTGATCGTGATCGGACAGCCGGCGCCATGCGGCGGGGTCCCCGGGCTCGGCGACCGGGTGCGCACCCTCGTGGTTTCCGCGGATCCCGCCAACGACCGCGAGCTCGAGCGCGCGCGGATCCCACGGACGGCGTTCTACCTGCTGCGTCCGGATGGTCATGTCGGGCTGGCGGGGACTCGCCTGGAGGGTGCGGCGGTGGGGCGGTACGTCTCCGAAAGGATCTGAAGGGAGGCGGCCTAGGTGTCGTTTCTCATGACGTTGTTCCCGGCGTCCGGCTGAAGAAGTGGAGCAGCGGGGGCACCTGCCCCAGCGCGGAATGATCACGCGCGGTGTTGTAGAAGTCCAGAAAGGCGGGGAAGGCCGCGGTGCGGACGGTGGACGTCCGATACGCGCGTTTATAGGCCCATGCCCCCTTGGCTTCGCTCAGGGTGACTCCTGCAGGATACTCGCCAGGTTGACCCCGCGGGCCGGTTCCCGCTCACCGCACCGGCTGCCCGATGCCGAGCAGGTTCCCCTCGCTGTCCCTGAACCACGCCGCCTTCTCCCCGATCCCGCCCCGGCTCGGATAGTTCCCCTCCACCCGGGCGATGCCGTTCACCGTCTTCAATCCGGGCAGGTCGTACTCCTCGAAGACGACGCCTCGCGCCCGCAGCGCGGCCACCGTGGCCTCGAGGTCGCTGACTTCCCAGCTCATCTGCGTGTGGGTGCCCGCCGGCGCGCCGGCAGACGCGAACAGGGCGAACGCTCCGCTCCCGCAGCGATAGCGCAGACCGCCAGGCCGCTCCTCGGCGGGCTCCAGGCCGAGGTGGTCCGAATAGAACGCGCGTGCCCGCCTCAGATCCTGGGCCGGAAGCCGCGTGGCGACGTCACTCTCTGCGAGCATGATGCCTCCATTTCGCTTGCTGGGCGCATGGCCCCCGAGGTACGTTGACTCCGGA
>Ga0210142_1000271_pt1 | contig 11953 bp, 12 predicted proteins | sample Goodyear_PhragC__FD_184869 | JGI IMG/M metagenome (GOLD analysis project Ga0210142, IMG submission 184869) | Wetland microbial communities from San Francisco Bay, California, USA, that impact long-term carbon sequestration - Goodyear_PhragC_D2... | ecosystem: Environmental > Aquatic > Marine >...
CGAGCAGGTCGCTCGCCTGACGAAGCTCGCTTCGGACCTGCTCGACCTCACGCGGCTCGATGCGGGCAGGCTGCGGGTGGAGCGGGAGCCCGTCGACCTCGGAGCGCTGAGCGAGGAGCTCGCGGAGGAGTTCGCGCCGACTGCGGCGGCGTCGGGGCATGAGCTGGCCGTGCAGCCCGCCGGCAGTGCGGTGGGCCTGGGCGACGAGCTTCGCACCCTGCAGATCGGCCGGATCCTCGTCGAGAACGCGCTGCGCCACACGCCGCCCGGCACGGCCGTGCGGCTGAAGGTGTTCACGCACGGCGGTTGTGCCGTCCTCGAGGTCGAGGACGAAAGCGGCGGCATTCCCCGCGAGCGGCAGGAGCAGCTGTTCGAGCGCTTCTTCCGCCTCGAGGGCACGCGCGCCTCCGGGAGCGGCCTCGGCCTCGCGATCGCGCGCCAGCTGGCGCAGCTGATGGACGGCTCGGTCACCGTCGAATCCGTTCCGGGGAGGACGGTTTTCGCCCTCCAGCTGCCCCTGGCGGCGCAGGCCGAGCGCAGGCCGGAGCCGGCCGGAATCCTCGACTGAGCGTTTTGCCGTGAAAACGGCCGCTACAGTGCGTCAGCCTTGCGTCCCGTAGCCCTCGCGCTTATCTGTGCCGTTCTCGGCGGCGCCGCCGCGCTCGCGATCGGCAGGGCCGCCGGCTGGGTCGGCGCGGGCTCGACGACGACGGTCTTCCGCGCATCGCCGGTGCCGCTCGGCAATCCGGCCGTTCCGGCCGCGGTCGGGCCTTCCGCGAAGCCGCTCGCCGGCAACGGCTTCGACCCGCGCAAGATTTACGCGAGCCGTTCGCGCGGCGTCGTCACGATCTTCGCGCAGTACGGCACCGGGAGCGATGCCCAGGTCGCGCAGGGATCGGGCTTCGTCGTCTCGAAGGACGGCTACATCCTCACGAACTCGCACGTGATCACGAACGCGGGCGAAGGGAGCAGCGTGCACGGCGCCGACCGCGTCTACGTCGAGTTTCAGGACGCCGACCGCGTCCCGGCGCGGATCGTCGGATGGGACGTGTTCGACGATGTGGCATTGCTTCGAGTGGACTCGCGGGACCACGCGCTCGCGCCGGTTCCGCTCGGCGACTCGTCCGCTGTGGCCGTCGGCTCGCCGGTCGCGGCGATCGGCAGCCCCTTCGGCCAGGAGGACTCGCTCGGGGTGGGCGTCGTCTCGGCGACCCGCCGCTCGATCGGCTCGCTGACCTCGAGCTATTCGCTCGTCGACGCGATCCAGACGGATGCCCCGATCAACCACGGCAACTCCGGCGGTCCCCTGTTCGACGCGCGGGGCCGCGTGATCGGGATCAACGCGCAGATCCGCAGCGACTCCGGGACGGCCGAAGGCGTGGGCTTCGCCGTGCCGATCAACTCGGCCCGCCGCTCGATGGAGCAGCTGATCGCGAACGGCAAGGTCTCCTACGCCTATGTCGGGATCGTGACGACGAACCTGACGCCTGCGTATGCAAAGCACTTCGGCTACGGGACGCCTCGTGGAGCGGCAGTCACCAAAGTCGTCAAGGGCTCGCCGGCCTCCGAGGCAGGCCTGCGCGCCGGGCACGACTCGGGCACCTACCTCGGCGTGAGTTTCCCGCTCGGCGCCGACGTGATCGTCTCGATCGCCGGCTCGCCGGTGCGGAGCTCCGAGGACGTTGTGCGGATCGTGACGGAGCAGCTCTCGCCCGGCGAGCGCGCCACCTTCACCGTCGTCCGCGACGGAAAGCGCGTGCGGCTGCCCGTCCGTCTGGTGGAGCGCCCCAATCCCTGACCGAGCCGAATCTTCAAGCTTCTCCGCCTGCGTTGCTCATCCTCCCGGGTTAGGGCGCGGTCTCCGGCGGGTAGGGTTTGACGATGAGCGAAGAGGGCCGCTCCGTGCGCCTGACCATCCCCGCGAAGCCCGAGTACATCGGCCTCGGGCGGCTCGCCCTCACTGCGATCGCGGGTGTCCGGCCGCTCTCGGACGAGACGCTCCACGACCTCAAGCTCGCTCTCACCGAGGCCTGCACGAACTCCGTGCGCTACGCCTACGCCGACGGCGGCGAGGGCGAGGTCGAGATCGTCTACCGGCTCGAGCCGGACAGGCTCGTCGTCGAGGTGGGGGACGACGGCTCGGGCTTCGACCCGGACAGCAGCGCCCTGCACGGCGAGGCCGCTGAGCTCGACGAGGGCGGTCTCGGGATCGAGATCATTCGCGCGCTCGCCGACGAGGTCGAGATCGGCCCGCGCAACGGCGGCGGCTCTCAGTTGCGGTTCGTCAAGCTCCTTGCCGATCAGTAGATAAGCTCGCACGCCGCGGTCGAGGCCGCCACCACAATGCTCCAGCTTGTCAACGTCGGACAGAAGTCGCTCGGCGACTACGCCACCATCGCGACCCGCGGCCTGATGGACGAGATCCGCAGGCTGGCCGAGCCGCTTGCGGGCAAGCGCGTCGTCCATCTCTCGGCCACGGCGTTCGGCGGCGGGGTCGCCGAGATCAACTACGCGCTGATCCCGCTGATGAAGGATGCCGGGCTCGACGTCGAGTGGCGGATCATCGCGGGAGCGGACGAGTTTTTCGGTGTCACGAAGACGATCCACAACGCGATGCAAGGCGATCCGCAGGGGCTGACGCCCGAGCAGCAGGAGATCTTCCGCCGCTACAACGCGTTGAACGCCGAGCAACTCGAGGACGAATACGACTTCGTGATCGTCCACGATCCGCAGCCGGCGGCGGTGGTCGAGCACTTCCCGTCGAGCTCGGCCAGCTGGATCTGGCGCTGCCACATCGATCTCTCGCAGCCGAACCCGGAAGTGCTCGAGTTCCTGCTGCCCTGGATCGCCCGCTACGACGCGGCCGTCTTTCACATGCCCGAGTACGTGCCGCGCGTCGGCGGGCTGCCGCCCGCGTACATCTGGCCGCCGGCGATCGACCCGCTGACGCCCAAGAACATGGCGCTCGCGCCGGAGGACGCCGCCTACATCGTCGACCAGTTCGGGATCGACGTCGAGCGGCCGCTGTTGACGCAGGTCTCGCGCTTCGATCCTTGGAAGGACCCGCTCGGCGTGATCGACGCGTACCGCTCGGTCAAGGCCGACTGGCCGGATGTGCAGCTCGCCCTCGTCGGCTCGATGGCGCACGACGACCCCGAGGGCTGGGACTACTACAGCCGGACCGTCGCCTACGCCGCGGGCGACCCTGACGTCTACATCCTCTCCAACCTGAACAACATCGGCTCGGTCGAGGTCAACGCGTTCCAGGTGCACTCGAACGCGGTCATCCAGAAGTCGACGCGCGAGGGCTTCGGCCTGACCGTGACCGAGGGGCTCTGGAAGACGCGTCCGACCGTCGCGAGCCGTGTCGGCGGGATTGTCGCCCAGATCCAGGACGGCGAGACCGGCTGGCTCGTCGACCCGCACTCGCCGGAGGAGTGCGCCGACGCCTGCCGCGAGATCCTGGGCGATCCGGCGGCGGCGCGGCAGCGAGCGCTGCGCGGCAAGGAGTACGTGCGGCGGAACTTCCTGATGCCGCGCCTGCTGCGCGACTGGCTCGTGCTCTTCAACCTCCTCGCCGGCAACGACACCGCCGGGGCCGAGCTCGAGACCGTCGCGGGCGCGAGCTAAGGCCGTCGCTTCGGCTGCTGACCGCCCTCGCCCAGCACAAAGCTCCGCAGCGTCGCTGCGATCGAGTCGAGCCGCTCGTGCTCGAGGCGGTAGAGCACGTAGTAACCCTCGCGCGTCGAAGAGAGGATGTTTGCCTCGCTGAGCTGGCGCAGATGCTTCGACACGGCTGACTCGCTCAGACGGAGCAGGGGCGCCAGCTCTTGCGTGCTCCGCGGCCGCTCGGCGACGAGTCGGACGATCTCGAGCCGCAGGTCGTGGGCCAGCGCCTTGAGCGGCCGCACCACCTCAGCCGGGGGAAGGTCGAGGCGTGCCCGACGGCGGCTGAACGGCGTCGGGTAGGCGACGGCATAGGGCCACGGCGCCTCGCAGTTGACCCGCACGTGAGGCCACAGGTAGTAACTCGGGTTGAGCACGAGCTGCTCCCCGGGCCCGATCTCGACGACGTGTTCGTGCAGTCGGTCGAAGGAGAACCGCTCCGCTTCGCGCTCGACGCGGATGCCGAGCCCCAGGGACTCGAGGAAGCCATAGAGCCCGACAGAGGCGAGCTCGCGGCCGCCGTGCTCGAGGCTGGCCGCGATCTCGGGCTCGATGCGCCGCCACTCGTTCGCGAAGGCGGCCGACCAGTACGCCTCGAGCATGCCGCAGAACCGTTCGATCAGCTTGCGGGGCGACTCGAATGCAAGACGCGCGAGCGCCGAAACGCCTGCTGCCTCGGCTCGCTCGAGGGCGGTGGCGCGCCAAGCTTCGTCCTCGGGCGAATAGCCTCGGCTGATCGCCGTCTGACCGGCAAACGGGGCCGTGAACTCGTACCGCACGGTCTCGTCGTCGAGCGCGAGCAGTCGCTCGAGATCGGACTCGAAGCTCGCATAGTTGCCCGTCGGATACGTCGCGATCGGGCTCGGGATGTACGGGTCGTAGTAGTACGAGAAGAACCCGACCTCCCTTCTCAGCATCGGGTCGAGCCTGCGAAAGCGGCGAACCCACCCGTGATGCAGCGGATGGTGCTTCGGCTCGTTGACGACGTCGAGGCTGAAGAAGGCCTCGACCAGCGGTGCGTACGCGAGCGCCACTCGCTCGAGGGCGTATGCCGGCAAGACGAAAGTGATCATCGATTTCCGTTTAGACGGATCAGTTGATAGCTCGAAGATACAGCGTCTAGCGTGCGACCGTCAGCGGAATCGCGCGAGGAGCTGGGACGTGTGGCGATACCTAGTGAGACGCATCCTCTGGGCAGGTGTGCTGATGCTCGGTGTCACCCTCGTGACGTTCGTGCTGTTCTACCTGGCGCCTGAGTCGCCGGAACGAGCTGTCTGCGGAGGCGTGGGAGGCAACGCGGCGGTACCGTCGTGCATGCGGCAGGCGACGAAGAAGCTCGGGCTCGACCACCCGGTCTACTACCAGTACGGCCTCTTCCTGAAGCGTCTGATCATCGATCGCTCGCTCGGCACGTCGTTCATCACCAAGCAGCCGGTCAACCACGTGATCGGCCGAGCGGCACGCGTGACCGCCTCGCTCGTCTTCGGCGGGGCGATTCTCTGGCTCACGCTCGGGCTGCTCGTCGGGATCCTGTCGGCGCTGCGGCCGCGCTCGCTCTTAGACAGGGCGGGAATGGTCTTCGTCCTGATCGGGGTCTCGGCGCACCCGGTCTGGATCGGCCTGATCTTTTCCTACTTCTTCGGCTACAAGCTGCGGAACTTCCCGATCCATACGCCGATCGCCGGCTACGCGCCGATCCTCAACCCTGCGCCCGGCCAGCCGGGCGGCGTCGTGCAGTGGGCCTACCACCTGATCCTGCCCTGGTGCACCTTCGCAATCCTCTTCGCCGCGCTCTACGCGCGCATGATCCGGGCGAACGTGCTCGAGACGTTGAACGAGGACTTCGTCCGCACCGCCCGCGCGAAAGGCGCGCCCGAGGGACGGGTCATGCGCTCGCACGTGCTGCGGAATGCGCTGCTGCCCGTCGTGACGATGCTCGGGATGGACATCGGGCTCGCACTCGGCGGCGCGATCTTCACCGAGACGGTCTACACCCTGCCCGGCCTCGGCCGTACCGCCATCCTCGCGATCGGGAGCTATGACCTGACGGTGGTGCAGGGCGTCGTCATCTTCGCGACCCTCTCGATCATCGTCTTCAACCTGATCGTCGACGTCCTCTACGCCTGGGTCGATCCACGGATCAGGCTGACGTAGATGGCGCTCCTCGAAGTCAACGACCTCCACACCTCCTTCGCCACAGACGACGGGATCGTCCGCGCGGTAGAGGGTGTCTCGTTCACCGTCGAGAAGGGGCAGACGCTCGGCATCGTCGGTGAGTCGGGCTGCGGCAAGAGCGTCACCTGCCTGACGATCATGGGTCTCAATCCGAAGCGGAACACGATCACGTCGGGCGAGGCGCTCTGGAAGGGCAAGAACCTCCTCACCGCGAAGCCGCGAGCGCTGCGGGAGATCCGCGGCGCGGAGATCTCGATGATCTTCCAGGACCCGATGACCTCCTTGAACCCGGTGCACACGATCGGCAAGCAGCTGATCGAGGCGGTCCAGCTCCACCGCGACGTGACGACGCGCGCCGCGCGCGCCCGGGCGCGCGAGCTGCTCAAGGCGGTCGGCATCCCGAGGGCCGACGCGCGAATGGACGACTACCCGCACCAGTTCTCGGGCGGCATGCGCCAGCGCGTGATGATCGCGATGGCGCTGATCAACGACCCCGACCTGCTGATCGCCGACGAGCCGACGACGGCGCTCGACGTGACCACCCAGGCGCAGATTCTGACCCTGATGAAGCGCCTGCAGGAGGAGTTCGGCAGCGCGATCATGATGATCACGCACGATCTCGGCGTCGTGGCCGAGGTGGCCGACGACGTGCTCGTCATGTATGCGGCGAACGTCGTCGAGCAGGCGGATGTCGACGACCTCTTCAACCGGCCGCAGCATCCGTACACCTGGGGCCTGATGGGCTCCTTGCCCCGTCTCGAGGCCGACCTCGAGCGGCTGACGCAGATCCCGGGCCAACCCCCGTCGCTGCTTCGCCCACCCGCGGGGTGCCGCTTCCATCCACGCTGTCCGCACGTGATGGAGGTCTGCAAGACGACCGTGCCCCCGCTCGCGCCGAGCGAGCGCGATGCGGCTCATCTCCAGGCCTGCCACCTCGATCAGGAGACGAAGGACCGCGAGGCGGCGAAGCTGATCGAGGCAACGATGGCGGAGGCCCGCTAGGTGAACGAGCAGCAGGCGACGGCGATGAGCATGAACGACCGCCCGCAGGAAAGCGACGACCTGCTCGTCGTCGAGGACGTCCAGAAGTACTTCCCGATCACGCGCGGGATCATCTTCCAGAAGCAGATCGGCGCCGTGCAGGCGGTCGACGGGGTCAGCTTCAGCGTCAAGCAGGGCGAGACCCTCGGCATCGTCGGCGAATCCGGCTGCGGCAAGTCCACCCTCGCGCGCTGCATCGTGAAGCTGCTCGAGGTCACGGGCGGACGCATCCAGTTCGACGGACGAGACATCACGAAGCTCTCGCGGGTGAAGATGCGTCCGATGCGCCGGGAGATGACGATGATCTTCCAGGATCCGTACGCCTCGCTGAATCCACGGAAGCGCGTCGGCTTCATCGTCGGCGAGCCGCTCGAGGTGCACGGGCTCGGCACGGCGGCCGAGATCAAGCGCCGCGTGCAGGAGCTGCTCGAGGTCGTCGGTCTCAACCCCGAGCACTACAACCGCTTCCCGCACGAGTTCTCGGGAGGCCAGCGCCAGCGCATCGGCGTCGCGCGCGCCCTCGCGGTCAACCCGAAGCTGATCGTGTGCGACGAGCCCGTCTCCGCGCTCGACGTCTCGGTCCAGGCACAGATCCTGAACCTGCTCAAGGACCTCCAGGACGACTTCGGTCTCACCTACATCTTCATCGCCCACGACCTCAACGTCGTGCGGCACATCTCGGACCGGGTGCTCGTCATGTACCTCGGCAAGGTCGCCGAGGTCGCCTCGCGCGACGTCCTCTACAAGGAGCCCAAGCATCCGTACACGGGCGCTCTGATGTCGGCCGTCCCGATCCCGAACCCGGAGCTCGGGCGCAAGCGCGAGCCGATCGTGCTCGAGGGCGACGTCCCGAGCCCCGTCAACCCGCCGAGCGGGTGCCGGTTCCATCCGCGCTGCCCGCGCTTCGACGTGGAAGAGCCGCCGCTCTACCCGTTCGGCGCGGGGCACGTCGCGGCCTGCCACTACCCGCTCGAGCGCTGGCCGATGACGCCTGACGAGATCCGTCGCCGCGGCACCGCACAGGCGCCCGTGCCGGAGCAGGCTCTCCAGACGTAGCATCCGATGCTGCTGACCGCGCTCCGCCGGCTGGCTGTGCTCGTGGTGCTGGGCTCGGCGGTGATCGCGCTTGTCTCGCTGCCGCTCGGGCTGCTCGCCGGGGCCTCCGCTCTGCGCGCGCTGACGCTCGGCTTCTATCTCACCGGATGCTTCCTGCTGATCGTCGGGTTCTTCGCCGGGAACCGGGGCCCGGCGCGCGTCAAGTCGGAGTCCGCCGGAGCGGCGATCCTCCCGTTCACCTTCAGCGGGCGCCGGCTGCGCTGGGCCACCTCCGGCGAGCAGAACGAGACCATCAACAGGTCTGCGATCTTCGTCACGCTCGGCTTTCTCTTCGTCTTGATCGGGCTGCTGATCGACCCTCAGCACACCCTTTTCTAGGCGAAGATCAAGCTAGTTTCTAGGCGAAGATCAAGCTAACTTCTGGACACCTCCTCCGTCAGAGCTACTGTGAGAGGAATGCAGGGACACTGCGACCGCGCCCGTCAGTGGGCGTCGACGGCTGTCGACGGCGAATTGTCGACGTTCGAGAACGCGCTCCTGAGCGACCACCTCGAGCGCTGCGAGGCGTGCCGCGATTTCAACCGTGACGTCAACGGCCTCACGGCCACGTTGCGGGCTGCTCCGCTCGTGCCGTTCGAGGGCGTCGTGATCGGACGGGTCCGGCGCCACGTTCGCCTGCGCCTCGCCCCGGCTGTGGCGGCCATGGCGATCGCGGCGGTCGGGCTCGGCAGCGTCCTCGCCTCGACGCAGCTCAACCGCGCTCCTGGCATCCAGCCGGCGGAGCTCGCGCCGCTCCCCGCGCCCGCAGACTTCGCGCTCAACCAGGGCCGCAGCGAGAAGCTCAAGAACCGCTCCTTCCGGCTGCTGGTGGCGGGCGTTCCGTCGCATCCCGGCCCGACCCTCCCGTAACCCACCCGAACAGGGCAGCCTCCGTAACGCGAGCGCGCGCAGCGATACTGTCCCTACGTGTTCGCATCGCTCGTCAGCTCGTACGTCTGAAGCCTCGATCACGAGGCCCGTGTGGCCTCGATCCGGGAGGACCGGCGTGCGCTTCGTTCCCTGGAGGGGACTGGGTTCCGCTTCGGTACACTGCGGTCGCTCGGCGGCAGGCTGAACCGCCGCGTGCGCAGCGCACCCGACCCACCTCTCCAGGAGACACATGCCTGACCAGAAGAACGGCCAGCAGAACGTCGGCAAGGTCATAGAGATCAAGGGCGTCGTGATCGACGCCGTCTTCCCGGACCGGCTGCCGCAGATCAACAGCGCCGTGCGGATCGCGGTGCCGGAGAGCGACGGTCGCCCGGCGATCGACCTGATCGCCGAGGTTCAACAGCATCTCGGCGACGACCGCGTGCGCACGGTCGCGATGGACTCGACCGACGGCGTCCCGCGCGGCGTCGACGTCGTGGACACCGGCGGCCCGATCACGGTGCCTGTCGGGGAGCAGACCCTCGGCCGGATCTGGAACGTGGTCGGCGAGCCGGTCGACAACAAGGAGCCCGCAACGGGCGAGCGCTGGCCGATCCACCGCGATCCGCCGGCCTTCGTCGACCTCTCTCCGGAGATCGAGATCTTCGAGACGGGGATCAAGGTGATCGACCTGGTCGCACCCTTCGTCCGCGGCGGCAAGGTCGGCCTCTTCGGCGGCGCCGGCGTCGGCAAGACGGTGCTGATCCAGGAGCTGATCCACAACGTGGCCAGGGAGCACGGCGGCGTCTCGGTCTTCTCGGGCGTCGGCGAGCGCACGCGCGAGGGCAACGACCTCTGGCTCGAGATGCAGGAGAGCGAAGTGATCGACAAGGTCGCGCTCTGCTACGGCCAGATGAACGAGCCGCCGGGCGCGCGCCTGCGCGTCGGCTTGTCCGGCCTGACGATGGCGGAGTACTTCCGCGACCAGGGCCAGGACGTGCTGCTCTTCATCGACAACATCTTCCGTTTCGTCCAGGCCGGCTCCGAGGTCTCCGCGCTGCTCGGCCGCATGCCGAGCGCGGTCGGCTACCAGCCGACGCTCGCGACCGAGATGGGCCAGCTGCAGGAGCGGATCACCTCGACGCTGACCGGCTCGGTCACGTCTATCCAGGCGATCTTCGTGCCCGCCGACGACTACACCGACCCGGCCCCGGCGAACACGTTCGCGCACCTCGACTCCTCGGTCGTCCTAGAGCGCGCGATCGTCGAGATGGGGATCTACCCGGCCATGGACCCGCTCGCGTCGTTTTCGCGCGCGCTCCAGCCGGGGATCGTGGCGGACGAGCACTACCAGACGGCGACGCGCGTGCAGGAGATCCTGCAGCGCTACAAGGACCTGCAGGACATCATCGCGATCCTCGGGATCGACGAGCTCTCGGACGAGGACAAGGTGACGGTCAACCGCGCGCGCCGGATCCAGCGCTTCCTCTCGCAGCCGAACTTCGTCGCCGAGCAGTTCACGGGCCAGCCGGGCGAGTACGTCCGGCTCGAGGACACGATCAAGGGCTTTCAGGAGATCATCGAGGGCAAGCACGACGATCTTCCCGAGCAGGCCTTCTACATGGTCGGCACGATCGACCAGGCCGTCGCGAAGGCGCGGCAGCTCGCGGGCGAGGGCGAGGAGCCCGAAGAGCAGCCGGAAGAGCCTGAAGAGGCGCCCGAGCCCGCCGCCGAAGCCGCGGCTGTTTAAGCATTGGCCGCGACGTTCAGCGTGTCCCTCGTGACCCCCGAAGGCCCTGCCTTCGAGGGCGACGTCGAGATGCTCGTCGTCCCCGGGGCGGACGGCGAGTTCGGCGTGCTCGCCAGGCACGCGCCGCTCGTCGCGCTGCTCAACGCAGGCTCGACGCGTGTCTACCTCGACCGTTCGAGCGAGGACGTGCTCGAGTTCGCGACCGGCCCCGGCTTCTTCAAGGTCGAGCAGGACCGCGCGCTCGCGCTCGTCGACGACGCCGTCGACGCTCGCGAGATCGACGACGCTCGTGCGCGGGAGCAGCTCGAGACGGCGCGGGCCGAGCTGGAGCGCGTCGAGCGCGGCGAGTCCGACACGGACCGCTGGCAGCTCGAGCAGCGCATCCGGCATGCGGAGAACCAGCTGGCGGTGGCAGGGCGTGGCTGAGCTGCAGGCGTTCGCACCCGGCCTCTACCCGCGCTCCGAGGCGCTCGTCTCCGCGACGCGCGACCTCGACCGCGGGCGGACGACGCCCGAAGCGGTCGACGACCAGGTCGAGCGCGACCTCGCCGAGCTCGTCTCCGTGCAGCAGCAGGCCGGGCTCGATCTCCTCACAGACGGGATGCTGCGCTGGCAGGACCACTTCCGGCCGTTGCTCGAGGCCTCCGACGGCCTCGAGACGGGCGCCCTGACGCGGTTCCTCGACACGAACACCTTCTACCGCGCCCCCAAGTCGACCAGCGAGCCGCGCCTGACCCAAGCGCTCGGCGAGCGCTACGTCGCGCCGCTGCCCGGCCCGCGCCTGGTCACGCTGCCCTCGCCGTTCGCGCTCTCGCACGGCACCGGGCTCTCGCCGAAGGAGGTCGCCGAAGGAGTCCTGAAGCCGGCCCTGGAAGGGATCGACGCGGAGCTCGTCGTGCTCGCCGAGCCCTTCCTCCCGCGCGAGGAGAACCCGCAGCTGGACGACCTCGCCGAAGCGTTGGAGGTACTCGACGGGAAGCTCGCGCTCTGGCTCGAGTTCGGCGACGCCGGCCCGGCGCTGCGCAGCGGCGCGGCCGACCTGCCCGTCGAGGCGCTCGGGATCGACTTCTACGCGACGCACCTCGACGACGTCCCCCAGGGCTTCGGCAAGCTCGTCCTCGCGGGCGTCCTCGACGCGCGCAACTCGCTGACCGAGGAGCCGCGAGAGATCGCTTCCTTCGCCGAGCGGCTGGCCCAGCGCGCCGAGCGGATCGCGCTCGTCCCGAACGGCGACCTGCAATACGTGTCGGAGCCGTTCGCCCGCGAGAAGCTGGCACGGCTCGGCAAGGCGAAGACGGCGACCACGGAGGCCGCGGCATGATGAGCGTAGGCTCGACGGAGCTCAAAAAAGAGCGG
>Ga0210142_1000272_pt1 | contig 11934 bp, 14 predicted proteins | sample Goodyear_PhragC__FD_184869 | JGI IMG/M metagenome (GOLD analysis project Ga0210142, IMG submission 184869) | Wetland microbial communities from San Francisco Bay, California, USA, that impact long-term carbon sequestration - Goodyear_PhragC_D2... | ecosystem: Environmental > Aquatic > Marine >...
GACGGCCGGACCTTCTACGGCGAGGCCCGGGTCGAGGACGAAGGCGGGCGCGAGGTGGCGCGCTTCTCCTCGGTCTTCCGGGTCGCCAGGGGCCAAGGTTTCGGCGAATGAACCGCCGCGACTTCGTCGCCCTCGCGGAGCGGGCCCTGGCCTCGATCCCCGGGGAGTTCCTGCAGCGGGTGGAAAACCTCAGCATCCAGGTCGAAGACTGGGCCGACCCCGAAACCCTGGAAGAGGTCGGTTTCGACGACCGGCGCGACCTGCTCGGCTACTACCGCGGTCTGCCTGTCGCTGAGCGCAGCTTCGAGCAGTTGCCCGGCCTACCCGACGTGATCGTGCTCTATCAGCGGGCCATCGAGGCCTACGCCCGGGAGAGCGGCGATGGGCTGCTGCGGGTCATCCGGGAGACGCTGGTCCACGAACTCGCCCATTATTTCGGCTTCTCGGAAGAAGAGATGGACGCCATCGAGGCCCTGTGGGCCGGCCCGGATCGGCTGCCTTGACTTTTCCTCCCGCGCCGGGTAGAAATGGGCCAACGTTTATGAAAGGACCCTGACAATGCAACGTCTCCTCTCCGGCCTCCTGCCGCTGCTTCTGCTGCTTCTGCTCCCCCTGACCGCCCTCGGCGCCGGCGACCGCCCTGCGCCTGGTCCGGCCAGTGCGGCCCGGGTCGGCGAACCGGCTCCCGATTTCACGCTCAAGGACGTCAACGGCCGCAGCTATACCCTCTCTCAACTCCGCGGCAAGGTGGTGCTGGTCAACTTCTGGGCCACCTGGTGCCCCCCCTGCCGGGCGGAAATGCCCTCGATGGAGAAGCTCAACGCGATGCTGCCCGGCAAGGATTTCGTGCTCCTCGCCATCAATGTCGAAGAGGACGGCCGGGAAAACGTCCAGGAATTTCTCAAGCAGAATCCCCATACCTTCCCGGTCCTGCTCGATGCCAAGACCGAGGTGCAGCAGCAATACGGGGTTTTCGCCTACCCGGAAACCTTCATCGTCCGTCCCGACGGCATTATTGCCGATCACGTCGTCGGCGCCATGGACTGGACCGGGCCGCAGGTCGTCAGCTTCCTCAAGTTCCTGATTTTCGGGTAAGACCGTGACCGCCAGCCACGACCTGACCGTCTGGATCGCCCTCTCCGCCGGGATCCTCTCCTTCTTCTCCCCCTGCGTGCTGCCGCTGATTCCCTCCTATCTGACCTACATCACCGGGCTCTCCTTCCAACAGCTGCAGGAGGCCCATCCGACCGCCCGAGTCCGCCTGACCATCCTCTTTCATTCCCTGGTCTTCATCCTCGGCTTCTCACTGGTCTTCATCAGTCTCGGCGCGCTGGCCGGACTGGCCTCCTCCTCCTTCCAGGCCCATCTTCGCGAGGGGCTGGTCTGGGTGCAGCGGGTCGGCGGGGTGCTGATTTTCCTGTTCGGCGTGCACCTGAGCGGATTGTTCCACTTCGGGGTCCTGCTCGGCGACAAGCGAGTCCATATCCACGCCAAGCCGAGCGGATTTTTCGGCACCCTGCTGGTCGGCATCGCCTTCGCCGCCGGCTGGACCCCCTGCATCGGCCCGATTCTCGGCGGCATCCTGGCGATGGTGGCCGGGACCAGCGGGGGCGCCGGGCGCGGCATCCTGCTGTTGACCTTCTACTCCCTGGGGCTGGGGATCCCGTTTCTCGTCGCCGGCCTGCTCTTCCATGGTTTTCTCGGCTTCTTCAACCGCTTCCGCAAACATATCCGGATCATGGAAATCCTCACCGGCGGTCTGCTGATGGCGGTCGGGATCATGCTCTTTTTCGGCCTGTTCGGGAAGCTTTCCGGTTACCTCTTTCGCCTGCTGCCGATGGGCGGCTGACCGGGCAAGGGAAAACGGGTACTGTTATTTCGGCCTTGACAGGCTGCGGGTAACCGCGTACCGTTGAAAACGATTTTCAATTCTGGAGGCCATCATGCCGGGGAAACAGGTTTTTCGTGACTATCTCGCCGAGAGAGGGCTGAAATCAACGCGGCAGCGGGAGCTGATCCTCGATGAATTTCTGCGCTGCGCCACGCACCCCTCCACCGAAGAGCTCTACCTGCGGCTGCGCCGGAAATATCCGGGCATCGGCTATTCCACGGTGCACCGGACACTGAAGTTGTTCGCCGAATGCGGCATCGCCGCCGCACTCAACTTTGGCGACGGCCAGACCCGCTACGAGTCGAGCAGCCGGGAGCAACACCACGACCACCTGGTCTGTCGCAGCTGCGGCGCGATCATCGAGTTCGAGGACCCGCGCATCGAAGAATTGCAGAACGAGGTGGCCGCCCGCCACGGTTTCCACATCGAGAACCACCGCCTGGAGCTCTACGGCCGCTGCGGCAAATGCGCCGGCTCCTGATCCCCGTTTCATCCTCCCCCTGAAAATGACAGTCAATCTTAGCCAGGAAATCCGCTACTGATGGAAACCCCCAGCCCCTCCCCGACCACCCCCAGGATCATCCTCGTCGGCAACCCCAACGTCGGCAAGAGCGTGGTGTTCAATGCCCTGACCGGAGCCTATACGACCGTCTCCAACTACCCGGGGACTTCGGTGGAAGTCTCGCGCGGGCACTGCGACATCGAGGGAACCCGCTACGAGGTCCTCGATACCCCGGGGATGTACGCCCTGATGCCGATCACCGAGGAAGAGCGGGTGGCAAGGGAGATCCTCCTGGTCGAGACGCCGCATGTCGTGGTCCACGTCATCGACGCCCGCAACCTGGAGCGGATGCTGCCGATGACTTTGCAGCTGGTCGAAGCCCGCCTGCCGGTGCTGCTGGTGGTGAACATCCTCGACGAGGCCGAACGGATAGGCATGCAGATCGATATCGGCCTGCTGCAGGAGAAGCTCGGCATCCCGGTGATCGGTGCGGCCATGGCCCGCAAGCGCGGGCTGAAGGAGATTCGCGCCGCCATTGCCGGTTTCGACGGCCGCCGGCACGCGACCTTCGCCTATGCCAGCGACCTCGAACGGGACATTCTGAAAATCGCCGCCACCCTGCATGGCGAGTACGCCCTCGACCGGCGGGCGGTGGTGCTGCTGTTGATGCAGAAGGACGAGGAGCTGCTGGCGCTGGTGAAACGGACCGAGGGGGACGGTTTCGCCACCGTCGAGGCGGCGGTGAAAGAGGTCGCTTTCGAGCGGCGGGTTGATTTGCACCTGCGCATCAGCCTGGAGCGCAAGCGGGTCTGCAAGGGGATCCTCGAAGGGGTGATCAGCCAGCATGCCGGCGCCCGCACCCCCTTCAGCGAACGCCTCTCGGGTTGGACCATGAACCCCTGGAGCGGCTTTCCGCTGCTGCTTTTGGTCCTCTATCTCGGCATTTACCAGTTCGTCGGCCATTTCGGCGCCGGCACCCTGGTCGACCTGCTCGAGGGGCACCTCTTCGAGGGACGGCTCAATCCCTGGGCGATCTCGCTCTCGGAGCACTTCATCCCCTGGTACTGGCTGCGCGAGCTGATCACCGGCGAGTACGGCGTCTTCACCCTCGGGGTCCGCTACGCGGTGGCGATCATCCTGCCGATCGTCGGTACCTTCTTCCTCGCCTTCTCGGTGATCGAGGACACCGGTTACTTCCCGCGCCTGGCGATGCTCGTCGACCGGATCTTCAAGCAGATCGGCCTCAACGGCCGGGCGGTGATCCCGATCGTCCTCGGCTTCGGCTGCGACACCATGGCGACGATGGTGACCCGGACCCTGGAGACGGTTCGGGAGCGGCTGATCGCCACCGTCCTGCTCGCCCTGGCGATCCCCTGCAGTGCCCAGCTCGGGGTGATCCTCGCCCTGCTCTCAGGGGTTCCCGGCGCACTGCTGGTCTGGTCGCTGTGCGTGGCGGCGATCTTCCTGGTGATCGGCTTTCTTGCCGCCAAGGTGACGCCCGGGGAACTGCCGATGTTCTACATGGAGATTCCGCCTTTGCGCCTGCCCCAGCCGCGCAACGTCCTGGTCAAGACCCTGACCCGGATGCAGTGGTACTTCATGGAAATCTTTCCTCTTTTCATCTTCGCCTCGGTGCTGCTCTGGGCGGGGAAACTGAGCGGGGTCCTGAACACCCTGATCGCCCTGTTGCGCCCGGCGATGCTGGCGCTCGGGCTCCCCCCCGATACCGCGGCGGTCTTCGTCCTCGGCTTCTTCCGCCGCGATTTCGGCGCCGCCGGTCTCTACGACATGCAGGCCAACGGCATCCTTTCCCCCGAGCAGCTGACCGTGGCGGCGGTGACCCTGACCCTCTTCGTCCCCTGTATCGCCCAGTTCCTGATGATGAAGAAGGAGCGGGGCTGGCCGGTGTCGCTGGCGATCTTCGCCTTCGTCACCGCGCTCGCCTTCGGCAGCGGCTGGCTCCTCAACCAGGTCCTGCTCTTCAGCGGAGTCTTGTCATGATCTGCGGCTACTGCGGTCGGGAGATCCCCGACCGTACCCCCGAACCCGAAAACCGCTGCGGCGCCTGTCCCGGCGGCTGCCGCAAGGTCCATTGCCCTCACTGCGGCTACGCCAACCCGGCCCTGCCCGGTTTTCTGCAGAAGCTGGTCCGTTCCAAAACGGACCGCGACAAGGAGTGACCATGAAGATTTCCCACAAGGCCGAAGACATCCTCGAAGCACTGTGGATCGCCACCGAAGAGCAGGGGGACCATGGCGCCCTCTTCGAAACCCTCGGCGTCGGCGGCGAGGACGCGGAGCTGGCCGAACTCAGCCGGCTGGCCATGGTGGATATCCAGGGGGAGCGGGTTCACCTGCGCGAAGAGGGGCGCGAGGAGGCGAAGATGGCGGTGCGTCGGCATCGCCTGGCCGAACGCCTGACCATGGACATCTTCGACCTGCGCGGCGCCGAGGGCAACGCCACGGCCTGCGAGTTCGAACACCTGCTGCGCGGCGCCGTCGACACCAAACTCTGCACCCTGCTCAATCACCCCTCCACCTGCCCCCACGGGCGGCCGATCCCGCCAGGGCGCTGCTGCCGGGACGCGAAGCAGAAGGGCGCGCCGGGGGTGGTCGCCCTGACCGAACTGAAGGCCGGCGAGACCGGCGAGATCGCCTATCTCTCCACGGCCGAGCCGAAGAAGATGCAGAAACTGATGAGCATGGGGGTCCTGCCGGGCAACCAGCTGGTGTTGAAGCGCGCCTATCCGAGCTATATCTTCCGCATCGGCCATTCCGAATTCGCCGTCGACCAGGAGCTGGCGCGGGAGATCTTCGTCCGCGCCGACAAGGCCGACTGAGGGTTTTCCCGCCCCTTTGCGCGTTTCACTTCGGGGCGCTGCCGCGGCTCTCGGCCGGCTTGACTTCCCCCAGGGATTTCTTTACCCTACGGGCGGCTTGCAGCAGCAGCGAAAGGACCCCCCGAACCATGCGCGTTACCGCGATCATCCCGGCCCGCTACGCCTCGACCCGCTTCCCCGGCAAACCCCTCGCCGAGATCCTCGGCAAACCGATGATCCAGTGGGTCTGCGAACGGACCGCCAAGGCCGCCCACATCCACCGGGTGATTGTCGCCACCGACGACGAGCGAATCGCCGCCGCCGTGCGCGGTTTCGGCGGCGAGGTGGAGATGACCCGCGCCGATCACCCCACCGGCACCGACCGCCTGGCGGAGGTCGCCGCGCGCATCGAGACCGACCTAGTGGTCAACGTCCAGGGGGACGAGCCGCTGATCGATCCGAAGATGATCGAACAGGCGGTGGCGCCGCTGCGCAAGAACCGCGGTATCCCGATGGGGACCCTCAAGTGCCCGCTGGCTTCGCGGGAGGAGTTCCGCAATCCCAACGTCGTCAAGGTCGTCACCGACCGCCAGGGCTTCGCCCTCTACTTCTCCCGGGCGCCGATCCCCCATCCCCGGGATCGGGGCGAAGACCTGCCGGCGGACCTGGCCGGCTTGAACTGCTTCAAGCACGTCGGCCTCTATGTCTATCGCAAGGACTTCCTGCTCACCTATCCCAAGCTCGCCGTCACCCCCCTGGAGAACCTGGAAAAACTCGAACAGCTGCGAGCGCTCGAACACGGCTTCCGCATCCGGGTGGCCGAAACCGCGTTGCCGTCCCAGGGCGTCGACACGCCCGAGGACCTCGAGCGGGTCCGCGAACTCCTTCGCCGCGACGGGGCAAAGGGATGAGATTGGGGTTTTCTTTTTCCCCCCGGCTGTGTAAAATCCCCTTTTTGAACTGCCCGCTTCCGGCCGTCGGGCCGGTTTCGCGTTGACAAAGGAGTCCCCATGAAGACCAAGTTCATTTTTATCACCGGCGGCGTCGTCTCCTCCCTTGGCAAGGGCCTGGCGGCCGCCTCCATCGGGGCGCTGCTGGAGGCGCGGGGCCTGCGGGTCTCGATGCAGAAGATGGACCCCTACATCAACGTCGACCCGGGGACGATGAGCCCCTTCCAGCACGGCGAGGTTTTCGTCACCGACGACGGCGCCGAAACCGACCTCGACCTCGGCCATTACGAACGCTTCACCACCGCCACTTTGTCGCGCAAGTCCAACTTCACGACCGGCCAGGTCTACGACTCGGTGATCCGCAAGGAGCGGCGCGGCGACTACCTGGGGGGGACGGTGCAGGTCATCCCCCACATCACCAACGAGATCAAGGGCAAGATTCTCGAGAACGCCAAGGGGGTCGATTTGGCCATCATCGAGGTCGGCGGCACCGTCGGCGACATCGAGTCGCTCCCGTTTCTGGAGGCGATCCGCCAGTTCCGCACCGACCGCGGCCACGAGAACGTCCTTTACATCCACCTCACCCTGGTTCCCTACATCGCCACCGCCGGCGAGCTGAAGACCAAGCCGACCCAGCACAGCGTCAAGGAGCTGCGCGAGATCGGCATCCAGCCCGATATCCTGCTCTGCCGCTGCGACCGCGAGATCCCCCGCGACATGAAGGCCAAGATCGCCCTCTTCTGCAACGTCCGCGAGGAGGCGGTGATCACCGCCCGCGACGTGCAGTCGATCTACGAGGTCCCCAAGGCTTTCCACGACCAGGGACTCGACGAGCGCCTGGTCGAGTTCCTCAACATCTGGACCAAGGCTCCGGACCTCGCCGATTGGGAGCGGATCGCCAAGCGGGTCAAGGAACCGGCCGGAGAGACCACCATCGCCATCGTCGGCAAGTACGTGGAATTGACCGAAAGCTACAAGTCCCTCTCCGAGGCGCTGATTCATGGCGGCATCGCCAACGACTGCCGGGTCCATCTCACCTACGTCGACTCGGAAGCGCTGGAGCGCCACGGCGTCGGCGAGACCTTTGCCGGGGTTGACGGCATCCTCGTGCCGGGAGGCTTCGGCGAGCGCGGCAGCGAAGGGAAGATCGCGGCGATCCGCCATGCCCGGGAGAACCAGCTGCCGTTTTTCGGCATCTGCCTGGGGATGCAGATGGCGGTGGTCGAATTCGCTCGCCACGTCTGCAATATCGAGGACGCCTACTCCTCCGAGTTCCGCGAGGAGGCCAAAAACCCGGTGATCCACATCATGGAAGGGCAGAAGACGGTGAGAGGGAAGGGGGGGACGATGCGCCTCGGCGCCTATCCCTGCGACCTCGCCGCCAAGACCCTGGCCCGGCGCATCTACGGCCAGCAGGCGATCAGCGAGCGGCACCGCCACCGCTACGAATTCAACAACCGCTATCGCGACGTCCTGCGCAAGGCCGGCCTGGTGATCTCCGGCAGCAACCCGGAGCTCGATCTGGTGGAGATCGTCGAGTTGGCCAACCACCCCTGGTTCCTCGGCTGCCAGTTCCATCCCGAATTCCGCTCCCGGCCGATGGCGCCGCATCCGCTCTTCGAGTCCTTCGTCGGCGCCTGCCTGAAGCAGCGGGGGGAGAAATAACATGACCCGTGACGTCCGCGTCGGCGACGTCGTCTTTGGCGGCGACCGCCCGCTGGTGCTGATCGCCGGCCCCTGCGTCATCGAGGAGGAGGCGCTGACCCTGCGCATCGCCGAATTCCTCAAGCGCCTGACCACGGATCTCGGCATCGGCCTCGTCTTCAAGGCCTCCTACGACAAGGCCAACCGCACCTCGGTCGCCTCCTTCCGCGGCCCGGGGATGGCCGAGGGGTTGAAGATCCTCGCCCGGATCAAACACGAATTCGACCTGCCAGTGGTCTCCGACGTGCACGAGATCGCCCAGATCGAAACGGCCGCGGAGGTGCTCGACATTCTGCAGATTCCGGCCTTCCTGTCGCGACAGACCGACCTGCTGGTGGCCGCCGCCCGCACCGGCAAGGCGGTCAACATCAAGAAGGGGCAGTTTCTCGCCCCCTGGGATATGAAGAACGCGGTCGGCAAGATGGCCGCTGCGGGCAACGAGCGGGTGCTGCTCACCGAGCGCGGCGCTTCCTTCGGCTACAACAACCTGGTGGTCGACATGCGTTCGCTGCCGATCATGCGCGAGACCGGATGCCCGGTAATTTTCGACGCCACCCATGCGGTGCAGCTCCCCGGCGGAGCTGGAACGTCTTCCGCCGGTCAGCGGCAGTTCGTCGGCACTCTTTCCCGGGCGGCGGTGGCGACCGGCATCGACGGTCTCTTCTGGGAGGTTCACGAGGATCCCGAAAAGGCTCTCTGCGACGGCCCCAACTCCCTCTATCTCAGGGACTTGCGGCCGATGCTGGAGGACCTGCTGGCGATCGACGCCATTGTCAAAAGGAGCGCTGCCGGACACTGAGGCCGGTTGGCGGAATAATCACTGATGCTGGAGAAAGCAAAACAGGTACTGCGCATCGAGGCCGAGGCGATTCTCGCCCTCGCCGATCGCATCGACGGGCAATTCGAGCAGGCGGTGGCGATGATCCTCGCCTGCAACGGGCGGGTGGTGATCACCGGCATGGGCAAGTCGGGGCTGATCTGCCAGAAGATCGCCGCGACCATGGCCTCCACCGGTACCCCGGCGCTCTTTCTGCACCCGGCCGAGGGGATCCACGGCGATCTCGGCATGCTGATGAAGGGGGACGTGGTGATCGCCGTCTCCAACTCCGGCGAGACCGAGGAGATCGCCCGCATCCTGCCGGTGATCAAGCGCATGGGGCTGCCCCTGATCGCCATGAGCGGGAATCCCAAAAGCACCCTGGCGCGGGCCGGCGACGTCTTTCTTGACATCTCGGTGCGGGAAGAGGCCTGCCCCCTTGGGCTCGCGCCGACTGCCAGCACCACCGCCACCCTGGCGATGGGGGACGCCCTGGCGGTAGCGCTGTTGGTCGAACGCGGCTTCAAGGAGGAAGATTTTGCCCTCTTCCATCCCGGCGGCGCCCTCGGCAAACGGCTGCTGCTGCGCGTCGAGGATATCATGCATAGCGGCGCCGCGGTGCCGATGGTGCCGGAGTCCACCCTGCTCAAGGAAGCCCTGTTCGAAATCACCAGCAAGAAACTGGGCATCACCGGCGTCGCTGCAGGCGACGGACGCCTGCTCGGCGTCTTTACCGATGGCGATCTGCGCCGCGCCCTCGGCGCCGGGATCGAAGTGCTCAACCGCCCCATCGGCGAATTGAGCAACCGCAATCCGAAACGCATCCTGCGCGGCAACCTGGCGGCCAAGGCGTTGCAGAAGATGGAAGAGCACTCGATCACCTCGCTGTTCGTTTTCGAGGGGGAGGAAGACGAGGTGCCGGTCGGCATCATTCACCTGCACGATCTGCTCAAGGCGGGGGTGGTCTGATGCGCGAACGCTGCCGTGCCATCCGCCTGCTGCTGCTCGACGTCGACGGCGTACTCACCGATGGGCGCATCGTCTACGACAACCACGGCATCGAAACCAAGGCCTTCGACGTCAAGGACGGGCACGGCCTCAAGCTGCTGCAGCGGGCCGGACTGCGCATCGGCATCATCACCGGCCGCCAGTCCCGCCTGGTCGAGGTGCGGACCGCCGAACTCGGCATCGACATCCTCTACCAGGGAGCCAAGGACAAGCTCGATCCCTACCGGTTGATCTTGGCCGAATACGGCTTGAGCGACGCGGAGGTGGCCTATGTCGGCGACGATGTCGTCGATCTGCCGATTCTGCGGCGGGTCGGGTTCTCGGTGGCGGTCGCCGATGCGGTGGAGGATATCAAGCCGTACGTCGATTATGTCTGCCGGCGGCCCGGGGGACGTGGCGCGGTGCGGGAGGTCTGCGATCTGCTGCTCAAGGCGTCCGGCGCCTGGGACGAGGTGACCGCCCGTTATTTCGAGGGGGGCTGAGGCGGGCATACAAATCCCGTGCCAAGCAGCTGGATTAGCCCTTTACACCCTCTTCAGCCAAGTGTTATACTGGCCCCTTCTATGAGAAAACGGCTTCATCTACGCAATGGCCTGGCGGTGGTCATCCTGGCGCTGGCCGCCGCGCTTGCCCTGGTCATCGTCAGTCATCTGCGGGGCAACGCTCCTGAAGAAGTACTCGAGAGTCTGCCGAAGAACATCGACCTGTCCCTGCAGAAGATCGACTATACCGAAACCAGGGACGGTCAGCCGGTCTGGACCCTGCGTGCCGATTCCGCCGCCCACAACCTGAAGGAAGGGGTGGCAAGGATCGAAAACGTGCAGGTTACTTTTTTCGACAAACGCTTCGGCAACCTCAGTCTCCAGGCTGACCATGGGGAACTGGCGACCGAAAAGCGGGAGGTGACCGCGATGGGACATGTGGTGATCCACAGCCCACGGGGATACAGCTTTTACACCGATCGTCTCGACTACCATGAAAGTGACAGGATCCTCCGGACGGACCGGCCGGTGCGCCTGGTCTCCGGGAGCAGCGTGATCAGCGGCCGAGGCATGCGCTTGAATGTCAGCGACCGCACGGTGACCCTTCTGGCCGATGTGCGGGCCGACTTCCCCCAGGGGTTGCGCAGGGAGAAACCATGAACCGGTGGCTGGCTGTAGGAATTGTCCTTCTGGCCCTCTGGACGGGGGGCTTGAGCCACGCCGCGGCGTTGCCCGGAACGCTGCGCGCGGATGCCCCGGTCTCGGTGACCTCCGATCGTCTCGAGGCCGATGACAAGCTGCATCAGGTTCGCTTTCTCGGCAATGTGGTGGCCCGTCAGGGTGACGTTGCCATTTACGCTCAGGAACTGGTTCTGGTCTATCCGGACAAGGGCAAGGACATCGACCGTATCGAGGCCTCCGGGGCGGTGCGCATCGTGCAGGGAAATCGTGTCGCCACCGGCGAAAAGGCCACGTTCTTCAACCGGGAACGCAAGATTGTTCTCACCGGGTCGCCGCGGGTCTATCAGGGGGATGATTTCCTCGAAGGTGACGAGATCATCGTGCTTCTCGATGAGGAAAAGAGTATCGTCAAAAGTGACCATGGCTCGCGGGTCAACGCGGTTTTCCATCCCAAGGGGGAGCGGCCTTGACGCGCCGGCTGCTGGCACGGGGGCTGTGCAAGAGCTACCGCGGACGACAGGTCGTCCGCGGGGTCGACCTGGAGGTCGGTTCCGGGGAGGTCATCGGCCTGCTTGGGCCCAACGGTGCAGGCAAGACCACCAGCTTCTACATCATGGTCGGCCTGGTCAGGCCCGATGCGGGGAAGGTGTTTCTCGATGAGATCGACCTGACGTCGCTGCCCATGTACCAGCGGGCCCGGTCGGGGATTTCCTATCTTCCCCAGGAGGCCTCGGTCTTTCGCAAGCTGACTGTCGAGCAGAACCTTCTCGCGATTCTGGAAACCCTTGATCTGGATGCCCGGCAACGCCGCAAGCGGTGCGACCAGCTACTCGAAGAATTGCGCCTGACCCATATCACCCGCTCCTACGGCTACTCTCTCTCCGGCGGCGAACGGCGGCGGGTGGAGATCGCCCGGGCGCTGGTCCTCGAGCCGTCTTTCATGCTTCTCGACGAGCCTTTTGCCGGCATCGATCCGATTGCGGTCATCGATATCCAGACGATCATCAGCCAGCTGCGGGAGCGGAGGATCGGCATCCTGATCTCCGACCACAACGTTCGCGAGACCCTCGGTGTCTGCGAT
>Ga0210142_1000273_pt1 | contig 11916 bp, 4 predicted proteins | sample Goodyear_PhragC__FD_184869 | JGI IMG/M metagenome (GOLD analysis project Ga0210142, IMG submission 184869) | Wetland microbial communities from San Francisco Bay, California, USA, that impact long-term carbon sequestration - Goodyear_PhragC_D2... | ecosystem: Environmental > Aquatic > Marine >...
TTGCCCACGGCACGCCCGGATCACACGGCTCGCACGTGACGGCATTGTTTCGCCCTTTGCGGTTCGTGTGACCGATCGGATGAATCGGCGGAAAATAAATGACGTCGAAGCCCATAGCCCTTGCGTCATCTACTCGCGGCAAACAATGGCGAAAAGTTGATCCGCGATCGGCACTCCCTTCTGCCGAGCGCGGAAAAAATTCATACCAAGCACCGAACAACGCCGTTAGACGACTAACCACGACGCGCGGAGCCGGTTCGTACTGAGTGGCATCGGCACGGTCCGGATAAGTTGCCATCAGAACTTCCAGTTCGCCCGATCGCGCGACCGCGTAAATTTCTGAATTTGCCCCGTTGGCGATTTCCTCGGCGAATTCCCTGAGGCGCGCGCCATCCGCCTTGTCACGCGCTCGACCGGCGCCCGCTTTCACAATCGCAGAACCCTCCAGGGCTTCGCTGCGCAGGTCGGAAATGCCAGCCTCAAATTTTTTAGCTAACTCTTGCTGCCAACTGCGAAACGTATCAGTCCACGCTTCGACGGTGTATTCATGAATGGCCTGATCGTAAAGGGTGCAAACACCGCGCCAGCGATCGTTATCGACGAGAATCATCGGCGTTTCCCGCCATGTGCGCTTCCCGACGACGCGCCACTTCAAAACAGCCGCAACAACGTCGTGGCCGTCCTTAAAAATGTCCGCTTCAACGACGAGATCTTCGCCAATGATCCGTTTGACTGGATATCGCCCGCAATCGATCAGCGGCTCGATATTTTCTATTACCACGGATGGAAACGCCCGCGCCATGAATAATGAATCAACCAAGATTCAGATCGAACGAAAGGACAAATCCGATTGGTGGGAACACCGCGCCGCGGTGTGCCGCGGCGGCGACCGCAGCGCGCCGCCGCTACAGGAAAACCAAAGAGAATGAAACCGTTGCTACAGCGCCAACTGGAAGGCGCACTCGTACAGACCGGAGTTGCGATTCACCTGACGGCGGACACGTGTCCCCAACACGCCTTCGAACATATCCTGTTCGAACCGACCGACGATCGGGTACTCCTCCACCAGGTTCAGAATCGGCGAATGACATTCCAGAATGTGAGGGCCGCCGTCTTTGCCGTTGTTGATGAACTGCGCCATGTAGCCCTCGCCGTCGCGGACTTGCGCAAGCCATTTCGCGCGCTCAGCCACCGTGTCTCCCTTGATCCTGGCCTTCAGCGCTGCGGTCTTCTTTTTGAAAACGCTGTAAAGCAGCTTCTCCGGCGCGTTTGGGCCATAGATCTCTTCGGCCGCTTTCAAAACGTCGACCGTCAACTGGTGGCTATCGGCCTGAAAAAGGTCGTGAGTGCGACGGGTGAGGCGGTACACCATTTCAGGCCTGCCCATTTTTTGCGGGCGCCGCCAGGTGTCCAGATAACCGTCCCGATGCAGCGTAATGCAATGCTGTTTGATGCCCATGTAGCTCATCCCCATTTTGTCGACGAGCTCGTTAACAGACATACCTTTCGTACGCTTAAGTGAGTTGATAATATCAAGCCGCTGGGTGCGGCCAATTTCTGAGATTAGACGTTGGTTCATAGGACTGAAAGTGGTTGGAGTGGAGCGAAAGTGCGGGACTTTACACGCCGCAATCTTTAATACGCAAGCTTAAAATTTACACAACGTCCGAAGGGAAAGGAAATTGCGTGATGCGGTTGCCGGCACACCGCGCGCGAAGTCCGGCGGCAGAAAACAGTCAGTACTAATTTCGCTGCAAATTCGGACGTTTGATCCACTTAGCGTCCATTCGGTCAGCTCGTCGGCCTTCCCCAGGTCACGGCGGACCAAGCCGCTCTAATCTCGACTTCGTCCCAATAACAAGGAGCCTACGAGTAGAGATACTCGTCGTGATACTCGCGCTGTGGCGCGAATTGGACGTTCTCGTTTTCCGTCTCCGGATATTCGAAAATTTTGCCCTCGTAATTACGAATCACAATCTTCTCGTTATCGTGATAAAGAATGTAACCGGGATTGATCGGCACTTTTTTTCCGCCACAGCCGGGCGCGGTTCGGTGAATCGCTCATCGCGATTTTTGTTGTCAGCGCTGCCGTTTCCTAATAGAAGGGATTTCTCGCTCTGTGGGTGCGAGCGTGTGCGGAGTTCGAACACATGAAGCAGAACAAAGCACGAAGAAAAAAATCCGCGCCTCGAAAAACTCGAGCCGCTGCCGCACCGGCGCGCAGAAGCGCATTGCCCGCAAGTCTCGAACTATTGCGCGCAGACGATCTGCTCCATTTGCAGGTTGAGTTCAACAATCTCGAACTCGACGCAAATGATGGCAAAGAACCGGCGTTAGTAGTCAAGAATCCAGCGCAGTCGGCCTATCTCGTCTTCGTTTTTCCACCGCAAACAATCGCGGAATCCGCCTATTTCGAAGCGACGATCGTCAAACCGGATGGCGACCCGGACAAACCTGCGGACCCTGATTTATCAGAACCGAGTACATATCGTGATCCTTTCCCGGCGCCTGGCTGTCCGGCACCGGTACCCAAATCGTCTCCACCAAAAACAGTTTCACGAGTCTCGCTGATCGGTCACCCTGCACGTCTCGCTTTCACTGTTCCAGCTGATGCGAGGATTCCGTTTTCACTCGAGGGCCTGCTCGATTGGTCGCGATTGGGATTAAGCGTCAACGGCATTGCCGCGATTGGCAGAAATCCGCCTGCGGCAGAGATCGCCAGCGCCCCGGCAATCAAAGCGCCGACCACGACGGAAACTGCAATCGAACTCCCCTATCGACTTGTTATTTCGCCGAACCGCAACGTAGCATGGGTGCATCGCGTAAAGCCGTTTACCTCACGCGGGCGAACGGAACTTTGGCACACACGACTGGCGCTGAAGGTAGCGGGTAAAATTTCCGAGCTTTCAAAAAATAATCTCGCTCCGCTTCGCGCAATTTGGTCGCCCGATTACGATTCTAGAGCGCTGCCACCGGTGGATGACGATCCGGAACTGGGTCGCACCGCGATGTCGCGCAACGACCGGCATCAAATCGTTGTCCTCACTTCCGCCTTTCATGGTTACGAAGTCGAACGGAAATTCAGTCCTTATGAAATTGTGGACGCGATCGTCGGGACCAAGCGGCGGATACAAATCAGCCGCACGGTCCCGTTCGTGCCCGAACCGTTCGAAGCCGATCGCCTGATGCTTTCTTCGTTAGGCGGATGGCTGCGTTCGCGCGGGCAATGGACTCCGCCGCATCCGGCGCCCGCCGCAACTCCGTGGCATCCGGATTACGGCGTAATTTTGCAGAATCTTTTCGCGCGCCGGGCGGCAGCTCCGGCAGCCACCCGGCCCATCGGCATCGGCGAGCTCATTATTCCGCGCGATTCGCAACCGCTCGATCTTTCCGAATGGGTGCACCTCGCCACGCAAGGCCGCGACCACTATGTGAAGATCGTCTATGAAGGCGAGCTCTGGCCTTATCGCCATCCCGCAGCCTTGATCAAGGTGACGGAGCGAAAGTTTGAGGAAAATAACGGGATCATCGGCGCGTATTTGATGCAGCGCATGTTCATCGTGGTGCGCAAACCGGAAATGCGTTTCGCGGACGATGATTATGGCAACCCGCTCAAACGCGTCGTCTTAACGACCACGACGACTCCCGACATTGCCGATCCAATCTATGTCAAGCCAGGTCATCGAAGTTTCTGGGTCGAAGTGATGACGGGCCCTGCGGCAACCGATCGCACGAACTTCAACTTCCACGGCATCGCTAATGACATCAAAAACCAAGAGATCGATTTCACGATCCCAATGATGTTCGTCTCACGCAGCGATCTTGGTAATAGCGGCAACGATCCCGATCCGGCGGTCCTGGCTGCTTACAACGGGAAAGCCAAGATGCCGTTTCGCGATTGCGTTGTTCCAGGGCAGAAACTTTTCTTTGCGCCGCCGAACGGCAACGACAACACACAGCTGACCACGCAGTCGCTCAATTTTGTTATGGACGCAGCGCACGTGCGTCCGGCATTGCTGCGGGCGGCAGTGAATATTCCGCAGGTGCAGGAGCTTCTCGGCACAAACCAGCCGACGAACATCCGGCTTTATCCGGAATACGTTAAGAACGGCTTCGGAGCGGGCAACGCAACCGATGTCTTCGCTCAAGTCGTGGACGCGGCTTACAGCGAACTCAGCGCGGATCCGCTCGTTGGCCTGGCCAAGTCGCAGGTTGATATCGCCGCGGAAAAAGCCGGCGGAATCGCGACTCCGAACATGGCAGTGAGCGCTCTCTCGGGTAAGCTCGGGCCGCTGGCAGGGAAAGTTGAAGACGCGATCACAAACACGTTCGATCCTGCTCAGTTTTTCAAGAAGGGCGCGGCGATGCTCTTTGGCAGCTTTGATTTGGTCGATCTTTTCCTGCCCAAGCTCGAACCGGGCCAGGTTCCGACTCCACTCACGCTCGGTGAGAATGCGCCAAAGCTGACAATCGAAAAAAAGGCGACGGCAATTGTTACCAAGCTCGCTTGGAAACCAAAATTTCTCGAGCCGAGCAAGAAGCTCGATCTTGGCGTCGCCGCGATCGAAAAGGATCGCGACGGAGTGAAGAGCGTCCTCGACATCCACGCTACCATGACCAAGCGGATCGCTTCGAAAGACCCTCCTGAATCCGAATTCACCGGTTCGGTCAACGCTTTTACGGTTAGCGTTCTCGGTTCGGTCTTTATCAACTTTGACAAATTCAGCTTCAAGAAAGTTGGAGACGAGAAGACCGACGTCACGGTCGAGCTCGACCCGAATCAGCCCGTCCGGTTCGACGGCGACCTCAGGTTCATCGAGGAAATTCGAAACGCCATTCCGCCTGGTTTGTTTGGCGATGGACCTTCGCTCGATCTTATCGCCAATCCGTTAGGCATCCGCGCCGGTTTTGCCTTCGCTCTGCCGCCGCTGACCGTTGGCGTCTTCTCGTTAAAAGATGTGAAGCTGGCCGCTGCACTCACGCTCCCGTTCCTCGAAGGCAAACCCACTTTCGATTTCAACATTTCCGAACGCGCCCATCCGTTCCTGCTGGCAGTCGCAATTTTTGGCGGCGGCGGCTTTTTCCATCTTCAGCTCGACACCGCGGGTATGAAAGCCCTCGAAGTCGCGCTCGAGTTCGGCGCCACCGCTGCACTCGATATTGGCGTTGCGAGCGGCGAAGTGCACATCATGGCGGGAATTTATTTCTCGCTCCAGCGCAAGGAAGGGACAACGGAGCTGGCGGCAGTTCTTTCCGGTTATCTCCGAATGGGCGGCTCGCTCAATGTTCTCGGCCTGGTCAAAATTTCAGTCGAATTCAATCTTAGTTTCACTTACGACAGCGAGCGCGACAAAGCCTACGGTCGCGCTACCCTCACTGTCGCGGTCGAAGTTCTCTTTTTCAGCGCATCGGTCGAACTCACCGTCGAACGCGCGTTTGGCGGCAGTGGCGATCCATACTTCATCGATTTCTTTCCCACTGCTCAGCCGTGGAAGGAATACGCCCTCGCTTTTGCATAAGCTATGGCTCGCAAACAAACAGTTCTCTTCACCGTGATGCCGCGCGGCGTTGCCGTCGATTCCGCCACGCTGCCTGTTTCAATATTCGTTTCCCCGCGGCTCAATGGCGCGAATCAACTCGGTGCATTTCCTGATTGGCTGTCCTGGACGCGCCGCCTGAAGGAAGATGGGCTGGAGCTGGAATTGCAATGCAGCTCGCAACACCGCTCGTTTGCGATTGATGAGGACCCGCTCGAGCCGGACCTGTGGGAGCAACTTTTCCAACAGGACACCTACGTACGTTCGCACGATACGTTTGATAGTTACGATGAGCGCGGCTGCTTGTCGTTTTCCATGCGGCAGACATTGAGCGCGTTGAAATCGATCTACCAGACGGCCAGCATCGAGTTGGCTCTGCCGGACAAATCGTTTTTCGGGAGTCGCGAACGAGAGCAATTCGCCAATCGGCAACGACTCGGCGCACTTGTGGACGGATTGCAGGTCCATTGGGACGGCCGCCTGGCAAACGAACTGCGAACAGCCGTACGCAATTTGTATGCGCGACAGTTTCTCGCCGCACAACATCGCCCGTCTGGTCCATTGGACGGCGAGGGATTGATTACAGGCCAACCAAAAAGCGCGGCGCTGAATCACGCGATGGCGCTGCCCTTTGCCGTTTTTCATCACATGCCAACACCCGAGTACGGCGAGGGCATCAAACTTCCCGACAACGATAAGCTGCTCGATTTCCACCAGGCCCTTACCTCGTTGAATTCGTTTCCCGAATTGTTGCGGGCGCTCGGTCTGGTTTTTGATCTCGATCTTCCGCGAAATTTTGTCGCCGCGACACCTTCGGGTGCGCCGGGCGCACTTTGCGTGAGCAACGTCATTCCTGGCTGGGACTCACGCCTTCAGACCGCACGTCAACCGCTGAAAACGGCGTATCTGAAATTCAAAAACGGCGATCACGAATTTTTCTTTGCGGCACCGCGCGTCAGCGACCCGAATAGTCCGCACGATTTTCTTGGTGTGCTTGGTCTGCTCAATCTTGATCCCGGCCACTTTGGCCTCGCGCAGGTCGATGTGGACGGCGCGATGCATAAGACGATCATGCTCGCGGAAACGTTACACCCTTCCGGCGATCATAACCTGGTCCGAAACGCTACCCCGCAGGAGGCGCAGCATCCGGAAGTTTTCGACCCGGAAGCAACACTACCATCGCTGCGCTCTGGCGGATTTTCCCTGTACGCCGACAACCGTGCGCTGCAGTTGCTCGAATCCATTCAGCAATCAAAAAAGTTTAACGAGTCGTTAGGCTCGAATCAGGCGGCGCATCGGCCGTTTTACGCGGAGGATTTAATCCGCGGTTACCGCCTCGATGTTTGGGATTCGCGCACCAATGCGTGGCACTCGCTCCATCTCCGCCGCGGAAAATATCGAGTGGGCGATCTCCCATTTACGCCGAAGGACGAACCGGAAGAAGGATTCGTGCAGCTGGCAGTGGCCCAATCCGCGCCCGGCGCGGAAAATGCAACCAACGATTTGTATGTGCACGAAGCGATCGCACGCTGGGCAGGCTGGAGCCTCAGCGTGGCGCGGCCCGGAAAACACCTCAGTCGTTACGCCAATGCCGATGACGCTGTCCCGCGCGACGATGATCCCGAAAAATTCGCCGAAGATGAGGCGGTGACGCCGTTTCGAGTCACGGCGCATTACAAGATCGAGCCGAAATCGCTGCCGCCTTTGCGCTTCGGTGTGCGATATCGGGTGCGCGCGCGTGCGGTGGATCTGGCCGGGAATAGTCTGCGCTGGGACGACAAGCTCGCAGACGCTCTCGCAGCTATCTTCGCCTTGCCGCGTGACGCGGAAGGTTTTACCTACCTCCGCTTCGAACCCGTCCCGGCGCCGCTCATCGTGATTCGCAACAAGCGTGCGCTCACTGATCCCGGCTCCGCCGTCGATCGCATCGTGATTAGGACTTTCAACAACGACATCAACAAGGATGGTGACGCGGCCAAGACGACCGGGGCAGACCGCCACATTATCCCGCCACGCGCGAGCATTGAAATGGGCGAACGTTTGAGCGCGTTCGATAACGCCGGCGGCAAGCTCAAAAGCGATGCTGCGACATGGAAATTGATTGCCGAACGCGATCAGGGGAAATTGAACATGGTCAAGATTGCCGTGGCGGGAGGCGATCCGGAAAAAAAATATCCGCTCGAACCTGGCAAAGCGATCGACGACCTACCGTTTTTCCCCGATCCGCTTTCGCGGGGAGCGGCTCTGCGCGATCTCCCGGGAACGCCTGATGGCGCGATTGGCAACGCGATTCCAGACGCGGGGGTGGCCGCACCGATCGATTACCAGCTCCTGAGCGATCCGAATCCGCGGCCGGGTTCGGCAACGTTAGTCAGTTTTGGGGAAACCGGACACTGGCAGGACACGCACGGATTTCGTTTGGTTCTTGCGGAACCCAAGATCAATCAGGACGATGTTCGCCCACACTGGGATCCGATCGGTCGCGTGCTCACTGTCTTTCTCTCGAAAGGCCAGACAAAAGTCGTTCCTCTAACGAGTTATATGAGCGCGGACGATCTAAAGCTCATGGGCGTGTGGCAATGGTTGCGCGAATACATCGAGAACGTCACCGAAACGAATCCCCGGCCCCCATCCCTGCAACCGGGTTCCGATCTCGATCGCATCGCGCATGTGCTGCAACGCGCGGTGGAGGGTGGCCATTGGATGCTGACGCCGCCGCATCTCGTTACTCTCGTGCACGCCACCCAACAGCCCATCGGGCGGCCGGAGTTTACCGCTTTGCATATTTCTCATGCGACGAAGATCGGCCGCGAGACGCTGCAAACTGCTCCCGATCGCGGACCGACCGACCCGACGGAGCTGGCTCCGGTCACCGCATGGCGCCGGCTCGATTCGACGGAAACATATTTGCTCGGCGCGTTAAAAATCCACGGGGCAAGCACGGCCAAGGTCGAATTGCGCGCGGAGTGGAACGATCCGGTCGATGACATTGCAAAATCGAAATGGGAAACAATTCAGTTCAGCGGTCTGGCAGATGAGCTTCCGTTACCCGCGCCGATGGAGGGTCCGCTCCTTGTCGTCGAAGCGGAAGAGCGTGCAGTCGGCTATTATGATTTGGAGCACGATCAGATCGCGTTCGTGCGCGCCGATGATCGACCACCTTTAAGCGACTATAATTTTTCACAGGCCGCGCCGCGCCACTTTCTCAACGATACCAAGCGCCACATCGTCCGTTATACCGCCACAGCGACTTCGCGCTTTTGCGAATATTTCGAGCCCGACCTCGATTTCACCCGATCGAGCGATCCCGTCGAAGTCGATGTGCCGGCCTCGGGACGGCCGCTGGCGCCCGATGTCGTTTACGTTGTCCCGACTTTTGGTTGGGAACGGCAGACTGCGACCAACCTGAAACGCAGTGTCCGTTTCGGGGGCGGGTTGCGGGTGTATTTGAATCGACCATGGTTCTCTTCCGGTGAAGGCGAACTGCTCGGCGTTGCACTTTGGAGTGGAGCGAACGGGTCGCTCGACGAAAAAAATCGCGACAAGTTCAAGCCGTACTTCACTCAATGGGGGATGGATCCAATCTGGCAAACGGCTACGCTCTCCTACGCGCCGTCTCCATATAACTTTCCGGACACGGAGGAGCAGGATTGGGATGTCTCATTGGAGGAAGGATCGGCGCGACAGAAAAACGGGGATCCCGGCCGCGTTTCAGTGGTTGGTTTCGTTCCACAATTCGATGAATGGCGCGGACTCTGGTTTGCCGATCTCACCATCAGCCTGCCGAGTGAGACCTACATGCCATTCGTTAGGCTGGCTTTGGTCAGATACCAACCACACGCCCTGGCCGACGCCAAAATCTCGCGTGTCGTGTTGGCAGATTTCGCCCAGTTGACGCCGGACCGCGCCGCCACCGTCACGTCCGATCCCCATCATGCGCGCACGATCCGTGTGGCAGTCTCGGGAGTGGCCCCGCAGGGACCGCGGCCGATTATTCGCGGGCAGCCGCCATTCCAGGCGGAGAACATGCGGGCGACCAGAGTGCGTGTCCGCGTACAGGAACGCGATCAAACGCTGCAAACCGACGTGGACTGGCGCGACGTTCCGCAAACCGTAGCGAGGATCGATGTGATAAAAGATGGAGCGACCCCGGGCGACGTCGATCTCACTCTCTGGCTTGGGACTATTACCTTCAGTCAGTTGCCAGAGGCGGGCCGCTATCGCTTGCTCATCGAAGAATACGAATACATTTCCGCGGATTACATGCTGGGCGAAGGCCGCGCCAGGCAAACCCCCGGCCGAGTAGTTTACGCCGAAATCTTCGAACTGGACGACGCACTGATCAGCGAAACATGATTCGGTGAGCGTGTAGCGATATTGGCGAGGATGTCTTGCTCTGTCATCTCAGGCGAACGCCGCTACGAGTAGAGATACTCGTCGTGGTACTCGCGCTGCGGCGCGAATTGGACATTCTCGTTTCCCGTCTCCGGATATTCGAAGATTTTGCCCTCGTAATTACGAATCACGATCTTCTCGTTGTCGTGATAAAGAATGTAACCGGGATTGATCGGCACTTTTCCACCCCCGCCGGGAGCGTCGATTACGAATTGTGGCACGGCATAACCGGTGGTGTGGCCGCGCAAGCCCTCGATGATCTCGATGCCTTTGGCAACCGATGTGCGCAGGTGTGACGAGCCGTTTATCAGATCGCACTGGTAGACATAGTAAGGACGCACCCGGCACATCAGCAATTTGTGCACGAGAGTCCTCATGGTTTCGAGATTATCGTTGACCCCCGCAAGCAGCACACTCTGGTTTCCAAGGGGAATACCGGCATTCGCGAGGCGCTCCAGCGCTTGCTTCACTTCGATCGTCAATTCACGCGGATGATTAACGTGCACGCTTATCCAAAGCGGATGATGCTTCGCCAGCATGGCGCACAGCTCCGGCGTGATCCGTTGTGGCAGGAAAATTGGCACCCGCGTGCCGATCCGCACGAAGTCGATGTGCGGAATCGCGCGTAATCGCGAGAGAAGTTTATCGAGCTTCTCATCACTGAAAATCAAAGCGTCACCACCGCTCAAGAGCACGTCGCGCACTTCCGTGTGCGCTTCAAGATAACGGAATGCCTCTTCGAAATTTGTATGCAATTCCTGTTCGCCGACTCCGCTGACCACCCGGCTTCGGGTGCAGTAGCGGCAGTAACTTGCGCAACGATCTGTCACCAAAAACAGAACACGATCCGGATATCGATGCACTAATCCCGGCACAGGCATATGCGAATCTTCCCCGCACGGATCAGCCATATCGTACGGGGACGCCCAGGTTTCTTCGATACGGGGAATCACCTGACGTCGGATTGGATCTTCAGGATTGTCCCGTGGAAGAAGGTTGAAAAAATGCGGCGTTACCGCCAGCGCGAGTTTGTCCCCAGAAAGCAAAACCCCACTGCGTTCCTCATCGCTCAGTTGCAGATGTTGCTCGAGTTGTCCGAGGTTAGTGACGCGGTTTTTTAGCTGCCATCTCCAGTCATTCCAAAGCTCCGGAGCAATTTCCGGCCAATACCCTGGCGCGTGCGAAATGAACTGTTTTCCATCTCCTTTTTCTGATTCAGAAGTAATCATTTTCGTTGGGGACAAAAAAGTTAAGACCCTTAAATATCGTGTCAATGCAGGCACCTGGCCGTGCGCTACGCACGTGCATGCGCGCAGGTGACGCAGCGACGCCGTGGGGTTTGGGCGCGACCGAGTGAAGCCGTTAACAATGAGTTAGTCGGGACGAATTTCTGCGGCCATTCTCTTTACCGTTTCCAGTAACAGCGCATCCTGGCCGTGCCTTGCCAATAGCGACAAGCCTACTGGTACTCCGGCGACATTCGTCAACGGCAGCGACACCTGCGGCAACCGCCCAATACCCGCGATACTTGTCAATCCCAATGTACGCGGATAATAGCCACTGCCGCTGGAGCTGCGTTTCGGTGCCGCTCCCTTGACCGGAGCGAGAGCCGGGGTGGTTGGGATGCACAAAAGATCCGTCGGCCCAAGAAAATCATGCAAGCTTCGAAAATAGCGTTCGCGTCTTTCCAAGGCTTCACTGACACGTCGGCGATCGAGTTGTTTCGTCAGTTCAAAACTGGCCGCCACCGCGGGCCCAAATTCGGGTTTTACTTCGGCGATCCACGCGCCGAGACAACTCTGGATCTCTGCCCATTGAATCGTGCAGAACGTGTCACTCCAGGTCGCGAAGTTTTGCGCGGATTCATCGGCAAAAAAGTCATTGAGTGACGATTCCTGCACCCGTTTCGAGAAGACTTCACGCAATTGACTCCCGAGTTTCAGCAGCGCCTGCTGCACATCGGCGTCGGCCAATTCGAACGCTT
>Ga0210142_1000274_pt1 | contig 11882 bp, 6 predicted proteins | sample Goodyear_PhragC__FD_184869 | JGI IMG/M metagenome (GOLD analysis project Ga0210142, IMG submission 184869) | Wetland microbial communities from San Francisco Bay, California, USA, that impact long-term carbon sequestration - Goodyear_PhragC_D2... | ecosystem: Environmental > Aquatic > Marine >...
CCCCCCCGGCCGGCGACGAAGCGGATTGCGAAACAGGTCAGGACGCGGAGCAGCAGATAGGCCACCGCGATGGCCCTGGCGAACCTGACCTTGAGTCCCCCCTGCCCCATCAACAGGTCCCGGCCTGAAAAGATCCTGCAGACAAAACAGTCCGGTCATCGCAACGCCCCCCCTCCCCGGGGAGGGGGCCTGCCGGCGGGAAAATTCTCGCTATACTGGTAAGCGCAGACGCGCCACTCCAGCGCTCCCAAAGGCCTCCTGCCGATGATGCCAACATCCCGTAAACACCTGCCGTTGGCGGCCCTCTCCCTGCTCCTGGCCGCCTGCAGCGCCAGCCTGCCGGCTACCGGCCCCATCCCCTCGCGCACCTACGACCTTACGCTCGGCAGGGACGCCCGCGGCTGGTCGCGCTCGGCGCTGGTCCACGTCCCGCCGGGGATGGCGACTTTCCCGCGACCGTTGCTGGTGGTCCTGCACGGCGCCTTCAGCACCGCCGCGGCGATGGAGAAGGAGACCGGCTTCAGCCAGTTGGCCGACCGCGACCGCTTCATCGTCGCCTACCCCCAGGGGATCGGTCTCTTCGGCTGGCTCCAGCACTGGAACGCCGGCTTCTGCTGTGGCCGGGCCGAAGCCGAAGACTGGGACGATGCCGGCACCGTCCTGCGCCTGATTGCCCGCCTCGAAGGGCGGCTGCCGATCGACCCTGCGCGGATCTACCTGGTCGGCATGTCCAACGGCGGCATGCTCGCCTACCGTCTCGCCTCCGAACATCCCGGGCGCTTCGCCGCCGTCGCGGTGATGGCCGGGGCGATCGGCAGCAGCGAAGAGGGGACGGTCCCGTACCAACTGCCGCCCCCCGGCCGGCCGCTCCCGGTTCTCATCCTCCACGGCCGTACCGATCGGCATATCCCCTTTGCCGGCGGGGTCAGCCCGCGCCAGGGGGGCGGACGCAGCTACAGCTCGGTGGCCGCTGCGGTCGACTTCTGGCGCCGCGCCGACGGCTGTGCCGAAGCGCCGAGCCGGGTCAGCGGCACCCCGGAGAGTATCGAGGAGATCACATGGGATGGCTGCCGCGCCGGCAGCGCCGTGACCCGCATCGCCCTGCCCGGTTGGGGGCACGTCTGGCCGGGGAAGGCGGCGACCGCATTCCTCCCTGCCGACGAACCGCTCCACGGCTTCGACGCTGCCACCCGCTGCTGGGAATTTCTACGGCGCTTCCGGCGGCCGGCCCAGGGAGAAGTCCCGTGAACGGCCGGTACCTGCTGCTCACTCTCGGCTGCTGGCTGGCCCTCATTTTGCCGGCTGGGGCGGCCGATCCGCCGCCGGGCAGGCTGATTTCCGAGCCGATCTTCGGCGGCCAGTGCTACCTGGTCGAACTTGGCCGGGAGCATCCCGAAAGGCTGCTGCTGATCCACGGCATCGGCAACGAGGCGGGGCGCAACTGGGACTCCGTGCTTCCCGAGTTGGCCCGGCGCTACCACGTGCTGGTCCCCGATCTCCCGGGCTTCGGCCGCTCCACCCGGGCCAATCGCCTCTATTCCCCGGAAAACTACGCCGCCTTCATCGACTGGCTGCTGCGCCGCGAACCGGAGCAGCCGACCATCGTCGTCGGCCACTCCCTCGGCGGCGCCGTGGCCCTGGCCTACGCCGGCCGCTACGGCCAGGATCTGGCCGGGCTGGTGCTGGTCGACGCGGTCGGCGTGCTGCACCGGGTCACGATCAGCAAGGATTTCGTCCAGAAGCGCCTGCACTTCGACGGCCCCTTCTTCCCAGAGGGAGCGCAAGGCTTCTTCCAACGCCTGGCTGGGCGCTTGGTGGAAAAGTTCTCGCCGCCGCGCGACGATCTCGACCAGGTCCTGGCCAGCGAGAAGCTGCGGGCGACGACCCTCGACGGCGCCCCCGAGCGGATCGCCGGCCTCGCCCTGGTGCAGACCGACTTCACCCCGTTCCTGGCTGGAATCCGCACCCCGACCTGGCTCCTCTGGGGGGAGAACGACACGATCGCGCCCCGGCGCCTGGCGCTGCTGCTGCAGGGTCTGCTGCCCCGGGCCGAGCTGCGCCTCCTCCCCGGACTCGGCCATACGCCGATGACCGAAGACCCGGCGGCCTTCGCCGAGGCGCTCGACAGCGCCCTCACCACTCAGCCCCAGCCGCGGCCGCGACCGGCCCCGCCGGCCGGGGAGCGCGTCGGGATCTGCAACGGCCAGCGCGGGGTCAATTTTTCCGGACCCTACCGGCGCCTGGAGATCAGCAATTGCCGAGACGTGAACATCACCGACGCCTACATCAGCACAGCGGTCATCGACCGCTCGCTGGTGACCATGACCAATACGGTGATCGCCGGCGACGCGACCGGGCTCTTCATCCGCGCCTCTACCCTGCGGGCAACGGCGGTGGAGATCTCCGCGGCGACCGCCCTGGTCGCCGACCAGTGCCGCCTCGATCTGGCGGGGGTGCGGCTGACCGGCAGCCGGACGGCGGTGCGCGACGAGCGGGAGGCGTCGACCCTGGTCTTCTCGGTCTCGACGCTGAAAAGCGGCGGAAAGGAACGGCCGATCCACGCCGTCGTGGTCCTGGCGCCGGGAGAGGAACTTTAGAAACAGGCAGCCCGAGAGGGCATGACGGCCCGCGGAATCGATGCTATAGTGAAGCCGTTCACCCCCCTGGTGTCGCAAAGGACTTGGAATTAATTGACCTACCCGAATGGCGCTCGTTAAAAGCCTGGGACAGCCCCCGTTCGGGGACAGTTCCGGTTTTGCTGCTATCCATCCTTAAACTAGCGCCCTTCGGGGGCTGTCCCAGATGTTTATGGCGGTGCAACCGCACCGTTGCAGCCGCCAGCACGCAAAGCAGACAATCGCAAGGGAAAACCGATGAAACCTTTGTTGTGGATCCTATCGGGTCTCGTTCTGGTCGCCGCCGCCTTCATCCTCTGGCAGGTCCTTGCCCCGCATCCCGCGCCCCCGCCGCAACCGAAAGCGCAGGTCCAGCGCCAGCCGGTGCCCCCGGCCGGCCCCAATGCCGGCATTGCCCATCCCCTGGCGGAAACGGCGCCGCAGACCGCACAGGCCGCCACCGACCTCGGCCTCGACCGGCCCCTGCCGCCCCTCGACGAAAGCGACGGACGGCTGCAGGAGCTGCTCGGCCGCCTGTTCCCGGGACAGCCCCTAGACCACTTCTTCCTCCTCGACCACTTCATCCGCCGCCTCGTCCTGCTGATCGACAGCCTGCCGCGGAACCAGCTGCCGGTCGGCCGGCTGCCGGTCAAACCGGTGGCGGGGAAATTCCTGGCCACCGGCTCCGGCGACCAGTTGATCATCGACCCGGCCAACTTCCGGCGCTACACGCCGTGGATCAGCCTCGCCGAGGCCGCCGACCCGAAACGGGTGGTGGCGGTCTACGTCCATCTCTACCCCCTCTTTCAACAGGCCTACCGGGATCTCGGCTATCCCACCGGCTATTTCAACGACCGGCTGATCGAGGTCATCGATCACCTGCTGGACACCCCCGAGCCGAGCGGTCCGCTGCACCTGGTGCAGCCCAAGATCGTCTACCTCTATGCCGACGTCGAGCTCGAGGCCCGCTCCGCCGGGCAGAAGATCCTGCTGCGCATCGGCCCGAAAAACGCCGGCCGGGTCAAGGCGCTGCTGCGCGACTACCGCCGGGAACTGGTCGCCGCCACGGTGCCGGCAGCGCACTGAGTCCATCTCCCACTACTTCCCCCCTCCGCCCCTGCCGCGGCCGGCTGCCCGCAGCTGGACGCGCACGCCCTTCGCTTCACCCTTCAGCCACGGCCGAACCATCGGCATCGACCGTTTCCAGCAGCGCGACGGGAAACTCGGTCAGCACTTCGGCGAGGCCGAGGCCGGCCGCCGCCAGCTGCTGCGGCGGCTCCAGCACCGCCCCGGTAAAGAGGTTGCGGTAGCGGCGCCCCTCGCCGCCGGGTGGGAGAATCAGCCGCGTCCCCTGCCAGACCCTGGTTCCGAGCGGCAGGTCGCCGGGACCGTCAATCAGGCGGGTGAAAAACCGCGGCGCCACGATGAGCGCCTCCCGACCGGCCAGGCAGCGGGCGAAGGCGCAGACGTGGTCGGCGCGTGCCCCTTCGACCGCGAGGGGGAGGTACGTCCCCGCTGCGAACAGCTCCCGTGCCCGGCTGCGGAAGCGAAGCGTCCGCTCGATGAGGAAGAGCTTGATCCGCCCGTCCTCCATCCTCGCCGCCAGTTCGCCGGCGAGCTGGCGCTGGTCGGCGTCCGCCCGCTGCCGCAGCGCGTCGAGGAGCCGGCGCCGCAGGCCGAAATCGACCGGCCTCCGGTTGTCGGGATCGACCAGGCTGAGATCCCAGAGTTCGCTCCCCTGGTAGAAATCGGGGAGGCCGGGCGCAGTCATCTTCAGCAGGGTCTGGGCGAGGCCGTTGAGCATCCCGCAATAGCTGGTCAGCTGCTGGAACTGGCGCAGGTCCGCCAAAAACGGGTTTGGGGCAGCGGTCGCCAGCAACCGGTCGATGAAGCGCAGCAGGGCCTCTTCGTAGGCCGTGTTCGGCCGGGTCCAGCTCGAATTGACCTTCGCCTCCCGCAGCGCTTTTTGCAGGTACGCCCCGATCCGCTCGCGAAATGCCTCGAATGCCCCTGCGGACGGGTCGAGCGGCCAGGCGCCGACCAGGGTCTGGTAGAGGAGGTACTCTTCGTTGCGGTCCGGGACCGGTTGCCCTTCGACCAGCTCCTTCTTCTTCCGGTTGAACCGGCTCCACCGGCCGAGCGCCGCCCGCCATCGTTCGGGAATTTCGGAGAGGACGTTGATCCGCGCCCGGACGTCTTCGCTGCGCTTGGTGTCGTGCGTCGAAGTGGCCAGCAGGGCCTGGCAACGGCTCCGGCTGCGCTCGATGTTCTGGCCGTGGAACGCCTCCAGTGGCGTCCCGAAGCGTTCCGGGTTGCCGCCGACTTCGTTCAGGGAGACCAGCCGGTTGTAGACGTAAAAGGCCGTATCCTCCATCCCCTTGGCCATGACCGGTCCGGTGAGCTGCTGGAAGCGCATGACGAAATCGAGCCACCCTTCCCGTTCCGCCGCGGCCGTCCGTTCATCCACCTCGAGCAGCAGCACCTGCCGCAGGAAATCAAAGACCGAGGGGTCGGTGGCGGGATTCTTCCGTTTCGCCCGGGCGATGGCAAATTCCACGTAGCGTCGGTCCCGCTCCGCCACCACCCCGCCCCGGGTATAGGTCCGGTAAACGGGGAAAAAGGCAATCACCTCTACCAGGGCCCGGGTCAGACTGTTCAGGGTGAAGTCGCGGGTATGCCGGTTCACTTCCGAGATCGCGTTCAGCCGGTAGCCGAGGGCGTTGACCTCGCCGGACATGCTGGCCTGCATGACCAGCTTCTTGGCCGCGTAGACGATTTCCGGAAAACTCTGCCGTGCCCCGATGAAGCGGGCGTACAGGGCGTCGAAGGCCTTGCCGTTGCCGGTCTCGACAAAAATACCGTTCACCAGGTTGGCGAACTCGTAGCCGGTGGTGCCGAAGAGCGGCCAGTCCTCCTGCAGCGCCTCCCCCTTCATGAGGATCTTTTCCCCGACCACGTAGAAGGGCCGGAACCCCGGTTCCTGCTCCAGCCGCGCCGCGTAGCACGCCTGCAGCCGGGCTTGCCGCTCCCGCCCCAGTTCCTCGTTCGCTCCTTCTCCGGGTTCTGCCGGGGAGGCCGCAAGACCCCGCTGGACGAAACAGTCCTGCTGCAGCTTTTCCAGGTAGTCGGCGGGATCGTAAAGGCCGTCCAGGTGGTCGACCCGCAACCCGGTCACCATCCCCTCGCGGATCAGCCGGAAGATCAGCTGGTGGGTCTCGGCAAAGACCTGGGGATCCTCCATCCGGATCGCGGCCAGGGCGTTGATGTCGAAGAAGCGCCGGTAGTTGATCTCCTCGGTGGCCACCCGCCAGTGGGAGAGGCGGTAGACCTGCCGCCGCAGCAGCGCATCAAGCAGGTCGAAGCTGGCCGCCGTGCCGCGCTCACCGTTGAAGAGTTGGACATTGCGGTCGATGAAGGCCCGGATCTCCGGGCTTTGTCGATAGAGCTCCCCGAGGCGGCGCTTGGCGATCTCCTTTTCACGGTAGCGTTCGACGATCCGCTCCGGGTCTTCCTCGGTGGGCGGGGGGAGATTCTTCAGCTCGGTGTCGATACTGAGCAGCTCCTGGAAGTGGCGATGATCGGCCGGAAGCGCCCGCTCCAGCTCCTCCAGCCGGTGGGTGAGAATGGCGTCGTAGCTCTTGGGCATGATCGGCAGCCGGTGGTCGTAGTAGTGGAGATAAAACGTACCCTCCTCGAAACTCAGGGTCAGTTCGCCGTTCTCCAGGACCGCCCCGTACTGGTCGCCGAGGACGGGATAGAGCACCTTGTCCTTCAGCTCCTTTTTGACCGGCTCCCAGTCGATGTCGAAAAAATCGGCGTGCCGCGCGCTCGGGCCGTTTTCGAGCAGGTCCATCCACCAGAGGTTCTCCCGGTTCTCGATGCACATGTGATTCGGCACGACGTCGAGCAGCAGCCCCAGGTCGTGGCGGCGCAGCTCGATCGCCAGGGCCGCGTACTCCGCTTCGCTCCCCAGCTCCGGGTTCAGGTGGTTGGGATCGAGGATGTCGTAGCCGTGCAGGCTTCCCGGCCGGGCCTTGAAACAGGGAGAGGCGTAGAGGTCGCTGATCCCCAGCCGGTGCAGGTAGCCGACGAGGTCCCGAGCGTCGTTGAAGCGGAAGTCCCGGTTGAACTGCAGCCGGTAGGTGGCGACGGGAATGCGCGGTCGATCGAAAAGGGTATCGGGCATCGCGGGTCCTGCCTCCCCCTCTTGAGCCAAGCGGGGGCAAGGGGGAATTCTGTTCTCCTGCTCAGTTCCCATAGAGGACGAAGCTCCAGGGAGCGATGAAAACCGAGACCTCGCCGCGGCCGCCGGGCAGGGCTGCCGGGGCCGGGCTCCCCACCCCGCCCCATTCCGGCTGCGCCGAATCGAGGAGCCTGCGGCAGGGCGGATGATGCGGGGGAAGAGGCACGGTGCGCGCCTCCTCCCCGAAGTTGAAGAGGCAGAGGACCTGGTCGGCGCCGGTCCCGCGGCGCAGCAGCAACACCCGGTCATCGTCCAGCGCCGCCACCGTCGTCTCCGCCCGGCACAGACGGCGCAGGGCCGGCAGCTCGCGGCGCAGCTGCAGTAGTTGCCGGTAGAGGGCGAAGAGGATGCGGTGCATCCCCTGCCGGCGCTGTTCCGGGTCGAGCTTGGCGGCCAGGAAGGTCGTCTCGGCCTGGGGATCGGGGATCTCCCCCTGCCAGGCGAAGGCGGCGAATTCCTCCTGCCGTCCGCGGCGCACCGCCGCCACCAGTTGCGGATCGCCGTGGCTGATGAAATAGGCGAAGGGCGCGACTTCCCCGTACTCCTCCCCCATGAAGAGGAGCGGCAGATAGGGGGCCAGGAGCACCGCTCCGGCCGCCAGCTTCAGCTTGTCCAGGGACACCATCCGGCTGAGCCGCTCGCCACGCGGCCGGTTGCCCACCTGATCGTGGTTCTGGGCAAAGACCACCAGCTGCCGCGGCGGAACACCGGCCGAGGAGCTGCCGTGGCGACGCCGGCGGTAGCGGGAATAGGCTCCCGAGAAAACGAACCCCTCGCGGTAGGCCGTGGCGAGTCGGGAAAGTTCGCCGAAGTCGGCGTAATACCCCTGGCGCTCGCCGGTCAGCAGGGAATGCAGGGCATGGTGGAAATCGTCGTTCCACTGGGCATCGAGGCCGTGGCCGCCGCGCTCGGGCGGGGTGATGGTGCGCACGTCGTTGAGGTCGCTCTCGGCGATGACCTGCACCCGTCGCCCCAGGGCCCGCGCCTGGCGGTGCACCGCCGTTGCCAGCTCCTGCAGGATGTGGCGGGCGCCGAAGTCGAAGATGCCGTGGATGGCGTCGAGGCGCAGGGCGTCCACATGGTACTCGGTCACCCAGAAGAGGGCGTTGCTGACCACGTAGTGGCGCACCGGGTCGCTGTCGGGACCGTCGTAGTTGATCGCCGGTCCCCAGGGGGTGCGGTAGCGGTCGGTGAAATAGGGGCCGAAACAGCCCAGGTAGTTCCCCTCCGGGCCGAGGTGGTTGTAGACGACGTCGAGGATCACCGCCAGCCCCTTGCGGTGGCAGGCATCGACCAGCCGCTTGAGCCCCTCCGGCCCGCCGTAGCTGTGCTGCACGGCGAAGGGAGAGGCGCCGTCGTACCCCCAGTTGCGCTCCCCGGGGAACTGGGCCACCGGCATCAGTTCCAGGGCGGTCACGCCCAGTTCCAGCAGGTAGTCGAGGCGGGAAAGGAGCGCGGCGAAGGTGCCGGCCGCGGTGAAGGTGCCGACGTGGAGTTCGTAGATCAGGTAGTCTTCGAGCTCCAGCCCGGACCAGGCGCCGTCGCTCCAGGCGAAGGCGTCCGGGTCGACGATCCGCGACGGGCCGTGGACCCCCTGCGGCTGCCAGCGGGAGGCGGGGTCGGGGCGCTCGCCGCCGTCGGCGAGGCGATAGAGGTACTCCTCACCGGGTTGCGCCGTGGCGCTGCCGGCAAAGTAGCCCTCCGCCTCGGCCCGCAGCGGCACGACCCGCGTGCCGCCGGCGCCGGAGAGGCGCACCGACAAAGCGTCGGTGTGCGGCGCCCAGACCCGGAAGGTGACCTCGCCGCCGGCGCAACAGGTGGCACCGAGATCGAGCCGCCAGGGAGGTGCCTGGTTTGGTCCGCCAGCGTCTGGGATCATGGGGGGGTCCCGGCCTCGCCCCTCGACAACGTCCGAAGGGGCCGGCCATTTCCTGGTCTCCCCTGGAATCGGGGGCCTTTACACTTTAGCGGCCATTGGCCGTCCTGCAAGGCGAATGCGGAAAGCTGCGGGGGCGAATGCGGGGGGAGATGAGGGAAGGGATTGAAGGGCCCGGTAACGCCGGTGGCGCCGACGTTACCAGGTCCAGGCCAGCCCGTGGTGGAGGGCGCGGTGGGCAAGCAGGTACATGGAGGCGTTCCAGGACTGGCCGGTCATCCCCATGGGGCTGCCGCTGTGCCCCTGGAACCATTCGTTGAATGCCCAGTCGCCCACGCGATTGGCGCGGGCGAGGGATTCCAGTTCCTGCCAGGCGAACTCCTCCCGGCCGAGGCGCTGCAGGACCAGCACCCAGAAACCGCCGATAAAGGGCCAGATGCCGCCATTGTGGTACTGCCAGGGACGATTCTGCTGGTGGCGCAGCATGTAAGGACGCCACAGCGGGTCCCCCGGTGCGATCGGGGTGCCGACCGCCCGCAGCGGATAGGGGCGGTGCGCACCCAGCTCCTGCACGGCGGCAACCATCGGCTCCCCATGCTCGGGACCGGCCAGCCCGGTGAACAGGGCGAGGAGGTTGGCGAAAAGGTCCCCCTCCGCTCCCCAGCCGGAGAGGTTGACGAAGCTGAGAAAGAAGGGGGAGGGCTCGCCCCGCTCGCGGATCCGGTCGGTCAGCAGCCGCAGCCGGCGCTCGGCGGGGAGCGGGGCGCCGAAGGGATGAAAGAGGCGGTTGGCGGCCTCCCGGGTCGGTTCCGCGTCCGGCTCCCCGTAGAGGCGCTTGACCCAGAACCAGAGGGCGTTGGTGTAGAGGACGAAGCCCGAGCGGGGCATGATGTCCGCCCAGTCGCTCGCCTCGTTCTGCTGGAGCAGGCGCCACTGGGGGTGCTCCTGGCAGGCGAGCCAGTGCCGGGCCCGGGCGATCTGCGGCGCCAGCTCCCGACCGAGGCCGGCGCCGGGCGCCAGCGCCTCGAACCCGGCGACGGCGATCAGCCACCAGAGGGTGGCGTCGATGCAGCCGGTGTACCAGAAATCGACCTCGCCCCCGGCGGGGTCGACGTAATTGGGGATCTGGCCGTTGGCCGCTTGGGAGCGGGCCAGGGTCAGCAGCCCGGCGCGGGCGCAGGTGACCAGGTCGGCCTCTCCGGAGGCCACCATACCCAGGGCGCAGATCGCGGCGTCCCGGCCGAAGATGGTGGCGTAGTGGCGCTTGCGGGCCGCCTCGGTGTTGCTCGCGGCGAGGATGCCGGCCGGGGTTGCGTTGCGGCGCAGCAGCGCCAGGGCCTGCTCGCAGCCGGCGGCGATGAGCTCCGCAGCGAGCGCGGAAGGTTGCAGATTCTGCTTCATGGTGATGCTCCCCGGATCCGGAATTCAGCTCCACCCTACGCCGAAACGGCAGCCGGCACAAGACGGATGGAAGGGACCGGGAGGGTTGAGGTTCCCGTCAGCCTTGTATAATGGGAGGGGTACGGACCGACGTCAATACCGCTGCAGGAGACGGCCGGGAACGGCCGCTCTCGGGACGGAAGGGGCCATGACCGACGGCAGACGCAGAGTCATCATCGAAAATCTCTCCCCGCAGGTGGAGGGGGGACGCTTTCCCGCCAAACGGGCGGTGGGGGAAGTGCTCACCGTGACCGCCGACATCTTCGTCGACGGCCACGACGCCCTGCAGGCGGTGGTACGCTACCGGCTGGCGGACGAGACGGAGGTCAGCGAGACGCGCATGGTGCCGCTGCGCAACGACGCCTGGCGGGCCGGCATCCAGGTCGTCGAACAAAGCGACATCTACTACACCGTCGAGGCCTGGGTCGACCACTTCGCCTCCTGGCGTGAACGACTGGAGAAGAAGGCCGCCGCCGGCCAGCAGGTGCGCATCGAACTTCTCGACGGCGCCCGCCTGCTGCGCCAGGCGGCCGAGCGGGCCGCGGCCGGCGGCGCGCGGGAGGATGCCGGCCGGCTGGAGGACTTCGCCGCCCGGCTCGGCGCAGCGGAAGCCCCGGCCGCGGTGGCCCTGGCCGCCGACCCGCAGCTGGCCCTGCTCATGGACCGCCATGTCGACCGCAGCCTGGCGACCCGCTTCCCCGAGGAGTTCTACGTCCACGTGGAGCCGGCGCTGGCCGCGGCCAGCGCCTGGTACGAACTCTTCCCCCGTTCGGCCGGCCCGCCCGGCCGCCACGGCACCTTCGCCGACGTCGCCCGGCAGCTGCCGCGCATCGCCGCCATGGGCTTCGATATCCTCTACCTACCGCCGATCCACCCCATCGGCGCTACCTGCCGCAAGGGGCCCAACAACACCCCGGGCGCCGGGCCCGAAGCCGTGGGGAGCCCCTGGGCGATCGGCTCGCGGGCGGGAGGACACGACGCCGTCCATCCCACACTCGGCACCCTGGCGGACTTCGCCGCGCTGGTGGCGGCGGCGGTAAAGGAGGGGCTCGCCGTGGCCCTCGACATCGCCTTCCAGTGCTCCCCCGACCATCCCTGGGTGAGCGAGCACCCGGAATGGTTCAAGATCCGCGCCGACGGTTCCATCCAGTACGCCGAGAACCCGCCCAAGCAGTACCAGGACGTCTACCCCTTTGACTTCGAGTGCGAAAACTGGCAGGGGCTGTGGGAAGCGCTGCGCGACGTCTTCCTCTTCTGGGCACGGCAGGGGGTGCGCATCTTCCGCGTCGACAACCCCCACACCAAGCCGATCGGCTTCTGGTACTGGTGCCTGGCCGAGGTGCGCAGACAATGCCCCGAGGCGATCTTTCTCTCCGAGGCCTTCACCCGGCCCAAGGTCATGTACCGCCTGGCCAAGGCCGGCTTCTCCCAGTCCTACACCTATTTCACCTGGCGCAATTCCAAGACGGAGCTGAGCCGCTACCTGACCGAACTGGTGCACGACGCCCCCCGGGACTTCTTCCGTCCCAACTTCTGGCCCAACACGCCGGACATTCTGCCCGAGTACCTGCAGTACGGCGGGCGGCCGGCCTTCGTCATCCGCCTGGTGCTGGCGGCGACCCTCTCTTCCAACTTCGGCATCTACGGACCGGCCTTCGAGCTCTGCGAGGGGGCGGCCCTGCCCGGCACCGAGGAGTACCTCGATTCG
>Ga0210142_1000275_pt1 | contig 11835 bp, 13 predicted proteins | sample Goodyear_PhragC__FD_184869 | JGI IMG/M metagenome (GOLD analysis project Ga0210142, IMG submission 184869) | Wetland microbial communities from San Francisco Bay, California, USA, that impact long-term carbon sequestration - Goodyear_PhragC_D2... | ecosystem: Environmental > Aquatic > Marine >...
CCGCCACGAAGACCCCGGCCCAGCGCATCACGTCTTCAGCAGCACCCGTCTCAGCTCGTCTTCCCTGCCCGGCTGGAGGATTGCCAGGACCTGATCGCCGGGTTGCAGCTCGGTCGAGCCGACCGCGATCTCGGAGTGGCCGTCGCGGGTGATCGAGATCAGGCGCGAGCCCTCGGGCAGGTCGAGCGCCTCGACCCGTTTCCCGGCGGCCGGCGCGCCCGGATCGATCATCACCTCGACGATCTCGAGGTTCTCCTTGCGCAGCTCGAGCAGGTGGACGAGGTCGTGCTCGGGCACCTCGTGCTCGATCAGCGCCATCAGCCCGCGCGTCGCCGAGACCGTCGGCGAGATCCCGAGCAGGTCGAAGTGCGCCTGGTTGCGCGGGTCGTTCACGCGCGCGATCACCTTCGGCACGCCGTACTTCTCGCGGGAGAGCTGGCTGATGATGAGGTTGTCCTCGTCGTCGCCGGTCAGGGCGGCGACCACGTCCGGCGGGCGCGCGATGCCGGCGCGCTCGAGGACATAGATTTCGGTCGCGTCTCCGAGCAGCACCTGGTGCTCGAACTCCTGCTCCAGCCGCTCGAAGCGGTCGCGGCGCTGCTCGATCAGCGTCAGCTCGTGCCTGCCGTCCTGGAGCAAGACACGCGCGAAGTTGGCGCCGACCTTGCCGCCGCCTGCCACGAGTACGTACATCAGACGGGCGTTTCGGCGGGACGGATCTCGCAGGCGCGAACGGCGTCGAGCAGGACGTCGATCGCGACCGACGTCGGGCAGATGGTGCGCAACCCGCGGCGCCGGTAGAACTCGGCCCGCGCGGGGTCGAGCACGCGCACGACGACGCACTGGTTGTCGAAGCGCTGCTGCGCGACCTGGCCGATCACGATGTTCGTGTTGTCGCCGTCCGTCGCGACGACCACCGCGTCGGCGTCCTCGATGCCGGCCTCGCGCAGGACGTCGATGTCCATGCCGTGGCCGAGCACGAAGCCGCCGCTCCAGTGGTCGCCGAGCCGGTTGAGCGCCTCTTCCTTCTCGTCGACGGCGGTGACGTCCCAGCCTTCGGCGGCGAGCTGCAGCGCGATGCTGGAGCCCACGCGGCCGCAGCCGATCACGAGAGCGTTCATCCCGCTCACATTAGCTCACCCCTGTTCGGCGCCGTCTTCCTCCATCACGCCCTCCGGAAAGGCGACCACGAGCACCTCGCAGGGCGCCTTGCGGAGCACGTACTCGACGGTCGGCGAAAAAAAGCGCGACTGACGGCGCCAGCGCGGCGCGGAGCCGACGACGATCAGGTCGGCGCCGCTCCGCTCGGCCTCCCTGACGATCGCGTCGCCGATCGAGCGGGCTCTCACCGTCTCGCCGCGCACCTGGACGCCGTGGTCGGCGCCGAGCAGCTGCGCCTCGGCGAGCGATGCCGCGGCGCGCTCGTCCTCGTCGCCGGCCTCGGCCTCGAGCTCGCGGTCGAGCGGAACGCGGATCACGTGCAACGCCTCGACCTCCGCGCCGCGCTCCTGCGCGAGCTTGACCGCGGTCGCGATCATCTCCTCGCCGATCGGGCCGAGCTTCATCGGGACGAGGATGCTCGAGAACTGCGTCTCCGGCAGGTTGACCGGCGGCGCCTCGATCCGCTCGAAGATCCCCTCGCCGCGCTCGCGGCGAACGAGCCCGTAGACGACCAGCCCCGCGACGAGCCAGGCCGGCCCGCCGTAGCGCGCGCCGGCGTGCGTGACCAGGGCGATCACGAAGACGGCGAAGGTGAGCACCGAGCCGACGATCGCCGGCAGCGGCACTCCCACGCCGCGGATGCGGACGTCGAACGGCGCGCGGTACGGCCGCTCGAGCTCGGGCTCGCTGAAGCGCAGCCGGATCACCGCGAGCTGCGCGGCGGTGAACGCGGCCAGCACGCCGAAGCTGAACAGGCTCGCCAGGAAGGCGACCTCGTCCGTCAGAACCGAGGTGCCGAGCAGCAGCGCGATCGAGATCAGCGCCGCCGCGACGATCGCCTGGGGCGAGACGAGCGTCCGCCGGTTGAGCCGGCCGAACGCGCGCGGCAGCTGGCCGTGCTCGCCGAGCGAGCGGGCGAGCCGCGTGAAGCCGGAGATCGAGGTCGTGATCGCGACGAGCAGGATGACCGCGCCGGTGAGCCCGACGTAGACGCGCAGCGCGGTCACGAACGACGAGTTGATGTGGCCGTGGAAGGCGTCGACGATTCCGAGCAGCGGCGCGCGGAGCCAACGGGTGCCGAGCTCGGTCGAACCGTTCTCCGCCGGGAACGCCGAGAGCCCGACCATCGCGATCGCGACGTAGATCACGACCACGAGCCCGATCCCGGAGAAAAGGCTGCGCGGCAGCGCGCGGCCGGGCTCGCGCGTCTCCTCGGCGAGGTTCGCGACGGTCTCCAGGCCGGTGTACGCGAGCATCGCCAGCGGCAGCGCGAAGGCGATCTGGTTCCAGGACGGCTCGCTGCCGATCGAGACTCCCTTCGTCAGCGCGTCTCCCGAGAAGAGGAACGCGAAGCCGAGCGCGACCAGCCCGAGCTGCGTGACGAGATCGAGCACCGCGACCACGATCCCGTAGCGGTAGAAGGCCGAGCGGCGCACCAGCCGGATGGCCGCGACCCCCACGATGACGACCACGGCGGTGACGAGGTCCCACGGGTGGCGTTGGAGCGAGCCGATCTCCAGGGCGCCGCCGAGATAGTGCGGCAGGAAGAGCGCCGAGAGCGCGATCACGATCAGGTAGTCGAGGAAGAGCACCCAGCCGGTCATGAAGCCGGTCACGTCGTTGAATGCGCGGCGCACGAAGGTGGCGGCACCCCCGGTCTCCGGGATCGCGGCCGTGCCCTCGGCGTACGAGAGCGAGACGACGAGGAAGAGAGCACCGACGACTGCGAGCACCTCGGGCGTGAGCCCGAGCGCGTGCAGGGCGATGATCCCGAGCGCGACGTAGATCGAGGAGGCGATCTCGCCGTACGCGACCGAGAACAGCGCGGGCGCGTCGAGCACCCGCTGGAGCCCCGCGATCTTGCGCGCCACGGGGAGAGACTACTTCCGGCGGGCGAGCAAGTAGAGCCGTCCGGCGCCGAGCCCCACGAAGAGCAGGCCGAGCACGTAGCCGATGCCGCCCCCCTTGAGCGCCGTCTCGACGAGCAGCGCGATGCCGAGGCAGATCGCCACGAGCCCGAACAGCGCCGTCGCGTTACGGTACGCGCCCCTCATGCGGCCTTGCGCGCGGCAGCGACGAGCACGCGGCACGGCGCGTTCTTCAACACGTAGTCGACCGTGTCGCCGAAGATCCGCCGCCCGGCTTGGCCGCGCCGGCGCGGGGAGCCGAGCACGATGATCTCGCTGTGGCGGCTCTTCGCCTCGTCGACGATCGCCGGACCGGCGCGGCGGGCGCGCCGGAGCCGGCCGATCACGTTCACGCCGTACGCGTCGCCGATCGCCCGCACCTCGTCGAGCAGGTCGTTCGCGCGCTGCTCGAGCTCGGCCGGCAGCTCCGCGTCCATCGGCAGCTCGAGCGGCACCTCGAGCACCGTCAGCGCGACGATCGACGCACCGCGCTCCGTGGCCAGCCGGCAGGCGAGGTCGACCGCCGCCTCCGACTCGTGGCGGTCGATCAGCGGCACGAGCACGTTCCGGTACTCCAGCGCCAGCGCCGGGCCCATTGCGATCGGCGCGCGCACCGTCTCGGTCAGCGGCGCGTGCACGACGCTGCGGCGGTAGACGTAGTACGTGGCGAAGCCGAGCGCGAGCCAGGCGAGCCCCGCGTAGCGCGTGCCGGGGCTCTGGACGACGACGACGAGCCAGGCGAGCGCCGTCGCTGTCCCCCCGAAGAGCGCGAACAGCGGCCAGTCGACCCCGCGCACCCTCAGGTTCGGCCGCGCGCGGAACGCGAGCTCCTCGTCGGGGAAGCGCCGCCGCAGCTGGACGATCGACGCGTGCGCGACCGTGAACGAGAGCATCGCGCCGAACGAGTACATCGTCCCGAGGAACTGCGTCTTGCCCGGGATCAGCACGAGGATCGAGGCGAAGCCGGCGAAGACGATCAGCGAGAGCCAGGGCGTCTTGAACTTCGGGTGCAACCGGCGGAACACCTCCGGCAGCTGCCGGTAGCTCGCCATCGAGTACGTGATCCGGGACGCGCCGATGATCCCGGCGTTCGTCGCGATGAAGAGGATCGTCGCGGCCAGGATGCCGACGTAGATCTTCAGGCCCGAGAGCAGGCCGCCCGTGATGCCGAGGTGCTCGACGAGGCCGAGGACCGGGTCGTTCTGGAAGCCGTGCTTCTCCGGCGGGAGCGCGAGCAGCGTCGTCTGCTTGCCGTCGATCAGGTGCACCGGCAGCGCCGAGAGCGCGACCAGCGGCAGCGTGAAGTAGATCGCGTAGACGGCGACGGCGACGAGCCCGATCGAGCGAGGTATGGCCTTGACCGGATCGCGCGTCTCCTCCGCGAGGTTCGAGACGGTCTCGATCCCGGTGTAGGCGATCATCCCGACCGGGATCGCGAGGAAGAACTGCGACCAGGTCGGGGCGGCTCCCCAGTGGACGTTCGCGGTGAGCGTCGACGGGCTGAAGATCAGCGCGAAGCCGATCAGGACGAGCAGGAGCTGCGTGGCGAAGTCGATCAGCGCCAGGAAGATGTTCAGCCGCGCCGACTCCTGGATGCCGACGATGTTGAGGGCGACCAGGAAGGCGATCACGAGGGCGCCGCCGATGATGTCCCACGGGTTCTGCCTCAGCGGCTCCCAGAAGATCGAGAGGTAGTGCGGCACGAAGAACGCCGAGATGGCGATCGTGATGATGTAGTTGAGCATCTGCGCCCAGCCGGCCCCGAAGGACGCAAGCTCGTTGAACGCGTGGCGCGCGAAGCTCGCCGAGCCGCCGGCCTCGGGGTAGCGGACGGTTCCCTCCGCGTAGCTCAGCGCGGTCGCGCTGAAGAAGATCCCGGCGATCACGAAGACGAGCGGCGTCAGGCCGAGCGCGAAGACCGCGGTGACGCCGAGCGCGTAGTAGATCGACGAGCCGACGTTCCCGTACGCGGTGGCGAACAGCGCCGGGGTGCCGAGGACGCGCTCGAGCCGCTGCTGGCGCCTACGCCGCGACATTCCGGCGGACTCTAGACGGTCGGCCGGTGGGTTCTCGGGGGCTCGCTGCGGGCGGGTGGGAGGAGCACGGGGCCCCTCCCACCGTCTCTCGCGGTTCAGCCCGCGCAGACCGTCGCGGCGCCGGGCGGCAGGATCGTCGCCACGCCGCCGTAGATCGGATTGCCCGACGGATCGAAGCCGAGCACTCCTCCCACCGTCGTCCCGTTGACACGCGCGAGCGGCGAGCTACACCCGTTGAGGCGGATCTGCACCGCGCTCAGAGACAGAGTCCCTACGGTCGAGATGGTCCACCCACCCGTAAGGCTCACCCTTCCGCTCGGGCCCCTGAGCTCGATCCCGCCATCGGTGACGCTCAGGCGGTATTCGCCGTTCGGGCTGCTGTACTCGCCGCTGAAGTCGCCGGCCGGCCCGGAGCCGCCTTGCGAGCCCGCATTGCCGCGCGAGCCCTGAGCGCCGGTCGTTCCGGTTGGCCCTTGGAGGCCGGTCACTCCGGTCGCGCCGCGGTCTCTTCGCCCGCCGGGCCGGTAGGCCCGGCCTGGCCCTGCCCGCTCCAGCCGATCTGGTTCTCGAGCCACGTGCAGTGGCTCATCAGCCGCGACGGCGGCAGCGACGGATCGATCAGCCGGATCGTGCCGACGTTCTTGAGCACGCAGGCCGTGTAGTCGCCTCCGCCGCCGGGGATCGTCGCGTACGCAACGCCCGACGCGAGCGCCGCGCAGCATGCGACGGCGGCGACCGCAAGCCACGCGCGGCGGCCGGGCTTCCGGCGCCGTGTGCCCTCTTCTCGGCCGCTCATCCTGCGCACACCGTCAGGGCGCCGGGAGGCATGATCATGCCGATCCCGCTCGGCTGAACGGCGACGAGACCATTGACCAGGGCGAGCGGGGCAGAACAGCCGTTGAGCTGAACGAGCGCGCCCTGGATGCTCATCGTCCCGGCGCTCGAGAACGACCAGCCGGCGCCCGTGAGATGGGCGTTACCACCGGGCCCTTGCAGCCTGATCCCGGCGTTGTCGACATCGATCGAGAAGAGGCCGTTCGGGCTGACGAAATGGCCGGTGAACGTGCCGGCCGGCCCGGTGGCTCCTTGCGGGCCGTCCTCGCCCGTCGGCCCGGTGCTGCCTTGAGCGCCCGTCGGCCCGCGGCTCCCCTGCGTCCCTGGCGGGCCGGTGGCGCCCCTCGGCCCCTGTGACCCGGTCGACCCCTGGGCGCCGGTTGCGCCCCTCGGGCCCTGTGGTCCCTGCGGGCCGGTCTGGTTCCACGTGATCTGCGCCTCGATCGACGTGCAGTGGCTCAGCAAGCTCGACGGCGGCAGCGACGGGTCGATCAGCCGGATCGTTCCCGTCGACCTGAGCATGCAGGCCGTGTACGTGCCGCTGCCGTTCGGAATGGACGCGTACGCGATCCCTGCGGCAACAGCGATCGCGACTGCAGCGAGCACGCCGGCGACGAGGCTGCGTCTCCCAAGGCGCAGCCGCCTCGAAACATTCATTGCCTTCCTCCCTCTCTCCGACTTCGGCCCCCGGAACCGAAGGTAACGCGGAAGCCGGACTATGTCGAGGGTGCGCGCCTAACCGTGGACGGAGACGAGCAGGGGGATGATCAGGATCGCGACGATGTTGGTGATCTTGATCATCGGGTTGATCGCCGGGCCGGCGGTGTCCTTGTACGGGTCGCCGACGGTGTCGCCGGTGACCGCGGCCGCGTGGGCTTCGGAGCCCTTGCCGCCGAAGGCGCCGTCCTCGATCAGCTTCTTCGCGTTGTCCCAGGCGCCGCCGCCGGAGGTCATCGCGATCGCCAGGAAGAGACCCGTCACGATCGTCCCGATCAGCAGGCCGCCGAGCATCCGCGCGCTGATCAGGCCGACGATGATCGGAAAGGCGATCGGGATCAGCGCCGGGAGCAGCATCGACCTGATGGCCGACGTGGTGACGATGTCGATCGCGCGCCCGTACTCCGGTCGCGCCGTCCCTTCCATGATCCCCGGGATCTCCGCAAACTGGCGACGCACCTCCTGGACGACCTGGCCGCCGACGCGTCCCACGGCCTCCATCGCGAGCGAGGCGAACAGGAACGGCATCAGCCCGCCGATGAAGAGGCCCGCGATCACCCAGGCGTCGCTCAGGCTGAAGAAGGTGGACAGGCCCTGGTCGGACAGTCCCGTCGTGTACGAGTCGAACAGGACGAGCGCCGCCAGGGCGGCCGAGCCGATCGCGTAGCCCTTCGTGACGGCTTTGGTCGTGTTGCCGACGGCGTCGAGCGGGTCGGTGATCGCGCGCACCGACTCGTCGAGATCGGCCATCTCCGCGATCCCGCCCGCGTTGTCGGTCACCGGCCCGTAGGCGTCGAGCGCGACGATCAGGCCCGTCATCGAGAGCTGCGCCATCACCGCGACGCCGATCCCGAAGAGGCCGGCGAAGTGGTGCGCGACGAGGATCCCGGCGGCGATCACGATCACCGGCGCGGCCGTCGCCTGCATCCCCATGGCGAGCCCCTCGATGATGTTCGTCGCGTGGCCGGTCCGGGAGGCGCTCGAGATCATCTTGACCGGCGGCCAGCGCGTGCCCGTGTAGTACTCGGTGATGGTGACGAGCAGGAAGGTGACGATAAGTCCCACGAGCGCGGAGATGTAGAGGTCCCAGAAGCTGAAGCGGCTCGAGTCGTAGGCCAGCGTGATCGGGATGAACCCGAGCGCCGAGAGGAACGTCGCGACGAAGACCGCCTTGTAGAGCGCGTTCATGATCGAGCCACTCCGCCCGACGCGCGCGAAGAAGGTCCCGATCACCGAGGCGAGGATCGACATCCCGCCGATCGCGAGCGGGTAGAGCCAGAGCCGGCTCGTCGGGAACTGCTTGGCGAGCAGCATCACGGCCACGGCGGTCACCGCGTACGTCTCGAACAGGTCGGCGGCCATCCCGGCGCAGTCGCCGACGTTGTCCCCGACGTTGTCCGCGATCACCGCCGGGTTGCGCGGATCGTCCTCGGGGATGCCGGCCTCGATCTTGCCGACCAGGTCTGCGCCGACGTCGGCGGCCTTCGTGTAGATCCCGCCGCCGAGTCGCGCGAAGACGGAGATCAGCGAGCCGCCGAAGGCAAGCCCCACGAGGTCGTTGATCGCCGAGTTGACCGAGTGCCCGAACCACCCCGTCAGCACCCAGTAGTAGCCGGCGACGCCCAGCAGGCCGAGCCCGACGACGAGCAACCCGGTCACCGAGCCGGCCCTGAACGCGACGTTGAGCGCCGGCCTGAGCCCGTGCTTGGCCGCCTCGGCGGTGCGCACATTCGAGCGCACGGCGACGTTCATCCCGATGAACCCGGCCAGCGCGGACAGGCTGGCGCCGATCAGGAAGCCGATCGCGGTTCCCCAGCCGAGCTTGTGGTAGAAGCCGAGCAGGAGGAAGGGCACGATCGCGACGATCGCGATGGTCGTGTACTGGCGGCGCAGGTAGGCGTCGGCGCCTTCCTGGATGGCCTGCGCGATCTCGCGCATGCGCTCGCTCCCCGCCGGCTGGCGGAGGAGCCAGACGGTCAACCCGATGCCGTAGGCGATCGCCACGAACGAGCAGACGAGAGCGAAGAGAACCGCGTGGGCGTTGAAGAAGTCCAGGGGATGTGCCTCCTACAAACTCAGCGCCGAGACAGCCCGGCGCGGCGCCTTTTGTATCACAGGGGCGCGACGGGCGCGACGGCCAGGTCGAGTCTGCGCGCCGCCGTGCGGAGCTCGTCGTCGAACGTGAGGAGAACGGTGCTGTCGCCCGCGATCGCCTCGCAGGATGCGAGATGAATCGCGTCGTAGCCGCGTAGCGCGTGCAGCTCGGCGAGGGCGCCTGCCCGATGTGCGATGCCCAGGGTGAGCGCGAAGCGTTCGACCTCGCTCCAGAGCCGTTCCAGCGGACGGCGCCAGTCGCCGGCTGTCGCGCTCCCGAGCCGTCCACCTCGGGCGGCCGCCGCGAGCGCCGCGCAGGCCTCGGGATAGAGCACGAGACTCGAGACCCGACTCGAGCTCCCTGCCCAGAGTCGACTCACCTCGTCCGACCCCGGCTCGTCAACCAGGAGCTTCACGAACGCGGACGTCTCGACGTACGCGATCAGCGCCGCTGCTCGCTCACCAGCTCGCTCACCGACCCCTTGGCTTTCAGCCGTTTCGGCGGGAGCCACCCGGTTCGGCTCGGCGCGGGCTCGATCAGGCCGGACGCGATCAGCTCGTCGAGCTTCGATCGCTCGTTCGCACTGGTGATGCGCGCCACGGGCCGGCCGCGCTCGGTGACGACGATCTCCTCTCCCGCGGCGACGCGCTTGAGGTGGCGGCTGAGCTGCGCTCGAAGCTCTCGTACTCCGACTTCCATACCGTCATTGTAGCGTCATTTACGCCCGGGTTGTAGCGACATGTCCGTCAAAGCCTTGCCCCGCGCAGCGCCGTCGCGCAGAGGTGCTCGTCCGGCTGCGGCGGGATCTTCGGGACGACCGCGAACAGCAGCTCCCGCAGGCGCTCGTTGTTCGCCTGGAAGACCTCGACCACCTGCTCGTGCGAGACGGGCGCCGTGCCTTCGACGCCGACGTCGTGGTCGGTGACCATCGAGATGTTCGCGTAGCAGAGCTCGAGCTCGCGCGCGAGGTAGCCCTCGGGGTACGCGGTCATGTTGATCACGTCCCAGCCGGCATCCTGGAACCACTTCGACTCGGCTCGGGTCGAGAAGCGCGGGCCCTGGATCGTGACGACGGTGCCGCCGTCGCGCACCGGAATGCCCAGCTCCCGCGCCGTGGAGACGAGCAGTCCGCGCAGGTCGGGGCAGTACGGATCGGCGGCCGAGACGTGCGTCGTCTCCGGGCCGTCGTAGAAGGTGTCGGCGCGGCCGCTCGTGCGGTCGACGAACTGGTCGCAGACGACGAACTCGCCGAGCTCGAGCTCCGCTTTGAGCGCACCCGAGGCGTTCGGGCCGATGATCCGCCGCACGCCGAGCTCCTTCATCGCCCAGACGTTGGCGCGGTACGGGATCGCGTGCGGCGGCAGCTCGTGCTCGCGGCCGTGGCGCGGCAGGAAGGCGACCCGCTGCCCGTCGATCTGGCCGACGACGAAGGGCGCCGACGGCTTGCCGTACGGCGTGTCGACCTCCACCTCCTCGACGTCCTCGAGGAACGAGTAGAAGCCGGAGCCGCCGAAGATGCCGATCACTCGGGCTCGGCCGCCGCCGACGCGTACGCCAGCTGCAGGTTCGCGAGCACCTGCCGGAAGTCGCGCAGCGCTTCCTCGGGAACCTCGCCCTCGAGCACCGGGACGAGCGCCTTGAGCGCCTCGATCGAGAGCCGCACCTGGTTCAGGTCCTTCGTCTCGCCCTCCAGCCGGTGGTAGCCGAGCGACGAGACCGTGTAGAGCGTCTGCAGGAGCAAGTCGGTCACCTTCAGCTTCGCGAGCTCGGCCTGGAGCTGCTCGACGAGCTTCTGCTCGTCCTCAGCCAACGCGCTCCTTCGGCCGAACCTGCTCGGCGTAGATCTCCTCGAGCGTCGCGCCCTCGGCGTGGCGGGCGATCTGCCGCTCGGCGGCATTCGCCGCCGGGATCGCCAGGTAGGAAGCGGCTCCGACCTGCTCGGCCGCGGGCTGGATCCACTCGAGCAGCCGCTCGAGGTGTGCGCGCGCAGGCCGGACCTCCCCGCTCTGCAGGTCGATCAGCTCGCCGGAAAGGCCGTAGCGGATCGCGCGCCAGAGGTTCTCCTCGATCAGCCGGTGCGGATGGTCCGGCAGCGGCTCTCCCTCGTCGAGCGCCTGCGCGACCCTGACCGCGAGCGCGTACGAGACCGCCGCCAGCGAGCGCGCCTCCGCGAGATCGGGCTGGCCGTCAGAGATCCGGATCTCGATCGTCGGGAACGCGAGGTGAGGGCGGACGCTCCACCAGATCTGCGTGTGCTCCTGGATCGAGCCCGTATCGAAAAGGAAGCGGACGTAGCTCTCGAAGGCGTCCCAGCCGTCGTAGGCGTCCGGCACGCCGCAGCGCGGGAACATCCGCGTGAAGATCTGGGAGCGCGCCGAGTGAAGGCCGGTGTTCACGCCTTCCACGAACGGCGAGCTCGCCGACAACGCGAGCAGCTCGGGCAGAAAGTTGCGCAGCGCGTTGCAGACGGCGATCGCGCGGTCGGGGCCGTTGATCGCGACGTGGACGTGCAGCCCGAAGCTGTTGTTGCGCCAGACGACGTAGCGCAGGATCTCGTCGTTCAAGCGGTAGTGCGGCGTGTCGATGATCCGTTGCTCCTGCCACGGGCTCCAGGGATGAGTCCCGGTCGCGGCGAGCGAGATGCCGAGGCCGTCGGCAAGCTCGAAGAGCTGGGCGCGGCGCTCGCCGAGCCGCGCGGCTGCCTCTTCGAAGTCCCCACAGCGGCCCGTGCGGATCTCGACCTCGGACGCGATCAGCTCTCCGACGAGGTGCGTCTCGAGGGCGGTGTCCTTGGCCGCAGCCTGGAGCTCCTCGAAGCGGTTCGTGAGCGAGAGCGTCTCGGGATCGAGGACGGCGAACTCCTCCTCGACGGCGACCGTGAAGTCGCTGGCCTGCTCGAACTGCTCTCGCGCAAGGGCCATCTGGTCCTCCGGGCCGAGGTGCTGCGTGTCGCCCACGTGGGAACCCTAGTGAAAGGGCGCCAGGAGCCTGTCGGCGACGCTCCGCCAGCTCCAGCTCTCGACCGCGGCGTCCCGAGCGGCCTCCGACAGGCGGGCGCGCTCGGCGGGCGGAAGCTCGAGGAGAC
>Ga0210142_1000276_pt1 | contig 11830 bp, 14 predicted proteins | sample Goodyear_PhragC__FD_184869 | JGI IMG/M metagenome (GOLD analysis project Ga0210142, IMG submission 184869) | Wetland microbial communities from San Francisco Bay, California, USA, that impact long-term carbon sequestration - Goodyear_PhragC_D2... | ecosystem: Environmental > Aquatic > Marine >...
TCCAAAGGCAGACGCAGTCGCTGTGATCGGTGACCGCATCGTTGCCGTCGGGTCGCACACGCAGATCGAATTGTGGCACGGACCGGAAACGAAAGTGATCGACGCTGCAGGCCATTCCCTCCTGCCGGGATTTAATGACGCACACGTGCATTTCATACAGGGAGGAGCGCAGCTTGAACAAGTCAGCCTCGTGGATGCCCCAAGCCCGAAGGAATTCGTCAAACGCATCGCGGCGCAAGTGGCCAAAACACCAAAGGGCGAATGGATTCAAGGCGGCCGCTGGGATGAAACCAAATGGGATAAACCGGAGCTTCCAACGAAAGAACTCATCGATCCCGTCACCGGCGACACGCCAATTTTCCTCGAGCGCTACGACGGTCACGAGGCGCTTGCCAATTCTGCCGCAATGAAGTTGGCGGGCGTTAACGCCAAAACCGCAGACGTGCCCGGTGGCGTCATCATGCGAGATGCCAGCGGAAACCCCACCGGCGTTTTTAAAGACGCGGCAATGGAACTCATTAACAAAGCGATTCCACCGATGTCGCGCGAGCAGCGGCTTCGCGCTGCCCGTGACGCACTGAAACATGCGGCGTCGCTGGGCGTCACAAGCGTGCAACACATGAACCCGGAGTTTGCCGACGTCGCCGCCTATTCCGAGCTCGCGGAAAAAGGCGAACTTACGACGCGCATCTACGCGGCGCCGATGGAAACGAGCTGGCAAGATCAGGCCAGGGTGGGGATTCGTCACGCCTGGGGCTCGAGTTACCTGCGACTCGGCGCAGTCAAGGGCTATGCGGATGGCTCGTTAGGCTCCCGGACCGCGTACATGTTTGAGCCGTTTTCCGACGACCCCGGCAATCGCGGCTTGTTAAGCGACGAAATGCATCCGCCCAGCGCGATGCGCGACCGACTGATGCGAGCCGACGCGGCTGGATTACAAATCCGTATTCACGCCATCGGCGACCGCGCGATTTCGATGATCCTCGATATTTTCGCCGATATCGAAAAGGAGCACGGCTATCACGACCAGCGTTTCGTCATCGAGCATGCACAGCACATGGCACAAAAGGATTTCGAGCGATTCGCGAAGCTCCATGTGATCGCCTCGATGCAGCCTTATCACGCCATTGACGATGGCCGCTGGGCTGAAGGCCGCCTCGGTCACGATCGCGCGCGTTACAGCTACGCCTGGCGCAGCTTCCTCGATCACGGAGTGACGCTGGCATTCGGAACCGACTGGCCGGTTGCCCCGCTCGATCCGATGCCGGGACTCTACGCGGCCGTAACGCGCGCCACGCTCGACGGGAAAAATAGTGGTGGCTGGATTCCGGAGGAAAAAATCACTCTGCCCGAAGCGGTCGAGGCCTACACGATGGGCGCGGCATTCGCCGAATTCCAGGAACACGAGAAGGGTTCCATTACGCCAGGCAAACTCGCAGACATGGTGATACTGAGCGACAACATCTTTGATCTGAAACCGGAAGCCCTTCGCAACGTGAAAGTGAAGACCACGATCGTCGGCGGAAAGGTAGTGTACGGCGGCACGCCTTACTAGAACACGATTGGTTTGGAGTTCCGACTTCGACGGTCCACCTTCGTCATCGCGTAACCGCGGAACTCCAAGCCTAACGAGAAGTCGTTTTCGGCGGGTGCTGAATTACCTTGGTTGGCCCGACTCCGCGTAGTAAAGCATCCGCCAGATGCGATCTATTTGTCCGCACTCGATCACTTGCACGGGAGTCACACCGTCGAAGGCCGGCTTCGGTTGCTTCAACCATTGGCCCACTTCTTTTGGTTTCATCAACCGCGCAAGCGCGTCGAGCAACGGGTCCAGCTCGGCAAAAACGCGCTTGGCCGGGGCGGATGATTCTTTGCCACGGGCCCATTCTGCTACTGCGCGCGGTGAAAACCCCGTCATCCGGCTGAGCATGTCCTGGCGTACGCCGAACCGATTTGTAATATCCTTCACGGGGGCGAGTTTGCCCGCTTTTCTTTGTTGTCGAAGCAACTGCTTTGGACTCTAAGTTTCGCGTTGTTCGAATGCGATTTTGTAAGTTTTCTCTCGTGATCGGAGCCGGTCTCGCTTCGGCCGCGCTTTTTTACTTCGGCACCGGGCTTCATCCGATCTGGTGGACGCTTTGGGTCGCGCCGATTCCTGTGCTCGCCATTGCACCCCGGCTTCGCAGCGGCGCTGCTTTTCTGCTCGGTTCAATCGCATGGTTGATCGGAGAAACCAATCAATGGAACTACGTGTGGCACTACCTCGAACTCCCGGCGCAAATCGCGGTGCTTTACTTCCTGGCTCCTGCCGTCGTTTTTGGTTTCTGCGTTCGATTCACTCGCCGTTTTCTCCAGCGTGGATCGCTCTTTCTGGCAACGCTCGCTTTTCCGGTTTTCTGGGTGACGTACGAATATCTCACCGCAGTGATGTCGCCCCACAGCACATGGGGCAATCTCGCTTACACACAAATGAATTTTCTGCCGTTGATCCAGGTCGCTTCGGTCACCGGTCTCTGGGGAATCAGCTTCATCGTATTTCTGTTCGCGGGCACAGTTGCGGCCCTCTTATGCGGCGCCGGGGACCGGTCGCGGCGTAGCGCGCTTTCCGTCGGGGTCGGTTTCCTGATTTGCTCGGTTCTTGCGCTTGGCGAATGGCGATTGCACTCCAATCCATCGGTTGAATTTGTCGCGGTAACGCTCATGGCAAAGGATGTGCCGATGAGCGTTTACCGGGGCTCTGAAGAGCAGGCTTTAAACTTGCTGCGCGAGTATGCGAACGAGGTCCGTCGTATTACGCCTGCGGAAACAGAAGTCGTTGTTCTTCCAGAAAAAATCGGACGTGTAAGTGAGAACAATCTGGGAGAGGTAGACGCGCTCTTTTTTTCAACTGCGAGTGCTACGCACGCAGCCGTTGACGTTGGCCTGGTTCGAAAAACACCATCCGGTTCCTTTAATTCTTCCCGCTTTTATTCGCCGGACGGAAAAGTGATGAAAAACTACGACAAGCACCATCTGGTCCCCGGTATGGAAGCCGAGAAACCAGGCCACGGACGCGTGATGCTCGACGAGTCTTCGGGACGTTGGGGACTTCAAATTTGCAAAGACATGGATTTTCCGAATCTCAGCCGGCAATACGCCAGCCAGGGCACGAACCTAATGCTCGTCCCTGCGTGGGATTTTGATCTCGATCGCTGGTTGCACGCGCGCATGGCGATACTACGTGCCGTGGAGAACGGTTTCGCCCTCGCGCGCTCGGCGCGAAACGGATTACTAACGTTGAGCGATAGCCGCGGCCGTATCATTGCGGAAGCGGCGACGGTGCCGGACCAATTCGTATCAATCAGTGGAAAAACGGACGTCGCACACGAAGAAACGTTCTACACGCGAACCGGCGATTGGTTTGCCTGGCTGTGTGTGGCGACATTCGTCGGCTTGATCGCATTTCAAGTCCGTGCTCGATCGCAAACAACCACCGAGTGAACTACGATGCGGTCGCGCTCGCAGGGATGAAATCTTACGGTTCGCCAATCGAAGTCGCTTCCGTAGTTCGTGCCGGAGCAGCAGGAGATTAAAGCACATCTGAAGAACGATTGATCCGACGGACAGATACCAGACCTGTCGGATCTCAAAGCCTGGTGTCCGCGAGATGAGCACCGCAGGTACAGCAAACACCACCAGTCGTGTTAACCAGCATGCTCGCCGCCAAAAAAGCCGACATATGCAGCAAATGCTTCATGAGCGAGCCCTGAGTTATGTTGTAGAAACGCTTAGGCCAAGCGTCTCATTTCGGCGTTTGACACAAACGCCGCCACAACTCAAGGAAGCGATCGAGCACTTCGGAAGCGTAATCGTAGCCTTCCGGCCACTCGCTTCGGCGCGGACCGGCGATGTTCAAAATGTCGATCTTTCTGTTGCGCACAAATTCGGTGATTAACTTCGCGGCGTTTTCGGTGGTAAGTTTTGACGCGTCGATGAGTTCGTGGGGTCGCTTTAGCTCAACGCACAAATGAACGGTGCGCTCAGTTCCGCCGTAAAGCTTGCCCGGGTAAATTATGGCAGTTCCATCAGAATCTTTCACGTTCTGCGAGGTGCGTTCCGTGAAACCACCGGCTTCCAATTCTTGAAGCGGATATTGATTCGGAATTCTGCCCAATTCGTCGAGGCGTCCTGCCGGACACCAGCCGCCACACTCGACTCCGTGCTTGAGCGCGACGTCGAGCGCCGCACGGTCGACGCCCGTTTGGCCGCCGGAAATAATTTTCACCGGCTCTGCATTAGTCGCCGGTCGGAACAATGTCTGCTCGCTCGACCATCAGGATGACCGTGCGTTCCGGAGCACGCGTACGATGGCACACACCTTTTGGCACGACGAAACCCTGCCGCGGTGCGAGATCAATCACCCGATCTTCAAGATCGATCAGGAATCGTCCATCGAGAACGAAAAAGAATTCATCAATGTCGTTGTGTTCGTGCCAGTGATACTCGCCCTGCACCACAGCCATCCTGATCACCGAATCGTTCACCTTGCAAAGCGTCTGGTTGTACCATTTGTCAGTGCAGGCCTCAGCCAACTTTTGGACATCGACGACCTCCAGCGGGCCGCAAAGAATATTGAGATAGGTCTTGTATGGAAAATCTTCAGTCGTTCTTTCCGTTTCCATATTTCGATTTCCTTCTGAATTCATGGATTCCAGGTTTGATCTTTTGCCTACCTGCATTGCCGACTCATTCTTCGCCGTCGAAGTAATCGGTTTCCTGGCCCTTAATCACAACGCGATCCGCTGCGGACGACTTGTTCATCTTCCATTTTCCGCTGTCGGGGTAATACCCTGACTCGCCGATCGGGTTGTCGGCGATGACGTAATAAATCAAATCTTCGTTGCCTGAGTTGATCAGCTGATGCGGTTCGTTAGGGCCAAAGATGAACGCATCCCCGGGCGCGACTTTGGTGGTGCCATCCTTATGGCGAACATTTCCCTCACCGGAAATGACCAGGTAAAGCTCCCATTGCGCCGAGTGCGCATGGTACGGAAAATTAGGCTTTCCTGGTGGAATTCGACTCCATTCCAAATCGAATGGATGTCTTTTGCTTAAATCGAGCGACGCCGGCTCGCGTCCGAGCGCCTCAGAAATTCCCTTGAAACAGACGGCGTATTTGCCACCCGGCGATTGCCAGGGGTCTTCCTTAATTTCGTTAATGTTTACCTTTCTCATTTTCGCAAGACTACAACTGCGTTCCACGATGGCCGGGTCCGGGGTTGGCGTCTGAAACCGACCCCTACAACCGGGAAATTATTCCTCCCCATCGAAGTACTCCGTTTCCGTTCCTTTCACGATCAATTCTTCGGACCCATCCTTTGTGACCGCCCATTTGTTGCTGTCGGGATAATAACAGGAATCGCCCGTTGACCCGCCGCTGCGCGGATTATCGGCGATGACATAATAAACGAAATCCTCGTCCCCTGCATTGGTAAGCTGATGTGCCTCGCCGGGTTGAAAGAAAAAGGCGTCGCCAGGTCCGACCTCAGTTATTCCATCTTTGTCGCGCACATTCCCGCGTCCGGAAATGACCAGATAAAGCTCTGATTCAGCTGCATGCGCGTGGTAGGGACAGAGCGTTTTGCCCTTTGGAATCCGCACCAGCGCAAGATCAAACGGATGCCGCTTCGACAGATCGAGAGACTCCGGCTCTCGCCCTAGAGCCACGGAAATATTCTTAGTGAACCGGCCAAATTTTCCTTTAGGCGAGTTGCGCTCCTGCTCAGGGACATGTTTGAGGTTGACTTTGCGCATGCGTGAAAATCGGTCGGTTTCTAACGAGAGGACATGCGGCTTTGTGTGGTGATTGAAAAAATAGCTATCGCCGCCCAGATGAGGTTCACAAAAGTGGAGGGGTACGCTCCATAGAAAATTGTGTTGGCGGCCAGGAGAAGACTTCCACCGACGTTGAGAAGCTGAAAGACAGTCGAGTGTCCTTCCAATTTCCGTGAAGATACCATTGCATAAGCAACAAGCAGAACTGCGGCTCCCAACCATCCAACCGCATTAAACCAAAACTGATTATTCATACTCTTTGGTCCTCGTCGAATCGATCACATCATATGTCTTTTTTCTTCGGCAGCTTTTGTTTGAGTGTTTCGACCGGTTCGAAGAGATCGCCGAGTTTTTCTGCCCGGTCGAGAGCCTGGTCAGAGCGAAATTTTAGCAGGCCGGCATTTTTCTTTTTTAAACAATTCTCCACTTCGTTCCAGGTGACCGGAGTCGAAACCGTTGGTTCTTCTTTCGCGCGGAGTGAGTAAACGCAGATGGTAGTTTTATGTTCGTCGTTCTGGCTCCAATCGACGAACACTTTCCCTTTGCGCACCGCTTTAGACATATTCGAGGTCACAAGCCCGGGGTGCTCACGCTCCAGATGTTGCGCCAGGGCGCGGGACAAGCCCTTGGTGTCGTCGTAACTCACTGCGGTGTTCAACGGCACGTACACCTGCAAACCTTTTGAGCCGCTCGTTTTCGACCAGCTCTTCAGTTTCATTTTTGCCAAAAGATCGCGAAGCCACAGGCCGACCTGACAGCATTGCACGATGTCCGCGGGTGCGCCGGGATCGAGATCAAAGACCATCATGGTTGGACGTTCGATATTGTTCTTGCGCGAGAGCGAGGTATGCAGTTCGAGGTCGGCGAGGTTTGCCGCCCAGACGAGTGTGGGCAGATCGTTGGCAAGACAGTAGTCCATGGTCCGCTGATTGCCTTCGCTCCATACCTTTGCCGTTTTCACCCATTTCGGGCGATGTGACGGACAGTTTTTTTCGTAGAAAAACTCGCCTTCCACTCCGTCTGGATACCGCTTCATGGTCAGCGGCCGGTTTTTCAAGTGCGGCAAAAGCACAGGGGCTATTCGGATAAAATAGTCAATCACCTCTCCTTTGGTGAATCCGGACTTTGGGTAAAGAACCTTATTGAGGTTCGAGACCGAAAGCTTCTTCCCTCCAACCACAAGCTGCGCTTTCTCGGACATTAGCTAAACGTCCAACGCCCAACGCCGAACGTCCAATGTCGAATTCACAAAGGAAGGCTTCAGGCGAAGAAACGCTCGGGCGATAGGATCGGCGTGGGCTTACAAATTCGGGCCACACACTGCTCCCAGCTCCCGTGCCCGCTTAAGACGTCGATTTCCACCCGCAGAAAATAAAGCGGCACTTTTAATTCCGCTTCCGGCAGCCGCGGCATCCGGACCGAGTCTTTTTCGGTGGTCACAATCATTGCGAGATCGCGTCGGATACAACGTTTGATGAAGCTGATCAGTTCAGCCTCTGTATAGTAATGATGATCGATGTAACGCTTTACGAGATCGACGTGAGCGCCGAGTTTGTTTAGAGCACCCTCAAAGCTTTCCGGCGCCGCGATCGCGCAGAGGGAACCGATGAAAGTGTCGCGCAAACTCTCGAGCGGCAGTCGTTCGCTGGTAAAAACATTCTGGAGATAAAGCGGTTTGTGTGCGCATTCGATCACTTCAGCGGTTCGATTGTAACGGCGGATTCGTCGCATCAATTCGAAATTGGGGTCTCCGGTGTTCTTGGTGATGAAGATGTAGCTGGCGCGGCGCAGATTGCGCGGTCTCTCGCGCAAGGTCCCGCGCGGCAGGAGGAATTCATTTCCGAAAGGGGCTTGCCGATCCACCAGCACCATGTCCAGCCGGTGCTTCAGATGGAGATATTGAAATCCGTCGTCTAGCAACAAGGTGTCGACCTGCCATTTGTCGATGGCAAACCGGCCGCTTTTCACCCTGTCTTTGTCCACCAGCACGATCACATCCTTTAAATTGTGAGCGAGCATGTACGGCTCGTCTCCCGCCGTCAGCGAGTCGAGCAGCAGTGATTTTCCATCGGAAACGACGCGCGGTGGCTCGGAATCTCGACGGAACCAACTCCGCCAATCCCGTTTGCGAGGGATGCTCTTATAACCGCGACTGAGGATCGCCACCCGTCGTCCGCCCGCCTGCAATGCGCGAGCAAATTTCTCGACAATCGGCGTTTTACCCGTCCCGCCAACGGTAAGATTCCCGATGCTGATTACGAGGCAGCCGAGCGCGCGTTCGCGGAACACTCTCTTGCGATAGAGATAAAGTCGGGCTTGCACTACCCGATCGTAAAGAAGCGAGAGCCAGTAAAGAATCCCGCGAAGGATGGAAGCGCGCGCACCATGACGCCGTTCAAGAACGACATCAATTCCAAATTCTTCTAATTGTTCAAGGCGGCGGCCCATCTCAGCACTCAGCATTCAACCGTGGATTGAAACTCTCTCGCTGCCCTCGCTCGCTCACCGCTACCCGTCGGGGCTTTGCCTTCTGTGGCGATCCCTCGTCTCGGCTGGGCGTTGCGGAGTGGCAAGACCTGCGCCCCCCGGTTGTCCCCTTGCGTGATGATCGTACGCGCAGGAGTCCTCGCAGCGTGCAGCATGGCCGCGGCGACTTTTTTGGGCGCGTGAAGTGTGACAGCCGCAATCGTCGAACCGCTTCCACTAAGGAACGCTCCAAGTGCGCCAGCGCGCTCAGCAGCCGCGATCACCCGTGGAAGAAAGGCAAGCAGTTTTGAACGAAATGGTTGATGCAGATAATCAGTGAAAGTGCCGCGTAGTTTCCTGTAGTCTTGCGATACGAACGCCGCCGTCAGCGCACATGCGTTTCCACAGTTTTCTACTGCGGCAATGCGTGAGATTTTTGAAGGCAATATTCTCCGAGCTTTCGATGTTTTAATTTTAAGTTCGGGAATCAGAAGCACGAAACGGAGGCGCGGGGAAACGTCGAAACGTTGAGTAGTATAGCCAAGGAACGACGGCTTGGGCAGCCGTCGGAAGATGACGGCTGGGAAGCCGTCGTTCCTTGTCACTGTGAAGCCGCCAAACGTTGCCGGCGCAGCGTTGTCAGGATGGCCCTCCAGGTCGGCGCATATCCCGAAGATCGCAGCCCGGTCAAGCGGACTATCGCTCAGACGGTTCAAAGCAAGCAGCACACCAAGGCGAACGGTTGCGCTGCTGCCCAAACCGCGCTCGCGAGGAACCTGTTCCGCAATGCAATACGAAAATGAGAAAGGCCTACGGCGTGCATGCTTGAAGAATCGATCCGCTGCCTCGGAGACAATTGGCGGATGAGAGACAGAGCGCACACGGCTGCGCACCAGCGTCACACGATTGTGAATACGCAGCGCAATTCCGAGGCAATCAAAGCCAGGACCCAAATTAGAAGTGCTCCCCGGAACACGAACGGTAACTCTTTGCATACATAAGCAGTCGGTTTGTCCGGCCAGCGGCATGCCCGTTTGCAGCCACGTGTGTGCGGGCTGTTCTCCAAGAATGCCCCGCTCGAAAATACCGGCTGCAGGCCTGTGGCTACAGCGGATTGTACCGACGTCGGGTTTCCCGGCAACCCATCCGTTGCGCGAGGTCGAATTCGAGGTATGCCCTTGGAGCACAGGAAGAAAATGAATTTTGGATGGATTGATCCAGGCTTGCTCCGTGACTTTCAGGCAGAGGGCACCGACGCCCATCGGCTGTGCACGATTGACGACGGCTGGGTGGAACGTTTCGGCAACGACATTCTCATCTCGCACCGGAGAGTGCTGGCACGGGAACGACTCATTAAGGAGCTACAGTCATGGACAAGCTCAGTCGGCTTCGCTGTGCGACGTGTGTTTGTGCGATTTGTTCCCCGGAAAAGCGAACAACGCGAAGCGCCACATCTGATAATTGGCGATCCCGACGATGCATTGCAGACTGTTGTCAGCGAACGGCATTTGAGGTTCGGCATCGACTTCGGCACAGGCTATTCGCCGGGTCTGTTCCTGGATCAGAGAGAAAATCGCCGATATGTGCGTCATATCGCGCCCAGGCGACTACTGAATTGCTTCGCTTATACCTGCTCGTTTTCGTTGTGTGCGGCATGTAGCGGGGCGAGCACCGTTAACGTGGACCTTTCGAAAAAATATCTTACGCGCGGACGCGAAAATTTTGCACTCAACCAAATCCCAACGATCGATCACCGTTTCATTGTGGACGATGTGAGGTCGGTACTGCCGCGGCTTGAGAGGCGAGGCGAAAAATTCGACGCAATTATTCTCGACCCACCGACCTTTTCGCACTCTCCGCGAGCAAAGAGCTTTCAGGTCAAGGATGATTTCGAAGATTTGCTCATCAAAGCTCTTGCGCTGGCAGAGCGCAATGGCCAGGTCCTGCTCTCAACGAATTGTTCGACGTTGAGCCAGTCGGCGCTGGAGGTCATGGCGCGATATTGCCTCAAAGAGACGCGCCGCATCGCGACGTTCTACCGGCCGTTCCCGCTTCCTGATTTTCCGCCCGGCACAGGCACGAGCTCCATCTGGCTCGCTTTGCGTTGACAGTTTGAGGCGCGCAAGAGAGGATCATGATCCGAATCATTAATCGAAATGGATCAGTTATCTGCCGAAATGGTTGCTGAATATCCGGAGCGCGGAATGCAGTGGGTGAAAGACCGTGTCGAAACGGTCGTCAACGAAACTGGAGATTACGTGCGCGAGAAGCCCACACAGTCTCTTCTGTATGCGTTTGCGGCCGGGTACATCCTGAATCGTTTGCCGCTGGGCCGAGTGATCGGTGGACTTCTTCGTCTACTGCTGGTGGCACTAAGACCGGCCATAGTGATTTATGGCGCCGCCAAACTATATCAAGCCGCCCAGGAACGCGAATAGTGGAAAGTTTGCGGGATTGAGACGGTAACGGCTTTCACCAAGCTACGCCGTAGCAGGAAAACTCTGAAACGAACTGCTCGCTGAGATCACTCGTCCAACGTGAATCCGATTTTCAATGTTACCTGCCAGTGTTCGATTGCGCCCTCCTCAATATAGCCGCGGGTCTCGGACACCTCGAACCACCGCATGTTGCGAACGGTTTTCTTCGCACGGGTGGGCGCATTCCGGATCGCTTCTTCAAATCCGTTAGGAGAAGAACCGACTATCTCGATTTTCTTATAAACGTGTTCAGCCATGCGGCATTGTCTGCCGCAGAAATAGGAAAACAACAAAAACCGATGTATTTGGAGCGCCGCGCGCCAGGTAGTCTGGGCGGCACCTGGAGGGTTATCGAGCAAATGTGCTTTACAAACACCTCCTGAGTCCGGCACCCTTGCAAGGTGCGAAAGTTGGCTGGCGTATTGCTAATCCTCGTAGCTGTTTGCTGCTCCGGGAGCGCACAGGACCAGGAAAAAAAACTACTCGACCGGCTCCTCAAACCGGACATGAAGCTTAAAAATGACGCGCAAAACAAAAAGTTTATAGCCGACGGATCATCGCCGATCAACAAACGCGCAACTGTGGGAACCTTTTTCGTTCACCAGAAAACGCATTCGAAGAAATTCTCTGGAACACGAGACTTCTCGACGACGCAATTTTATTCCCAGACTTACCAGGGAGGACGCAAAGCTTCCGAAGCTTCGTCCCGGCGATCAGTTGTAAATACTCGTTCGTCGTACGCAAATCAGACCGCTCGCGGCCTTCGCGAGGTTCCTCAATCCGGTAAAAAAGTGACCTCGCGCGTTTACGCCGGGAGCCGGCCGTTTCTCGACGAAGGAAAGAGTCAAAAATCGCTAAACCAGCAAAACGCGCCGCTGACCATCGACCAGGTGCGCGAGCTGTTGAACAAAAACAAGTAGCGCGCTCGCGTCATGTCGAGCGAAGTCGAGACGTCCCGCGGACTTACCCTCGATCTATTAACACGGGATTCCTCGACTTCGCTCGGAATGACGATAGTGAAGTGGTGATGCAACCGGACGAAGCTTTCGCACTATTAAAACAAGGGTCGGCGC
>Ga0210142_1000277_pt1 | contig 11785 bp, 7 predicted proteins | sample Goodyear_PhragC__FD_184869 | JGI IMG/M metagenome (GOLD analysis project Ga0210142, IMG submission 184869) | Wetland microbial communities from San Francisco Bay, California, USA, that impact long-term carbon sequestration - Goodyear_PhragC_D2... | ecosystem: Environmental > Aquatic > Marine >...
GTCCTGTGGCTCTGGTCCGCGCGCCCTCGGCCACGTCTGGTTCCCCTGGGGCACGCCCTGCGGTCCGCGCTCCACGACGGGGCAGTGGCTGCGCTCGCTGCGCTCGCGCTCGTCGTGCACCTCTACCTGCTCGCCGTCAGCCTCACGTTCCCGCAGAGCCTGCCGGACATCTTGCTCTACCACCTCCCGCGAGCCGCGCTCTGGAAACAGCAGCACGCCGTCGCGTACGTGCTCGACGCACCGGACGAGCGGATCAACGCCTTCCCCCCGATCGCCGAGATCGAGGCGATGTCCTCGATGATCCTGAGCGACGGTGACCGGTACGTCGGTCTCGTCCAGCTGCTCGCGCTCGCGGGCGCGAGCCTGGCGATCGTCGGCATCGCACGGCGGCTCGGGATCGGCCGGAGCGGCGCGCTGTTCGGGGCTCTCGCGTTCGCGACGTTCACGGTCGTCACGCTCCAGGCGCCGACCGCCCTCAACGACCTCGTCGTCGCGTCGCTGCTCATCGTCTGCGCCTACTTCGCGCTGGGGTCGTCACGCGCCGAGCTCGCGCTGTGCGCCACCGCGCTCGCGCTGGCCGTCGGGACGAAGGGGACGGTCGTCTTCGCCCTGCCCGTTCTCGCCGCGTTCGTGCTCGCGAGCCAGCCACGATCGCGCTGGTGGTCTCTTGCGGCGGCCGGAGCGGGTGGTCTCGCCGCCGGGTCGTTCTGGCTCGTGCTCAACCTCGTCGAGACCGGTGCTCCCGGCGGGGGCGTCGCGCTCGATCAGGGTGCGGACTCGGTACTCGAGCGCCTCAAGCTGTCCTTCCTCGATCTCTTCGAGCTCTCGGACGCCGAGAACAAGGGCTTCCTCGCCTCTCCCCTCTGGGGGCTCGGCGCGCTGGCGGTCGCCTGCGTCGTCGGAGCCGTTCTCGCGCTCCGAGGGCGACCCCGCCCCGGCGGCGTCGCGCTTGTCGTGGGGGTGGTTGCGTTCTTCGCCGCTCCGCTGGTCGTGACGTGGGCCCGCGTGGCCGATCGAGTGTTCGCGCATGCGCGCGAAGCGGCCGGGCTCGGGGGCGGTGGGCCGACGACTCGGCTGCCGGCAGGGTTCATCGAGTCTCCGATGCACTCGTCGTACGGGCTGTCCTTCGTCGTGTTGCTCTTCGGCGCCGGTGCGCTCGTCGTGGACGACGTGCGGTGTCGGCGACTGCCCGGGGCGGCGCTCGTCACCCTCGCGGGGGTTCCCTCGGCCGTCTTGCTCGCGGCGCTCGCGCTGGCGTACGACCCTCAGCGCATGCGGTACGTCGCGTTCTCGGTCGCGCTCGCCGCGACCGTGTTCGGCGCGGCACTTCGCGTGAGAGCGCTGGCGTGGACGTCGGTTGCCCTCGCGGCGGTGACGCTCGGCATTGCCGTCGTGTACTTCGTTCCCCGCCCGGAGGGGGTCACGCTCCTGTCGCAGAATCGCACGCCTGAGAGGACGGCTCGGTGGTTCGTCCAGGCAGAGAGTGGTGCGGGAGACCCGGTGGCATTCCGCTTTCTGCAGGAGCAGATTCCTCCGGACGCGACGATCGCCCTGAACGTGGCGCCAAACACGTACCTCTATCCCGCCTGGGACGCGGGGCTGCGGCGCACGGTCGTATTCGTGCCTCACGGTGAAGCGGTGCCCGAGGGCGCCGACTGGCTCGTGGTCGGGCCGTCACAACCGGCGGACGAGAAGCGCCTCGCGTCGTCGGGCTGGGCGCTCGAGCTCTCCTCACCCGGCGGCTGGAGGATCTTCGCTCGTCCCTGAACCGGCTGCTCGTACGCTGGCGGCGGTTCGTACGCCCAGCAGACCCATCGCGCCGAAGACGATCAGGGCCGGCGCGACCGGAACCGCGAACTCGACGATCGTGTAGATCGCGAGTGCCTGGGAGCCGACGACGAGAAGCGCCGCCCCCGCCAGGGTGAGCGCGAGGCCTGACCGCGTCGGTCGCCGAAGGAGAATGCCTGCGAGTCCTGCGACCAGCCAGAGCAGTGGCGGAGGGAAAAGCTTCGACGAGCGGCTGAACTGGAGCGTCAGCCACGCGCTCCCGTGGTACGGCGGCACGTCGGCCAGCAGCGCGGCCGCGTCGCTCGCCATCTCGTCATAGCGCCGTTGCATCTCCGCCGTCGCGAAAACGCGAGAGTGATCCACAGGCGACGTCCACTTCTCTTGAATGTGCCCGTCGGGCGTCGTCGAGAAGAAACCCTGGTGCGCGGCAGGAATCACCTCGCCGTCCGAAGGAACCGGAAGCCCTGCCGGCGTGTCCGGCTGCGAGCCGCCGTTCGACGTCGAGGAGTCGTTCTGTCCTACGCCGCCATCGTTCGGGAGCGCGACAAACAGGGGGTTCCAGAGCTCTCCAAGGATCGTCTTGCTGACACCGGAGGCGTACCGAAGAGGATGCGCCTCGACCGCCTCGACACCGACCGCACGCATCTGCGCGTAGTCGGAGTTCCACCCCCAGAGCCGATCGGTGATCCCGACCACGTCCTCGAACTCGCGCGGGCCCCCGCGGCTGAAGAACTCGTCGAGCGTGATCCCGTACGACTGGTAGGGCTCTTCGGGTAGGAGCTCCCGCTTGACGGCGTCCGCGAGCTCGCGCGACGCGTGCCCGTTGTCCGGGTAGACGATGTGGTCGGTCGTGAACGCGCGATAGAACGGGAGGAACGCCCCCGCTCCTCGGGCGACGGTGTAGTCGTCGTAGCGGATCCCGTTCAGGATCGTCCAGGACCCGAGGAATCCCAGCACGACGCCGGCGCAAGTTGCGGCGCAAACGAGCCGCTTGCGCCACGGCAGGCGAAGGATGAGCGGCAACGCCGCAACCAGCACGAGCACTTGAAACGCGGGCCGCGCCAGCGCCGTCGCCGCGGTGGCCGCGCCGACGACCGCAAAACGCCCGAAGCTGGGGGCCACCCATGCGCGCGCGACCGCGAGTGCCCATGCGGCGAACGTGGCGGCGATGACCGGCTCGCTCGCGGGTGTGTGGAAGAGAATCCCGTAGCCCGGATACGCCAGCAGCGCCGCCGCCGTGAGCAACGCGGGCCGTGGCCCGAACACGAGCGCTGTCCGCGTCCACGCCGCGATCGACGCCGCGAACAGCAGCGCCATCAGTATCTCCAGGCCCCAGCCGCCCACGAGGTCGAGCGTTCCGCCGATCACCAAGGGGGCCAGGGGTGTTCGGTACAGCATCGACATCGGCTCCACCGAGTGCCAGTCCCACATCTGCACGTAGTAGCGGAGGTACGTCTCGAAATCGCGCCCGGGAATCACCGGGAGCGCGATGCTCCGGAGACCGAACACGACGAGCGCGAGCGCGAAGATCGCCGCCGCGCCCCGGCGCGTGCCGACCCTGGATTCCAGCGATCCGAGCGCGCGGCGCAGGCTACGCGCCATCTGCGCGCGGGGCTGTGACCGCGATGGCACCGGGATGCGTCCGTGACGGTCGGCCAGCCCTACGCTGCGTTGCCCGTCGCCGTGGAGAGGAAGATCCATCGGCGCCACCGGGCGCCGCAGAACACGTCTCGATCCTCACGGGCGGCCAGCATAGCCAGCGTGTGGTTCGCGCCCCGCGCGACACGATCTCGGAGCTGCCGGGCCGCCCGCGAGCGGCCGGGCCGCCCCAGTCACGTCCTGCGAGCGCCGCTGGCGCGTCGGCTACGGTCTCGTGTCGACCATGCCGACTCTGCGCCTCGTCCCCGAGACCGAGCTCGATCGGCTGCGCACGGCGGCCGTCGATCGCGACGCGCGGCTGGCGCTCCTCGCAGACGCGTGCCGGCTGAACGCGCTCGTCGCCGTGAAGCGGGCGGGCTCGGGGCACCTCGGCTCGACCTTCAGCGCGCTCGACCTCGTCGCGCACCTCCTGTTCGAGGAGCTCGACGTCGCCGAGCGTGGCTTCCGCGATCCCGAGCGCGATGTCTTCTTCTCCTCGAAGGGCCACGACGTCCCCGGCCTGTACGCGGCGCTCTTCGCGCTCGGCGTCGTGCCGCGCGAGCGCCTGCTGCGGCTCCGCCGCCTCGGCGGGCTCGACGGCCATCCGGACGTGGGGGTGCCGGGGATCGAGGCGAGCTCGGGCTCGCTCGGCATGGGCATCTCCAAGGGCCGGGGGATCGCGCTCGCGAAGCGGCGGCTCGGCAGGGATGGGCGCGTCGTCGTAATGACCGGCGACGGCGAGCTCCAGGAGGGGCAGAACTGGGAGGCCCTCCAGGCCGCGGCGCACGAGCGTCTCGGCCGGCTCTGGGTCGTGGTCGACCGCAACGAGGTGCAGTCGGACAAGCCGACGGAGGAGATCGTCGCGCTCGGTGACCTCGAGGCGAAGCTCCGCGCGTTCGGCTGGCACGTCGCGACGGTCGACGGTCACGACCACGCGGCGCTGCGGACGGTCTTCGGGCGCTTCCGCGACGAGCACGACGATGTGCCGAAGGTGCTCGTGGCGCGGACGGTGAAGGGCAGGGGTGTCTCGTTCATGGAGCATCCGCGTGCGCTGGCCGAGGGCGACGGGACGTACCGCTGGCATGCAGGCGCGCCCGACGACGATGCGTTCGATCTGGCCGTCGCCGAGCTCGAGGCTCGTCTTGCGGAGCGGTGCGCAGCGCTGGGCCTCACTGCCCCGGCGCTCGTCGGTGTCGAGCGCGAGACACCCGTCGACGGTCTGGAGGGCGAGCCGCGGTCGGGAGCAGGTGCCACGGCGCGGCGCCGGGTGCCTCTCCGCGGCGAGGCGGAGTACGTCGTCGAGGCCTATGGCGCGACGCTGCTCGAGCTCGCGGCCCTGCGTGGCGACCTCGTGGTGCTCGACGCCGACCTGGCCTCCGACTGCCGCATCCGCGCTTTCGAGCTCGAGTATCCAGACCGCTTCTTCCAGTGCGGGATTGCCGAGCAGGACATGGTGTCGACGGCGGCGGGCATGGCGCGCCACGGGCTGCTGCCCGTCGTGAACTCGTTCGCCGCGTTCCTCGGATCCCGGGCGAACGAGCAGATCTACAACCAGGTGAGCGAGGGCTCGAGGGTCATCTACGCGCTCCACTACGCCGGACTGATCCCGGCGGGGCCGGGCAAGTCGCACCAGAGCGTTCGCGACGTCTCGCTGCTCGGTGCGTTGCCGAACCTGACGATCATCCAGCCGGGCTCGTCCGAGGAGGCGTCGGCGCTCGTCCGGTGGGCGGTCGAGGATGCTCGGGAAAGCGTGGCCGTGCGGTTGGTGATCGGGCCGTCGCCGAGACCGCTCGATCTGCCTGGCGGCCCTCCGGCAGTCGGCCGCGGCACGGTGCTTCGCGGGGGAACCGATGCGCTGCTGATCGCGTACGGGCCGGTGATGCTCAATGAGGCGATCGTCGCAGCGGAGCATCTCGCCGAGAACGGCGGCCCCTCGCTCCAGGTCGTTTCGATGCCGTGGCTCAATCGCTTCGCCGCGGACTGGCTCGAGGCAGAGGTGGCCCCCTTCGAGCACCTCTTCGTCCTCGAGGATCACGCACCGGTCGGTGGGCTGGGCGACCGCCTCCGCGCCGCGCTCGACGGCCGTCCGGTGGAGGTGTTCGGCGTCGAGGGATGGCCCGCGTGCGGTCGGCCGGACGAGGTGCTCCACCACCACGCGCTCGACGGCGCATCGCTCGCGCAGCGGGTCGCCGCGCACGTCGGCCGAGCGGCGGAGCGGGTCGGCTCGTCGTCCCCTCGATGATCGAAAAGCGAGCCTGGGTCGTCCTTCCGGACCTGCTCTCGATCCGGGTGTTCGTCGACACGGGGATCGTGCGTGGGTTGTACGAGCGTCTCGACGGCAGGCTTGCGTCGGTGTTCCTGGTGCCGCGAGCCGAGGCGGCCGAATGGGCCGGGCGGCTCCCCGACGTCCCTGTCCTCCACGGCCAGGACCTCGTCGCTGCGGATGGGCTCCCCGACCGGGCGCTCGGGCGGGTCGACGCATGGCTCGACCGCCGGGTCGGCTACCACCCGCTCGCGATCCGCCTGAACTACCGGCACGGCTTCCACGTCGAGCGCATGCAGCCCGGCCACCCCAACTGGATGCTCGACACCGACCGCGACGGCCCGCTTCCCCATCGGCCGTCGGTCGAGCGGGCCATGGAGCGCTGGTTCTTCAGCGCCCGGCGCCACGTCCCGGCCCGCGTGCTCGAGACGATGCGCCGCGAGTGCTCCGGGGTCGTGCTCTCGAACGTGCAGCCCGCGAGCGCGGTGCCGTTCCTCACGGCCGCGCGGCGCCTCCGTCTTCCCGTCGTCGCGCACGTCGCGAGCTGGGACCACACGGTCGGGAAGGGCGTCATCTCCCCGTACTGCGACCTCTACGTCGTCCAGAACCGCGTGATGGAGGACGACCTACGCCGGTACCACGGCATCGACCCCGCGCGGGTGCGGGTCACCGGCTGGCCCCAGACGGATCTCTTCCACCGGCGACGGCCGCGTACCGACTACGACGCCCTGGTGCGCGCCCTGGGGCTCGACCCGCGCCGACCGCTGGTGCTCGTCGCGGGGAACACGCCGAGCAATGCCCCGTACGAGGATGTGTTCGTCGAGCGCCTCGTTGCGTGGTGGAAGAACGAGGCGAGACCTCGCTTCCAGCTCCTGTTCCGGCCGCACCCCCGCGACAGCCGTTGGCGCGAGCGCTTCGCGGCGGCGAGCGGGGAGAAGGGAGTCGCGGTGCAGGAGGCGTCGTTCACCGACCTCGACGACCTCGCGACGCTGCTCGGGCACGTCGATGCGGTCGTCTGCAACGCGGGCACGATCCTCCTCGACGCGCTCGTCGGTGACCGTCCCGCGGTGTGCGTGCTGTACGACGAGGGCGCGCCGCCGGGGGAGTCGTGGGCGGCGAAGAACGTCGTCGGCAAGCACTACGAGGAGCTCGCGTCGTCCGGTGCTTTCTACCGCGCCGAGCGCTTCGAGGACATCGTCTCCGGTGTCCAGCGCGCGCTCGCGTCCCCGGACGAGCTTGCGGGGCAGCGGCGGCGCGTCGTTGAGCAGGTCGTGGGTGAGGTCGACGGCAGCGCGGGCAAGCGCGTGGTCGATGCGGCGCTCGAGGGTCTCTCCGCGCTGCGATGAGGGTCGTGATGACGCTGCTGGCGCGGGACGAGGCCGACATCGTCGACGCGCAGATCGCGTTCCATCTCCACGCAGGCGTCGACTTCGTGATCGCGACGAGTCACCGCTCCATGGACGGGACGGCCGAGATTCTCGAACGACACGAGCGTGAGGGGCATCTTCGCCTGATCCGCGAGGACGCCGAGGACGTCCGGCAGGCGGAATGGGTGACGCGGATGGCGCGCCTGGCCGCCACCGATCACGGCGCCGACTGGGTCATCAACACGGACGCAGACGAGTTCTGGTGGCCGCGCGCGGGCTCCCTGAAAGACGTGTTGGCCGCCGTCCCCGGCCGGTTCGGCGTCGTGCGCGGCGCCTGGCGCCACTTCGTGCCGCGGCCCGACGACGGCGCGTTCTTCGCCGAGCGCATGGTCGTCCGCCTGCGGCGCCCTGCCCACCCCGGCGCGAAGGAGACGGTGTTCCACGCGCACCAGAAGGTGGCACATCGAGCGTTGCCGCACGTGCACGTGGAGCTCGGCAACCACGATGCCGTAGGCGCCGGGCTCCTTCCGCTGCGTGGATGGCTGCCGATCGAGATCCTGCATTTCTCCTTCCGCAGCCTCGAGCAGGTCGAGAAAAAGGGCCGAGGAGGTTGGTGGGTGTGTCCCTCACCCGACCTGGCCGAACACATCGCCCTGCTCGGACGTGCGTCTGCCGGGGGACGCATCGCCGAGCATCTCGCGGCGGCCACCGTGGACGACGACGCGCTCGCGCGTGGTCTTGCCGACGGCGTGCTCGCCGTCGACACGCGCCTTCGCGACGCCCTCTGGCGCATCCGCCGCGACGACGGCGTGTTCGTCCTGCCCGAGCCGGGTGATCCCCGCCGCATCGCGTTTCCCCATCCCGCGCCTCGCGACGACGCGGCCCTCGCCGCCGAAACCGCCCCTCTCGCCGAGATCGACGGTGTCGTGCGCGCGGCAGCGCGCGTCCAGGCACTGGAGGCGCGCCTCGCCCGACTGGAACGGGAGCCGCTCGGGCGGCTGCATAGACTGGCGCGGTGATGAAGGTCGTCATGACGCTCCTCGCGCGTGACGAGGCGGACGTCGTCGAAAACTGGCTCGACTTCCACCTCGCTGCCGGCGCGGACTTTGTCGTCGCGACGGACAACCGCTCACAGGACGGGACGACCGAGATCCTCGAGCGTTACGCGCGCGGCGGTCACGTCCATCTGATCCGCGAGTCGGGGGAGGATCTGCGGCAGGACGAATGGGTGACACGCATGGCGAGGCTCGCCGCGACGGACTTCGGCGCCGACTGGGTGATCAATTCCGACGCCGACGAGTTCTGGTGGCCGCGCGGCGAGTCGCTCGGCGACGTGCTCGCGGCGGTCCCCGTCCGCTACGGGACGGTAACCGCGTTCCTGCGCGTCTTCGTGCCGCGGCCGGGCGAAGGGCCGTTCGCCGAGCGGATGACCGTCCGGTTCTCGGCGCTCGCGCCCATCAACGACCCCGCCTCGCTCTACAAGCCGATCAGGAAGGTCGTTCATCGTGGCCACCCCGAGATACGGCTGACGCGGGGGAACCATGCGCTGGTCGACAGCCCGTTCGCCCCGCTCCGCGGCTGGTTCCCGATCGAGGTCTTCCACTTTCCGCTCCGAACGCCCGCGCAGACGGCCCACAAGGCCGAGCTGCAGGGAACCGCCTTCGCGCGCCACATCGAACGCGCCCCGACCGCGTACCACCGGAACATGTTCGAGGCGCTCGGCTCGGGCCGGATCCGTGACTACTACGAGGCGCTGGTGGTGGACGACGACGAGCTGGAGCGCGGCCGTGCCAGCGGCAGACTCGTCGACGACACGCGCCTGCGCGACGCGCTGCGGGCGAAGGCCGCCGGCGCCGAGCCGGCGTTCGTGATCCCGACGCTCGTCGAGGATGCGGAGTACGCCGTCGAGGCAGCGGTTCTCGGGGAGGCGGACGTCGTGCGGCTCCAGCGGCGGCTCGACGAGCTCGAGAACCGTCTGGTCACCGTCGAGCAACGGCTGGGCACCCGCGTCTATCGCAAGGTCTCTCGTACCGCGATGCGCGTCATGGGTCGTGAGGAGCCGGCGTCGCGTTGAGGCGGCAGACGATCTTCGTCGTCCTGACCACGCAGCGAAGCGGTTCCGGCTGGCTCGTCGACCTCCTCGACGACCATCCGGCGATCGCCTCGTACGCCGAGATGTTCCGCGTCACCGACATGACCGTCTCCGACTACGGAGCCACCGCGGTTCCCCGGTTCGAGGTCATGGTGGGTCAGAGGGCGTTCTCCACCGCGCCCGGGCTCGTCGTGCGACGCCACGCATACGTACGAGGTCTCGCGCGGGCTCATCCGGAGGCGCTCGCCGTCGGCTTCAAGCTCATGTACGACCAGACCCGTGACCACCCGGGCCTCATGAGCATCCTGGCATTGACCCGTGCGAGGTTCATCCACCTCGTCCGCCGCGACACGCTCAGCGCAGTCGTTTCGTTCGACATCGCGTCTGACCGAGACCGGTGGCACTACCACGCCGGCCAACCGATCCCCCCGCTGCGCGTCCGCATGGACACGAAGAGCCTGCTTGAGCGTCTGCAGCGAAGGGACACCGAGGTCGAGCGCTTTCGGCGGCGACTGGCCCGGATGCGTGTGGCGGTGCACGAGGTCGCCTACGAGGATCTGGTCGCCCGCCGCGAGGAGACCCTGAGCGAGGTGCTCGAGTTCCTCGGCGTTCCGCAGCCGACGCTCCCCCTCCGATCGTCTCTCGTCCGCCCGACTCCCGCGCGCGCCGCCGACCTCGTGGAAAACAAAGCGGACATTCGTGCCGCGCTTGCCGGCACACCGTACGCGGAGCTCGCCCGGTAGCCACGGCCCGGCGACAGCTCCTCCTCTAGTCTCTGACCTGTGGCAGCACCGATGCGGCTCCGCCGGCTGCGCCCCGCGCCGCCGGCGTCTCGGGAAGCGCCGACGCTCGTCGCATGAGGACGGACCACATGTCGACGTCGGCGGCCCCCGGGGCCTCTCCTCGGCTCGCGAACGTGCGGGTCACGATCGTGCTGAAGTGGGCGGGCCTCGGCGGAGCCGAGCGCCAAGCACTCGTCCTCGCGCGCCATCTGCGGGACGCCGAGGGCGCCGTCGTCGAGGTGCGAGCCCTTAACGACGTGGTCGGACGGGCGACCACGCTGTTCCGCGACGCAGGCATCCCCTGGCGTGCACAGCGAGGGCGGTGGCGCGGGGGCCGGCCGCGGACCGTCGCCCGGCTGTCACGGACCGCGTTGATGCTCCGCCGTGGGCGGCCGGACGTGCTGCTCCCGTACTGCGAGGTTCCCAACGTCGTGTGTGGGCTGCTCTGGCGCCATGTCGGGGCGCGAACGTGCGTCTGGAGCCAGAGGGACACCTTTCCGTTCACGCTCGGTGAGCGGTTCGCGCGTCGTGCGATCGCAGCGACTCCCGTGCTGGTCTCGAACTCCGAGCACGGCGCCGACTTCCTCACGGCCCGAGGTGCACGCCGCGATCGGATCCGCGTGATCCCGAACGGCGCGGCGCTCGCCCCGGCGCGCGCGGGCCGCGACGAGTGGCGTCGTCGTCTGGGTGTTGCCGAGCGCGACGTCGTCGTCACCGCGCTCGCGCATTTCTACGAGCGCAAGAAGCACGAGGCGCTGCTCCACGCCTGGCAGCGGACGCTCGTTCGGGCGGACGGCAACCGCGCCGGATTGACGCTCGTGCTCGCCGGGCGACCCGAGGGCCGGGGAGAGCTGCTCGAGGAGCTCGCGCACGACCTCGGGGTGGACGATCGCGTCCGCTTCCTCGGGGACGTCGACGACGTCGCCGGCCTCCTCGCCGCCTCGGAGCTCGGCGTCCTCAGCTCGCCGGGCGAGGGATGTGCGAACGCCGTTCTGGAGTACATGGCCGCCGGGCTACCCGTCGCCGGCACCGACATTCCCGGCATCCGAGAGACGCTCGGCGCCGCGGGGCGCCCGTACCTCGTCTCGCCGGGCGACACCGACGCACTCGGCTCCGTGCTCGCGGGCCTGTGCGCCGACAGGGCGCTGCGCGCGCGCCTCGGCGAGCACAACGCGGCCAGGCAGCGAGCGGCCTTCGCCAGTGCGCGGATGCTCGACGAGACCGTCGCCGCGATTCTCGACGGGCTCGCGCTCAGCCGGGTCTCGGCTTCACCGCGCGGATCCCGACGATGACCTCGAAGAGCGGGTCGCGCAACGCGAGCTCCTCGGGGCGGAGGTCGGGTGCGGCCAGGCCATAGAGGAAGCCGGCGGCCGCGAGCACGTTCCCGTACGTCTCCACCTCGACGTTTACCGCCCCGAACGCCTCCTCCGCGAGCCTGCGGGCCGAACGGCCGGTGTAGTGCCACCATTCGCCGTACTCCTCGTCCTCGAGCAGCGATATCTTCGTGATCCCGGGAACCGTGGCGAGCAGCACCCCTCCGGGTGCGAGGATGCGGTGGAGTGTCGCGAACGCGGCGCGGATGTCGTAGACGAACTGCAGCGTCTGCGTCACGATCGTGCAGTCGAAGGTGTCGCTCGCGATGTGGGGGGCGTTCGTGAGGTCGGCGACGATCGTCGCCTGTGGGCTTCCCTCCTTCGCCATGAGAATGTCGACGCGCTCGACGTCGCTCCCGTAGCGGCTCGCGTAGTCGGGCGCCGCGATCTCGAGAACGCGCCCGTGGATGTCGGCTGCGTGGGAGCCGATGAACCGCTCGACGAACACGCGGTCGATCGGCGTTCCACGCTCGTACCCCCAG
>Ga0210142_1000279_pt1 | contig 11755 bp, 9 predicted proteins | sample Goodyear_PhragC__FD_184869 | JGI IMG/M metagenome (GOLD analysis project Ga0210142, IMG submission 184869) | Wetland microbial communities from San Francisco Bay, California, USA, that impact long-term carbon sequestration - Goodyear_PhragC_D2... | ecosystem: Environmental > Aquatic > Marine >...
GGCCTCCACACCGCGCGTCGCAGTCACACGGCGACGCTGCTGCCCTCAGGCGAGGTGCTGGTGGCGGGAGGACAGGGTATCGGTGGTGCTTCCTTGAGCGGCGCGGAGCTGTATGATCCAGTCGCGGAAAGCTGGAGCAACACCGGCAGTCTCAGCACCGCGCGCTACTTTCACACGGCGACGCTGCTGCCCTCAGGCAAGGTGCTGGTAGCGGGAGGAATCGGCCCCTTCAGCAGCGCGGAGCTGTATGATCCGGCGACGGGAATGTGGACTGCGACCGGCAGCATGGGCACCGCACGCTTCCTTCACACGGCGACGCTGCTGCCCTCGGGGAAGGTGCTGGTGGCGGGAGGAGCTAACGTTACTGACGGTCCCTTGAGCAGCGCGGAGCTGTATGATCCGGCGACGGGAATGTGGACTGCGACCGGCAGCATGAGCACCGCACGCCTCCGTCACACGGCGACGCTGCTGCCCTCAGGCAAGGTGCTGGTGGCGGCGGGATTGAATGCTGATGAATTGAGCAGCGCCGAGCTGTATGATCCGGCGAGTGGCGCGTGGACGGCGACCGGTAGTCTCAGCACCGCACGCTCCTTTCACACGGCAACGCTGCTGCCCCCAGGCAAGGTGCTGGTGGTGGCGGGACAACATAATCGTGCTGCTTTGAACAGCGCGGAGCTGTATGATCCGGCGAGTGGGACGTGGACGCCGGCAACTACGAGCGCGCATGTTCACGCACGCACCGGTCACACGGCGACGCTGCTGCACGCTGACTCAATACGGGGTTTCAGAGTGCTGGTGGCGGGGGGAAATAATAATCAGGCTGTTTTGAGCAGCACGCAGCGTTATTTCCTAGGACTCCACTTTGATGATGCCCGGCGACCTTTACTCACTGCGGTCACACCATTAATCGTGCCGGGTAGCCAGCTGACGGCTTTAGGCTCACGCTTCAAAGGCATTTTCGAAGCTTCCGGCGGTAACGCCAACCAGAACTCATCCTCCAACTATCCGCTGGTGCACCTGCTCAGCCTCGCCAACGAGCAAACGCTTTTCCTGCCTGTGGACGCGATGGTAGGCTGGTCTGACACCTCTTTCATTTCCACGCCGATAACTCTGATGACCACCACTTCGAGCGGATTCCCCATTGGCTACGCGCTGGTTACTGTCTTCACCAACGGCGTCCCCAGCCAATCGAAGTTCGTACTCGCCGTAGCGCCTACGCCACCGCCCACGCCAACTCCCACGCCGACGGCCACGCCCACTCCAACGGCAACTCCAACAGCAACTGCCACCGCAACCGCAACAGCGACACCGACCGCTACAGCGACTCCAACTTCCACTCCTACGCCCACGCCCACACCCACGCCGGTGATGATCACGCTGAATGCCAACGGCTACAAAGTGAAAGGTGTTGAAATGGTGGATCTCTTCTGGAACGGGGCGACATCGACTAACATCGATATTTACCGCAATGACGTGCTGATCAGGACGGTCCCCAACAATGGCAGCTACACCGATGACACCGGTAATCGGGGTCGGGCCACCTTCACATACAAGGTGTGCGAAGCGGGAACACTCACCTGCTCCAACGCGGTTATCGTGAACTTCGGCGGGCCTTAGGAGACTGTTGAAAAACGCGGTGATAGCGCCCTAGGCGCGATATGTTTGTAGTCTTCTAACGAAAAGAACAAAGCTCCAGAGGAGCGACAGGTAGGCTAAAGGCAGCAACATGCCGCTCCTGACGGAGCTTGCCGGTTGTTGTTGGCAACGAGTCTATAAACATGCCGGACCTACGGCGCTGGATCTAAGCTCCAAACAGTTAGTTTTTTTTAAACAGTCTCTTAGGAGACTGGTCGAAGAAAATAGCGATCAGTCCTCACTTTTGACACAGGTTGCTACTGGCGAAGAAGGTTGGAGACGTGTGTCTACGAGCCCATTTGTAATCGTCGAGCTATCCATTTCAAGCTCATCGTCGTTTCCGAGCGCACGGCTCGCGCAAGCGCCACCTTCTGTGGCTCTACCCTGAGTCTTCGCTGCCTTCGTTGCCTTCTGTTTAAAGTCTTACCCGTGGATATCCAGAGCCTGCCCCCGGGGAGAAGAACCTTCGCGAAAATTCGTGACGGCATCTGACTTGCACTAGGGTTACTTAAGGCTTGACGTCTCGTCGAGATTTCTTCAAAAGATAAAGGTCGATTAATGGATCCGTGAATCAGACGGAGGGCTTTCTCTCTCCCTCGCCCGGGTTCTTCGTCTTTTGCGGACCCGCAAACCTGGAAACCAAACGCGGGCCGGGGGAAGAAAGGAAGAACCATGAATCGTTTGATTCACTTCAAAAAAGCAACTCCACTGTTCGTCGTCACGTTTGTTCTTGCCTGCTTTGCGCTTTCGCCGCAAGCGCGAGCGGTTTGTCAGAACGGCTGCTTGACGAACCAAAACACGGTCCTCGGTGATAACGCGCTCATCAGTCTCACCACCGGCGGCAACAACACGGCCATTGGATATCGGGCGCTCTTGAGCAACACAACCGGCGACTACAACACGGCCAACGGTTATACTGCGCTCTTGTTTAACACAACCGGCAACAACAACACGGCCAACGGCGATACCGCGCTCTTCACCAACACCACCGGCGGGGACAATACGGCCACCGGCCACCGAGCGCTCTTTAGCAGCAGCACCGGCGACAACAACACAGCCAATGGTGCGTTCGCGCTCTCTAGCAACACCACCGGCCTTAGCAACACGGCTACCGGTGATGAGGCGCTCCGTAACAACACCACGGGCAACGACAACATCGCTTTGGGCGCTGGCGCTGGTTCAAATCTAACGACGGGCAATAACAATATCGACATCGGCAACGAAGGCGTGGCTGGTGAATCGAACACGATCCGCATCGGCGCGCAAGGAACCCAGACGGCGACATATATTGCCGGCATCGACCGGGTAAACATTGGGAAGGGTTTAGTAGTTGAGATAGATGCCAGCGGTCACCTTGGCACGAGAGGCTCCTCGCGACGCTTCAAGGATCATATTAAACGGATGGACAAGGCGAGCGAAGCGATCCTCGCGCTCAAGCCGGTCACGTTTCGCTACAAGAAAGAGATCGATCCCGAGGGCACGCCACAGTTTGGACTTGTGGCCGAACAAGTAGAAAAGGTCAGTCCCGATTTAATTGTGCGGGATCATGACGGCAAGCCGTACAGCGTTCGCTACGACGCAGTGAATGCCATGTTGCTCAACGAATTCCTGAAAGAGCACCGGAAGGTTGAAGAACAGCAGGCGGCAATCACGCAGCTGAAGCGAGAGTTTCAGTCCAAACTCGTGGAGCAGCAGAAGCAAATTACAGCCCTTGCTGCGGGCCTACAGAAAGTGAGCGCACAGCTTGAACTGAGCAAGTCCGCACCGCGAACCGTTCTGAACAATCAGTAAACCTAACAGGGAACGCATTTCACAACGAGCCGTCACGCGGTGAAGCGTGACGGCTTGTTGTTTCGCTCAAACTCACCAAGCTTTGAAATCGCCCCTTGTGCTCGTGCGGCTCGATCATGTTGCCGCGCCCATCGTAAACGCGAATCACGGCGTCATGTGAGCGACTGCGGTGCTGCATATCCGGCTGCTGAATCCCCGGAGCCCATCGAAGGGAGGACGCCGACGATAATTGTAATTCCACGTACTTCCCCGGAGTGTCGCAGACTCCGCAGAATCGCTGTATTGCGAAATTGTTAGAATCGTATTACGATGGAGCGTATGAAGACGCTGACCGTAAAACTGCCCGATCATCTATTCTTTGAGATCACCGGTCAGGCGCGGGCCCGCAATATCTCCAAGTCCGATGTGGTCCGGGAGCGGCTCACGCAACAGGCGCGGCACCTAAAGAGGCAACATCACGGCTCGCTCTGGAGCCGGATGGAAGACGTGGTTATCGATTCCAGGGCGCTGCCGCGCGATCTTTCAGCCAACAAGAAATACCTGAAAGATTATGGCAAAACCCGTTCTCATCGATAGCGGCTGTATCGTGGCCGCTCTGCATCGACGCGACCAGCATCACGCCTGGGCACGAGAACATTTCGAGGTCTTCATCGACCCGTGCGTAACGTGCGAAGCAGCGTTATCGGAAAGTTTTTTCCTTTTGGAACGGGCCCGAGAGGGTAAGCAAGCGCTGTGTACGCTGCTGGAACGCAAGATTATCTCGGTTGGTTTTTCTCTGCAGGACGAACTAACGGGGATCGTACGGCTGCTTCGGCGCTATGACGATACGCCCATGAGTCTGGCCGACGCTTGCCTGGTCAGAATGGCTGAGCTGATCGATGACTCCATAATTTTCACAACAGACAGCGATTTTCGCACCTATCGCAAGCACGGTCGCCAAGTCATTCCTTTAATCACTCCCTATTGATTCCAACATCCATCGAATTTGAAGAACGGCGCAACAACATCTGCCTTGTACGAATTGGAGATCGTTACCGCGCACTTGGTGATACTGTTTTGTGGTTTTGGCTTGGCAGACACAAGATTACAACCGTTTTCTGTTCTAATTTTGTCAGGTTTTGGATGTAGCGGTTGAGCCACTTCCGAAACTGTGATGAACTGTTCCTCTAGGCCGCTGTCTGCTGCAGGCAGCCTGACGAAATCAACCATTAACCAGGGAACAACATCATGAATCTTAAAGGCAAAGTCGCAATCGTAACCGGTGGCAATAGTGGCATCGGCATGGCCATTGTGTTGGAGCTCGCCCGGCAGGAGGCCAACATCGTTATTGATTACGTTACGCATCCTGAAGCGACTGAGGATCTGGAAAAACAGGTTCACGCACTGGGCGATCGCGTCATCGGCGTCGATGTCGACGTCAGTAACGTGGCGGAATTGCAAAAGCTGATCGCTGCCGCCGTGGAAAAACTGGGGCGCGTCGATATCATGGTCAACAACGCCGGGGTTGAGACGCGGACGTCCGTCCTCGACACCACCGAAGAGCAATATGAAAAGGTGCTCGCGATCAATCTCAAGAGCGCGTTCTTCGGCACCCAGCTCGCCGCGCAGCAGATGATCAAGCAAGGCGGCGGCGGCCGCATCATCAACATCAGTTCGGTCCACGAAGACTGGCCAATGCCGGGCAACACCGCGTACTGTCTCTCAAAAGGCGGGATGCGAATGTTGACGCGCACGGCGGGCGTCGAGCTCGCGCCGCATAACATTCTCGTAGTCGGTGTCGGCCCCGGTGCCGTGGCCACTCCGATCAACATTGGCACGATGGACAATCCAACGCTCCTGAAGAAACTGGACACCGCCATTCCGATGGGTCGGATGGCAAAACCGGCGGAAATCGCCAGCGTGGTTGCATTCCTCGCCGGCGACGGAGCCAGTTACGTCACCGCGACAACCGTCATCACCGATGGCGGTCTCATGCAGACCAGCCCCGGCCTCTGAGCGGTCGCACAAAGAATACTGGCCTTCAGCTCCAGCCATCGTCTTGGGGACAAGACGATCCACCTCAACGTTCATCCAGGTGGAACGCGTTGTCCTCAACGCGTTGGCTAAAATTTCAGAACGCTTTCGGTCCTGATATTTGCGCTTTCGCCGATTGATTCGCCATCGTTTTGAAGTGCGGCGGTGCTCCGCCGCTTTTCGATTTCTCAGAAGCGAGACTTTTTGAGTACAGCAATACGCGCAAGCTGCGTTTTCTGAAAATCAATCACGACGAATGAAACTGCTCTTTGCGTTCGAGTGCCACTTCGGCTTTGAGGTTCTCCAGATCGCGACCTACGCTTGCGACGGCAGCGAGCTTGTCGCCGGACCGGAAAATCACCGAAGCATCTTTTCCTTTCAAATCGCCGGACACGCTCGGGCGATCATCGCCGTTACCATGTCCCACGTAGCGGATATGCAGATCAAAATGATTACTCCAGAAGAATGGCGGCAGAACGAGTGGCTCGCGTGCCCCAAGCATGTTCCGGGCAGCAGTCTGCCCTTGTCGTTGCGCCACGACCCAATGCTCCACGCGAATGCGGCCCGCGCGCGGGTCGGGCCAGCACGCAATGTCGCCGGCGGCAAAAATTCCCGGCACGTCCGTTTCCAAAAACTCGTTCACCAACACACCGTTTTGGGTTGAGATACCCGCCTGCTCGGCAAGATCTGTTATTGGGCGGACGCCGATTCCGATTACGACCAGATCGCAATCCAATGTCGTTCCGTCATCGAGCTGCACATGTCGTTCGTGAATTGCCGCAGCGGTTCGACCGAGATGAAATTTCACGCCATTTGCTTCGTGCGTTTCGCGGATCAGATTTCCCAAGTCGCGTCCCAGAACTTTTTCAAGGGGTAACGGCTCTTTTCCGACAACAGCGACGTCGACCTTGCGCTCGCGCAATGACCACGCGACTTCCAAGCCGATGAAGCTTGCGCCGATCACCACTGCGCGTTTCGCCTTCTTAGCTTTTTCGATGATCCGCCGGCTATCATCCAAAGTCCGGAGATAACAAACGTGCGGTAAATCGTTGCCTAGAATCTTGAGATGCACTGGCTCTGCGCCTGTTGCCAGCAACAGCGCACCATAGCCTAACGAGCGGCCGTTGGATAACGTCACCTGCTTTGATTTTGGATCGATTGACGTGACTTTTGTGTTGGTGAGGGTGTCGATCCTTTGTTCGCGATAAAATTCGGGTGAACGCAACGGAATCCATTCTTCCGGCGCATTGCCAGCCAGATAATCCTTCGAAAGATTCGGCCGGTCGTACGGCAGAAATTGATCGGCACCGATCAGGGTCACCGGCCGGTCGTAACCTTCCCGACGCAACATTTCAGCCGCCGCGCCGCCCGCTGCACCGGCGCCGACGATTATAACACTCGTAGGAGACGATTTCGGTTTGCGACTTGGCTTTTTATCGGCCTTGCCAGTCACGAAAAAGTGCTCGCCGCGTTTTTCGATTTCATAGGAGGCCACGTCATTTAAGGCGGGCGCTGCAATCGCTTCGCCCGTGCGCAAATCGAAGCGGGCATGATGCCATGGGCAGTGCACCGTGCAATCGACCATCAACCCTTTGGCCAGTGGTCCGCCGTAATGCGTGCACGTCGCGCCGATCGCGAAGAGTTCTTCGCCTCGCCTGGCGACAAGAATTGCTTCCCCAAACGCGTGTCCCAAAAGCATTCCGCCATCCCGTACCATTTCGGTCTCGCAACCCTTTTCAAAATCAGGTCCTTCAAGCTCGCCCGACGCTTCGGCCATAGAATCTCTCCTCCTGTAATAAGGAATCGCACCTGAACGATTTAGTAACCGTCTTGCAACGGCCCAATCTTACAGGCGGGGAAGTCTCTCGAACACAAAAATGCGCGCGCCCCTCCGACAAAATTCGAACAATGAAGGGGAGTTCTTGCGGTTCACCTTTTGTAAACAGTGGTTTCGGAAGACTCATACAGACCTTTACCTGCCCTGAAGAAATGAAATTCCTGGCGGTCCATCCGAGTTGTTTGATGTACTCGAAAATTTACCTTCGGTTGGAGCCGCTCGGACTTGAACTAGTCGGCGCGGCCGCCGAACGCGGCGGACATTCGGTGCGATTGATCGATCTGCAGTGTGAATCGCATCAGGATTTCTTTCACTCGCTTCAAGACTGGCGCCCGGATGTGATCGCTTTCTGCGGCAATTATCTGGCCAACGTTCCCGAGATAGTTGATCTGGCACGAAGTGCCCGAGAATCGCTTCCAGAAGCCTTCATCTGCGTCGGCGGCCACAGCGTCTCATTTATTCCCGAGGAAATTTTGCGCCACGCGGCAGGGGCTATCGATTGTATCCTGACTGGCGAAGGTGAAACGGCGATCGCCGGACTGCTTGATGCCCTGCAGCAAACGGGACGCGATCTGAGACAGGTGCCCGGATGTGTGACACTCGAGCATCGCGGCCCGCCGCCTACGTTCGTGAAGTCGCTGGATGATCTATTGCCTGCGCGGCATCTGGCACGGCATCGCCGGAAATATTTTATCGGCCAGCTCGACCCGGCCGCCTCCATTGAATTTAGCAGAGGTTGCCCGTGGGATTGCGTCTTTTGCAGCGCGTGGACCTTCTACGGACGCAATTATCGGGTAAAAACGCCGGAATGCGCCGTTGAAGAACTGGCGCAAATACGTGAGCCCGGCATTTTCATCGTGGACGACGTTGCGTTCATCCAAGGCGAACACGGCATGCAGATCGGCGAAGCCATTGCGCGCCGCGGTATACAGAAACGTTACTATCTCGAGACGCGCGGCGACGTGCTGTTGCGAAATAAAGAAGTCTTCCAACTCTGGAAGCGACTTGGCTTAAACACGATGTTTCTCGGACTGGAAGCGATTGATGATGAAGGATTGAAACGGTATCGCAAACGCGTGACGCTCTCGAAAAATTTCGAGGCGCTGGAGTACGCTCGTTCGCTGGATATCACGGTGGCCGTCAACATTATTGCCGATCCGTCGTGGGATCGCGAACGCTTTAAGGTTGTGCGTGATTGGTGCTTGGAAATTCCCGAGGTCGTCAACATCAGCATCAACACGCCTTATCCCGGCACAGAAACGTGGCACACCGAATCGCGTCGTCTGACCACGCGCGATTACCGCCTCTTTGACATTCAACATGCGGTGTTGCCGACGAAGTTGCCGCTTTCGGAATTTTACAAGGAGTTGGTCGACACCCAGCGCGTTCTTTCGCGCAAGCATCTTGGCTGGGAAGGACTACGCCAGTGCGCGCGGATCGTTGTGCGACACTTGCTTCGCGGCCAAACAAATTTCTTGCGAATGATTTGGAAGTTTAACAGCGTCTACCGGCCCGACCTGCAACTGGCCGATCATCAGAAACCGACCAAATACGAAATCAATCTGCCGCCGCCGGCCACAGCGAACGTTGAGCGTGGCGCGCTTTACATTCACAACAGTAAAGGACGGAGCGGCCGGCAGATCGACCATCACACCGAAGAATTCGTTAACGCAACGCGCATGGGGGCGGCCACCTAGCATCTAATCATGAAAAAATCGCGCAAAACTGCGACGCGTTCGAAAAGTCGCCGTTGGTCGTCGAAAGTGACGAAGCATAGTGACGCGCTTGATCTCGAGCGTGATGTCTTCAAATCAAAAGATCCGCACAAGATCGCTCTCTGGTTAAAACGCTCCGCTCAACAGAGCAAGCGACGCAAGGGCACGCCGTATCAGTCGGCGATGTCGATGTTGAATTTCTACATCAACCGCGCCGGGACAAATCTGCCGAAAACACGAAAGCGCACTCTCGAACGCGCTAAAGACGAATTGCGCGATGTGTTCGGGCGAGCCTAGGTGGAACGCGACCTCCGGGCGCGTTGACTGTAGTGGGCGCTATCCCCAGCGCATTTTACATTGGCGCAGCCGACCCAACCTAGTCCGCTGAGGACAGCGGACACTACAAGCGCAGCGCGGCGCTCTATCTTTCCTTAATTCCAGTCTTCAGTCAGCAACTGGCGCGTTTCGTCCACGGCAGTGCGCCAAATCTTCATTATTTCTTCGTCGCCGCGCTGATAAAACCCGCCATAGTTGCCGTCCTTAAGATATTCCCGAAGTGATTTTGGATCGAGCCGTCGCAGTTTCTCCAAATCGCTCATCGGTTTATGTTCGGCCGGCAGGTCGACTTTTGCCAGGCGCGTCCACGGAAAATTTTCCATCCACGAAGCGTGCGACGCGATGGGATCAATCGCCTGCACCTGTGCCCAAACTTTCGGCGCGTTCCACCAGTTGTGAAACTTGATGCACACCCCGGGATGGTCGGCCATCCATTCGCCGATAAATCCTTGCGCAGGCGTGTTGCCGCCATGGCCGTTCACGATCAGGATTCGTTTGAACCCCTGCTCCGCCATCGCGTCGAGAATGTCGCGCAGAATCGGCATGTACGTTTCCACTCGCAGCGTGATCGTTCCCGGGAACGCGCGAAAATACGGCGTGATCCCGTACGCCAGCACCGGAAAAACCGGCACGCCCAGGGGTTCCGCAGCTTCAACAGCGAGCCGCTCCGCTAAAATGCTGTCCACACTCAGGCTAAGGTAAGCGTGTTGCTCCGTGCTACCGAGTGGCAACACAGCGCGATCATCGCGCTTCAGATATTCCTCCACCATCATCCAATTCATTTCACTGATTCGCATGCCGGGAAGGTGAGCTACAGATCGCAGGTATTCACGCGAATTTCTAAAACATCCAAGGAGTGACGTCTGCCCAAGCCGTCGCTCCTTGACGCCTGCTCACCGCAAGACCGCGTTTCAACAATGATCTAGATCACAAACGAGCTGATCTCTTCGAGCGATTTGCGGGAGATATCGGGAACGCGTGCGTTTTCGACCGGATGTCCGGCGACGAGCAGCACAAATGCTTTCTCATGGGCCGGGCGCCCGAGAATGCGATTCAGGAAACCCATCGGGCTCGGTGTGTGCGTCAATGCAGCAAGGCCACAGGAATGCAGCGCCGTGACGAGCAGTCCGGTGGCGATGCCAACCGATTCGAGCGCATAATACGTCGGCGACCGGGTTCCGTCGGAAAGCGTTCGGAAGGGCTGCGCAAACACCGCGATAAGCCACGGAGCAACTTCCAGAAACGGTTTCTGCCAGTCGGTGCCCAGCGCGGACAGCGCGTCCAGCCACGCTTTCGGCGCGCGATGCTCGTAAAACTCTTTTTCCTCTGCTTCAGCGGCGATGCGGATCTCGTGTCTCACTTTTGGGTCGTTCACTGCCACGAAATGCCACGGTTGCAGGTTCGCGCCACTCGGCGCCGTCCCCGCGGCACGAATGCAGTGTTCGATCACTTCTCTAGGCACCGGTCGATCGGAAAAGTCGCGGATTGTTCGCCTTCTCTGCATCAATTGATAAAATTTCCAGGCGCGCTGAATCAATTCTTCATCGGAACGGCGCGTAATTTCTGGGGCCGGAATGAATTGTCGACTTTTCTTCATCGAAGGAACCAATCCAGCATTTTCGTACCACATTGCCCCATCTTTGAAAACATAAGCTGGGAATGAATCATGCTTTTAACGCCGGCGCCTTAGCCAATGCGCACTACGCGTGAATCGTCAGCCCCGCGCGAAACGAATTCGGGAAATTCGCGGGGAAGCAAGATTCCCGCGAGAATTTCCAAACTATCCACGATGCGCGGGCCTGGGCGTGAGAAGTACGCGTTTGCGTTAACGAGGTAGATTGCCCCGGAGCGCGCCGCAGGAAGCGAATCAAAACCAGGAAATGTCTGAAGCAATTCATAGTCGCGCCGTGCACGATCGAGATCGTACCCGCAAAGAGCGAGCACGACGATTTCTGGTTGCGCATCCAACACTTGTCGCCAATCGATTTCGGCCGATGGCTCATGTTTTCGGCCTAACGGATCGTAGCCGCCTGCAAACTCGACCAGTTCCGGTCCCCAATGACCGGAACAAAACGGCGGATCAACCCACTCCATCAGAAAACAACGTCGGCGTTTCGCAATTCCCGCTGCCCGTTCCCGCACGATCTCAACGCGTTGGGACAAATTCGCGATCAACTTCTCGGCGCGCTCCGGTACGTCGCATGTTTCCGCCACATGTCGAATGTCGTCGAAGACGTCATTTAGACTCGAAGGTTCGAGGTTCACCACTTGCGGCAGATCCGGCAGGGTTTCCGCGAGTCTGGCAACAGTGCCGTAACCGACAGCGCAGACGTCGCACAATTTCTGTGAAAGAATTACATCGGGTTTGAGTTCGCGAAGTAGCGGTTCGTTGATGGTATAGATTGTCCCGTCCTCATGCAGAGAGCGC
>Ga0210142_1000282_pt1 | contig 11709 bp, 7 predicted proteins | sample Goodyear_PhragC__FD_184869 | JGI IMG/M metagenome (GOLD analysis project Ga0210142, IMG submission 184869) | Wetland microbial communities from San Francisco Bay, California, USA, that impact long-term carbon sequestration - Goodyear_PhragC_D2... | ecosystem: Environmental > Aquatic > Marine >...
GCCGTTCAAGCTGGGCGACCGGGTGCTGTTCCGGCTGCTCAGCCGGGACGAGGATCCGGCGCTGGTGTTCGAGTTCCAGAAGATGGTCAAGTCGGATGTCGAGGCCGAGGCCTGGGCCCGGGGGATCATGCGCGAGGCCGCCTCGGCGGCGCTGGCGGAGGCGGGGTACGCGGAGGATCCCCGGCTGCGTGGCGCCGGGCACAAGATCGCCAACGCGATCTCCCAGTTTCTCCGAAGCCCGCTGGCGGAGAAGCCGTTCATCAAGGCGGGCAAGCAGATCGTGCTGCATCCGGAGGCCCATCCGCCGAGCTGGTACTCGGTGGCGATGCTCTCGTTCATGCCGAACCTCCAGCGCGAGCGCGCCGGGTTCACCGAGCGTCTCGGCCACTATCTGGCCCAGCCGGCGCCCAAGAAATCGTTCGTCATCCAGGTGGGGAAGCGCACGGTCAAACCACAGCACCTGCTCCTGGGCGATCCCATCGAGACCGACGCCAAGGGCCACCCGACGGACTTGCCGCTGGCGCTTCATTACATCGAGCTGATGGCGCGAATGGGCGCCCTGCCCTGGGCGCCGGTGGCCTCCAAGGCGCTGGGGCGACTGCTCAAGGACACCGACGAGCAAGGTGTCTGGCGACCCAAGAACCTGCGGTCGCAGCCCAAGGCCCTGAACAAGATCACCTATCACTATTATCCCCTGCTCGCTGACGCCAAGACGACCGAGGGGCGGGAAGTGGACGTGACCTTCCGGCTGTCGCTCATCGCCAAGCTGCTGGGATGGCCCATCGAGTACGACTGACCGTTCGAGGGGGCCCGTCGCCATTGCGGGCCAGCGCGTAGTATGACAGACTACTCATCATGCCTCGGCTCGACCTTACCCATTTCGGCTTCACGCCCACGGAAAGCCTGGTCTACGAGGTCCTCCTCACCGGGGGTCCCGGTACCGGCTATGCCATCGCCCGGTCGGCCGGACTGGCCCGCGCGAATGCGTATAGCGCCCTGGAGGGTCTCGTGACCAAGGGCGCCGCCCGGGTCGACGTCGGCCGGCCCAAGCGCTACCGGCCGGAGGCGCCGGCGGCGCTCATCGCGCGGATCTCCACCGACCATGGGCAGGCGCTCGACCGGTTGAGCACCATGCTCAACTCCGTGAGCGTCCCGGACACCCCCACCGTGGTCGAGATCGAGTCGGGCCGCGCGGTGCTGCAGCTGGTCACGCACGACGTCGCGCGCGCTACCGCATCGGTGGCGCTGCTGGCGCCGGCGGATGCCTTCCCGCTGCTGGCTCCCGCGCTCCGGCGGCCGTACTCGGCGGGCATTCCGATGCTGCTCTGTGCGACGGCGCCGGTGGACCTCGGTTTCGCGGTGGTGGAGATGGTGGCCGGCTCGGACCGATGGCCAGGGATGCCGATCATCAGCATCGTGGACGACCGGAGCGCGATTCTCGCCGCGCGCCAGGGCGCGGACGTGCGCGGCCACTGGAGTACGGCACCGGCTTTCGTGGCCGGCGCGCGCCTCGCGCTCGAGCGATTCCGGCACGGGCCATGACCGATCCGCTCGACGACGCGATGCTGGAGCTGCAGCGCGAGTACCTCGCGGAATTTCCCGAGCGGCTCGAGGAGTTGCGCACGGATATCGCCGCGTTCCGGGCCCTGCGCCCCGAAGCGGCGGCCTCGCTCAAGACGCACTTCCACCGCCTGGCCGGATCGGGCGGCTCGTACGGCTTCCCCGAGATCAGTCTCGTCGCCCGGGAGATGGAGCAGTGGATGGCCACCAAGCCGGCCCCCGGCGAAGCTCCCCGTCTCGACGACGCGGTCGAGCGGCTGGCGGCGCTGTTTCGTCAGGCGCAGGCCAAGCTGGGCAGCACGACGCGGCCGACGGGAGCGCCGCGGCGCGCCACGGTCATCCTGCCGCCGTCGCCGGATACCGACCGGCTCGTCGCCTCTCTGCGGGCGGAGGGCTACGAGGTGCGGTTGGGCCATCGGCGGGACGACCCAGCCACGCTGCCCGCCGGGGAGCGCCCGGACCTGCTCGTGGTCGGTGCCGCCGCCGGCGAGGGTGACCCCTCGGCGGTGGCGTCCGTGTGGACGGCTCACGCGCTGCGGCCCCGCGCGGTGGTGCTGGTCGAGACGCTGCGCGCGGTAGACCGGCTCCGGGCGATCGCATCGGGAGTGGACGCGGTCGTGGCCGTCGAGCGCGCATCCGAGGATGTTCCCCGGTACGCCCGGGCACTGGCCAGGATCGGCCCTCCGCCGTCCACCGTGCTCCTGGTCGAGCACGACACCGACCGCGCCACCGCCAAGACCGTGTGCCTCGAGGAGGCCAACATCCGGGTGGTGCGTTGCGCGCTCGCCCAGGCCGTCCAGGAGTTGCTGGAACGGGAGGTGCCGGATCTCATGCTGGTGGCGACCCACCTGCCGGATGGGGACGGCGCCACCATCGCCCGGATCGTCCGCGAGGATCCCCGGTTCCGGATGATGCCGATCGTCTTCGCCGGCGCCGAAGACCTGGCGGAGCGGGTGACGGCGCTCCAGGCAGGCGCGGACGACTTTCTCGCCACGCCGGTCGACACCGAGCTCCTGCTCCAGACGGTGGTCGTGCGGGCCGAGCGGGGGCGCCGTCTTCGCGAGCTGCTCATCCGGGACCCGTTAACGGGCCTGCTCAACCAGGTCACCCTGCTGGCCGAGCTCGAATTCGCGGTCGATTACGGCCGCCGGCACGGCGGGCCGTTGTCCCTGCTGGTCTTCGACCTCGATCGGTTCCACGAGGTGAACGAGCGCTTCGGACAACTGGTGGGTGACCAGGTGCTCCGCCACGTGGCCAGCGTGTTCCGCTCGAACGTGCGCGCGAGCGACCTCATCGGCCGCTTCGGCGGTGAGGAGTTCGCCATGGTACTTCGGGGCGTGCCCGCCGAGGGGGCGGCGGTGGTCGCGGGCAAGCTGCGCCGCGTTCTCGGCGAGCAGTCGGCTACCACGGCGGAAGGGATCATCATCCCGCTGCACGTGAGCGTCGGATGGGCCAGCTTCCCGGCCAATGGCGCCAGCGCCGGCGAGCTGGTGCACGCGGCGGTTCGGGCGATGCGGAGGGAGAAGGCGGATAAGTGATGAGGGCGACACGTAGCAGTTAACCCGGCCCGGAGCCACCGCGCCCGAGTCACCCTGGAGCAACGCGAAGGGGGCATACCCGAGAGCATGCCCCCTTCGCTTCGCTCAGGGTGACTCGGATCCAGCTCGAGTGGTCCTAGTGCCGGAACCCCGTCGACAGCGGCATCACGTCCCGCGGGTTCTTCTCGTCGCCGAACAGCAGGCGACCCTCCCGGAACGTGGCGCCCCGGAGCGTGAGCGCGAGCACCTCGCCCAGCTCCGAGACCAGGTGCACCTCGATCTTGTCCCGCACCTCCTGGGGCAGATCGGTCAGGTCCGGCTCATTGTCCTTGGGGACGATGATCCGGGTGATGCCCGCCCGGACCGCGCCCAACACCTTCTCCTTCACGCCGCCGATCGGCAGGACCCGGCCACGGAGGGTGATCTCTCCGGTCATCGCGATATCGTGGCGGACCGGCCGCCCCGACAGGGTGCTCACGACGGCCGACGCCATCGTCACGCCCGCCGACGGGCCATCCTTCGGGATGGCGCCGGCCGGCACGTGGATGTGGATGTCGCGATCGAACATCTCGTCCTGGATCTGGAGCCCCGCCGCGTGTGAGCGGGCGTAGGTCCAGGCGGCGCGGGCCGACTCCTTCATGACATCGCCCAGCTGGCCGGTGAGGACCAGCTCGCCCTTGCCGCGCATCGTGGATGCCTCGACGAACATGATGTCGCCGCCGGTCGGGGTGTAGTACATGCCCGTGGCGGTGCCCACCTCGTCGTAGCGCGCCATCTTCTCCGGATGGACCTTGGGACGGCCGAGCAGGTCGTCGACCATGTCCTTGTCCACCGTGATCGGCCCGGTCTCGCCCGAGGCGAGCTGGCGTGCCACCTTGCGCGCCAGGCGGCCGACCTCCCGCTCGAGCTGCCGCACCCCGGACTCCCGGGTGTAGCTCGTGATCACCTCCGCCAGCGCTTCGTCGGTGATCGTCAACCGCGCCGGGCTCACGCCGTTCTCGGCGAACTGGCGCGGGATCAGGTACTTCCGGGCGATCTCCTGTTTCTCGCGCTCGGTGTACCCGGCGAAGTCCACGACCTCCATCCGGTCCAGCAGCGGCCCGGGGATGTTCTGGATGAAGTTGGCCGTCGCGATGAACAGCACCTCGCTCAGGTCGAACGGCACGCCGAGGTAGTGGTCCACGAACGAGTCGTTCTGCGCCGGGTCGAGCACCTCGAGCAACGCGCTCGCCGGGTCGCCCTGGAACGAGACGCCGAGCTTGTCCACCTCGTCGAGCAGGAAGACCGGGTTCTTGGTCCCGGCCTGCTTCATCCCGTTGATGATGCGGCCCGGCATGGCGCCGACGTATGTGCGCCGGTGGCCCCGGATGTCGGCCTCGTCCCGCGCGCCGCCGAGCGAGATGCGGACGTACTTCCGCCCCATCGCGCGGGCGATGCTCTTGGCCACCGAGGTCTTGCCGACACCCGGGGGACCGACGAACAGCAGGATCGGGCCGCGGGCGCGGTCGTCGTCATTGCCCTTGACCGCCGCATTGGGCGCCGGGACGGTCGCGGTGGCCTGCGGCGTGTCGGTCGACTCGCCCTCGGCCGCCTTCTCCCCCTTCCGCGCCGCCGCCTTGGCCTCGTCGGCGGCACGATCGGCGGTATCCTGCTGCATCCGCAGCTGGCGCACCGCCAGGAACTCGAGCACGCGGTCCTTCACGTCGCCGAGCGCGTAGTGGTCCTCGTCGAGGATGGTCTGCGCTTCGGACAGCTCGAGGTGCTCCTTGCTGCGCACATTCCAGGGGAGCTCCGCGATGTTCTCGAGGAACGTGCGGATGACCTGGCTCTCCATCGATTCCCGGCCGATGCGGCTGAGCCGTCCCAGCTCGCGGTCGACTTCCTTCCGGGCCTCGGCCGGCAGGTCGAGCGCCTCGAGCTTCTCACGCAGCTCCTGGAAGTCGTCCCGCTCGTCGCCCTCGCCCAGCTCGCGCTGGATGGTCTTGAGCTGCTCGCGCAGGAACATCTCGCGCTGCCGCTCGCCCAGCTCTTCCTGCACCTGGGACTTGATGTCCTCCTGGGCGTCGAGCACGCCGATCTGGCGCTGCACGTGCACCAGGACGCGCCGGAGCCGCTCCTCGACGCTCAACGTCTCGAGCAGCGCCTGCCGCTGGGCGGGATTGATGTCGATGTAGCCGGCCACGAGATCGGCGAACCGCCCGGCCTCATTGACCCCGGCCAGGACCTGCTGCACCACTTCGTCCGGCAGCCCGGATTTCTGGCCCAGCTCGGCCGCGCGAGCCCGCGCCTCGCGGTGCAGGGCCACGAACGCCGAGTCGTCGGCGTTGAGGGGCAGCATCTCCTCGGCCTCGCGCACAACGGCCTGGAGGTACCCCTCCTTGTCGGTGTAGTGGATGGCGATGCCGCGCTGCTCGCCGTGCAGCAGGAGCTGCATGCCCGACAGCCCGCGCTGCAGCTGCCCGATCTTGGCGATGGTACCAATGGTGTACAGCACGTCCGCGGTTACGCTCTCGACGTTCTGCCGCTGGGAAACGGCGAAGACCAGTCGCTCAGGCGTCGCCAGCGCGGCCTCGATGGCGCGCAGCGTGGCTGGGCGGCCTGCGCCGATCGGCGCGGTCACCCCGGGGAACAGCACGACCTCGCGCAGCGGCAGGACGGGCAATGTCAAACGGTCGGCCATGTAGAGACTACTCCTTCCGAGTCCCCGTTCGAGCGGGGAAGATGACGGACCCACAAGAGATCGGCGGCAGATTTGCACCGAGCGTGCCACACTGCTCGCGGTCTCCGGGCTTGCTACAGAACAACTTATGGTGCCGGACGGTTCTCTGGCCAGCGCCGGGGCGGCAGGTCAGCAGGGAAATCCGAGTCAATCGCTGCCATATTGACGGGAGGGGCAGGGGAGTCGGCCGGGGTGTCATCCCGAACGCAGCGCCGTCATCCCGACCCTGAGCGTAGCGAAGGGGAGGGACCTTCTTCCCCTCGCCCCGAGCCATTCCCGGGCAAGGTCCCTCGCTCCGCTCGGGATGACGTGCGCTTTCGGCTCGTTCCCTTGCCGTGCGCTTTCGGCTCGATCCCTTGACGTTCCTTTTCGACCCGGCCCGATGACGCTCCCTTCGGCTCGACCCTCGTTTCAGTTGCCGCAGGCGGTGTATCGGTACAGATTGGGGGCCATGTTCGGCCGCCCCAACGCGCTGCGCACTTCCCCTCCCCTCTTGCCTGCTCCTAGAGGTGCCACAGCCCATGACCGACTCGGCCGATAGGCCACTGCCGGCCCGGCTCGCCGAGGCGCTGGGGGACGCCTACACCATCGAGGGTGAGGTCGGCCGCGGCGGGATGGGAGTGGTATACCGGGCCCGGGACGAGCGGCTCCAGCGCCGCGTGGCCATCAAGGTCCTCCCGCCCGAGCTCGCCTTCCAGAAGGACATTCGCGAGCGGTTCACCCGCGAGGCCCAGACGGCGGCCAAGCTGTCCCATCCGCATATCGTCCCGATTCACACGGTCGGCGAGGGACAGGGCCTGGTCTACTTCGTCATGGGATACGTCGACGGCGAATCCGTCGCCGGCCGGATCCGGCGCCGCGGCAAGCTGCCCGTCGACGAGGCCCGGCGGATCATGGGTGAGGCGGCCGACGCCCTCAGCGCCGCCCACGCCCTCTCGATCATTCATCGTGACATCAAGCCCGACAACATCCTGCTCGAGGGCTCCCGTGGCCGGGTGATGGTGACGGACTTCGGCATCGCGAAGGCGTTGAGCTCGACTTCGGGGGCGACCCTCACCGGCGCCGGCGTGGCCATCGGCACGCCGGCGTTCATGAGCCCGGAGCAGGCCGCGGGCGAGCGCGAGATCGACGGCCGGTCGGACGTCTACAGCCTCGGTGTCGTGGCGTTCCAGATGCTCACCGGGGAGCTGCCGTTCACCGCGCCGACCGTCGCCGGGATCCTGATGAAGCAGATCACGGAGCCGGCTCCGGACATCCGGTCGCGGCGCGCCGACGTGCCCGAGGACCTGGCGCTCGCGGTGAGCCGGTGCCTGGAGAAGGACCCGGAGAACCGCTGGCCCAGCGCCGACGCACTGCGCCGTTCGCTCGAGAGCCGCACGGTCTCGGGATACCGGCCGACGGGGACCTCCTTCAAGGGTCAGCGCTTCGACCCCGCGGAGCAGCGGGCGCTGGCCGGGGGGCGCGCGCGCCCGACGGCGGGGACCGGGAGCCGGCGCGGACTCGACCCCCGGCCGGGGCTCGGCCCGAGGCCCCTGCCGGCCCCCCGGGACGAGCGGGGCGCGCGGCGGCGCGACTACCGCGAGCGCCGGCCCGACAAGGATCAGATGCCGGACACCGGCGAGCCGAAGATCGTCCAGAAGATGCGCGGCCAGTTCGCGAGCTGGGCCGCCGTCTCCCTCGGCTGCCTCGGCATCAACATCGCCACCGGAATCGGCGACCCGTGGTTCCTCTTCCCGATGTTCGGCATGGGCATCGGCGTATTCCGGAGTTACGCCCAGCTCTGGCAGTCAGGCTACAGCTGGCGGGATGTGCTGACCCGTCCGCCCGCGCCCGACGCGATCGAGACGACCCTCGTCAAGGGCACGGCTCGACTGGCCCGCCAGCTCCCGCCACCGAGGGCGGACGAGTTCGGCGCCCACATCGACGCCATCCGCCAGGTGCAGAGCGACCGGCAGGCCATCCTGCAGCTGCTCGACCGTCTGCCGCCCTCCGAGCGCAAGTTGCTCCCCGAAGTGCAGCAGACGGTCAACGGTCTGTACGAGCGTGCCACCGACGTCGCGCGCACGCTGCACGCGATGGACAGCAACATGGACACCGAGGGGCTGGGGCAGATCGAGGAGCGGATCGCGGCGCTGGCCAGGGAGCCGGACGATGCCGAGCGGGCCCGGCGGCTCAACCTGCTCGAGCGCCAGCGGCAGACGATCATCGACCTGCGCAGCCGCCGGGGACAGGTGGCGAGCCACCTCGAGTCCTGCGTGCTCGCCATGCAGAACGTCAGGTTCGATCTCCTCCGCCTCCGCTCCGCCGGCGTGGCCGCGGTGCTCGGCGACCTGACCCAGGCCACCCAGCAGGCCAAGGCGCTGTCCCGGGACGTCGACAACGCGATCGCCGCCGCCGGCGAGATCCGTGAGGCCATGCGCCCCTAGCCGCGACGTCTTCCCGGCCGGTCGCTGGTGATGTATTGTATCGGCGCTACGACCGTGCCTCCCCACCGAGGGAGGCACCGCTGTTGTGGGGTGATCATTTTCTCTCCGTGGAGGAGCCCGCATGCGTGGTGACCCGAGGTTCCAGCGCTGGCCCACACTGGTCCGGACCCCATGGGCCCTGGCGGCGATGCTTGCCGCGGCCGCCTGCGGGAAGACCGGCGAGGCCGGCAAGCCCGCGGAGGGCGCCGCGTCGAGCGCCGCAGCCGGCCAGTCGGTGCCGGTCATTTCGATCATCCGGGCGGCGGACTGGATCGGCTCCGAGTGGGCCGAGGACGCGCTCAAGGTCGGCCTGCAGGAGTCCGAGTTGGATCAGGGGCGCGACTACGAGTTCAAGGTGTCGAGCGCCCAGGGCGACCTGGCAACGCTGCCGAGCCTGATCGACGCGGCCGTGGACGCCAAGGCCAAGGTGATCGTGACTCTCCAGGACGAGACGCTGCAGGCGGCCGTCCAGCGGGTGAAGACGACGCCGATCGTCTTCAACATCCTGTCGGATCCGTTCGCGGCCGGCGCCGGCACCAGCGACTCGAACCATCTCGCCAACATCACCGGCGTCTACTCGCCCGGCTTCGGCGATCCGGAGCAGACCAAGCGGGTGGAGCTCATCAAGCGCATCGTGCCCAAGGCCAAGCGGGTGGGCATCCTGTTCAGCCCGGGGGAGCCGCTCTCGGTCGGGCTCAAGGACCGGATGGCCGCAGCGGCCAAGAAGGCCGGCCTCACGGTCGAAGCGGTGCCGATCAACAGCGTGAGCGAGGGGACCGAGGCCGCCTCCGCGCTCGTGGGCAAGAAGGTGGACGCGATCGAGATCTACGGGAACGCGGCGCACGGCGCGTTCGAGAGCATCATCCAGGTGGCCCGGGAGCACAAGGTGCCGGTGTTCTCGCCGTCGCCGTTCGAGATCCTGAAGGGCGCCACCGCGGCGTTGTACCCCGACTTCCAGGAAGGCGGGGTCGAGGCGGGCAAGATGATCGGCCGCATCCTCAAGGGCGAGAGCCCGGGCGCGATTCCATTCTTCCGCCTCCAGACGACCAAGGAGCAGGTCAGCAAGAGCGCCACCGACAGCAAATGAAAATGGTCACCGCGTACGTGGGCAGCAGTGCCCTCGTACGCCTGACCGGACGGCTGGACGGCGAATGGTCCCGGCACCTCGCCGATACGCTGGACGAACTGCTCCGGGACGGTTTGCGATCGGTCGTGCTGGACATGTCCCAGGTGGACTACATCAGCACCCCCGGTGTGCAGGTCCTCGGCCAGCGGTACCGCGACTTCAGTCTCCTCCGGGGCGAGCTTCGCGTGGCCTCACCCTCGCCGGCAGTCCTCCAGGCCCTCACGGACGCGGGACTCCTCGATCAGCTGCTCCTGCTGCCGGGCGACGAGCGCGTCGCCGGCGGCGCCGGCCGGCCCTCCGCCCTCATTGCACGCCCGGCGAGCGAGTTCACCGGCGATGCCTGGCACGTTCCGTCCGCCACCGGCCCGGCCGGCCAGTACGAGATCTCGCGGCGCCACCTCGCCGGGGAGCTGGCGTGCCGCGTCGTGGGCCGGCCGGCCGGGCTGACGGCCGAACTGCGCGAGGAGGATTGCCGGACGATCTCCTTCACCTCGAGCACGTTCGGGCTCGGCATCGGCGCCATCGGGGAGACGTTCGATGAGACCAGCCTGCGGTTTGGAGAGCTGGTCGGGGTGGCGGGAACGGTGGCCTATCTCCCCACCGACGGCGCGCTCGTTCCCGATTACCTGTCCGCCACCGCCAAATCGGCGCCGACCGCGGTGCTGGGGAGCGGACTGGTCTTCGACGGCACCTTTACCAACCTGATCCGGTTCCGAACCCAGCCGGGCGCAGCCAGCGTGCCGCTCGCCGAGCTCGCGGGGGTGGCGCTCGCCAATGCGACCGAGGACGTGGCCGGCCTGGTCGTGGCGGCGGAGGCCACCGAGCTGTTGACCACCGCCCTCCGGCGCTCGCCCGCTGCGGCCGACGCCCCGGCTGCGCTGGACGCGGCCGCCATGCGCGAATGGCTGGCCTTCTCACCCGAGCGCACCCTGGCACGCCGCTCGGTCGTCATTGCCGGCGTCGTCGCGCGTCAGCCGCCGGCCGCCCTGGCCGGATTTCTCCGGCCGCTCAATCCATCCAACGACCTCGTCGGCCACTTCCATGCGATGGTGTTTCCCTACCGGCCGGTCCCGCAGCGGGCGGTGGCGCTGCGCGCGATCATGGAGAAGCTGGTCGAGAGCCAGCTGCTCCGGAGCGTGGGCCACCTCGTGTTCGACGACCGGGGGCGGGAGAGTGCCGGCGAGAACGCCTTGCTGCGCGGCCTCTGCTGGACGGCGCGGGTCACCTCGACGAGCGCGGCGTGAACCTCCTGATCGGGGCGCTCACGATCGGGCTCCTGCTCTCGCTGCTGGCCCTGGGCGTGTTCATCACCTACCGGGTGTTCGGCATCCTCGACCTGACCGCCGACGGGGCGTTCGGCGTCGGAGCCGCCACCGCGGCGGCCTTGCTGGCGCACGGCTGGTCGCCGGGGCCGGCGACCGCGCTCGGCGCCTGGGCCGGCATGATGGCCGGGCTCGTCACCGGCCTGGTGCACACCCGCTTCGGGGTCAACGCGCTCCTCGCCGGCATCCTGACGACGACGGCGCTGTATTCCGGCAACCTCTACATCATGGGTGGCGGCGACACCTCGGTCGCGGCGGTGCCGACGCTCATCACCCGCGCGGAGGGGTGGTTCGCCCGGCTGGTGCCGAACGCGGACGCGATCACCCTGCTCGGCACTCCGGTCAGCGCGCGCAACCTGGCGGCGCTGATACTGATGGTGCTCGTGGTGGTGGTGGTCGTCTGGCTGCTCGCGCGCTTCTTCGGCACCAACCTGGGGCTCGCGCTCCGGGCCACCGGCGACAACCCGCAGATGGCCCGAGCGCTGGGCGTGTCGGTCGACGGAATGATCGTGGTGGGGCTGGTCATGGCCAACGGGCTCATCGGGCTCGCGGGGGCGCTGTTCGCCGAGTACCAGGGGTTCGCGAACATCCAGATGGGGCTGGGGATGATCGTCACCGGCCTCGCCAGCGTCATCGTGGGCGAAACACTGGCCGGCGGCCGCCACGGGATGGCGCCGCGCCTGGCGGCGGTCGTGCTCGGCGCGGTGCTCTTCCGGCTGATCATCGCCGGCGCGCTCCGGGCCGGCCTCGATCCGAACGCGCTCAAACTGGTGTCAGCGGTGTTCGTGTTCCTGGCGCTGGTAGTCCCGGGCGCCGTGCGCCGGCGGCTCCGGCGCGACACCGTCCCTGGGGGGGCTCGTGGCTGACCCCGCCCTCGAGATCCGAGGCCTCGACCACACCTTCCACCCTGGCTCGCCGGACGCGGCCCGGGCGCTGCAGGGAATCGACCTCACGGTCGAGCGGGGCTCCTTCGTCATCC
>Ga0210142_1000283_pt1 | contig 11676 bp, 9 predicted proteins | sample Goodyear_PhragC__FD_184869 | JGI IMG/M metagenome (GOLD analysis project Ga0210142, IMG submission 184869) | Wetland microbial communities from San Francisco Bay, California, USA, that impact long-term carbon sequestration - Goodyear_PhragC_D2... | ecosystem: Environmental > Aquatic > Marine >...
CACCTTCAAGGCGATCATCCCGGGCGGCAGCTCGGTGCCGATCATGACCCGCGAGGAAGCCGAGGCGGCGCTGTTCGACTACGAGGGGATCGTGGAGAAGGGCTCGATGCTCGGCTCCGCCGGGTTGATCGTCATGGACGATACGACGGACATGGTCTACCAGATCTGGCGGCTGGCCAGGTTCTACGCCCACGAGAGCTGCGCCCAGTGCACCCAGTGCCGCGAGGGCACGGCGTGGACGACCAAGATCCTGGAGCGGATCCTGGGCGGGAAGGGAAAGCAGGAGGATTTCCAGCTGCTGCTCGACCTGTCCGACAACATGACCGGCAAGACGATCTGCGTGCTGAGCGATTCGTGCGCGGCGCCGGTGGTGAGCGGGATTCAGAAGTTCCGGTCGGAGTTCGAAGCGTACATCGCCGGGGCGCGTGAGCCGGCGATGGTGGCGGTGTGAGTTTCGTCATGGTTCACCACGGAAACACGGAAGACACGGAAAACTGACACGGAAGAACAACAACTGCTTTGTTTGGTTTCTCCGTGTACTTCCGTGCCTTCCGTGCTTCCGTGGTGAACAACGCGGCCCGACCCCGCCGCGGAGCCTAACAAGGAAGACCGATGGCCGACGACCTGGTCAACGTAACGATCGACGGAATGCAGCTCAGCGTGCCCAAAGGCACCTCGATCATCGAGGCCGCCAAGCAGGCCGGCGTGCTGGTGCCGCACTACTGCTACCACCCGTCGCTGCCGAGCCCCGCCGTCTGCCGGATGTGCCTGGTCGAGGTGGAGAAGGCGCCCAAGCTGATGCCGGCGTGCGTCACCACCGTCACCGAGGGACAGGTGGTGCACGTCAACAGCCCCGTCGCCAAGAAGGCCCGCGAGGGCGTGCTCGAGCTGCTGCTCATCAATCACCCGCTCGACTGCCCCATCTGCGACCAGGCCGGCGAGTGCGAGCTTCAGGACTACGTGTTCCAGGAAGGCCGCGCCGGCACCCGCTATCAGGAGTATGCCAAGCGCTACAATCCGGTCGAGGACTTCGGCGAGGACATCCTCTACGTCCCCAACCGCTGCATCCTCTGCACCCGGTGCGTCCGGTTCATGGAGGACGTGGCCGATACCCCCGTCCTCAACGTCAGCGAGCGCGGCGACCGCGCCTATATCGGCATCGCGGCGGATCAGCCCCTCGACCATCCGTGGGCCGGCAACGTGGTCGATCTCTGCCCGGTCGGGTCGCTGCTGTCGAAGGACTTCCTCCACAAGGCGCGCGCCTGGGATCTCGACAAGACCGCCAGCGTCTGCCCCGGCTGCGCCCAGGGCTGCAACATCAACATCGATACCCGCGACGACGTCGTCGTGCGAATCCGACCGCGGCCCAACCTCGAGGTCAACCGCCACTTCATCTGCGACCATGGCCGTTCGAACTACCGGTGGATGAACCGGGGCGACCGGATCGAGGCCCCGCTCGTCCGTGAGGGTGGCCGCCACGTCGCGACCGACTGGGACACCGCCCTCGCACGGCTGGACCAGGTGCTGCGCGGCGCGACGGGCTCGGCCGTGATCGTCGCGTCCGGCCGGGCCTCCACCGAGTCGCTCGGGCTCGTCCGGCGGCTGGTCGACGGCTTCGAGGTCACCGCGGCGGTGCAGGTGCCGATGGGGAACGAGGCGCCGCTGGCCGGGATTCCGGGCCTGGCCCTCCGGCGCGAACGCGCCCCCAACCTGGCCGGCGCCGAGCTGCTCGGATACTCGACGCACTGGGAAGCGGCGATGCGCCAGGTGCTCTCGGCGGCGGTGGTGATCGTGCTCGACGCCGAGCTCAGCGAGGCCGACGAAGCCGCGATCGCCGCGGCGCGCGGGCTCGTCATCGTGCTCGGCACCGTCCTCGCCGAATCGCTTCGAAACGCCGAGCTGGTGCTGCCGGTGACCACGATGGCCGAGGAGAACGGCACGTACGTGAACCGCGATCGCCGGGTCCAGCGCTACGAGCAGGCCCGCTCGCAGCCCGGCATGGCCCGGCCGGCCTGGTGGGTGGCCGGGGAGGCGCTCGCGGGCCCGGGCCCGAGCGTCGACGCGCCCTCCACCGCCGCCGAGGCGTTTGCCCTGCTCGGGGAGCGGTGGCCGGTGTTCGCCGGCCTGACCCATGCCGCCCTCGGCTATACCGGGCGGGTCCTGGGCCGGGAGTCGACGCGGGTGCCCGAGAGCGCGCTGAGCGGGGGTGTCCGGTGACGCCCGAGCTCAAGGGATTCATCCTGTTGAGCGTCATCAAGATGGTGCTGGTCTTCACGGTCCTCATGGTGGGCGTGGCGCTGCTGACGCTGATGGAGCGCAAGGTGAGCGCCTGGATGCAGAACCGCCGCGGTCCCAACCGGGTCGGCTGGGCGGGCCTGCTGCAGCCCGCCGCCGACGGGGTCAAGAACATCCTCAAGGAGGAGACCTATCCGGGGCTCGCCAGCCCCTGGCTCTTCGTGCTGGCGCCGGCGCTCTCGTTCATTCCGGCGCTGCTGCTCTTCGGCGTGATCCCGTTCGCGGCGCCGCTGCCGGTGGAGTTCGACGTCACCGTCCGGTTCAGCTTCCTGGGCCTGTTCCCGATCGATCTCGGCCGCTGGGCGCATCACGGCTTGATGCCGATGGTGGTCGCCGACCTCCCGATCGGCTTCCTCTTCGTGCTCGCCATCAGCTCCATGGGCGTCTACGGCATCGCGCTCGCGGGCTGGTCGTCCAACAGCAAGTACGCGCTGCTCGGCGGGCTCCGGGCCAGCGCACAGATGATCTCCTACGAGGTCGCAATGGGGCTGAGCCTCATTCCCGTCCTTCTCCTGAGCGGCAACGTCAGCTTCTCGGCCATCATCCGCGACCAGCAGGCCGGCCTCTGGTACGTGCTGCCGCTGTTCCTCTCGTTCTTCATCTTCCTGATCTCGGGCTTCGCCGAGACCAACCGGCTGCCGTTCGACCTGCCCGAGGCGGAGTCGGAGCTGATCGCCGGCTATCACACCGAGTACAGTGCGATGAAGTTCAGCTTCTTCTTCATCGCCGAGTATGCCAACGTCGTGACCGTCTGCGCGATGGTCACCACGCTCTTCTTCGGCGGCTGGGACATCCCCGGCCGCTGGGACGAGCAGGGCGGAGTGCTGCAGACGCTCGCCACGGGCGGGTTCTTCTTCCTCAAGGTGATGTTCTGGATCTTCTTCGTGATGTGGATCCGGTGGACGCTGCCGCGCTTCCGGTACGACCAGCTCATGGCGCTCGGCTGGAAGGTGCTGATGCCGCTCGCCCTGGCGTACATCATGGTGATCTGCACGGCGATCTACGGCATCGAGCACGTGGCCGGCATCGTCGATCCCAAGCTCCGCTCGCTGGCCCTGTTCGGGGTGAACGTCGTGGTGGGGCTCCTGATCTTCGGGCTGCTGGACAGCGGAGTCTTCATCAAGGGCTCCAACCGCCCGCAGCAAACCTCCAAGGCGCTCGCCAAGCGCGCCACGGTGACGGGCTGATGGCCATCGGCGTCAAGGTTCTGGAGCGTCCCCGGCGCGAGGTCAGCTACGTGCGGGCCACGCTCAAGGGGATGGCGCTCACCTTCAGGCACATGTTCGAGCCGAAGGTGACGATGCAGTACCCCGAGCAGAAGAGCACGACCGAGTGGAGCATCTCCCAGCGGTGGCGCGGCACCCACCGGATGCTGACCGACGAGCAGGGCCGCTCCAAGTGCGTGGCGTGCGGCCTCTGCCCCCAGATCTGTCCGGCCAACTGCATCAAGCTGGTGCCCGGCGAGGACGAGGCCGGCAACCGCTACCCGCTGATCTACGAGATCGACGAGTTTCGCTGTGTGTTCTGCGGGTACTGCCAGGAGGTCTGCCCCGAGGAGGCTATCCACGTGGGCGTCCACTTCGAGAACTCGGAATACAGCCGTGGGCGCTTCGTGTACGACCTCGAGCGGCTGCACTCGCAGACCCACGCCGTGTCGACGCTCTGGGACCCCTCCGACCCCCGGGGGGAATAGATGAGCACCGTCGTCTTCTACGTCTTCGCCGCCATCGCCGTCGTGTCGGCGACGCTGTGCATCCTCCAGCGCAATCCGGTGAGCGCCGCGCTCTGGCTGGTGGCCACGATGTTCTCGCTGGCCGGCATCTACGTGCTGCTCGACGCCCAGTTCGTCGCCGCGATCCAGGTGCTGGTCTATGCCGGGGCGGTGATGGTGCTGTTCCTCTTCGTCATCATGCTGCTCAACCTCGGGCACGCGAGCACCGATTTCCGCGGTCCGTCGTCGCTGGCCGCGGCCATCGTCATCGTGGGCCTGCTGGGCATCGAGCTGGCGGCGCTGTGGCGCTACACGCCCCGCCGGCTCGCCAGCGAGATCAGCCAGGCCCCGGCCTTCGCCGATCCGACCAGCGTATTCGCCGGCGGGGCGCTGGCCCAGCAGGAAGTGGCGGCCCGGGGCGTCGTCGGCGCCATCGCGGCGCCCCTGTTCCAGGTCTACCTGGTGCCGTTCGAGATCACCTCGATCCTGCTCCTCGCCGCCATCGTCGGCGCGGTCGTCCTCGCCAAGCGGAAGGTGTGATGATCCTCGGACCCGCCCTCGGCCTCTCCGCCATTCTCTTCAGTCTCGGGGTGGCCGGCGTGCTCCTGCGCCGGAACGCCATCATCCTCTTCATGTGCGTGGAGCTGATGCTCAACGCGGTCAATCTCACCTTCGTGGCCCTGGCCCAGCTCTACGGCGCCAGCGGTCAGATCATGGTGTTCTTCGTGATGACGGTGGCGGCGGCGGAGGCGGCGGTAGGGCTGGCCATCATTCTCGCGATCTTCCGGCACAAGCAGACGGTCGACCTCCAGAACATCAACCTGCTGCGGGGCTGATGACCCTCACTCATGTGGTCTGGCTGACGGTCGCCCTGCCGCTCGCGGGGTTCCTGGCGAACGGCGCCCTGGCGCTCTGGCGCCCGCAAGCCAAGGGACTGGTCTCGGTGCTGGGCCCGGGCACGCTGCTCGGGGCCTTCGCGGTCGCGGTCGGCGTCTTCCTGGAGCTGTGGCGCGAGCCTCCGCACGCACCGATCATCGTGACCCTCTGGCCGTGGCTGCCCGTGGACCGGCTGCAGGTCGATCTCGCCTTCCAGGTGGATCAGTTGTCGGTGGTCATGCTCCTGATCGTGACCGGTGTGGGCAGCCTGATCCACCTCTTCAGCGTGGGGTACATGCGCGAGGACCCGGGCTACGCCCGGTACTTCTCGTACCTCAACCTGTTCATCGTGTTCATGCTGGTCCTGGTGCTCGGCTCCAGTTTCCCGGTCATGTTCATCGGCTGGGAGGGAGTCGGGCTCTGCTCGTATCTGCTGATCGGGTTCTGGTTCTCGGAGAAGGCCAACGCCGACGCCGGCAAGAAGGCCTTCATCATGAACCGGATCGGCGACTTCGGGTTCCTGGTGGCGATGTTCTACATCTGGCGCACCTTCGGGAGCCTCGATTTCGTCTACGTGAGCGAGCATGCCGCCAGCATGCTGCCGGCGGGCGGCGCGATCGTCACCGCGATCACGCTCTTTCTCTTCCTCGGGTGCACCGGCAAGTCGGCCCAGATCCCGCTCTACACCTGGCTGCCCGACGCGATGGCCGGCCCCACGCCGGTCTCGGCGCTGATCCATGCCGCCACGATGGTGACCGCGGGCGTGTACCTCGTGGCGCGCACCAACGTGCTGTTCGCGCTGGCCCCGGTCTCCAGCATCGTCGTGGCGGGCATCGGCGCGCTCACCGCCCTGTTCGCGGCCACGATCGGCCTCCGCCAGTACGACATCAAGAAGGTCCTGGCCTATTCCACCGTCTCGCAGCTCGGATACATGTTCCTCGGCGTCGGGACCGGCGCCTATGCCTCGGGCATCTTCCACCTGGCCACGCACGCCTTCTTCAAGGCCCTGCTGTTCCTGGGCTCCGGCAGCGTGATCCACGCCATGCACCATGCCTATCACGCCACCCACTCGCACGACGACGCCCAGGACATGCGCAACATGGGCGGGCTCCGGCGCTATATGCCGTGGACCTTCGGGCTCATGCTGGTGGCGACGCTCGCCATCGCCGGCATCCCGCCGTTCTCCGGCTTCTTCTCCAAGGACGAGATCCTCGCCGCCGCTTTCGCGCGCGGGGCGGAGATGCCGGTGTTCTACCTGTTCTACGGCATGGGGGTGCTGGCGGCGCTGCTCACCGCGTTCTACATGGCGCGCCTCATGGCGATGACCTTCCTGGGCGAGAACCGCACCGGTGAGAAGGAGCGCGGACACCTGCACGAGGCGCCCTGGATCATGACCGGACCGCTCGTCGTGCTCGGCGCGCTGAGCCTGGTGGGGGGCGTGCTCAATCTGCCGCACCTGGTCGGCGGGCACGCGGCGCTCGAGCGCTGGCTCGAGCCGGTGATGGAGCCGGCGCTCAGCCTCCGGCAACTGGTCATGCCGGAGGGCTCGACCGAGTACCTGCTCGTCGGGGCCGCCGTCGCCATCGGAGCGCTGGGCCTGTTCCTCGGCTTCCGCGCCACGCTGGCCCGGCCGATTCCGACGGCCCGACAGGCGCCGCCGGACACCGGCTTCGCGCTGGTGCTCAACAGCAAGTACTTCGTCGACGAGCTGTACGACACGGTGATCGTCCGGCCGCTCGTCTGGCTCTCGCGGGTGGTGCTCTGGAAGGGTGTGGACCAGGGCGTGGTGGACGGGGTCGGCGTGAACGGCGCGGCCTGGGCTTCCCGGCTCGCCGGTGGGGGGCTCCGCCTGCTGCAGACGGGACAGGTGGGAATCTACGTGGTGCTCTTCCTCGTGGGCGCGATCTGGATCCTCCGCGCCGTGATCCGGTGACCGCGCGATGACCGCCTTTCTCCAGTCCATCGGCTACGGGCAGTGGATCCTGCACGCGCTCGTGCTGCTCCCGCTCGCCGGCGTGGTTCCCATTCTGCTGGGGAGCGAGCGCTCGGCGCGGTGGACCGCGCTGGTCGTCACCACCCTCGAGTTCATCCTGTCGGTCGGACTCTGGTGGGCGCTGGAATCCCGCGCCGGCGGGCTCCAGCTGATCTCCAGCACGCCCTGGATCCCGGCCTGGGGGATCAGCTATCGCGTGGGCATCGACGGCATCTCGCTGGTGATGGTGCTGCTCACCACGGTTCTCATGCCGCTCAGTGTGCTGGCGAGCTGGCGCTACATCACCACCCGCGAGCGCGGGTTCTACGCCCTCATGCTGACCCTGCTGACGGGCCTGGTCGGGGTGTTCATCGCGCTCGACATGTTCCTGTTCTACGTGTTCTTCGAGCTGATGCTGATCCCGATGTATTTCATCATCGGGATCTGGGGCGGCACCAACCGGCTGTATGCCGCCATCAAGTTCTTCGTCTACACGATGACCGGCTCGCTGCTGATGCTCGTGGCGATCATCGTGCTGGTGTGGAAAGTGCAGAGCGCCACCGGGCAGCTGTCGTTCTCCTACGAGCACCTGCTGACCCACGCGAGCGCGGCCGGCACGGCGGCACCCTGGCTGTTCGCCGCGTTCGCGCTGGCCTTCGCGATCAAGGTGCCGATCTTCCCGTTCCACACCTGGCTGCCCGACGCCCACGTCGAGGCGCCGACCGCCGGCAGCGTGCTGCTGGCGGCCGTCATGCTCAAGATCGGGACCTACGGCTTCCTGCGCTTCGCCAATCCATTCTTCCCCGAGGTGGCGTTCAGTCCGGCGGTCAGCGCCCTGATGATCACCCTCGCGGTCATCGGGATCATTTACGGCGCGCTGGTGGCCATGGTGCAGCCGGACATCAAGAAGCTGGTGGCCTACTCCTCGGTGAGCCACCTGGGCTTCGTGATGCTGGGCATCTGGGGCGGCACCGTGCAGAGCGTGCAGGGCGCGCTCATGGTGATGATCAGTCACGGCTTCTCGACCGGTGCCCTGTTCCTCCTGATCGGCATGCTGTACGAGCGCCGGCACACACGCCTCATCGACGACTACGGCGGCATCGCGCGGGTGGTGCCGGTCTTCAGCCTCATCCTGACGGTCGTGGCCCTGTCGTCGATCGGGCTGCCCGGCCTCAACGGCTTCGTGGGGGAGTTCCTCGTCCTGCTCGGCAGCTTCGCCGCCTTCCCATGGGCCACCGGCATCGCCACGACGGGGGTGATCTTCGCGGCCGCGTACCTGCTCTGGGCCCTGCAGCGCCTGATCTTCAACCGGCTCGATGACGGCGAGAACGAGCACCTCACCGATCTCACCGCGCGCGAGCTCGCCGTCATGCTCCCGCTGGTGGCCGGCATCGTCTGGCTCGGCCTCTATCCCGCGCCGGTGCTCCGGCGCATGGAGCCGGCCACCAAGCGCTATCTCGAGGCCACCGCGCCGCGCCCGGGACCGGAATCCGACGTGACACTCGGGGCCGCCGTGGGCAGGGCCCACGGCAGGGGGGCGGAGGGCCGGCGATGAACCGTCTCGATTTGAGCACCCCCTGGGGTGTCACCCTGGCCCTCCTGCCGGAGGTCATCCTCACCGCCTGGGCGCTCGTGGTCCTCCTGGTCGTGAGCTGGCGCCACGACACGGCCGAAGACAGCCGGCTCGCCGGATGGCTGAGCTTCGCCGGCGTGCTGCTGAGCGCGGCCGGCCTGGCCGCGCTCTGGGTCGACGGCGTCGTGCCGGACGGACTGGCCCAGATGGTGGCGCTCGACCCGTTCCGCTACGCGGCCGCGGGGATCTCGCTGCTCGCGGCCGGCGCGACCATCCTGCTCTCCCTCGGATACATGGAGCGCGAGCAGCTGCTGGCGCCCGAGTACTATCCCCTCATTCTCCTGGCCACGGCCGGCATGATGTTCCTGGGCGGGGCGGAGGACCTCATCGTCCTGTTCCTGGGGCTCGAGGTGATGTCGGTGGCGGTGTACGTCCTGGCCGGGTACAACCGCTCCAACGCGTTCTCCTCGGAGGCGGCGCTCAAGTACTTCCTGATCGGGGCGTTCGCGTCGGGCTTCCTGCTCTACGGCATCGCGCTGGTCTACGGCGCGACCGGCACGACCAACCTCAGTCTCATCGGCGCCCAGCTTGCCGGGAAATCGCTGCCGCTCATGGCCGCCCTTGGCCTGGGCCTCCTGCTGATCGGCTTCGGGTTCAAGGTCGCGGCGGTGCCGTTCCACATGTGGGCCCCCGATGTGTACGACGGCTCCCCCACGCCGGTCACCGGCTTCATGGCCACCGGCGTCAAGGCGGCGGCGTTCGCGTCGCTCGTGCGTGTGCTCATGGAGGCGTTCCCGTCGGCCGTCAGCCTGTGGCAGCCGATCGTCGCCGCGCTCGCGATCGCGTCGATGGTCCTCGGCAACCTCGTCGCCCTGACGCAGCGGTCCCTCAAGCGGCTGCTGGCCTACAGCTCGATCGCGCACGCGGGCTACCTGCTCACGGCCGCGTGGCCCGGATCGCCCGCCGGGGCGGGCGCGGTGCTGCTCTACCTGCTGGCCTACAGCCTCACGACGCTCGCGGCGTTCGGCTTCCTGGCCGCGCTCGGCCGCGGCGGTGAGCGGGACGTGACCCTCGACGACATCGCGGGGCTCGCCGCCACGCGCCCGGGCATCGCCTTCGGGCTCTCCGTCTGCATGCTCTCGCTGCTGGGTTTCCCCGGGACCTTCGGGTTCATCGGCAAGTGGTACATCCTGACGGCGGTCGTGGCCCAGGGGCATTACATCCTGCCGGTCGTCGTCGTGCTCACGAGCGTGGTGAGCGCGGGCTACTACCTGCCCGTCATCATGGCGATGTACATGAAGGCCGCTCCTACCGCCGACCGCTATGACGCCGTGCGCCTCGGCCCTGCGGCGCTGGGCGCCGTGGCGCTGACGGTCGCGGCCGTGCTCCTGCTCGGCGTGTGGCCGGGCGCCATGCTCGATCTCGCGGGCCAGAGCGCCACCACGCTCACCCAGACGGGCCTTCCGTTCGCGGGACCGTGACGGCGGCTCGGGTCGCCATGAACGTCCCCAAGACCATTTTCCGGCAGTACGACGTCCGCGGCCTGGTGGGTGACGAGCTTACCCCCGGGCTCGCCCGCGGGATCGGACGCGCATTCGCGACCGCCGGCTGGGACCGAGTGGGACGCGCGCCGGCGATCGCCGTCGGGCGCGACAATCGCCCCTCGGGCGAAGCGCTGGCCGCCGGCGTGCGCCGGGGCATCGCCGAGGCCGGCGGCACGGCAGTGGATGTCGGCACGCTCCCCACGCCCGCCCTCTATTTCGCGGTCCACGCACTCGGCGCCGATGGCGGGGTGCAGGTCACCGGCTCGCACAATCCCCCGGAATTCAACGGCTTCAAGCTGGTGCTCGGGGGCGAGGCCTTCCACGGCGAAGAGATCCTCGAGCTGTGGGAGACGATCGTGGCCGAACGCTGGCGGAGCGGGCAGGGCCGGGAGACCAGCGACGGCTCGGTGCTCGCCCGCTATCGCGAGGGAATCGTCACCCGCCACCGGCTGGAGCGACCGGTCCGCGTGGTCGTCGACTGCGGCAACGGGGTGGGGAGCCTCATCGCGGTGCCGACCCTCGAGGCGCTCGGCGCCGAGGTGACGCCGCTGTTCTGCGAGTCCGACGGGACCTTTCCCAACCACCATCCCGATCCCACGGTCCCCGAGAACCTGCGCGACCTTCAGGCCACGGTCCGGCGCACGGGGGCCGAGCTCGGGCTCGCGTTCGACGGCGACGCGGACCGGATCGGCGCCGTCGACGAGACCGGCGAGATCATCTACGGCGACCAGCTGCTGGTCATCCTCGGCCGCGACGCGGTGCGCCGCTTTGGACCCGGGACGCCGGTGATCTTCGACGTGAAGTGCTCGGAGGTGCTGCCGGCGGCGCTCCGCGCGGCCGGCGCGGAGCCGGTCATGTGGAAGACCGGGCACTCGCTGATCAAGGCCAAGATGAAGGAGCTGGCCGCGCCGCTCGCGGGCGAAATGAGCGGCCACATGTTCTTCGGCGGCGACTATCTGGGCTTCGACGACGCGCTCTTCGCCGCGGCGCGCCTGCTCGAGATCGTGAGCCGCCAGCCGTTCGGTCTGTCACCCCTGCTCGCCGACCTGCCGCGCACCATCACCACCCCCGAGATCCGGGTCGACGTTCCCGAGGCCGAGAAGTTCGCCATCGTGGAGGCCGCCGCCAGGCACTTCACCGCCCGCTATCCCGTGAACACCATCGACGGGATCCGCATCACCTTTCCCGACGGGTGGGGGCTCCTCCGCGCCTCCAACACCCAGCCGATCCTGGTCCTCCGGTTCGAGGCCTCCAATCACCGGTCGCTGGACGCCGCCCGCAGCGAGGTCGTCGGCTGGCTCGCGGGGCGGGGCGTCCGAGCGTAGCGCCGTGTCCCGGCATACCCGCCGGATCGCCCTGCTCCTCGCGGTCGTCGTGGCGCTGCTCTTCGCCGGCCGGTGGACGAGCGTGCTCCTGGCCGATCGGTGGTGGGCGGAAGAGGTGGCGCCGGCTGCGGTCGGTTTCATCACCGACTGGCATCTGCTCCGGGGCGCACTCAAGCTGGCCGGCGTCGCGGCCGCGGCGGCCTGGTTCATCGGGCACCTGCTGGCCGTCTACCGGGCGGTCGGCTCGGTCCAGGTGCGGCGCAACGTGGCCAACCTCGAGTTCCGAGAGGCGCTCACGCCGGGCGCGTTGCTCGCGGCGGTGGTCGGCGCCGGGGCGCTCCTCGGGATCATGGCGGGCCGCGGCTTGGCTGCGCACACTG
>Ga0210142_1000284_pt1 | contig 11667 bp, 12 predicted proteins | sample Goodyear_PhragC__FD_184869 | JGI IMG/M metagenome (GOLD analysis project Ga0210142, IMG submission 184869) | Wetland microbial communities from San Francisco Bay, California, USA, that impact long-term carbon sequestration - Goodyear_PhragC_D2... | ecosystem: Environmental > Aquatic > Marine >...
GACGAGTCCTACCACTATCCCCGGGCGGAGATCGTCGGCGGCGGATTTTTCGCCCTGGGCCTGGGGGTCCTCGCCGCCTGGAGTTTCGGCAACAGTTCGGTGTGGGCCTTCCTGCCGGTCTTCTTGCTCACCTACCTCCCCCTGCGCTGGCTGATCCGCGCCCTGCCCGGCCTCAAACGGCGGCTGATCCATCCGGCGGAGATGGTCGCCGAGGTGGAGGAAAAAGCCCTGGTGGCCTTTCTCGAGCACCGCCTCTACCAGACCCGTGACGCCACCGGGGTGCTGATCCTCATCTCCCTCTTCGAGCGCCGGGTGCGGGTGCTGGCCGACAGCGGCATCAGCACCGTCGTCCCGCAGCAGGAGTGGGACGGGATCGTCGCCACCATCACTGCCGGCATTCGCGCCGGGAAGACCTGCGACGCCTTGTGCGCCGCCATCGGCCGCTGCGGCGACCTGCTCGCGGAGCGCTTCCCGTGCAAGACCGACGACACCGACGAACTCCCCAACCTGATCACCGAGTAATCCCGCCGGTCCGCTTTCATCCACGCTTCCCCATCTCGCTCAGCAACTCCACCTGGATGCGCTGGATCTCCACCAGCCGCTCCCATTGCCGGGAGAGAAGGTGGTCGATCTTCTCGTGCAGGTGGCGAATTTCCAGCTCGGCCTTGAGGTTGACCCGGTAGTCGTTCTCCGAGCGCAGCCGGTCCTTGGCCTCCTGACGGTTCTGGCTCATCATGATGATCGGCGCCTGGATCGCCGCCAGGCAGGAGAGGACCAGGTTGAGCAGGATGAAGGGATAGGGATCGAAGGGGTGGCGCAGCAGTGCCAGTGTGTTGACGATAATCCACAACAGCAGAAATCCTCCGAAACTGCAGATGAAGCCCCAGCTGCCGCCGATGTCGGCGATCCGGTCGGAGAGGCGCTCGCCAAAGGAGAGCTTGCGCTCGAACTCGGCATCGATGTTGGCAGAGAGGGTCTCCTGCCGCGCCAGGGAATCGAGCACCTGCTGTTCGAGAGAAGTCAGTTCCCCCTTCTCGTCTTCAAGGAGTCCCTGGATGTAGCGGATCCGGTAGCGGTTCAGGTCGGCCTGGCAGATCATCCCCTCGCTGCTCCAGCCCGGAACCTCCTTGCGGATCGCCTCGGCCACCGGGGCGCTGACCAGCGCCGCCGGCAGCAGGCGGCCCTGCCCCCTTGCCCGCCCCCGTCCGCACACCTGGCAGGTCGCGTTATTACTTTTTGTCTCCTTCACGGCAGCCTCCTTTGCTTCATCCGCTCATTTTCCCCGGCAGCAGCCATTTGCGCAAGTAATCGAGACCGAAGATCAGCGGGACACCCAGCCAGGCAAGCAGGAAGATCCCCGGTGCCACCGGCCCGGTTCCCAGCACCCGCTGCAGCGGCGGCCAGTAGAGGAGCGCCGCCGAAAAGATTACCTGGATCGCGATTCCCAGCAGCATCAGTCGGTTGCCAAACACCCCACGATCGAGCCCCGAGCGCAGCCGGTAACGACGGCCGAGCAGGTTACCGATCTGCATCAGCAGGATGGTCGCCAGTGCGATCCCGGTGGCCGAGCGGTAGAGGGGATCGTTGGCCGCCAGCTCCGTTCCCCACTGCCATCCCCCATCCACCAGCACCAGGAAGAAGAGCGCCAGCGACCAGAGGGCCTCGAGCAGACCGAGAAAGCAATAGCTGTGGACGATCAGCGGCCGGGTCAAAAGCCCCCGGCTGCGGTCCCGGGGCGGCCGGGTCATCTCCTCGGGGTCGGGGGGCTCCTGGCCGAGGGCCATCGAGGGGACGATGTCGGTACCGAGATCGATGGTGAGGATCTGGATGACGGTCAACGCCAGCGGCACCGGCAACAGGATGTAGAGCAGGTAGGGGAGGATTTCCGGGCCGTTGCTGACCAGGACGTAGTTGGTGAATTTGCGGATATTGGCGAAGACCGTGCGCCCCTCCTCGACCCCGGCGACGATCGAGGCGAAGTTGTCATCGAGGAGGATGATCTGCGCCGCCGCCCGCGCCACGTCGGTGCCGCCAAGGCCCATGGCGACACCGACATCCGCCGCCTTGAGGGCCGGGGCGTCGTTGACCCCGTCGCCGGTCATCGCCACCACCTTGTCGAGGGTCTTGAGGGCGGCCACGATCTTCATCTTCTGCTCCGGGGTGGTGCGGGCGAAGATGCGGATTCCGGATTCCAGCCGGGCGGCCAACTCCGCCTCCGTGAGCTGTTCCAGCATCGCTCCGGTCAAAACTGCGTCGCTGCCGGCGTCCGCGGCGACGATACCGCTGTTTCGCGCTACCGCCAGGGCGGTGTCGGGATGATCGCCAGTCACCATGATCACCGCGATGCCGGCCCGCCCGCAGGTCGCCACTGCCGCCGGCACCTCCGGCCGCAGCGGGTCCTCGACGCCGAGGAAGCCAGCCAGTTGCAGTCCCTCTTCCAGCGCCGCCTGTTTCCCTGCGACCTCCGCCGCCGCCAGCGGCCGCCAGGCCACGGCGATCACCCGCAGCCCCGCCCCCGCCAGACGGTGCACCGCCTGGTCGGCCCCTTCCGGAGGGGCGGCGATCAGCGGTTTCAGCACCTCCCAGGCCCCCTTGACGACGAAGGCCGACCCTTCCGCCGTGGTTGCGATGCCGCCAGCCCGGCGCTTGTCGACGTCGAAGGCGAAGTGCCTTTGCACCGCCGCACCGCAGACCGCGGGATCGCCGCCGGCCGCCTGCAGCCGCTCGGCGATCGCCACATCGAGGGGATCGCCCGACAGCCCCCGGCCGCCGGGGCGCAGCTGGCTGGCGTAGAGGGCCAGCTCCAGCAACGCCTGTTCCTTTTTCCGGTCCGCCATCGGCTCGCCGTCCGGAGTGGCCAGCCGGGTGAGACGCAGCTGGTTGCGGGTCAGGGTGCCGGTCTTGTCAGTGCAGATCACGTGCACCGCGCCGAGCGCCTCGACGGCGCTGAGCCCCTTCACCAGAACGTTCTTCTTCGCCATACGCAGGCTGCCCATGGCCAGCGACAGGGTGAAGGTCGGCAGCAGCCCCTCGGGGACGTTGGCGACGATGATCCCCATCATGAAGACCAGGTTGACCCACAGGGAACGACCGCTGAACACTCCGTAAAGGAAGAAGCTCACCCCCATGCCAACGGCGATGAGGGTCAACACCCGGACCATGTGGGTCGTCTCCCGCTCCAAGGGGGAGGGGGTGTGGCGGATCTCCTGGGAGAGCTGCGCCAACTTGCCGAATTCGGTGCGCAGGCCGGTGGCGAAGACCACCGCCTCACCGCTGCCGCGCAGCACGCTGCAGCCAGCGAAGGCGACGTTGTCGCTCTCCACCAGCCGCTTGTCGACGGCGGCGGACCGCAGCAGCCGCGGCTTGGCCTCGCCGGTGAGCGGCGCATTGTTCACCGTCAGGTCGGTACCCTGCACCAGGCGCGCATCGGCCGGGATGCGGTCTCCCTCGGCGATAATCAGCAGGTCGCCGGGGACCAGTTCCTCGCTGCGGATGCGCTGGGGGCGGCTGTCCCGCGTCACCAGCACCTGCTGCGGCAGAAACTTCTGCAGTGCCGCCATGGCCTTTTCGGCACGGTATTCCTGGAGAAAACTGAAACCGGCGTTGAGCAGGGCCACTCCAGCCAGCGCCCAGCCCAGGACGTTCATGCTTTCGCCGGGCTGGAGGCGGTCGGCGACGAAGCAAATTCCGGCGGAGAAGAGGAGCAGCAGGGTGAAGAAATTGGTGAACTGCCGCCCGAGCTGGCGCAGCCATTTCCAGGGATCGGGAATCTCGACGCTGTTGGGTCCGACCTCCAGCCGCCGCTCCGCTACCTCCTTCTCAGTCAGCCCCTCGGGACGGCTGCCCAAAGATTCGTACACTTCCTCGGGGGCAAGCTGCTGGATCTGACGCGCCGTGCCGTTCATCCCCGGTAGATCCCCACATCGCAGGGTGTCCGGCGCAGCACCCGCTCCAAGGGATCGCCCTCCCAGAGCCGCGACAGCCGGGAAAGGCGGGAGCGCTGCGACGCGCCGAGGAGGAGCACCTGGGACTTGAGCCGGCTGGCATGGACGAGGATTTCCGCCACCCAGTCGTCGCTGACCACGATGCGGCTGTCGAGAAAGAAGTCGTGGCTGCCGCGCAGTTTACGGATTTCTTCACTGATCTCAGCAAGATAGCGCACTCCCTGTTGACGGATCGCCTGCACCTCCGCGGGCGCGAAGCGGCCGAGGCGACGGCGGCTGACGACCATGCCACGCAGCAGGTGGACACTTTTCAGCTGGGGGAGGAAGAGGCGGAAGACCGGCCAGGCCGGGGCGAAGCCGCGGGGATGCCCGGCCAGCGGCAGGAGCAGGTCGTGGGGCGCGCCGAGCAGCCCCGGCTGCACCACCCGCAGCGCCAAAACCGGCCATGGCGAGAGGGCCAGCAGCCGTTCCGCCACCGTCCCCGCCAGCAGCGGCCGGCCGGCGCCGCGTACGCGGGTGCCGCAAACCACCACTGCGTCAGGGTCGGCGGGCAAGGCGTGCAGGAGTGTGGACAGCGTCCCATTGCCCAGAGGCAGCAGCTCGGGGAAGAGTTCGACTCCCTGGGCGCCGCACTCCCGCCTCAGGTGTTCCAGCTTGGCGTCGAGGTCGGCAGCGGTCAGGCTACCATCGAGGACGTGGAAGAGCTGCAGGACCCGCTCGCCGCTACCGGCGGCGAAGCGGATGGCATAGCGGGCGACCCAGTCGCCGTTGAGCGAACCGTCGTAGGCGAGGCAGATCATGGTGTCCCTCCCGAACCGGAAACGGCAAGCCGACGCAGGAACTATAGCGCAAATAGCGCGGGCAGTAAGCCGCGGGAGAGTCCGGAGGGATCAGGGGAGGAAGAGCGGTTCGGCGAAATAATCCCGGTTGCGGTTTTCACCGTCCCAGGACTTCAGCAGCAGGGTGTAGTTGCGGGTGGCCCGCAGTTCGCAGTCGAGCATGGTTTCGGCCAGCCGGCAGGCCCGGCTGCCCGAACCATAGCGCCGCTTCAGCAGCGGATGGACCCGGGAAAAGTTGCCGATCAGCGGCAGCGCCAGGGATTTGCGCCGGGAGGCCAGGAAACGGCGGCCGCGGCCGCTGGTGCCGAGCAGGTGGAGGTAGCGGGGGCCGGCCGCGAGGAAGTCGGCCATCGCCTCGGCGCTGCTCTCGTTGAGGAGGTGGGCGAGGATGCGCTGCACTCGGGTGCGGGTCCAGTGGCGGGACTTGACGGCATCGACCAGTTCCCCGTAGCTGCCGCTGGTCAGGGCTGCGGAAAAGAGTCGCTGGTCCAGGCCGTCCGCCACTTGGTAGAGCCCGCGCAGGCTTTTCGCTCCGCGCAGGATGCGGGCGACCAGCAGGCGGTGGAGGAGTTCCTCGTCGAAATGGAGACCGCGGTTGACGGCGCGCAGGAAAGGGAGTTGGACGGCGGCGGGGAGAAAATCCAGGACCGGTTCGCCCGCCGCCAGCAGGCGGCGGATGCCGGTGGCGCTGGCAATGCTGCCGCTGGCCTCGGTATCGTGATAGCCGGCGCCGATCCGGGGAATGGTCAGGGGGCGAAGGGGACTACCGCTCGCGTGCAATGCGCGCAGGTAAGCGAGTCCCAGGATATTGTTGGGCGTCTCCAGGACAGCCGCAGCATCCTCCCCCCCCAGCTCCCGCACCACCTGCGCCCGGGCCTCGGGGTAGGCAAGCCCCCGGCGCAGCAGGCTGGCGGTGGCGACGGTGATCCGTTCCTCGTTGTTCACCAGCAGCTCGGCGACTTTCTGCAGCGCGTCCAGGTCGCCGCTCTCGCTGCCGAAGCAGAGGCTCTCCACCCCCAGGGCGGCGAGGGCCTGCACCGCGCCGGCGGCAAAGTGCGGTGCGCTGTTGCAGGCGAAGGGGAAGGGGAGCTCGACCACCACGTCGACCCCCGCGGCGAGGGCCATCTCCGTGCGCAGCCATTTGTCGAACAGCGCCGGCTCGCCGCGCTGCAGGAAATGCCCGCTCATCACCGCCACCGCCACCTCGGCATCGGCCAGCCGCCGACTCTCCTGCAGGTGATGGAGATGGCCGTTGTGGAAAGGGTTGTATTCGGTGATCAGACCAACGGCACGCATGGGGAAACCAATTTTGAATTTTGAATTGCGAATTTTGAATTCAATTCAACATTCAAAATTCAGAATTCAAAATTATAGAACAACGGGAATCCGCTTCCCGACCCGATTTTCAACCGGCGAAACGACGCTCTTGTAGGCCAGCACTTCCACACCCTTTGCGGTCACTTCGCGCAGCAGCCGGCCGTACTCCGGATCGATATGGTCGGCGGGGGTAAAGGCGGTCGCCTCGCCGCGCTGGACGAGGAAGAAAAGCACCGCCCGGAGCCCCTCCTCCTTCGCTCGCAGCAGCTCGCGCAGGTGCTTCTGGCCGCGGATCGAGACCGCGTCGGGGAAGCAGGCAACGCCCTCTGAGCAGCAGAGGGTGACGTTCTTGACCTCGACGAAGGTGCGCGCCCCGTCCCTTTCCAGGCAGAAATCGAGGCGGCTGGCGCCGAATTTCACTTCGGGGGTGACCCGGCAGCCGGCCAGCTCGGCGATCGCCCCGCTGCGCAGCCCTTCCTCCACCACCCGGTTGGTGCGGTGGGTGTGGGTGTCGACCCAGTGGCCGTTCACCGCGATCAGCTCCAGGGTGTATTTGAGCTTGCGCTGCGGGTTGGACGCCTCGGAGATCAGCACCCGGTAGCCGGGGATGGCGCACTGCTGCATGCTGCCGGTATTGGGAGTGTGGGCGGTGACGACGCGGCCGCCTTCCAGCTCGACGTCGGCCAGAAAGCGCTGGTAGCGGCGCAGCAGCCGGCCCGCGATGAGGGGGGCGGGAAGTTTCACCCGGCGATCTCGGCGGTCTCCTGTTCGGAGAGGCCGAGCAGGTAAAGGATGGAGTCGATGTTCTGCTGGTTGATGTGGGTGTCGGCCTGCTCGCGCACCCGCGCCTTGGCGTTGAAGGCGATCCCCAGCCCGGCCTTGCCGAGCATCGGCAGGTCGTTGGCGCCGTCGCCGATGGCGATGGTCTGGTCGAGGGTGATCCCCTCGCGGGCGGCGATCTCCTCCAGCAGCTGCGCCTTGCGCGCCCCGTCGACGACCTCGCCGACCAGGTTGCCGGTGACCACGCCGTCCTCGATTTCCAGCTGGTTGGCAAACGCGTAGTCGAGGCCGAGATCGTTTTTCAGCCGGTCGGTGAAGAAGCGGAAGCCGCCGGAGATGACCGCGGTGCGGAAACCGAGGCGCTTGAGGACGGTGATCAGGGTGCGGGCGCCGGGGGTCAGCGGGATGTTGCGATAGACCTCTTCCAGGGCCGCGGCCGGCATCCCCTGGAGCAGGGCGACCCGAGCACGCAGCGAACCGTCGAAGTCGAGCTCGCCGTTCATCGCCCGCTCGGTGATCGCCGCCACCTGCTCGCCCACCCCGGCGATGCGCGCCAGCTCGTCGATCACCTCGATCTGGATCAGGGTCGAGTCCATGTCCATCACCACCAGGCGCTTGGCGCGGCGGTAGAGGCTCTCCTTCTGCACCGCAATGTCGACGCCCAGTTGGGCCCCGGCCTGGAGCAGCTTGCGGGTCAACGCCTTGACCTCCAGTTGTGGCGGCGTGGAGATGAGAAACTCGACGCAACGCAGCTGCCCCTGGGTGAGTTTGCCGATGCGCTCGATGTTGACGCCGTGGTCGGCCAGGATGCGCGCCACCCGCGCCAGCGCCTGGGCGCTCACTTCGCCGCCCATGATCGTCACCACGTAGGCGTGGCGGGTGGTCTTGCGCCGGTACTCGGCCTCGGAGAGAACCTGGAAGTCGAGGTCAAGGCCGAGCTCCTTGGCCAGAAACAGCAGGTCCTTGATCAGCGGCTTGCGGTCGCTCTCGCCGGGTGGGAAGTCGATCAGCAGCGACAGCGAGAGCAGGGTATGGGTGACGGTCTGCTCGATGTCGCGGATGCGCGCGCCGGCGGCGGCCACCTCGGCGGTCACCGCGGCGATGATGCCCGGCCGGTCCTGGCCGGTCATGGTGATAAGGACCATACGTTGTTCCATTGTCCTGCTCCGTGGGAAAAGTGCCGGCATTTTACGCGAAACATCTGGGACAGCCCCCGATGAAGCCGGGGACAGTCCCGAGTTTACTCCGTGGGAAAAGTGCCGGCATTTTACGCGGATTGGAACGAGGCTGCAACACCCGCGAAGGGGGTGGGCGACAGGGATAGGAATTGGCGGGCTTGGGGGGATGGGAAATAGGCGACGGGACGATCAGGCCTTCGCGAGCAGTTGCTTGACCATCGCCTGGCCGAATCGATCGAAATCATCGAGATGTTCGCGCAGCACCAGGACCACGATCTCGGCATCGACGGTCTCGTATTGATGGACAACGATGTTCCGGAACTTGGCCATTTTCTCCATGGTCGTGGTCTGCTCGGCAGAGAGGACCCCATTTTCTCCGAGCACCCGGAAGGTATCCGCATAAGTCTCCGGAGTCCGCAGCTGCTGATCGGCAATGAGGTGGCCGGCAATGTCGGCGCAGAGTTCGATCATCATCTGCAAGGTCCGCTCGACGATTCGTTGCACCTTCCAGTCGGATTGATACTCCGCAACGGTCAGAGAAGAATATTCCGCCAGTTGCTGGCGGTACTCGGTCAGAGCAGCCAGCTTTTTCAGTACCAGTGCCTTGTCGACCATCAGGAAAACCTCTGCCGCAGAATCGCCTCTTCCTTACGGCTGAAATCGAAAAACTCCCGAGACATGCGCGATTCGAAGAGATGGCGCAACCTCGGTTCCTTGTCCACCAGGACCCGGCGTTGCCGGAGAATTCGCCCGACCAGGCTCACCGGTGCCCGGTTGAGGATCACCAGATCGACCTCGTCGCTGCCCAGGGTATCGGTCAGCAGGCCGATCAATTCCAGCTTGGTTTCCGCCCCACTCTCCGTCCCCCGCAGATAGACGGCAATATCCACATCCGACAGGGGGCGCCGCGCGCCGCGCGCCAAGCCGCCGAACAGATAGGCGAAAGCCACCTCTCCGCGCTTCTCCAGCACCGATCCGAGGCGGGTCATGCGGGCGTCTATGTCGTCGGGCAATGGCCGATGTTTGATCATGAAAAAACCGATGTTGCGGGCGGATACCGCCTGGGTTATGGGCATTCGTGCAGCATAGTAACATGCTGGGCGAAAAGGTCGGGAGGCATTTTATTTACCCAGCAGGGGGTCAAGAATGCGGCGGACCTCGGCTTCGGAAAGACCGCGGATCTGCAGCCGCTTGTGGCGTGAGGTCTCACCGGCCTGCAGCGCCACCGCGCCCTTGGCGACGCCGAGGAGCTTGGCGAAGAACTCGCAGCAGCTCTTGTTGGCGGCCCCTTCCACCGGCGGCGAGGTGAGGCGGACCTTCAGTTCCTCCCCCTGCAGGCCGACCAGTTGGTTGCGGCTGGCCCGCGGCTGAACGAAAATCTGCAGGATCGCCCCCTGCTCATCGCCGGATAGCCAGGGCGCCATCAGAACTCCTCGCGCGTCCCGCCCTTTTTGCCGCCCTCTCCGCCTTCGAAGGGAAGCCGCTCTTCCAGCAGACGTTCGTCCCGCCGCTGGTCCTTGAGGGTGACGATATCCAGATCGAGGAGCCGCAGATGGCTCTCGACCAGGGTGCGCAGGCTGGTTTCGAAGGAGATCTTCTGCCGCTTGAGATCCTGGATCTCGCCGATCAGCTGGATGCGCCGGTCCTCGGCGTCGCGCACGATCCGTTCCGCCCGCAGCTGGGCATCGGCAATGATGATGTCAGCCTCCTTGCGGGCATTGGTCTTCAGTTCGTCCGTCACCCGCTGGGTGGTCACCAGCGTCTCCTTGAGAGTCGCCTCGCGCTGGCGCATCTCTTCCAGCCCCGCGCGGGTCCGCGCCAGTTCTTCCTTGAGCTCCTGATGCTGGCGGATGAACCGCTCGAGTTCGTCGGCGACCATTTCCAGGAAATGGTCGACGCCGGCCTTCTCGTAGCCCAGGGGACGGGTCTTGAACTGGTACTGCTGGATGTCGATCGGGGTGATGCGCATGAGGTGGCCTCGCTACATGCCGAAGGCAAGCTGTGCCAGCAGCCTGAGGAGCAGGTTGCGCAGCAGCGACAGGGCCAGCAGCAGGATGATCGGGGAAAAATCGAAGCCGCCGAACTGGGCCGGTATGAACTGCCGGATTCGCGCCAGGACCGGTTCGGTCGCCTGGTAGAGAAAGCGGACGATGGGGTTGTAAGGATCCGGATTGACCCAAGAGACCAGCGCCCGGGCAATGACGATGAAAATGTAGATATTGAAGACCAGGCCGAGGACATCGGCCAAGGTGGAATAGAGGATATTCATGTCGGGACCTTTCCTGGCGGCCGACTGCGGCGGAGCAGGGGCGCATTGAGCCCCATTTTATAGCCGATGCCCCAAGCGGGTGTCAAACCATTTCCCGGCCGGCATGCATCCAAGGCTTTGACTTTCCCTCAGAAAACCGCTAGAGTGACGACCCGGAATGGCTGTGGCAGCTTGCTGCGCAGGCCCTTACGATTGTCCAGAGCAAAGGGGAGAACCATGAAAAGGACCAACAACCTGCGGATCCGGGGACTAACCCCGATCATCGCGCCGGCCGACCTGAAGCAGGTCTTTCCGCTTTCCGCGGAAGGGGCCGAATTCGTCACCGCTGCCCGCCAGCAGGTCATCGACATCCTGAACGGGAAAGACCGCCGGTTGATGGTGGTGGTCGGGCCCTGCTCGATCCACGACCCCCGCGCCGCCCGCGACTATGCCCGGCGCCTCGCCGACCTCGGCCGCGAGCTGCAGGACCAGTTGCTGCTGGTGATGCGCGTCTATTTCGAGAAACCCCGCACCACCGTCGGCTGGAAGGGGCTGATCAACGATCCGGACCTGAACGGCACCTACCAGATTTCCAAGGGCCTCGGCGTCGCCCGCGGCCTGCTCTGCGCGATCACCGAACTCGGCCTGCCGGTCGCCGGCGAGATGCTCGACCCGGTCACGCCGCACTATCTCGCCGACCTGGTCAGCTGGGGGGCGATCGGCGCCCGCACTACCGAGTCCCAGACCCACCGCGAGATGGCCAGCGGCCTCTCCTTCCCGGTCGGCTTCAAAAACGGCACCGACGGCAACCTGCAGATCGCCATCGACGCCATGGGCGCGGCGCGCCATCCCCACAGCTTTCTCGGCATCAACAACGAGGGACGCAACTCCATCGTTCAGACCACCGGCAACCAGGACCTCCACATCGTCCTGCGCGGCGGCAACGACAAGCCGAACTATTTCCCCGAGGACATCGCCCGCACCGAGGAGATGCTCGCCAAGGCCGGGCTTAACGGCGGGATCATGGTCGACTGCAGCCACGCCAACTCCTTCAAGAACCATGAGCGTCAGGAGGAGGTGATGGTCAACGTCGTCGACCAGGTCGCCGCCGGCAACCGTTCGATCTGTGCCCTGATGATCGAGAGCAATATCGAGGCCGGCAACCAGCCGATCCCACAGAACCTGGCCGATCTCAAATACGGGGTCTCGGTCACCGACAAGTGTGTCGACTGGGCCACTACCGAGCGGATGCTGCGCCACGCCCACGCGACGCTGAAAAAGTGCGGCGGGCGGGCGCTGTAAACCAGGGAATTCCATAGGTCCCGTCGGTCCCATGGGACCTAGGAACAGAAAGCCACCAT
>Ga0210142_1000285_pt1 | contig 11646 bp, 7 predicted proteins | sample Goodyear_PhragC__FD_184869 | JGI IMG/M metagenome (GOLD analysis project Ga0210142, IMG submission 184869) | Wetland microbial communities from San Francisco Bay, California, USA, that impact long-term carbon sequestration - Goodyear_PhragC_D2... | ecosystem: Environmental > Aquatic > Marine >...
GCGAGGCCGAAATAGCGGCGCGAGAGGGCGGCCGCTCTGGCTCTGGCGGTCTCTTCCGCCGTGGGTGCCCGGGCGAGCAGGCCGTCGACCTTGGCGCGCACCCAGGCCCGGTAAGCCTTGTAAAAGGTGATCAATGGCTCCGGTCCCGGATCGGGACCGCGCCCACCGCGGTAGGCTTCCAGCAGGGTTGCCGCCAGGTCGCGGCGGCCGAGGAATTCAAGGTCCATCAGTAAAAAGGCGAGATCGGCGCAGGTATCGGCGATCCGGAAGCCGGGATTGAACTCGATGCAGTCGAAGATCTGCAGCGGCTCGGTCAGGCAGATATGGGCGCTGTGCAGATCCCCGTGGCCGTCGCGGACGTAGCCCGTCGCCTGCCGTTGGTCGAGAAGCGTACCCCCGTCCCGGAGGAACTCCGCCACCAGGCGGTGGGCCGCCTCCTGGCCGGCCCGGGAAAGGAGGTCGGGGACGAAGGCCGCGGTCTGCGCGAAGTTCTCCTCCCAGTTGCGGCGGACCTGACGGCGGTCGCTCCCCGGCGCCAGCTTGGGAGCGGCGGAGGTGGCATGCAACTCCGCCAGCCGCACCCCGAGGGGACCCATTGCCGCCGGCAGGCCGGGATCGCCGGCGGCCAGCAGTCGGTCCAGCATCTGTTCGGCGGGGAGCCGGCGCATCACCACCGCCACCTCGACCCGTTCGCCGGCGCCATCGAGGCGGATCCGCGTCCCGTCCGCGCGCAGCTCCCCGACGCCGAGGTAGGTGCCGGGGGCGAAGCGGTCGTTGAGCCGGACCTCCTCGCGGCAGAAATGAAGGCGGCGCTCCAGGGTGCTGAAGTCGAGGAAACCGAAGTCGACCGGTTTCTTGACCTTGTAGACCCGCTTGCCCACCAGGTAGATCCGGGAAGCATGGGTTTCGCAAAACTCCACCGTCCCGCCCGTTCCCGGCCAGGCTTCCCGTTGCAGTAATGCGTGATGCAGGGCCAGTTCGTCCATTTTTTATACCAGGGGCGAGGGGGCTGCGGCTGGGGGTCAGGGGCGGGACTGAAGACAGAAGACTGAAGACTCAAAATTCAAAACTCAAAACTCAAAACCCGCCCTCCGCCCTCCGTCCTCGCCTCTTTCTAACCCCCCGTTTTCACAAGCAACACTATCACAGTGGCCGGGACTGTAAAGGACGCTGCCGGCAGCTAAGGCGATTGACGCTGCCTGGGGGGTGTGCTACTTTCTGGGGGCATGCCACTGGCACTCTGCAACCGGTTGAGCACACACGATTTTTCTCCTGGAAGCAAGGAACGCCAAGCGCCCCTCTCCCGCGGAGTCCTGCCCACCGTGAATCCTCGCCGCCGTTTCCGGCTCCCGCTTTTGCTGCTGATCCTGCTGCTGGGTGGATGCGGATTGATCCGCACCACCCGGCCGCCGGTCGTCATCAAACCCGCCGCCGCTGCAGCCGCGGCGGCGCCTGCGCCGGAGGAGAGCGCCGCCAGTCAGGCCCTCTACTATTACAGCCTGGCCAACCTGCGGGCCACTGATGACGATTTGGAGGGCGCTGCCGCGGCCCTGCAAAAGGCTCGAGAATTCGATCCCCATTCCAGCTACCTCGACCTGGCCCTGGCCGAGGTCTACCTGCGTCAGGGGAACGAGGAAAAGGGTTTGCGGGCGGTGGAGGATGCCCAGATCGACGATCCCGAATCCATCGAGGCCCATTCCCTGCTCGGCAGTATTTACCTCAGCCGCGGGAACTTCCCCGGCGCCGTCGAGCAGTTTCGTGCTGCCGTCGCCCTGGCTCCCGACGATGAGGACCTTCTGCTGCAGCTGGTCGTGGCCCTGACCCGCAAGGGCGACAACGGCGAGGCCGTCGATCTCCTCAAGGGCTTTATCGCCGGCCATCCCCAGACCATCGACAGCCGGCTTGCTCTGGCCCGCCTCTACCGGGAGACCGGCCTCGATGCCCAGGCCGAGAAGACCTATCTCCAGCTCGTCAAGGACCACCCCGGCCTGCGCGAGGCGCGGCTCGAGCTGGGCCGCTTTTACGAATCGCGTCCGGCGACCCTCGACCAGGCCCTGAAGATCTACCGGGAACTCCTGGCCGAGGTTCCCAGCGATACGCGGCTCCGCAACCACCTGGCCGCCATCCTGATCAATGCCGGCCAGCTCGACGCCGCCCGCAAGGAACTGGAAGCGCTCCTCGCGGCCGCTCCCGGGGATCTCGAAGCCCGACGCAAGCTGGGGCTGATCGCCATCGAGCAGGAACGCTGGAAAGAGGCCGTTGACCTTTTCCGCGGGCTGCTCGAAGAGCGGCCCGATCTCGACCAGGCGCGCTACTATCTGGGCATTGCTCTCGAGCGGCAGGGGGATGCGGCCGGCGCCATCGACGCTTTTGCCGCCATTCCCGGCAATTCCTCTTTCGGCGACGATGCGCTGATGCACCGGGCCTACCTGCTGACAACCCTGAAGCGGTCCAAAGAGGCGATCGGCCTGCTCGAAGCGCGCCTGGCAGCAACCGTGGACCGGCCCGATCTCTACCTGTTCCTGGTCTCCCTCTACACCGGCGAAGGCCAGGAACAACAGGCGCTGGCCAAGGCCGAAGCGGGCCTGAAGGTCTTTCCCGACAACCTCCAGCTCCATTACCAGCACGGGGTGCTGCTCGAGAGGGCCGGCGAACACGAGCGAGCGGCCGCCGAAATGGAACGGGTTCTCAAGGGGGATCCGGAGCATGCCGAGGCTCTCAACTATCTCGCCTACCGCTGGGCCGAACGCAACGAGAACCTGCCGCAGGCCCTGAAGTACGCCCGCTTGGCCTTGAAAAAATCGGACCTGCCGCACATCCGCGACACCCTCGGTTGGGTCCTTTACCGGCTCGGCGATTTCGAGGCGGCCGTGCGGGAGCTGCAGAAAGCCGCCGCAGGGCTGCCCGACGACCCCATCGTCCGGGAGCACCTGGCCGACGCCTGCCACGCCGCCGGGCTCGACGACCTGGCCGTTCTCTACTACCGCAAGCTGCTGGAAACGAAACCGGGAGACAAGGAGTTGCAGCAGAAGCTCGAGAAGGCACTCCAACAGTTGAAGAACTGATGGCGTTGCAAAAAATCCGCCCTGCGGCGTTACGGCGTTTTCTCAGGACCTCGACCTACCTGATGTAGGTCTTCACCCCTGAAAGACCACCCGGCCTTGTGCTCGTCGTAAGAGTCTCCCTGTCTGGGCGACCAATCCAAACCGGCGGGACGCGCCCCGCCAGGCGCCTTACTTTTTGTCCAGACGGCGACAAAAAGTAAGCAAAAAACGCCTTCCCCTGCGGGGGGCATGCGCTCGCGAGATTTCGGAGCGCTGAGGAATGGTTTTCACCGTCCAACCCCGCCGGGGCTCCGTGGCCACAATCGCGGCTCCGATCGCGGGTCGTTGGCCGCATGCTCTTTTGCAACTCTGCTCTGCGTGGTCAGAGACTCTGGTTGTGTAAAAGCTTTTAACCAAGCAGCGCCGGCGTTCGCTCCGCTTGGCAGCATGCCGGAACAACCACCACCCTACGCAGCTGGAGCCAACGAAGACGCGCCGAACCTACCACACTAGGGGGAGTTCGGATACTCCACTCGCCGCGTCCCCATGCTGGCGTACAACTCGTCCTGCGGGACGAGACCCGCCGACTTTGAATCCCCTTCAGCGCCACTTTCTCAAGGGGACTGCCTCTTTGGTTGAGAATCCGACCGAATCAGGTTAATTTTTTCGAGTGTATCAAGAACTGATCCGTCGGCCCGGCCCGGGGCTGCCGCCAAGGATTCCACGAAACATGCGCTGCTCTTCTTTTCTTCTTTGCCGGGTTCTGGTGGGCCTGATCCTTCCGGTGCTTTTCGCCGCCTGCGCCCCCCGCCCGACCGTCGTGCCGCCGCCGACCCTGCCGGCCGTCTCTCCCGGTGACCTGCTCGAGCGGGTCAAGACCTGCGGCGCCGCCATCGACACCGTCCGCGGCCTGGCCAAGGTCCGGCTCACCACCGCCGATCGGTCCCTCAGCCTCAGCCAGGTGCTCCTCGCCGCCTACCCCGACCGGCTGCGCACCGAAAGCCTCAGCCCCTTCGGCTCCCCCCTGCTGATCCTGGCCAGCGACGGCCACGAGCTCGATGTCCTGCTCCCCGGCGAAGGGCGCTTCCTGCACGGCCCGGCCAGCGCCGAAAACCTGCACCGCTTCACCCGGTTGCCGCTGCGCCTGACCGACCTCGTCGGTCTGCTCCTCTACCGGCCGCCGCTCTTCCCCTGGCAGGAGATCCACGGCGGCAGCGACGGGGCCGATCGCTACCGGCTCTTTCTCGACGGCCCTGAAAGCCGCCGCCAGGTCTTCACCTTCGACGCCGCCCTGCGCCTGACCGGCGCCGCCTACTACAGCGGCAGCGAGCTGCTCCTCGAGGTCGGCTACGGCAACTTCCAGACCCCGGACCCTGTCTATCCGCGCCAGGCCGACCTCCATCTGCCGGCCTACGGGGTCACAGCGTCCATTCGTTTCAGCGACGTCACCCCCAACGCCGACATTCCCGCGGAGCGCTTCCGCCTGCAGCCGCCGGCGGGAGTTAAAGTAGAAAAAATGGGAGAGAAGTAGGAGACGTTTTGAGGTTTGAGTTCTGAGGTTTGAGTTAAAGTCCCGGGTCCTGACAAGCGGATCCATTCAAAAGGAGAATGGCGTGACCTTCCCGGTTTTCAAACAACTTAAAACTCAAAACCCAAAACTCAAAACGGCTCTACTCCTTTTGCTTTTTCTTTTAACCACCGCCTGCAACCGCCACGAACCAGTCGTCCCCGCCGAGGGGAAGGCGGCGGAACCGGCCTACGGGGACACCTTCATCGAGGCCTCCATCGGCGAGCCGAGCAACCTGCTGCCGGTCCTATCGGCCGATTCAGCGTCCTCCGACGTCAACTCCCTCGTCTACAACGGGCTGGTGCGCTACGACAAGAATCTGAAGCTGGAAGGGGAGTTGGCCGAGTCGTGGGAGATCTCCCCCGACAACCTGACCATCACCTTCCACCTGCGCCATGGCGTCACGTGGCACGACGGCGCGCCCTTCACCTCCGCCGACGTCCTCTTCACCTACCAAACCTATATCGATCCCAAGACTCCCACCGCCTATGCCGAGTCGTTCCGGCAGGTCGCCCATGCCGAAGCTCCCGATCCCTACACCTTTCGCGTCAGCTACGAAAAACCCTATGCGCCGGCTCTGGAGAGCTGGGGGACGTCGATCCTCCCAAAACACCTGCTTGAAGGAAAAGATATCACCAAGAGTCCCCTCTCCCGGGCGCCGATCGGCACCGGGCCGTACAAGTTCGTGGCATGGACGCCGGGGGAGAAGCTCGTCCTCGAAGACAACCCTGACTATTTCGAGGGGCGGCCCTACATCCATCGCGTGGTCTACCGCATCATCCCCGACCTGTCGACCCAGTTCCTGGAGCTCCAGTCGGGCGGGATCGATTTCATGGGGCTGACGCCGATCCAGTACCAGACCCAGACCGACACCCCGGCCTTCAAGCGGCAGTTCAACAAGTACAAATACCTCGCCTTCGCCTACACTTATCTCGGCTACAACCTGCGGCGGCCGATGTTTCAGGATAAACGGGTGCGCCAGGCCCTCTCCTACGCCATCAACAAGCAGGAGATCATCGACGGGGTGCTGCTGGGGCTGGGCGAAGCGGCGACCGGCCCCTACAAACCCGACACTTGGGTCTACAATCCCAACGTGAAGCGTTATCCCTACGACCCGGCCAAAGCCAGGGAGTTGCTCGCTGCGGCGGGTTGGCGCGACAGGGACGGGGACGGCATCCTCGACAAGGACGGCAAGCCCCTGGCCTTTACCATCGTCACCAACCAGGGGAACGACCTGCGGGTCAAGTGCGGAGAGATCATCCAGCGCCGCTTCCGCGAGATCGGCGTCGACGTCAAGCTGCGGGTCATCGAGTGGGCCTCCTTCCTCAAGGAATTCATCAATCCCGGCAATTTCGATGCGACGATCCTCGGCTGGAGCGGCGGCCCCGAGCCGGACCAGTACGACATCTGGCATTCGAGCAAGACCGGGCCGCGGGAACTCAACTTCATCCACTTCAAGAACGCCGAGGTCGACGCGCTGCTGGAGAAGGGGCGGCGGACCTTCGACCAGGCGCAGCGCAAGAAGTACTACGACCGCTTCCAGGAGATTCTGGCCGAGGAGCAGCCCTATACCTTCCTCTACGTTGGCGACGCCCTACCGGCGGTGGCCAAGCGCTTCCGCGGCATCGAGCCGGCTCCGGCGGGGATCCGGTACAATTTCATCAAGTGGTACGTGCCCGCCAGCGAGCAGAAATATACCCGCTAGGGAATATTTCTGCTCGCTGGCGGCGTTTTGGGTTTTGAGTTTTGAGGTTTGAGTTGAAAGGCCGGGGCTGACGAAATTCCAACGGCATTTTGAGGCGTTCTGAGTTTTGAGTTGAAAATCTAGGGGGGGAGATGAAGAATGTCCGCATCAGGGAGCGCAGCTACCGTTTCGCGCTTCTAGTAATTCGCTTCTGCCGGGAACTTAGGCAGGGCAGAGAATATGAATTGGCCCGCCAGTTATTGAAGGCCGGTACCAGTGTTGGCGCCAATGTTGAAGAGGCCTCGGCTGGCTACAGTCGTGCAGACTTTGCGGCCAAGATGGCGATTGCCTCCAAGGAGGCCCGGGAATCCCGATACTGGTTGCGGTTGATTGTCGACAGTGGGATCGCTTCCCAGGAACGGACAGCGCCGCTGCTTTCCGAGGCAGAGGCCCTTGTCAATATCCTGACTGCCATCGTGAAATCGACAGTCACCGGGAAAACTTCCAAATGCAGCTGACGATTGAGTATATTCCGTCCGGATTGCGATTTTAACTCAATACGCAGAACCTAACTGGATTAATTTATCTTTGTGTTTTCGGCCTTTAACTCAAACCACAAAACAAAAAACTCAAAAGGGTTCAGCTTTTCTTGGCCTTTAAAGACTCTCAACTTAAAACCTAAAACTCAAAACTCAAAACGGCTTTAATAATGTTGGTTTATTTATCTAAACGTTTATTAATGATGCTCCCGCTTTTATTGGGGATCACCATTATCTCCTTCACCGTCATCCACCTCGCGCCGGGGGAGCCGACCGACATTCAGACCGAACTCAACCCCAAGGCGAGCACGGAGCTCCAAGAGCGGCTGCGCGCCCAGTACGACCTCGACAAGCCGCTGCTGGTGCAGTACGGCAAGTGGCTCGGGCGGATGGTGCGCCTCGACTTCGGCGACTCCTTTTCCCAGGACCATCGGCCGGTGGCCGAAAAGATCGCCGAGCGGCTGCCGGTGACGATCCTCATCAACGTCCTGTCGATCGTCGCCATCCTCGCCTGCGCCATCCCCATCGGCATCCTCTCGGCCACCCGCCGCAATTCCCTGTTCGATCGCGGCACCACGGTCTTCGTCTTCCTCGGTTTCGCCACCCCCAGCTTCTGGTTGGCGCTGCTCATGATGGATTACTTCGGCGTGCGCCTCGGCTGGTTCCCCATCGCCGGGCTCAAGTCCCTCGGCCACGAATACCTCGGCTTCTGGGCGCAGATCGGCGACTACGCCAGCCACCTGGTGCTGCCGGTCTTCATCTCCGCCTTCGGCGGGCTCGCCGGCTTCTCCCGCTACATGCGCTCCAACATGCTCGAGGTGATCCGCCAGGACTACATCCTCACCGCCCGCGCCAAGGGGCTCTCCGAGCACGCCGTCATCTACCGCCACGCCCTGCGCAACGCCCTGCTGCCGGTCATCACCATCCTCGGCCTCTCGGTACCGGGCCTGATCGGCGGCAGCGTCATCTTCGAGACCATCTTCGCCATTCCCGGCATGGGCAAGCTCTTCTACGACGGGGTGATGATGCGCGACTACCCGCTGATCATGGGGGTGCTGGTGATCGGCGCCGTCCTCACCCTGGTCGGCAACCTCCTCGCCGACGTTGGCTACGCGCTGGCCGATCCGCGGATAAGGAATGCCTGAAAGATCAATCTTGAATTTTGGATTTTGAATTTTTTTATTCAGGCTGGTGGCGGGCCTGAGGCGGACGGATAGGATAGAACGCGCCAAGGTCTTCTTTTTACCGCCCGTTCATGGCCCCCATCAGCTGAGCGCGGCGTTCGCGGCGAAAGACCTTAATCGGGACCGTGGTTTGCAGCCCTTCTCGGTGTCCTCAGTGTCCTGGTGGTGAAAGATTTTTTCCGGTCACCCGCCAACCGCATAACGTGAACAACCGGCTTAGCCAACAACCGGAGGGAATAACAACGATGTCCAAAATCCTCGTCACCGGCGGCGCCGGCTTCATCGGCTCGCATACCGTGGTGGAACTGCTGCAGGCCGGCCACGAAGTGGTCGTGGTCGATAACCTGAGCAACAGCTCCCCTGTGGCCCTCGAGCGGGTGGCCGAGATCTGCGGCCGGGCGCCGGCTTTCGCCGAGGTCGACGTCCGCGACCGGGAGGGGCTGCGGCGGGTCTTCGCCGAGCACGAGATCGAGGCGGTGGTCCACTTCGCCGGGCTCAAGGCGGTGGGGGAGTCGGTAGAGCAGCCCCTGGCCTACTACCAGAACAACCTTGGCGGCAGCGCCACGCTCTGCGAGGCGATGGCCGAAGCCGGGGTCAAACGGCTGGTCTTCAGCTCCTCGGCGACGGTCTACGGCAATCCGGAGACCCTGCCGATCCGCGAGGACTTCCCGCTGGGTGCCACCAACCCCTACGGCCGCACCAAACTCTTCATCGAAGAGCTGCTGCGCGACCTCCACGCCTCGGACCCGGCCTGGAGGATCGCGATCCTGCGCTACTTCAACCCGATCGGCGCCCATCCCAGCGGCCGCATCGGCGAGGACCCGCAGGGGATCCCCAACAACCTCTTTCCCTTCATCACCCAGGTGGCGGTGGGAAGGCGGGAGCGGTTGGCGGTTTTCGGCGGCGACTATCCAACGCCCGACGGCACCGGGGTCCGCGACTACATTCACGTCGTCGACCTGGCACTCGGCCACTTGCGTGCCTTGGAACGCCTTGCCGCCGCCCCCGGTCTGGTCACCTGCAACCTCGGCACCGGCCAGGGCTACAGCGTCCTGGAGATGGTCCGAAGCTTCGAGCGCGTCACCGGCCGCGCCATCCCCTACGAGATCGTCGACCGCCGCCCCGGCGACATCGCCGCCTGTTGGGCCGACCCTGCGTTCGCCGCGCGGGAGCTGGGCTGGAAGGCGGAGCGGGGTCTGGACAAGATGTGCGCCGACGGCTGGCGCTGGCAGGAGGGGAACCCGCTGGGGTACGAAGAGCGCGGCGCCGCCGGCCAGGGCTCCAAACCTGCGGCGGGTTGCGGGGTTGAATAAGAATTAGGTTGAAAAACAGGGCCCCGATATGGTAACCATTCAACCCTGTCCAAGGTCGGTTGGATTTGGCAGGGGGGATCTTTCAACCATGAAGAAATGGTTCAGCGGGGGGTGCTGGTGTTTTACCGAATTTTTTGTTTGGCAGTCTGGCTTTTTCTGCTCCTGCCCCTGCTCGCCTTTGGCGCACCCGTCTCCGCCACCGTTCCCCTCGACAGCTGGGTCTACCCCGCCCTCGACAAGCTCGCCGGCCTCGGCCTGATCGACTCCGCCCTGCAGGGCACCCGCCCCTACACCCGCCTCGAAGTCGCCCGCCAACTCGGCGAGGCCCGGGACCACCTCGGCCAGGAGGGATCCCTGCCGGTCGCGGAAGAGATCGTCAGCCGCATGGAACGGGAATTCGCCGCCGAACTGGCCGTGGCGCCGGGGGAGGGGAGCAGCTACCTGTTGCCCCTGCGCGAACTCCGCCTCGACTACGTCTACCAGCAGGGCGTCCCCGCCGTCATCGCCGGCCCGGGCATCGTTTCCCGGCAATTCCCCCTCAACACCAATAATTTCGGGATCGACTACCAGGAGCACCACAACCTCCAGGCGAGTTTCGCGAGCGAGGCGCGCCTTGGCCGCTACTTCCTCCTCGCCGCCCGGCCGCTGCTGCTGGTCAACAAGGAGGACGGCGCCGACCTCAGTCTGCTGGAGGGGAAGGCGGCCGTGGCTCTCGGCCCCTTCGAGATATCGGCAGGGCGGCAGGCCTTGTGGTGGGGGCAGGGGCGGCACGGCAGCCTGATTTTGACCGACAACGCGCCCCCCCTCGACATGCTGCGCATCACCAACCCGGTGCCGCTGCGCCTCCCCTGGCTCCTCCGCTACCTCGGCCCCTTCCGCTTCGACGTCTTCTGGAGCCGGCTGGAGGACGACCGGGTGGTGCCCAAGCCCTACTTCGCCGGCCTGCGGCTGACTCTCGAACCCGTCCCCTGGTTCGAGATCGGTGCCTCGCGCACCGTCATTTTCGGGGGCGAGGGGCGGCCCGATGTCAATTTGCCCGATTTTTTCACTATCCTCGGCGGCAAAAACCAGGGAGGATCGGAGGATACCAGCAACCAGATCGCAGCCTTGGATGGCCGACTCCGGTTGCCGGTTTTGGGGGGCATGGAACTGTACGGGGAGTGGGGCGGGGAAGACGAAGCCGCAGGCTCCCTGGCCAATACTGCCTGGCTCGGCGGCCTGTTCCTGGCCGGTCCCGACCCTGCCGGTCGGCTCAGCCTGCGCCTGGAATTCGCCGATCTCAGCCGCCTCGACAACAATTCCGCCCCTTGGTACCGACACGGTCTCTATGCCTCCGGCTACACCTATAAAGGGCGGATCCTCGGGGAGGCCGTGGGAGGCGCTGCCAGGGACCTCTACTCAGAGCTTCGTGCCATCTTGTCAGCCGATCTAACCCTGAGCCTGAGCCTTGATTACCAGGAACGGGGATTCGACCAGCCGCTGCATGAAAAGCACCTGGAGCCGGGGTTCGGGGCCGATTGGCAGCTGACGGAACAGATCGCGGTCGACGCCCGCTATGCCTTCGACCAGGTGAAAAATTTCGGCTATGTCGCCGGCCCCGGCCGGACTTTCCACTTGGCAACCGTGGGAGTGAGAACTCGTTGGTAATTGTTCCTGGAGGAATCACAACCTGGGCAGGGTCCCGCCGAATTCTCCGGCGACAATCGGATGGTCGGCAGCATTGTGATAAACCTTTTGGAATTGGAATGATCGGCATGATGAATTTCAGAAAATTTTCTGTCTTTTTAATGATCCTCTCCGCTGGTGTTCTGGCGGGGTGTGCGGCACCTTCTCCCCCGGCCGGCTCGGTCATCCAGGTTCAGGCGCCCGACACGGCGGTCCTCGAGCGGCAGGAGGTGGGCGTCCCCATCCCCAAGGAAGGTCCGCCGCCCGGCGGCTATGCGGTAGGGCCTGGCGATTACCTGGTTGTCGAAACCTACGGGCTGCCGCAGATGGCTAAATCGGACCAGAAGAATGCGGAGAATAGGACGGGGAGCCCCTCCGGAAGCTCAGGAGCGTTCGACAGCCGGGTCGACGGCACCGGCAGCATCTACCTGCCCTGGATCGGCGGGGTGCACGTGGCGGGGCTGACCGTTGCGGAAATCCAGGACAAGCTCAAGGGGGCCTTCGGTAACTACGTCAAGAACCCCTGGGTGGTAGTGCAGATCGGCGACTACAAGAGCCAGCCTCTCTACCTGCTCGGCGAGTTCAACAAGCCTGGCACCTATTACCTGGACCGGCCCCTCAATCTCCTGGAAGGGTTGGCCCAGGGATCC
>Ga0210142_1000286_pt1 | contig 11629 bp, 11 predicted proteins | sample Goodyear_PhragC__FD_184869 | JGI IMG/M metagenome (GOLD analysis project Ga0210142, IMG submission 184869) | Wetland microbial communities from San Francisco Bay, California, USA, that impact long-term carbon sequestration - Goodyear_PhragC_D2... | ecosystem: Environmental > Aquatic > Marine >...
TCTCCCTCGAAGTCTCGCCTACGCTCGCCTACGACACCCAGGGCACCATCCAGCAGGCCGCCGACCTGCACGGGCGCGCGGCGGAGAACAACTTCATCAAGATCCCGGGCACGCCCGACTGTCTCCCGGCGATCGAGGAGTCCATCTTCGCCGGCGTGCCGATCAACGTCACGCTGCTCATGTCGACCGACCAGACGATGGCCGCGGCCGACGCCTACATGAAGGGCATCGAGCGGCGGATCGAGGCGGGCCTCGACCCGGACGTGCCCTCGGTGCTCTCGCTCTTCATCAGCCGCTGGGACGTCGCCGTCCACGACGACGTGCCCGACGAGATCAAGAACACCCTCGGGGTCGCGGTCGGCAAGGTCACATATGCGGCGTGGATGGAGATGCGCGAGTCCGACCGCTGGCAGGGCCTCGCCGAGAAGGGCGCCCGGCTGCAGCGGCTCCTCTTCGCCAGCACCGGAACCAAGGACCCCGAGGCCTCGGACACGCTCTACATCGAGGCCTTCGCGGCGCCCGACACGATCAACACGATGCCGGACAAGACGCTGCATGCCTTCGCCGACCACGGCAAGGTCTCAGCGCCGTTGCCGGCCGACGGTGGCGACTGCGAGGAGGTCTTCAAGGCGCATCAGGACGCCGGGATCGACACGGATGCACTGGCGCTGAAGCTCCAGAAGGACGGCGCGGAGAGCTTCGTCAAGTCCTGGACGGACCTGCTGGACACGATCAAGGCCGAATCGGAGCGCCTGGCCGCCTAGAGGCATCGCTGCGCGGATAGGCTGCCCGCGTGGCATCGGGACCGGAGTTGCGGACGCGCAAGGCCTGGAAGGCCCTCGAGAAGCACCACGCCGAGATCGGGGAACGGCATCTCCGTGACTTCTTCGCCGAGGACTCCGGCCGCGGCGAGCGCCTGGTCGCCGAGGGGGCGGGGCTCTTCCTCGACTACTCCAAGAACCGGGTCACCGACGAGACACTGAAGCTGCTGATCGAGCTGGCCGGCGAATCGGGCGTGGCCGAGCGACGCGACGCGATGTTCCGGGGCGAGCACATCAACGTCTCCGAGGACCGCGCGGTGCTCCACGTCGCGCTGCGGATGCCGAAGGACCGCTCGCTGGTCGTCGACGGCGAGGACGTCGTCAAGCAGGTGCACGAGGTGCTCGACCGCATGTCCGCATTCGCCGAGCGGATCCGCTCGGGAGAGTGGAAGGGCCACACCGGCAAGCCGATCCGCAACGTGATCAATCTCGGAATCGGCGGCTCCGACCTCGGCCCGGTGATGGCCTACGAGGCGCTTCGGCACTACTCCCGGCGGGAGATGACCTTCCGCTTCGTCTCCAACGTCGACGGGACGGACTTCGCCGAGAAGACCAGGGACCTCGATCCCGAGGAGACCCTCTTCGTCATCTCCTCGAAGACATTCACCACCCTGGAGACGATGACCAACGCCCACACGGCGCGTGAGTGGGCGCTGGCGAAGCTGGGATCGGACGAGGCGATCGCCAAGCACTTCGTCGCCGTCTCGACCAACGCGAAGGGCGTCGCCGAGTTCGGCATCGACACCGACAACATGTTCGGCTTCTGGGACTGGGTCGGCGGCCGCTACTCGATGGACTCGGCGATCGGGCTCTCGACGATGCTGGCGATCGGACCAAAGGGTTTCCAAGACCTGCTGGCCGGGTTCCATGCCGTCGACGAGCACTTCAAGGACAACCCGATCGGTCAGAGCCTGCCCTCGATCATGGGCCTGCTGGCAGTCTGGTACGGCGACTTCTTCGGCACCCAGACCTCGGGCGTCTTTCCCTACGACCAGTACCTGCACCGCTTCCCGGCCTACCTGCAGCAGCTCACCATGGAGTCGAACGGCAAGCACGTCACCCTCGATGGCGCCCGCGTCGACTACGACACCGGCGCGATCTACTGGGGCGAGCCGGGCACCAACGGCCAGCACTCCTTCTACCAGCTGATCCACCAGGGGACGAGGCTGATCCCCTGCGACTTCATCGGCTTCATGCACACGCTCAACCCGCTCGGCGACCACCACGACCTGCTCATGTCCAACGTCTTCGCCCAGCCCGAGGCGCTCGCCTTCGGGAAGACGCCGGAGCAGGTGAGGGAGGAGGGCACGCCGGAGCAGGTGGTCCCGCACCGGGTGATGGAGGGGAACCGCCCGTCCAACGTCATCCTGGCCGAGCGGCTCACCCCGCACACGCTCGGCTCGCTGGTCGCGCTGTATGAGCACAGCGTCTTCACCCAGGGCGCGATCTGGGGAATCGACTCCTTCGATCAGTGGGGCGTGGAGCTCGGCAAGGTGCTGGCCGTGAACATCATTCCCGAGCTGCAGGCCGACGAGGAGCCGCAGCTCGAGCACGACAGCTCAACGAACGCGCTGATCCGCCGGTACCGAGATAACCGTGCCTGACACCCCCAGCCTGGGGCGCTTTAGTGGCCCCATAGCCGAAGAAAGCGCCCCGCGATGAAGACTCAGGCGGTGCTGTTCGACATCGATGGGACGCTGATCACCACCGGCGGCGCCAGCGACCGCGCCTGGAAGCGAGCCTTCAAGGAGCTCCAGGACGTCGACGTCGACGTGCCGGCCGTCACGGGCAAGGGTGTTCCGGACCCGGAGGTGGGCAAGGTCGTCTTCGAGAACGCGGTCGGCCGCGAGCCGACCGAGGAGGAGGCCGACGCGCTGATGCGCCGCCGCCTCGATCATCTCTCCGAGGAGGTGGAGAGCTCGCCCGGGTTCGAGGTGCACGACGGCGTCGTGGAGCTACTCGAGAGGCTGATCGAAGAAGGGGTGATTCTCGGGCTGACGACGGGCAACGTCGAGAAGGCCGCCCACATCAAGCTCCAGCGCGCGAACCTGAACCGCTTCTTCGCCTTCGGCGGCTACGGCTCGGACTCGCCGGACCGCACCGAGCTCACCAAGAAGGCGCTCGAGCGGGCCGAGGTCGTCTCGGGTGACACCCTCGACCTCGCCCGATGCTTCTCCTGCGGCGACACACCGCGCGACGTCGAGGCCGGTCACGGCGCCGGCATCCGGGTCACCGGCGTCGCCACGGGAGAGTTCACGGTCGAACAGCTCGAGGGGGCGGGAGCCGACGCCGCGATCTCCTCCTTCCGGGAAGGCCTGCCGCTGCTCTAGGCGGCCCCGCGGAGCCGTCCCGGAGGACCGACTAGCGGGTATCCGGTCGTCCCACCGCGCTGTTTGAATGACCTGATGGCCAAACCCGGTTACGAGCCGACCGGCCTGGGCGCCTTTCTCGGAATCGTCAACTACCTGACGGCGAAGGGCGTCGATCTGGAGACGGCCTCGATCAAGGCTGAGGAGGTCCTTTGGGAGCTGCGCGGCAGCAGCTTCGGGGTGACCCGCGAGGAGGCCGTGGAGCTGCTCAAGAGGCTCGAGGACGAGTCCTAGCTCTTCACGTATTGGTGGAGCAGCTGCAGCTCCACGCGCTCGGAGGGGCTCGCCAGCAGCGGTGCGACCTTGTCGTTGAAGTCGGCGAACTGCGGATCGCTGTTGACGGCGTCCGCGGCATCGCGGTCGGAGAAGACGCCGATGCCGCGCACGACGCCGTCGGCCTCGTCGCCGACGACCAGCACGGTCTCGAGTGCCGGATGGTTGCTGAGGAAGTCCGCGGCGAAGGCGGAGTAGATGTCGGCCACGTCCTGGAAGTGGCCGGGCTTGGCGTGCAGGGTGAACTCGGCGATGTGCATCGAGGGTCCTTTCGGTTTGGGTGCGGCGCGGCCGGAACCTAGTCGACCAGACGGCGGCTGACCGCCCAGCGGCTGAGCTCGTGGCGGTTGGAGAGCTGCAGCTTGCGGAGCACCGAGCTGACGTGCGCCTCGACGGTCTTCGCCGAGATGTGGAGCCGGAGGGCGATCTCCTTGTAGAGATAGCCGCGGGCGATGTAGCGCAGCACCTCGCGCTCGCGGGCCGTGAGCTGGTCGAGCTCCGGGTCGACCTCCTCGGCGGGCAGGTCGCCGGCGAACGCGTCGAGCACGAAGCCCGCCAGCCGAGGGGAGAAGACCGCGTCGCCGTCCCGGACGCGCCGCACCGCGTCGGCGAGCTGATCGCCGGTGATCGTCTTGGTGACGTAGCCGCGCGCGCCGGCGCGGACGATCGCGATCACGTCCTGAGGATCGTCGGAGACCGAAAGTGCAAGGAAGCGCTGCTGCGGACGCTGCTTCGCGACCTGCCCGAGCACCTCCACGCCCCCGCCGCCCGGCATGTGGACGTCGAGCAGGACGACGTCGGGCTCGAGCTCGGCGATCGCCCGGACCGCGTCCTCGACCGACTCGGCCTCGCCGAGCACCTCGACCATCCCGTCGAGCTCGGCCCTGACTCCGCTGCGGAAGATCGCGTGGTCGTCGACGATCACGACGGTCGGCTGGGAGCTCATCGGCCGTCGCCCTCGACGGTCAGCTCGACCTCGGTGCCGTCGCCGGGCTCGCTGCGGATCTCGGCGCGGCCGCCGAAGCGCTTCATGCGGCCGATTATCGACTCGCGCACGCCGCGACGGTCCTTCGGGATCGAATCCGGATCGAATCCGGGCCCCCGGTCGTCGACGAAGACTTGCGCCCCGCCATTCTCGATCTCGGCGTAGAGGCGGACCGGGCCGCCGTCGGCTGCAAACTTCGCGGCGTTGGTCAGCGCCTCCCGGGTAGCGGCGACCAGCGCCTCCATTCGCTCGTCGAGCGGCGCATCTCCCACGACGACCGCATCGACCGGCGTCCCGTGCGACTCCTCGATGTCGATCGCGGCGGCCTCGAGTGCGTCGGCGAGGCGCTCGGTTGGCCGTGACGGGCCCTCGCCCGCAAGCCAGCTCCGGAGCTCGCGTTCCTGGCGGCGGGCGAGCTTCGCGACCTCGTCGGGATCGCCGGCGCGCTTCTGCATCAGGGCGAGGGTCTGGAGGACGGAGTCGTGCAGATGCGCAGCCACCTCGGCCCGCTCCTCAGAGCGGGCCCGGGCGACGCGCTCGGATCCAAGGCGCCTCACCATCGCGAGCCACAGCGGCGCCGAGATCGTGCCGAGGACCACCGTCACCAGCAGGGCCGCGGCCGCCGCGCTACCCGCATCCTGCAGCGCGCCCTGGGACCAGAGGAACACCAGCGCTCCCCCGAGCAGCAGGCCGGCCGCGACGGCGAGCCAGGAGAGCTTCCCTGCGTCGCGGCCTATCTCCGCCGAGAGCTGCTTCTCGGCGGCAATCTGTGCGGGATCCATCCGCCGCCGCGGACGGCCGGCCGCGGTGGCAACGAGTGCGATCAGGAGGCAGGCTCCGAACCCGGCGAGCAGCCAGCCGGACTGGAGGTCGACGTCGCCGTTCTCCTGCAGGTACAGGAGCACGCCAAGGGCCAGGATCGCAATCCCGGCCCAGAGCGCACTCATGTCGATTCGTCTCACCTGCCGCAGACCACCCTTTGCGAAGCGGCCTCCTGCCGGTGATGGTCGTAGTCGGCCCCACGCGTGTCGATTTGGTGGGGATCCTGATCGGTGACGAGCATCTGGCCGAACTGGATGTCGCCGTCGAACAGCAGTCGCGGCGCCTGGGTCCGGGGCTGGCCCTGATCCACCTCCGCGTCCACTCCGTGGCTGATGTCTCCGGCGATCACCAGCTCGCCGCCCTTGGCGGTCGCGTGGCCGTCGACGCACACGGTCTTGGGGACCGAGACGATCATCTGACCGATCCCCTGGTGGGCCGAGACGTGAATCGTCTGTCCCTTCGCCCAGGGCAGCCGGCGGAGGTCCACGATCAGCTGTCCGGTGCCGAGCTCGTAGCCGTCGGCCGGTACGTCGGCGACCACGGTCGGCGTGTACTCCCGCTGGCCGATCGAGCCGGAGAAATGGATGTCGGCCACCGCAATCGCCCCAGCCGGCAGGCCGAGCACCAGCGCAGCGGTGACGAGCCACGGCACGATCCTGCGGCGGAACGTATCGATGAAGGCGACGGCGACGAGCACCGCGCCCAGCGCGATCACGATGGCCGCGACGACGGTGCCGTGTCCGGTCGCGGTGGCCCATGCGCTCATCACTGCCAGGCCGGCCGCTGCGAACAGCGCCAGGCCCACCAGGAAGCAGATGAGAGCGACCTTGCCGAGACGGGCCCAGACGCTCTCCGGCACCGGGTTGCCCTCTCCGTCGTCCTCGGGCAACGCGACGGCCAGCACCAGGTAGGCGAGGATGCCGGCGCCCCCGAAGAAGGTGGTGAGGACGAACGCGATCCGGACGAGGATCGCGTCGAATCCCAGGTGGGCGGCGAGCCCGCCGGCCACGCCCCAGAGCATCCGGTCGCTGCGCGACCGGAGCAACGGGCGGCGGGGGCCGACCGTGGTCTCGGGCTCCTTGGCCTTCTTGTTCTTGGGCTTGTTCTGTTTTGGATTTGCCATGGCCGTGACGATGACGCCGGCGGCTCGCTCCGTCTATCGGGAATGGCCCCTAAGACACCCGAACCCGTCCTCTACGCTCGAAGGGATGGCGCGGCGCATCGTCCCTAGTCACTTTCGCAAGGATGGGAAGCCGAAGACCGCCTACGAGAGCGAATCGGTCGCCCGGCAGGAGGCCGCTCGGTTCGGCAAGACCTACTACCGCTGCGACTTCTGCAACCGCTTTCACCTGGCGAGCAAGGCGTAGGCTGGGGACACTTCATCCAGAACAGGTGATGCGCATTACTCGCGTTCGGAAGAGCATGCGCCGGCCTCGGTCTGACTGATCTCACTATCCGGATGCCAGCAAGCAAACCAGCCGACGTCTTCGTCATCTTCGGGATCACCGGCGACCTCGCCAAGGTGATGACCTTCAACTCGCTGTACCGCCTCGAGGCCCGGGGGCTGCTGAACTGCCCGATCGTCGGCGTCGCCTTCGACAATTGGTCTGAGCAGGATCTCCGCGACCGCACGCGCAGGGCGATCGAAAGCTCGTCGGGCAAGAAGCCCGACCCAAAGATCTTCAATCGCCTCGCGAAGCGGCTCTCATACGTGCAGGGTGACTTCTCCGACGACGCCACCTACGAGCGGGTTGGCAAAGCGATCAAGGGCGCCAGGACGCCGGTCTTCTACCTGGAGATCCCGCCATCGCTGTTCGGTATGACGATCGGCGGGCTCTCCAAGGCCGGGCTGACGGAGAACGCGCGCGTCGTGGTCGAGAAGCCCTTCGGGCACGACCTCCAATCAGCCCGTGATCTCGCGGCCGAGATCCATGGGTACATCCGTGAGGATCAGCTCTACCGGATCGACCACTTCCTCGGCCTGATGGGACTGGCGGAGATCCTCTTCCTCCGCTTCGCCAATGCGATCTTCGAGCCCGTCTGGAACCGCAACAGCATCGACTGCGTGCAAGTCACGATGGCCGAGGACTTCGGCGTCTCGGATCGCGGCAGCTTCTACGACCCGGTTGGCGCCGTCCGCGACGTCGTGGTCAACCACCTGATGCAGATCGTGGCGGCCTGTGCGATGGAGCAGCCGGCCAGCCGGGACGCACGATCGCTGAAGGACGCCATGTTCGCGGTCTTCTCGTCGATGCCGCACGCCGATCCGAAGCAGTACGTTCGCGGGCAGTACCAGGGCTACCGGAAGATCAAGGGGGTGGCCAAGGGCTCGAGCACGGAGACGTTCGCGGCGATGCGGCTCGAGATCGATAACTGGCGCTGGAGCGGCGTCCCCTTCTTCATCCGCACCGGGAAGCTCATGCCGGTCACCCAGTGGGAGCTGCGGCTCGTCTTTAAGGAGCCGCCGCGTCTCGGGTACGCGACCAGAGGCAAGGAGATGCCGCCGTCGGACGAGCTCGTGATCAGGCTCCACCCGACGACCGGGGTCCGGCTGCTCGTCGACGCCCAGCGCAGCGACTCCGCGACGCCCGAGCAGATCAACCTCGACATGGAGTTCGCGGAGCAGGGTGGAGAGGGGCCGACGCCCTACGAGGTGCTCCTGCACGCCGCGATGCTGGGCAACAGCACCCGCTTCACCCGCCAGGACAACATCGAGGAGACGTGGCGGATCATGGCTCCCCTGATCAAGCGGCCGCCCCGGATCCAGCCGTACAAGCCGGGTTCATGGGGTCCGAACGCCGCGAACAGGCTGGTCGCCGGCCACGGTGGCTGGCGCGACCCGTGGCTCCCGTCATGAGCCCCGCGGAGCAGAGCGCCGCCGCCCCCTCGCCCTTCCCCCCGATCGCGGACTATGCCTTTCTCTCGAACTGCCACACCGGCGCCCTGGTCGCGCCGGACGGCGCGATCGACTGGCTCTGCGTGCCTCGATTCGACTCGCCGAGCATCTTCGGCACGCTGCTCGACCGCCAGGCGGGGACCTTCAGGTTCGGCCCGTTCGGCATCAACGTGCCGACGACCAGGATCTACGAACCGGGAACGAACATCCTCAACACCACCTGGCACACGCCGACCGGCTGGGCGATGGTCCGCGAGGCGCTCACGATCGGGCCGAGGCGTCATGAGGACGAGGTCACCCCGCACACCCGGGCGCCCGCCGACGAGGACGCCCATCATCTGCTGGTGCGGGTGGTGCTCTGCCTCGAGGGCACGATCGAAATGGAGATGCGGTGCGAGCCGGACTTCGACTACGGCCGGGAGCCTGCGAGCTGGTCGCCCGGAGATGACGAGTACACGGCGGATGGCAAGGCGGGGGACGTGGCCGTTCGGCTTCGCAGCAGCATGCCCCTCGGCATCGAGGCCGAGACCGTGCGCGCCCGCCACACCCTGCAGGCGGGGGAGCAGGCCTTCTGCAGCCTCTCCTGGGCCGAGGGATTGGCGTCGCCCAAGGACATGGACGAAGCGAATGCCCGCATCGGGGAGACGACGAAGTACTGGCGGAACTGGCTCAACGGAGCCCGGATGCCGGACCACCGCTTCCGCGAGCCGATCCAGCGCTCGGCGCTCGCCATCAAGGGGCTGACCTACATGCCCACCGGGGCCACTGTGGCGGCGCTGACGACGTCGCTGCCGGAGACGCCTGGCGGCGAGCGCAACTGGGACTACCGCTTCACCTGGATCCGAGACTCGACCTTCACCCTGCAGGCGCTCCACTTCCTCAACCTCGACTGGGAGGCCAACGAGTTCATGCAGTTCATCGGCGACCTCGAGTCGAACGACGACGGTGCACTGCAGATCATGTACGGGATCGACGGGCGCCGTGATCTGACCGAGTCACTCCTCGAGGATCTGTCGGGCTACGCGGGTGCGCGCCCGGTAAGGGTGGGAAACGGCGCCTTCGACCAGCGACAGAACGACGTCTTCGGAGCCGCCCTCGACTCGATCCTGCTGCACAGCCGCCGCAGCCAGCGCCTGCCCCGCCGGCTGTGGCCGGTCGTGCAGGCTCAGGCCGAATGCGCCACGGCGGTCTGGAAGAAGCCCGACCAGGGGATCTGGGAGGCCCGCGGCAAGCCCCAGCACTACGTCTCGTCGAAGCTGATGTGCTGGGTCGCCATGGATCGCGCCTCGCAGCTGGCCGAGATCCGCGGTGACTCCGATCTGCGGGCCAAGTGGAAGACCGTCGCCGACGAGATCCACGAGGACATCCTCGAGAACGGTGTGCGCGACGGCGTGCTGCGCCAGCACTACGACACGGACGCCCTCGACGCCTCGACGTTGCTGGCCGCGATCTTCGGCTTGCTCCCAGGGAACGACGAGACCCTGCGCAAGAGCGTGCGGGCGATCGCGGAGGACCTGACCGAGGACGGCTTCGTCCTCCGCTACGTCACCGACGAGACCGACGATGGCCTCTCCGGCAAGGAGGGCAGCTTCCTGATCTGCTCGTTCTGGCTGGTCTCCGCGCTGGCGATCATCGGCGAGCAGCAGGAGGCACGCGACATGATGGACCGGCTGCTGAGCGTCGCCTCGCCCCTCGGCCTCTACGCGGAGGAGTTCGACACCTCGACGGGCCGCCACCTCGGGAACTTCCCCCAGGCCTTCTCCCACCTCGCCCTGATAGAGGCCGCGGCGCGCATCATCCTCGCCGAGGTCCTGGAGCGGGAGTTCGGGGCCTAGTCCCGACCAACGCGCCGTGAACTCCGATCCCCATAGAGTCGTGATCGTGGGGGGAGGGTTCGGCGGGCTGTTCGCGGCGCGAGCGCTGCGCCGGGCACCGGTGCAGATCACCCTGCTCGACCGGGTCAACCACCACCTCTTCCAGCCTCTGCTCTACCAGGTGGCGACGGGGATCCTCTCCGAGGGAGAGATCGCCCCGCCGCTGCGCGGGGTCCTTCACCGCCACGGGAACGTCCGGGTCGAGCTCGCCGAGGCGAGCGCGTTCGACCTCGACCGGAGGACGCTGAAGGCCATGCGGCCCGACGGGATCTTCTTCGAGCTCCCGTACGACAGCCTGATCGTGGCGGCGGGCGCCGGTCAGTCCTACTTCGGTCACGACGAGTTCTCCCGCTGGGCCCCCGGGATGAAGACGATTAACGATGCGCTCGAACTGCGGGGGAGGATCCTCGGGGCCTTCGAGATGGCTGAGCTCGAACAGGACCCGGAGAGCCGGAGGAGGTGGCTCACCTTCGTCGTCGTCGGCGGCGGCCCTACCGGAGTCGAGATCGCCGGGCAGATCGCTGAGCTGTCGAGGCGCGTGCTCAAGGACGACTTCCGGGAGATCGACTCGACGTCGGCTCGGATCCTGCTTTTCGACGGGGGGAAGGAGGTGCTGTCGGGATTCGGCGAGCACCTCTCGTCGAAGGGGGCACGGGGCCTCGAGCGCCTCGGCGTCGAGATCCACACGGAGAGCATCGTCACCCAGGTCGATCGCACCGGCGTCGTCGTGAAGTCCGGCGATGGCGAGCGCCGTGTCGAGGCCGGAACCAAGGTGTGGGCAGCGGGGGTGCAGGCATCTCCTCTTGCGCAGATGCTGGCCGAAGCCTCCGGTGCGGAATGCGATCGCGCCGGGCGAATTCAGGTGTTGCCCGACTGCACCATCCCGGGTCATCCAGAGGTGTTCGCGATCGGCGACATGATGGCCATGGACGAGCTGCCCGGTGTCGCCGAGGTGGCGATGCAGCAGGGGATCCACGCCTCCAGCACCATCAGGCGACGGCTGCGCGGAAAGGAGACGAAAACGTTCAGCTACCGGGACCTCGGCAGCATGGCCACGATCTCCCGCTTCCGGGCGGTGGTCAGCTTCAAGGGAATCCGGCTCTCCGGGTTCCTGGGGTGGCTCGTGTGGCTGTTCGTCCATCTCGCGTTCCTGACCGGCTTCAAGAACCGCCTCGCGACCCTGCCGAGATGGGCGATCACCTTCATCGGCAACAGCCGCCCCCAGCGGACGATCACCATGCAGCAGATCATCGGGCGCGTCGCGATCGAGGAGTCCGGGGGGCGCCCGTTCCTCCTGTCGCTGACGGGCGGGGGAGAGCCCGAGCAGCAGGACGATGAGTTGCCCGAATGATCGGCTCGCGCGCGATCGACGGCTTCGAGGCTCTGACGCTGACGTCGGGAGACGGCGAGATCGAGGCCGCTCTCGTTCCCGAGGCCGGAATGGTCGGCTGCTCGTTGCGACATCGCGGAGAGGAGCTGCTGGGGCAGAGGGGAGGGCTCGCCCGGTACGCGGCCGAGCGCTCGACCATGGGCATTCCACTGCTCCACCCCTGGGCGAACCGGCTCGCGCAGAGACGCTTCCAAATCGC
>Ga0210142_1000287_pt1 | contig 11620 bp, 11 predicted proteins | sample Goodyear_PhragC__FD_184869 | JGI IMG/M metagenome (GOLD analysis project Ga0210142, IMG submission 184869) | Wetland microbial communities from San Francisco Bay, California, USA, that impact long-term carbon sequestration - Goodyear_PhragC_D2... | ecosystem: Environmental > Aquatic > Marine >...
GCAACGGCCGGCTCCATTCCAGGACCGTCCAGGCCAAAAGCACGATGACCAGCAGGGTCGTCCCCGACCGGTATCGCAAACCTATTCCGCCTCCTGGTCCTTGACCAGCTTGAATTGCAGGGCATCGACCAGAGCATGATACGAGGCGTCAATGATATTGTCGGAAACCCCGACCGTTCCCCAGCGGCCGGTCTTGTCTCCCGATTCGATCAGCACCCGGGTAACGGAGGCGGTCCCCTTCCCGGCCGGCAAAACCCTGACCTTGTAGTCGAGAAGTTTCATTTCCTTCAGTTGCGGGTAGAAGTTCTCCAGGGCCTTGCGCAAGGCATGATCCAGGGCATTGACCGGGCCGTTTCCTTCAGCGGCGGTATGCTCGATCTTGCCGCCGACCTTGACCTGGACCGTCGCCTCGGAGGAGGGCTTGTCGTCTTCGTGGCGTTTGGTGTCGATGACCCTAAAGCCGATCACCGAGAAATAGTGGCGCAGGGTCCCAAGAGCGCGGCGCATCAGCAACTCGAAGGAGGCTTCGGCCCCCTCGAACTGGTACCCCTTGTTCTCCATCTCCTTGATCTCTTCGAGGATCTCGAGGGTCACGGGATCTTTGGAGTCGAGGTTGATATTGAACTGTTCCGCCTTGACGAGGATATTGGAACGACCGGACAGATCGGAAACGAGAACCCGGGTGGTATTGCCGACCCGTTCGGGGCGAATGTGCTCGTAGGTCTCCGGATGGCGCTGGATGGCGGAGACGTGAACGCCCCCTTTGTGAGCGAAGGCCGAGTTTCCCACATAGGCCTGGTGCTTGTTGGGAACGATATTGGCCAGTTCGAAGACGTAGCGGGAGACCTCGCGCAGGCGCTGCAGTTGGGCATCGCTGACGCACTCTTTCCCAAGCTTCAGCTTCAGACCGGGGATGATCGAACAAAGGTTGGCATTGCCGCAACGTTCGCCGAAACCGTTGATCGTTCCCTGGACGTGGACGATGCCGTGGTGCACTGCCATGAGGGTGTTGGCCACCGCGCATTCGCTGTCGTTGTGGGTGTGGATACCCAGCGGCGTGCCGATTCGGGCCTTGACCGCTTCGACGATAGCACCGACCTCATACGGCATGGTGCCGCCGTTGGTGTCGCACAGCACGATACAGTCGACGCCGGCCGCCTGGGCGGCTTCCAGCGTCTGCAGGGCGTAATCGGGGTTGGCCTTATAACCGTCGAAAAAGTGCTCGGCATCATAGATGACTTCGGGGATGTGCTGCTTGAGGTAGACCAGCGAGTCGTTGATCAGCTCCAGGTTCTCCTCAAGGGAAATGCGCAGGGCTTCGTGAACATGGAAATCCCAGGTCTTGCCGAAGATGGTGACGACATCGGCTTCCGATTGCACCAGCGTGCGGATGTTGCTGTCCTTGTCCGGCGTGATCTTGGCCCGCCGGGTGGAGCCGAAGGCGGCAATCTTCGCCTGCTGCAGGGTGACCTTGCGGATATCCTTGAAAAAAGCGATGTCCTTGGGATTGGACCCCGGCCATCCCCCCTCGATGTAATGAATACCCAATTCGTCCAGCTTCTGGGCGATGCGCACCTTGTCCTGGACCAGAAACGAGATATCTTCCCCTTGGGTGCCATCCCGCAGCGTCGTATCGTAAAGCTTGATCAGGCTCATCGCAATTCCCCTTAAGCGCAGGGGCGACGTCGTTGTCGCCCCTGCGTCTTCCTTGTCCCTCGTTACCCGTCACCCGTCGCCGTCTTATTCCGGCTTGATGTCCTTTTTGGCCAGTCCGAAGGCATCGTGCAGCACGCGCACCGCCAGTTCACAGTACTTGGCGGCGATGACGCAGCTGACCTTGATCTCGCTGGTGGAGATCATCTGGATGTTGATCCCTTCCTGCGAGAGGGTCTGAAACATCTTGCTGGCGATCCCGGAGTGGGAGCGCATGCCGACGCCGACGATGGAAACCTTGGCGATCGCCTCGTCGGTACGCACCGAGGAGGCGCCGATCTCCTTGGCTGTCTCCTCAATGATCTTCAGCGCCTTTTTGAAATCGGTCTTGGGAACGGTGAAGGTCAGATCGGTGAAACCATCGTGAGAGACGTTCTGGATGATCATGTCGACGGTGATATTGGCGTGCGACAGCGGCGTGAACAGCTGAGATGCGATCCCCGGCTTGTCGGGCACGCGCAGCACGGAAATCTTCGCTTCGTCTTTATTGTAGCTGATTCCCGAAACCAGAACGGTTTCCATATCGGCATCCTCCTTCGTCACCAGGGTCCCTGGATTGTCGTTGAAACTGGAACGGACATGGACCACCACGCCGTATTTCTTGGCAAATTCGACGCTACGGATCTGCAACACCTTGGAGCCGAGAGAAGCCAGCTCGAGCATCTCGTCGTAGCTGATCTTCTCGAGCTTGGAGGCCTCGGCGACGATTCGCGGATCGGTGGTATAGATGCCGTCGACGTCGGTGAAGATCTCGCAGACGTCGGCATTGAGGCCCGCCGCCACCGCCACCGCCGAGGTATCGGAGCCGCCGCGGCCGAGGGTGGCAATATTTCCCTCCCGGTCCACCCCCTGGAACCCGGCGACAACCACGATGTTGCCATTCTTCAGGTCCTCGCGGATCTTCTTGTCTTCGATCCGCTCGATCCGGGCCTTGGAGAAAGTGCTGTCGGTGATCATCGGGATCTGCCAGCCGCAGTAGCTCTTGGCCTTGTAGCCCATGGCCTGCAGGGCCATCGCCAGCAGCCCGATGGTCACCTGTTCCCCGGTGGAGACGACCACGTCGTATTCACGCTCGCTGGGAAACTCGCAGACCTCGTTGACCAGGGCGACCAGCTTGTTGGTCTCCCCGGCCATGGCCGAGACGATCACCACGACGTCGTTGCCGTCATCGTAGGTCTTGGCCACGCGCCGGGCTACGTTCCGGATCCGGTCGATGGTGCCGACCGACGTCCCACCATACTTTTGGACAACCAGGGCCATAGGTACCCTATCCTCCTTCGTTGTGGAAAAGCGGCCGAAGCCGCGCGATGTCATTCGCTATTTGGGCGGTCCCGACGCCGCCCGACCTTGTGGACGGCGAGTCCCTCGCAGTCCTCCGCGGCTTCCTTGACCAACTCGGGAAGGGTCGGATGGGCGTGGATGACTTCGGCCAGTTGGGCCGGCGTAAGCCGCTGTTGCATCGCCAGGGCGACCTCGGCGATGAGGGTCGAGGCCTCCTCGCCGACCGCTGCGGCCCCCAGGATCTCGCCGCCGCCGGCGGCGGCGACGACCTTGAACAGCCCCCCCGGCTCGCCGTCGCAAAGCGCCTTGCTGGAGGCCTGGTAGGCGAAACGGCCGACCTCCACCGCGGTCCCCTGCTCCTTGCACTCGGCCTCGGTGAGACCGACCTGGCCGACCTCGGGCAGGGTGAAGATGGCGCTCGGCACCACCCGGTAGTCGGCCTTGGCGGCACCGCCGAGCGCATTGGTTACCGCGATTTCCCCCTGGTAGGATGCGACGTGGGCCAGCTGGATCAGGTTGGTCACGTCGCCGATGGCGTAGATCCCTTCCACCGAGGTGGCCATCCGCTCGTCGACCACCACCGCCCCCCTGTCAAGCTCGACTCCGGCCTCTTCGAGACCGATATCGGCACTGTTCGGCACCCGGCCGACCGCCACCAGCACCTTATCAACAGTCAGCTCCTCGCCACCGGCAAGGGTCGCGACGACGGTCTCGCCACGCACCTCCAAACTCTCCACTGAGGTCTCGGTGCGGACCTCGATACCGAGGTTCTTGAACGACTTCTCGACTTCACGAACAATCTGCCGATCGCTGCGGGCAAGGAGTTCCGGGAGCTGCTCGACCAGGGTGACGCGACTGCCGAGACTGGCGAAAATCGAGGCGAATTCACAGCCGATATAGCCACCACCGATGATCAGCAGGCGGCCGGGAAGCTCCTTAATAGCAAGAATTTCCCGGCTGGTCAAAATATTTTTCCCGTCGATCGCGAGGGTTTTGGGGCGCGCCGGCAGGGAGCCGCTGGCGACGATGATCTGCTTGGCACGGATGTGCCCGACCACGCCTTTGCTGCGAATGCGCAGCCGCCCCGGACCTTCGATAGCGGCACTGCCGCGAAAGACATCAACCTTGTTCGCCTTGAGCAACTGCTCAACGCCGCCGACGAGTTTCGCGACCACCGCGTCCTTGCGGCCGGCGGCGGTCGCGTAATCGAAGCGCACCTCGCCGCAGTCCAGGCCGTGGCTGGCCGCATCGGCCAGCCGCCGCCGCAGCAGAGCGGTAGCGTAAAGGGTCTTGGTGGGGATGCAGCCGTGGTTGAGGCAGGTGCCGCCGACCCGCTCCTGCTCGACGAGGCAGACCCCGGCTCCCTGCTGGGCGGCGCGGATGGCCGCAACATAGCCACCGGGACCGCCGCCGATAATGGCGATGTCGAATTCGGTCATCGTGCCTCTCCTCTCTCTTCCCAGGCCGCCGCCAGCGCCGCCAGCAATTTGTGGGCGCCCGCACCGCGGGCGCTAAAGGTCAGAGTACGGCGATCGCCACCGCCATGGGCCAAGTGGACGTAAAGCCCGGGACGGTCGCCGAGGATGCCCCGCTGGGCCCATTCGACCACCGTGACTCCCGGAGCGGCGGCGAGTTCCTCGAAGCCGATATCTTCGAGTTCAGCGGAACCGGATAGACGATAGAGATCGAAGTGGAAGAGGACCCGGCGCCCCTGATATTGGTTCATCAGGGTGTAGGTCGGGCTGGTCACCGGTTCGTCGCCCGGGACGCCAAGGCCGGCGGCAATCCCCTGAGTCAGGCAGGTCTTGCCACTGCCCAGCTCGCCGTCGAGAAAGATGTCCAGATCGCCATCAGCCAGGGCGCCCAGGCATCGGCCGAGATCCCGGGTGGTTTCCGGCCCGTCACTATGGACTTGCCAGTCCGGCAAGATCTCAGCGCCCCATGCTGCGCACGATGTCGAGACGGCCGACCACGCCGACCACCTTGCCGTCCTCAACCACCGGTATCAGGTGGGCCTGCTTTTCGCTCATCAGCTCGGCAATCTCCGCCACCGACGTCTCCGGGGCGCAAGTCACGACTTCGCGGGTACAGATCTCGGCCACCTTGCGGGCGGTAATCCGCTCCACCTCGTCGCGGAATTTTTTCTCGCTCTCCAGGTAGAGAACCCAGTCGAAGATGGCGATCACCGTCGGGATGTGCAGCGGCCGATCGAGCTCCACCAGGTCGCTCTGGCTGACGAGTCCGAACAGCCGGCCGGCGCTGTCGATGACCGGCATGGCGTTAACGTTGGTGGCGACGAACTGGCGGGCGAGCTCCTCGATCCCGGTCTCCGGCGCAATCGAATGGACCTGGGTGGTCATGATATCTCGGGCAGTCAGCATTTCAAATCTCCTGGTTGGTGAGAGCCTGGCGGGCGGCGGGCAGCTCCCGCAACAGGTCGGAGGCCAGCAGGCCGGCATCGCCCATCCGCGCGGCGAGCCGATCCCCGGCGAGGCCATGCAGATAAACACCGAGCACTGCGGCATCGGTCGCCTTCAGTCCTTGTGCGAGCAGGCCGCCGAGCAGTCCGGTCAGCACATCCCCCATGCCCCCGCTGGCCATGCCCGGGTTGCCGGTGGAGTTGATGCGCAGCTGGCCGTCGGGAAAAGCGACAATGGTCCGCGCTCCCTTGAGCACCAGCACCACCCGGTGGTCCTGGGCAAAGCGCCGGGCAACCTCCACCCGGTCGTTCTCGACGTCCCGTACCGTGGAACCGACCAGGCGGGCCATTTCCCCCGGATGGGGGGTGAGGATGGTCGCGGCCTCCCGCTGATTCAAGAGCCCGGCCTGTCCGGCCAGGGCGTTGAGGCCGTCGGCGTCGACGACCAGCGGCAGGGGGCAATCACTGACCAGCTTGCGGACCAGGGCCGCGGTTTCCGCCAGTTGGCCGAGTCCGGGACCGATGGCCAGGGCCTCCTTGCCGGCCCAGAGTTCCCGCAGTTGGTCATAGGCCCGCAGGCAAACCCCGCCGGCAGTCTCGTGGAGCGCGGCGGTCATCGCTTCGGTGAGCTTGCCGGCGAGCACCGGCTGTTCGCTGGCCGCAGTCGCCAGGGTCACCAGTCCGGCGCCGGCGCGCAGCCCGCCCTCGGCTGCCAGCGCCGCGGCGCCGGTTTTCCCGGCGGATCCCGCCAGCAGCAGCAGGTGGCCGAAGGTTCCCTTGTGACCGTCCGCAGGGCGGGCCGGCACCAGGGCGGCGGCCGTCTCCCGGTCGACGAAACCGAGCGCATCGGGGAATTGGTCGAGGAGGGCACCGGGCATGCCGATGTCGGCGACCAGCAGCTCGCCGACCCGTCCAGCGCCTGGATGGAGTACCTGGCCAAGCTTGGCGCAGCCAAAGGTCACGGTCAAATCGGCGCGGACCGCGGCGCCGAGGATGCGCCCGTTGTCGGCATCGACCCCGGAGGGAATGTCCACGGCAAGGACCGGCAACCCGCTGGCGTTCATCCAGTCGATGGCCTGCCGGTAAAGACCCCGCACTTCGCTGTTCAGACCGGTGCCGAACAGGGCGTCGACCACCAGTTGCGGGGTGCGGCCTTCGAGCGCCGCCGCCAGTTCGTTGTCCGCGGCGGGAAATTCGACGGCGGCACCGCTGCGCAGCAGGATCTCCAGGTTGACCGCGGCATCGCCGGCAATCGCCGCGCGAGGGGCGAGAACCAGGGTGCGGACCACGCAGCCGCGGTTGGCCAGGTGGCGGGCGATCACGCAGCCGTCGCCGCCGTTGTTTCCCTTGCCGCAGAGCACCAGCACCGGTCCCGGAAAGCGGCTGGCAAAGCGGGTCGCGCAGAGTTCCGCTGCCGCGCGCCCGGCATTTTCCATCAGCACCACCCCGGGAACCGCGAATTCCTCGATGGCCCGCCGATCGAGCTCCTGCATCTGCCGGGCGGTGAGCAGTTTCATGGCGTCTCCAGAATGACGGTGGCAACCGCGTAGTCACCGTCGTGACTGTAGGAGAGATGCACCGCAACAACCTTCCGCTGGGCGATCAGCTCCGCGGCGCGCCCGGTAAACTGCAGCGAGGGCTGGCCGAGGGCATTGCGCACGACCTCCATATCCTGCCAGCTCAGACCGTCGCGCAAGCCGAGGCCGAGAGCCTTGAGAAAGGCTTCCTTGGCGGCGAAGCGCGCCGCCAGATGCGGAGCGGAATCCTTCTGGCGCAGGCAATAAGCGCGTTCGTCCGGGGTGAAGATACGCTCGACGACCCCGGTCTTGCCCGTCTCGAGCAGGCGCCGGAAACGGCTGCTGCGCGCCAGGTCGGTCCCCAGCCCGACGACCCCCATCGGCTACCCGCCGCGGACCAGCGCGGCCATTTCCCGCACCGCCCGCTCCATGCCGACCAGCACCGCCCGAGAGACGATGCTGTGGCCGATATTGAACTCCTCGATGCCCCCCAAGGATACCACATCGCGGATGTTCTGATAGTTGAGGCCGTGCCCGGCATTGACGCCCAGGCCCAGCTTGCGGGCGGCACGAATCGCAGTCTCGATCTTATCCAGTTCCGCCCTGCGCAGCTCGGCGGAACGGGCCTCGCAGTAGCTGCCGGTGTGGATCTCGATGCCGTCGGCGCCGACCCGGTGGCTCATCCGGATCTGCTCCAGGTCGGGATCGACGAAGAGGCTGACCAGGATCCCCCCCTGGCGCAGCAGGTCGGTCTGTTTCTTGATCAGATTGCGGTGCAGGGAGACATCGAGCCCCCCCTCGGTGGTCAGCTCCTCACGTTTCTCCGGTACCAGGGTCACCGCATCGGGCTGGATCTTCAGGGCGATGCCGACCATCTCGTCGGTGGCGGCCATCTCCAGATTGAGACGGGTTTTGATCGTTCGGCGCAGAATCTCCACGTCGCGGTCCTGGATATGCCACCGGTCCTCGCGCAGGTGCACGGTGATGCTGTCGGCACCGGCCAGTTCGGCCAGCGCCGCGGCGGTCACCGGGTCGGGTTCGCTAATCCCCCGGGCCTGGCGCACGGTCGCAACATGATCGACGTTGACGCCCAGCTTGGCCACGCTCACTTCTCCTCCTTTTTGCCACCCAGGTGACGTTCGATGGCGGCGGCGATGTCATGGGCGAGCCCGGTAATCTGCAGTTTGTCCTGCCCCTCGAGCATGATCCGCAACAGCGGCTCAGTCCCCGAATAACGGATCAACACCCGTCCGCTGTCGCCGAGGAGCTTTTCGGCGGCGGCGATCGCCTTCTGCACTTCAGGCACCTCGGTCAGCTCGCGGCGCTCGGCGACCCGGACGTTGACCAGGACCTGGGGCAGAGCGACCATCACCTCGGCGAGTTCGGCGAGGCTCTGCCCGCTGCGTTGAATGATCGCCAGTACCTGCAGGGCGCTGATCATGCCGTCCCCGGTGGTGTTGTGATCGAGAAAAACCATGTGCCCCGACTGCTCGCCGCCGAGGTTGTAACCGCCGCGCCGCATTTCCTCGACCACATAACGGTCGCCGACCGCGGTCTTGACCACCCGACCGCCGGCCTGGCGCAGGGCGATGTCCAGCCCCATGTTGCTCATGACCGTGGCGACCAGGGTCTTTTTGGCGAGCTGGTTCCGCTCCAGCAGGTCCCGGGCGCAGATCGCCATGATATGGTCGCCGTCGACCTCGTTGCCGAACTCGTCGACAAAGATCACCCGGTCGGCGTCCCCATCGAGGGCGATGCCGAGCTGGGCGCGGTGCTCGCGCACGGCATCGGCCAGCACCTGGGGATGGAGGGAACCGCAACCAGCGTTGATGTTGGTGCCGTTGGGGGAAACTCCCACGGCCACCACCTCGGCGCCGAGTTCCTCGAGGACCGCCGGAGCTACCTTGTAGGCAGCACCATGGGCGCAATCGAGAACGATCTTCAGCCCGGTCAGGTCGAGATCGCGGGGAAAGGCATTTTTCAGGAAAACGATGTAGCGGCCGCGGGCATCGTCGATGCGAAAAGCCTTGCCGACCTCGGCGGCGATCGGCCGCAGCGAATCGATCTTCTTGCTGAAGATCAGATCCTCGATCTTCAGTTCGAGTTCGTCGGGAAGCTTGAAACCGTCGCGGGAGAAAAACTTGATGCCGTTGTCCTGGTAAGGATTGTGCGAGGCACTGATCACCACGCCGGCGTCGGCGCGCATCGAGGCGGTGATAAAGGCGATGCCGGGCGTCGGCAACGGGCCGACGAGGAGCACGTCAACTCCCATGGAGCAGATGCCGGCCGCGAGAGCGTTCTCGATCATGTAGCCGGAGAGGCGGGTATCCTTGCCGATGACGATACGGTGGCGGCGCTGGCCGTCCTTGAAGATATAGGCCGCTGCGCGGCCGAGCTGCATCGCCATTTCAGTCGTCATGGGATGGATGTTGGCCACCCCGCGCACCCCATCGGTGCCGAAAAGCTTCTTCCTCTTCATTTGTGCACGTTATCCTTTTTGGCTGCCGGAAGGCGACCCTCCGGAGCGACCTGCACCTCGACTTCCACGGCGCGGTCGTTCTTCAACGAAGTGAACTTCCCCCGATAATCGAGGGGGACCATAAGCGTAAAATTTTCCCGCACGTCGCTGACGTCGATCGGCTCGGTGGTGACCTCGTTGACATCCTTGAGTTCACTCTCCGCCCCTTCGACGACCACCTTTTCCGGGTTGGTGGTCAGCTTTTCCACCTGGTACCCCTTGGGCAGGGTCCCGGAAAAGACCACCTTCACCGGAACGGCCTTGTCTTTGCGGCGGTCGAGCTTGACGTCCACGAAGGAAGGGGAAAGCCGGGTCACCTTGAGCGCGCTGGGGAGGTTGAGCCGTTCCTCCAACCGCTTGAAAGTCGTCACCCCGGGTTGCAGATCACGCAGGTCGATGGAAAGGCTGATATCACTCGGCTTGACGTTCATCAGCACCGTGCGCGGGCCGCTGATGCGCACATCGACCAGGCTCGGGACATCGTTGGCGATCATCAGCCCCTGCGGGATGTTCTTCAGTTCGAGGGGAACGGCATAACCGACTTCCAGCTTCTGCTCGCCCATGACGAAAAACCACAGGATCAGCGCGAAGACCAGAGAGAGGAGTTTGAGTACCCAGTTCTGGGTCAGTCCTTCGAGCATGGCTCACCGTTTCTTCCGCGGTGTGGTGCGCGGTTCGAGAAGGCGCTTGACCACCCGCTTGAGGGCCGTCGAATCGAGATCCCGAGTGATCCGGCCACCGACCACCACGAAAATCTTGCCGGTCTCCTCGGAAACGACGATGGCGACCGCGTCGACCAGCTCGGTGAGACCGATGGCGGCTCGGTGCCGGGTGCCGAGGGACTTGGCGATGTCCGGATTCTGGGACAGGGGGAGGAAGCAGCCGGCGCGCTTGAGGCGCCCCTGCTGGATGACCAGGGCGCCGTCGTGGATCGGTGAATAGGGGAGGAAAATCGAGGCGATCAGGTCGCTGGAGACCTTGGCGTCAATTTCCACCCCGATCTCGAGGAAATCGTTGATCCCGGTTTCCCGTTCGATGACGATCAGCGCCCCGATCTTCTTGTTGGCCATGTTGACGCAGGCCTTGACCAGCTCATCGATAACCTCGTCCTCTTCCCGGAAAGAGAGATCGGCGAAAAAGGGGTTCTTGCCGACGTGAATCAGGGCGCGGCGGATGTCGTTCTGGAAAATGACGACGATGACCAGGATGATCGAAGAGAGAAAGTTGTCGAGGAGCCAGTGCAGGGTGTAGAGCCCACCGAGCTGGGAGGCGACGTAAACGATCAGCACCACCGCCAGCCCGAGGAGCATTTGCACCGCCCGGGTCCCCTTGATGAGCAGGATGATCCGGTAGATGATGAAGGCGACCAGGAAGATATCGAGCAGGTCGAGCAGCCAGCGGAAGTTTTTCAGTTGATCGAGCATGCCGGCCATGGTTGCGTCACCCGTCGAGAGAACCCAGGTTTCAGATATCAGGTTTCAGGCACCAGGCCCGCTCCCCGTTCTTCCTTTACTTGTTTAATTTTTTCCTTAAACCTGCCCCGTCACCACAGCCCAGGCGGTCAAGGCCGTTTCCCGCGCCGGGCCGACATCGTGAACCCGGAAGATCCGTGCGCCGCCGGCAACGCCCAAGGCCACCGTCGCCAGGGTCCCGTGAAGACGCCGCCCGGGATCGGGCTGGTCGAGAATCCTGCCGATGAACCCCTTGCGCGAGGTGCCGAGCAGGACCGGCCGGCCCAGCGAAAGGAGTTCCGGCAGTCGGCGCAAAAGCTCCAGATTGCCGGCGGCGTCCTTGCCGAAACCGATGCCGGGATCGACGGCCAGCTTCTCCTCGGGAATGCCCGCGGCCCGAGCCTGCTGCAGGGAGGCTTCGAGACCGGCGAGTACCGCGCCGGGAAGATCCGCGTAGGCGGTATCCTGCTGCATCGTCTCCGGACACCCGCGGGTATGCATCAGAAACGCCCCGCCCGCCGCCGCCGCGACCGTCGCCGCCATTTCGCAATCGAAGGTGAAGCCGCTGATATCGTTGATAAACTCGGCGCCTGCGGCCAGCACTGCGCGGGCCACGGCGCTCTTGTTGGTATCGACCGACAGCGGCAGGGGGGATTCCCGGGACAACGCCTCGACAACCGGCATGACCCGATCCAGCTCCTGTTCGGCGCTGACCGGGGGG
>Ga0210142_1000288_pt1 | contig 11613 bp, 12 predicted proteins | sample Goodyear_PhragC__FD_184869 | JGI IMG/M metagenome (GOLD analysis project Ga0210142, IMG submission 184869) | Wetland microbial communities from San Francisco Bay, California, USA, that impact long-term carbon sequestration - Goodyear_PhragC_D2... | ecosystem: Environmental > Aquatic > Marine >...
AGCAGGAGCGGATCGGACGGCCCTCCTCGGTGCGGATCGGGATGTTCTGCAGGTTCGGGTTGGTGCTCGAGAGGCGGCCGGTCGCCGTCGCCGTCTGGTTGAAGGTGGTGTGCAGGCGGCCGGTGTCCGGGTCGATCAGCTCGGGCAGCGCGTCGAGGTAGGTGCTCTTCAGCTTGGTCAGCTCGCGCCACTGCTCCACCTTCGCGACGATCTCGTGCTCCTCGCGGATCTGGGAGAGCACGCGGGCGTCGGTGGAGAAGCCCGTCTTGCCCCGGCGCTTCTTGGTGAGGCCGAGCTCGTCGAAGAAGACCTCCGCCAGCTGCTGCGGCGAGCCGATCGTGAACTCGTGCCCGGCCAGCTCGAAGATCTCGGCCTGCAGGGTCTCGATCCGCTGCTCGAAGCCCTCGCCGATGTCGGCGAGGCGCTTCTGGTCGAGGAGCACTCCGACCTGCTCCATCGCCGCCAGGATCTCGATCAGCGGCATCTCGACCTCGTCCATCAGCTTCTCCAGCCCGCCCTCCTTGATTCCCTTTCGCTGCAGCTGGGCGATCTCCCAGACGAGTCGGGCCTCCGCGGCGGGATCGGGCGGCGGCTCCTCCCCAAGCTCCAGCTGCTCTGAGTCGGCGCCGTCCGGCTCCTTCGCGGCAGCGGCGAGGCCGCGCTGGGCTGCGATGTCGACCAGGTCGTATGTGCGGCGCGCCGGATCGAGCAGGTAGGCGCCGACCATCGTGTCGTGCCGCAGGTCCAGGCCGTCAGGGCCGGCTGCTGCGAGCACCCCGTGCCGGGCGCCCCCGCCCAGGCTCTTCAGGTCGTGGCCGATCAGCTGCCGCTTGTCGAGGGATTCGGCGAGGGCGGACAGGTCGGGGCACTCGCCCTCAATGAGGTTCTTGCCGTCGTAGCCCGACCAGGTTCCCTCGGCGATCGCCAGGGCGATCTCTCCCTTCGCCAGGTCGTCGATCGACCCCTCCTTCGCGGTGGCGTCGAGCTCCTCCTCAGCCTTCCCCTCGGGGACGAAGTCCGCACCCAGCTCCTCCTCCAGGCGCTGCAGGATCACCCGAAGCTCGAACTCGCGGGCGACCTCGCGCAGGCGGCTCCGATCCATTCGCTTCGACATCAGCTCGTCGAGGTTGAGCTCGATGTCGATGTCCGTGATCGCGGTGGCGAGCTCCTTGGAGACACGAGCGTCGTCGGCGTGCTTGGTGAGGTTCTCCTTGCGCTTCGCGCCGGAGATGTTGTCGATGTTGGCGAGGACGCTCTCGAGGTCCCCGTACTCCTGGAGCAGCTGGGCGGCGGTCTTGTCGCCGATCCCCGGGACGCCTGGGATGTTGTCCGAGGTGTCTCCCTTCAGGCCGATCAGGTCGGTGACCAGCTCGGGAGGGACGCCGTAGCGCTCGACCACGCCGTCCCGGTCGTAGATCTTGGTGTCGGTCACCCCGCGCGAGGTGGTCATCACCCGGACCCCTTCGTCGACCAGCTGGTAGACGTCCCGGTCGCCCGATACGACCATCACCGGGAGGTCCTGCTCGCGGGCTCGCTTGACCAGCGTCGCGATCACGTCGTCCGCCTCGAAGCCCTCCACCTTGATGTTGGTGAAGCCGAAGGCATCGGCGAGAGGCATCAGGTGGGGCCACTGATCCCGCAGCAGGTCTGGGCGCGGCTTGCGCTGGGACTTGTAGGGCTCGTAGGTGACCTCCCGCCCGGACCAGCCCGCGTCCCAGCAGACCACCACGGCCGCCGGATCGCAGTCGATCAGCATCTTGGCGAACATCGAGGCGAGCCCGTAGATCGCATTGGTGGGCCGCCCGTCGTGGGTCGCGATCGACTCCGGAAGGGCGAAGAAGGCCCGGTAGGCGAGCGAGTTGCCGTCGATCAGGAAGAGCTCTCCGTCCGGCTTCTTGGCGCCCTTCTTCGGGCCGGCCTTGGACTTGGTCGCGGGCACGCCCCGATCCTACGCGCCGCCGTAGTCGACGCCGGAGTCGATCAGGGCGCGGGGACCCGCAGCTTTCGGGTCAGCGTCCTCACGTTGCCCTGACCGTCCTCCACCGTCAGCTTCACCGTGACCCGCTCCCCGGCCAGGCGGTGGCCGATCGGGAACGACAGAGTTCGCTTCCCGGGCGCATAGCCCTTGGTGCGACTGTTGGCCCGGGCCTTCTTCCCGCGTCGCAGCACGCCGCTCAGGGCCACGTACTCGCGGGCCTTGACCCGCGCCTTCAGGCGAGCCTGGGCGCCGCTGAGGTCGAAATGGACGGAGGCGAGTGACGCGGCCACGGAGGAGTCCACCTTCTCTCCGGGACGGAGCTCGTAGAACCCCTGCGGCGGATTGGCGTTGACGACCCGCCCGGGCGCGCAGGTTGCGCGAAACGGCGCGAAGCCGGTCGATGGATGGTGGGCCGTGAACCGGTAGACCCCGGCGGGCACCACGGGCCAGACCACGCCCCCGTCGATCGAGGAGACGGTTCGCGAAGCGTCGGGGATGACCGACTCGTTGAAGTAGACGGGGTTGGGCAGCGCCGGGCTAGCGCCGGCAGTCGCCCCTGCGACCCCGTGGGCACCGTAGGCGACGAAGTCGTTGAAGCTGAGGTCGCGCACATTGACGCTGCTGAAGGTGGAGACGACCGCGCAGTCAACGAGCTGGTCGTTCGAGTCGCGCGGTGCCTTGAGGATCAACGCAAGCCCGTTGTAGGCCGCATCGGTCGGCATCTGGAAGTTGACCCGCTCGAGGTCCTTGCCCTGGCTGACATACGTCTGCAGGTAGATCCGGTGGTGGCCGGCGGCGTCGGCGTAGGGCGTGAGCTTGGTGCCGTCGGGAACAAGGAGGTCGTAGCTGCCGTCCGGCCCCGTCTGCGTGCTCCGGCTCGGGAGCTCGGCCACCCGCACGGAGGCGCCCGCTATAGGGGTCTGGTCGTCGAACGTGTAGACCGTCCCGCGGACGTGTACCGGCGGCAGTCCTGCCTTCTTCTTCGCTAGGGCACTACCCGGGGCGGCCAGGCTGAGCAGGGCGAGAAGCACGGTGACGACCGCGACGCTGGTGGCGCGACCGTGCGGGGCGCGGGGCATCTACGAACTCCTTTTCGTCGAGCCTCTGGGATCGAATCGCCGCCTCTGGACATCCCTGCCGGGCGGCGCCGGCCAGCGTAGCGGCTCGGCGGAGAGCGACCGGACCAGCGCCGCTGCCTATGATCCGCTCGCCATGGCCGCCTCCGCTCAGTACAGCGTCACCGTCCGCGTCGAGCTCGACGCGCGGCAGGAGCCGCTTGGCAAGATCACGGCCCAGATCGCCGAGGCCGGGGGAGCGCTGCAGTCCGTCGATCTGATCCCGGGCGCGGGACCGGAGGGAAAGCGCGTACGCGAGTTCACGATCGACGCCAACAGCGCCGAGGCCTGGGAGCAGATCCTCCGTTCGATCGGCTCCACGCGCGGCGCGCGCGTGCTCGGCTTCACCGATCGCACCTTCGAGATGCACAAGAAGGGCAAGATCGAGCAGCACAACAAGTACCCGCTGAAGACCCGCGACGACCTCTCGATGGCCTACACGCCGGGCGTCGCCCGCGTCTGCGAGTACATCGCCGAGGACAAGACCAAGGCCTTCGACTTCACGATCAAGGCGAACACCGTCGCCGTGGTCTCCGACGGCTCCGCCGTGCTCGGCCTCGGCGACATCGGGCCCGAGGCGGCGATGCCGGTGATGGAGGGCAAGGCGATGCTCTTCAAGGAGTTCGCCCAGGTGGACGCCTTCCCGATCTGCCTGGACACCAACGACCCCGCCGAAATCATCCAGACCGTCAAGCTGCTCGCCCCGACCTTCGGCGGGATCAACCTCGAGGACATCTCGGCCCCACGGTGCTTCGAGATCGAGGAGACCCTCAAGGAGGAGCTCGACATCCCCGTCTTCCACGACGACCAGCACGGCACGGCGGTCGTCGTCATGGCCGCCCTCTTCAACTCGCTGAAGATCACCGGCAAGCCGATCGAGAGCCTGCGCGTGCTGGTCCTCGGCACCGGCGCCGCCGGCGTCGCCTGCACGAAGATGATGCAGGAGTCGGGGATCACCCAGATCATCGGCTGCGACCGCAACGGGGCGATCTCGACCGACCGCGCCGACTACGCCGACGATTCGATGTCGGGCATCAAGCGATGGTTCGCTGAGAACACGAACAGCGAGAAGCTCTCGGGCGGGCCCAACGAGGTGATCGAGGGCTGCGACGTCTTCCTCGGCCTCTCCGGCCCCGGCCTGGTCGAGCCCGATTCGCTGGCGAAGATGAACGACGACGCGATCGTCTTCGCGATGGCCAACCCCACGCCCGAGGTGATGCCCGAGGACGCTGAGCCGCACGTCCGGATCATGGCCACGGGCCGCTCCGACTACCCGAACCAGATCAACAACGTGCTCTGCTTCCCCGGCATCTTCCGAGGCGCGCTCGACGCCGGGGCGCCTCGCATCACCGAGGAGATGAAGCTCGCCGCCGCCCGGGGAATCGCCGAGGTCGTCACCGACGAGGACCTGGCCGAGGACTACATCATCCCCTCCGTCTTCAACCGAGACGTGGCGCCATGCGTGGCTCGCGCCGTGGTCCAGGAGGCAAAGGAGGCGGGTCTGGCCCGCTTCTCGGAGGAGACAGGCACCTACGAGATCGTCGATGTCGATGGGAGCGCCAATGACGGTGCGGGCACCTAGGCGCGTCGGCGCGATCGACGGCTTTCGGGCCTACGCGATCCTGGGCGTCGCCCGAACCTCGGTCCTGTAGCGAACCTCCGTGTACGTGCTGCCGGCGAAGGTCTTCTCCCGGGTGGCGCCGTCCAGCGACCAGCCGTTCACCTCGTAGAAGCCCCGCGACGCGTTCCACTCCGCCGTCCACAGGGTCACCTCGCGAAAGCCGCGGGAGGAGAGCTCCGCCATCGAAGCGTCGAGCAGCGCCCGGCCGAGCCCTCTGCGCCACGCCGCGGGCTCGGTGTAGAGCCTGTCCAGCAGGGCGACGGTCGCAGGGTCCGCATCGTCATCGGGGCTAGGGCAGAGGACCGCGAGGGCGGCCGTGGCGCCGCGGCGCTCCGCGACGAGACAAATCACATTGGGGTCCGCGATCTGGCTCTCCCAGTCCTCAGCGGGAGACGTGACGTTCGCCAGGCCGACCGGTGAGAGGTGCCGCGCCCAGGCGGCACGCCCCGACGCGAGGAAGATCCGGGCGAGCCGGCCTCCCTCCCCCGGACGAGCCTCTCTCACCTCAACGGCCATCGAGGGAACCTAACCGGCGCACGCGGTTAGCATCCGGCCCCGGATGCGAGTGCTCGTCACCGGAGCGACCGGGCTGATCGGCTCGGCCCTATGCGATGCCCTCCTCGCCCGTGGCGATGAGGTCGTCGGCCTGACCCGCGACCCCGATCGCGCGAGGCCGAAGAACCCCACCGTCCGCTGGCACGCGTGGCAGGCGAACATCGAGCGGCCGCCTCCGGAGGCGCTCGAAGGGGTCGATGGTGTCGTCAACCTGATCGGCGAGGAGATCAACCAGCGGTTGACGGATCGGGCCAAGGTCGCCATTCGCGAGAGCCGCCTGGTCGGCACGCGCAACCTGCTCCAGGGGATCGAGGCGGCTCCCGCCAAGCCCAGCGTCTTCGTCGGTCAATCCGCGATCGGCTACTACGGCGACCGCGGCGCCCAGATCCTGGATGAGGAGTCCGAGCCGGGCGAGGGCTTCATGGCCGAGATCCCGATCGACTGGGAGCGGGCCGAGCGCGAGGCGGAGCGCGTGGTCCCGAGGGTGGTGATCCTCCGGACCGGCCTGGTGCTGACCAAGGACGGAGGCCTGGTCAAGCAGCTGCTCCTCCCCTTCAAGCTCGGGATCGGCGGGCCGATCGCCGGGGGCGAGCAGTTCATGTCGTGGATCCACATCGACGACGAGGTCGGGCTCATGATCTGGGCTCTCGAGCACGACTCGGTCTCGGGCACGATCAATGCGACGGCGCCGAATCCCGTCACCAACCGCGAGTTCTCCAAGGCACTCGGCCGGGCCCTTCACCGCCCCGCGTTCATGCCGGTTCCGAAGCTCGCCGTCAGCGCGATGCGCGGAGGCGAGCTGGCCGATGCGGTCACCGGCGGGGCGCGCGTGCTGCCGCGGCGGGCACTCGACGGCGGCTACAAGTTCCGCCACCCGGAGCTCGACGAGGCGCTCACCAGCGCACTCCGATAGGGGAAGATGGACGAGTGAAGCTCGAGGGCATCCACCACATCACCGCGATCACCGGCGATGCCCAGAAGAACGTCGACTTCTACGCCGGCGTCCTGGGACTGCGGCTGGTGAAGAAGACGGTCAACCAGGACGACCCGACCGTCTACCACCTCTTCTTCGCCGACGAGAAGGGGGACGCGGGCTCCGATCTGACCTTCTTCGAGTACCCCGGCGCCCCTCCCGGCCGTGCCGGCGACGGCATGATCTGGGGCATCCGGTGGCGACTCGGGAGCAGCGACGCATTGGACTTCTGGAAGCAGAGGCTCGAGGACAACGGGACGCAGGCGGAGCTCGCCGATGACGGCGTCCTTCGCTTCACCGATCCCGAGGGCCTCGGACACGCCCTCAAGGTCGTGGAGACAACCGATGAGCCCCTCACCGCCGACCACCCCGAGATCCCCGCTGAGCTCGCGCTCCAGGGCTTCGACGGTGCGATCGCCTACGCGAGCAACCCTGAGGCGAGCCGGCCGCTGCTCGAGGAGGCGCTCGGCTTCGAGCCCATCGAGGGCGCCGACGGCCGCGGCTGGGAGGTTCGAGGCGATACGCGCGGCGGGCTCTGGGGATACGCCGAGCCGCCTGCCGAGCGCGGGCTCCAGGGAGCGGGAAGCGTCCACCACATCGCCTTCGCCTCCCAAATGGAGGAACACGAGGCCTGGCGCGACCGGGTGATCTCGGCGGGCGCGCGGCCGACGCCCGTGATCGACCGGTTCTACTTCCGCTCGATCTACTTCCGCGAGCCGAGCGGCGTGCTCTTCGAGATCGCGACGCTCGGCCCGGGCTTCACCGTCGACGAGCCGCTCGAATCGCTCGGCGAGAAGCTCTCGCTGCCGCCCGACTACGAGCACCTCAGAGAACAGGTCGAGCCCGTGCTGCGGCCGATCAGCAACCCGCGTGTCCACGCCTGAGCAGCCGCCCGGCGATCGCCCGGGTCAGGTGGTCGAGCTGGTTCACCTGACCCGCGAGCCAGCGGGCGAGCCGGAGGGCGCGCTGATCCTGCTGCACGGCCGCGCGGTCGACGAGCGCGACCTCTATCCGATGCTCGACGAGCTCGACCCGGATCACAGGCTCTTCGGGATGACCCCGGGAGCACCGTTGACGAACGTCGCGCCCGGCGGCCGCCACTGGTACGTGATCGAGCAGATCGGGCATCCGGACGAGCAGACCTTCATCGACACGATGGTGAAGCTCTGCCGGTTCCTCGACGACGAGCTCCGCCACCGCGGGATCCCCTGGGAGAAGACGGTGATCGGCGGATTCAGCCAGGGCGCGGCGGTCGCCTGCGCGGTTGCCCTGGGGATGGGCCGCCCGAGGGCCGCTGGGCTGCTGATGATGAGCGGCTTCTATCCGATGGTCCGCGGCTGGAAGCTCGACCCGCGCGCGAAGCGAGGCATGCCCGTCTATGTCACCCATGGCTCCTACGACCCGGTCATCCCGGTCGGCTTCGGGCGCAAGGCTCGCGACCTGCTCGAGGAGGGCGGGCTCTACGTCACCTTCCGCGAGGCCCGGGTGCAGCACTCGATCGACTTCGCACTGATCCCGGAGATCCGCGACTGGGTCGCCTCGGTGATCTCGGGCAAACCCGTCATCGAAGGCCCACCCTCCGCCCGCTAGCGCGGCGGACAGGGCGCGCCGAGCGGAACCGTCACCGGTCCTCGTATCTCGTAGCGCTGGATCATGCACTCGGTCGTGTCGCCCTCCGAGGTGATCGAATAGCTGCCCAGCACCGTGCCGTCGCGGTGGGCGCCGAAGACGCCGTTGCGGACGTTGTCGCGGAAGGAGGAGGCGTCGGTCCCGGCGCCGTCGATCGCCTGCAGGACGAGCGCAATCGCCTCGTAGCCGTATGCCGCGTATGGCCCCGGCGCCCTGTGATATCGCTGCGCGAAGGCCCTCTGGAACCGCAGCTTGCCTGGCAGGCTCTTTCCGTCGAGCTGGGCGCTCACCTCGAGCGTGGCCGGGGCCGAGCCGTAGATGCCGAGGCGCCCGGTCCCGGGCTCGTAGACGGCCTGCTTCCCGGGACCACCGGTCACGGCGACCTGCGCCGGTGGCTTGCCCTGCATGACCTCGATCCCGTGCTCGGTGGCCGCCGACCTGAACTCGGAGGCCGCCAGATTCTGGAAGGCCGAACCGTCCGAGGTCACCGCCGCGCGGGTGGCGCCGAGCTCGGACGCCCAGCTGGCAGCGCCGTCGACGACCACGTCGTCGCCGGGGACGGTCCTGGCGAAGTTGGGCGAGCCGGAGGGCTGGTATCGATCCGGCGAGCCGGGATACCCGGCTGCGGGAGCGGTCAGATCGACCGCGCCGGCGCCGGGAGAGACCTGGACCAGCCCGGCGTCGTTCGTGATCGGCACCGAGGCGCGCGTCGGCTCGGAGTCGAGCTCGCCGATATAGGCGGCCGCTGACGAGTCCTGGACGGCCCGGCGGGCGTTTGCGCCGACCGCCACCGGGTCCCACGGCTTCCCTCTGGCGTCGTCCAGGAACCGGGCGCGGACCTCGATCGAGCCGGCCTTGCCCTGCGGCTGCTCGAGCGCCAGGCGGGCCCCGTCTGCCGCCTCGCGCCCGTCCGCGCCGCGCGGGCCGGTCAGGGGCAGGCTGACGTAGACCGACACGGGCGCCTCGATCTTCGCGGTGCCGGCAATCCCGCATCCGGCGATGATCAGGCTGAGCAGCAGCGCCGCGAGCGCCGGGCGAAGGATCAACGCACTAGCCGAAGAAGACCTCGGCCTCGCGATAGAGGCTCTCCGGAACGGTCTTCAGCTCCGCGGTCGCCTCCGTCAGGTCGACGAGCTCGATGTCGGTGCTGCGGAGCGCGGTCATCTTTCCCCACTGCCCGTCGTGGGCGGCGTCGATCGCGTGCAGGCCGAAGCGCGTGGCGAGCACCCGGTCGAACGCGGTCGGAGTCCCGCCTCGCTGCACATGGCCGAGGACCGTGGCCCGCGCCTCGTGGCCGGTGCGCTGCTCGATCTCGCCCTCGAGCCAGTGGGCGATGCCGCCGAGCCGCACGTGGCCGAAAGCGTCCGTCGGGGCGCCGTCCGCCTCCGGCATCCCGCCCTTGGGCATGGCGCCCTCGGCCACGACGACGATCGGCGAGTAGTGGCTCTCGAAGCGCTGGACGATGTAGTCGCAGACCCGGTCGAGGTCGAACTCGATCTCGGGGATCAGGATCACGTTGGCGCCCCCGGAGAGCCCGGCGTGAAATGCGATCCAGCCGGCGTGGCGCCCCATCACCTCGCAGATCAGCGTTCGCTTGTGGCTCTCGGCGGTCGTGTGCAGGCGGTCGATCGCCGACATGGCGATGTTGACCGCGGTGTCGAAGCCGAACGTGTAGTCGGTGGCCGAGAGGTCGTTGTCGATCGTCTTCGGGACGCCGACGACCTGAACGCCCTCCTCGTGCAGCTTCGCCGCCGCCCCGAGCGTGTCCTCTCCCCCGATCACGATCAGGCCGTCAACGTCGTCGGCCTTCAAGTTCTCCGCGAGACGCTGCGGTCCGCCCTCCTCCTTGAACGGGTTGGTCCGCGACGAGCCGAGAATCGTTCCCCCGCGCGGCAATATGCCTCTGACCTCGGGGACCCCGAGCGGCGCGCTGAGCCGCTCGAGCGGCCCCGCCCAGCCGTTGCGATAGCCGAGGAACTCGTGGCCGTACTCCCCCACCCCCTTGCGCACGATCGCGCGAATCACCGCGTTGAGGCCGGGACAATCGCCTCCACCGGTGAGAACGCCGATCCGCACGCGGTCAATCTACCTGTGCGACATCGCCGGTCAGCGCTCCGCGACGTCCGCACGCAGCACCGGCTTTACGTCGATGACCGGCGTTCCGTCCAGTGCCTCCAGGTTGTTGACCTTCATCCGGTCCCCCTCGATCGAGAGAACGTGTACCCGGTGCAGCCCGATCGGATTCGGGCGGTGCGGCGAGCGGGTCGCAAAGACCCCGGCTTCCGGCCGGGAGGTATCGCCGCGTGGATGGGTCGTCAAGGCCTCGCGATCCGCGCGGTCGAACCAGGTGAGCAGAACGAGCTCGTCTCCGGCCTCGATGCCACGCAGAGCGTCCAGCACATCCGGCTCGAACTCGATCCAGGCATCGGGCGCGCCCTCGTCGCCCTGTTTGGGCGCCTCGCCCATCTCCGTGAGCGTCGATTCGACCCGCCCGATCGCTCGGATCTCGAAGTTCTCGCCCCGCATGTGTGCAGCCTAGGCATCCGATCGTCGCGGTCGCAGCCGGCCCCAGACGACCAGGCCGACTCGCACGAGAAGCGGAGCGAACGAAACGGCGAGGATGACGGTGTCCATCGGTAGGTTCTCCTTTCGGGATTGACCCTTGTATATTTACCTATAGTCTCAAAGGTAAATTAAGCGGCAATGAGAAAATCCGAGAAAGAGCAAAGGCAGCGGCTGGGGAGTGAGATCTCAACGCTGATGCGCGGGCTGGTCCGCGACTTCCGGGCGCGGTTCAACTCCTGCGCCGATCGCCTCGAGCTCGGTGCGGGCGAGGCTCAGCTGCTCTGGCTGATCGGCGAGAAGGGAGACGTCTCGACCGGGGGCCTCGCGGATCGACTCGGCGTCGATCCAGCCAATGCGTCCACCCTGCTGACGAAGCTCGAGCGGCGGGGTCTCATACGGCGGAAGCCGGCTGCGCACGACCGGCGCAGGCGTGTGGTCTCACTCAGCACCGGCGGGCGGAAACGGAAGGAGGCCCTGGCTCACTGCATGGAGCAGGGCCAGCCGGGATTCAGCACCCTGTCGACCTCGGAGCTCTCCGTATTCCGCGACCTGCTCGAACGCGTCGCGGATCGGGAATGAGCCGGCCGCTAGGGCCGGGTCAGCCAGTCGATCAGCGGCTGGGCGTATCTGAGCAGGGCGCCCGTGAAGACCCCGCCGAAGAAGAGGAGCGCGGCGACCGGGCCCGGGATGCCAAGGCTGTAGGCGATCACCATCACGCACGCGCCCAGGACTGTGAAGAGGACTACCTGCACGGCCCGGAAGCCTATCTGGCGAGCGCGGCGCGAGTTTCGCGCAGGAACTCGCCGACGGCCGCGATCGCCGCATCCCGGCCGGGTGCATCCGCGACTTCGCGGACGAGCCTGGTCCCGATGATGATCCCGTCGGCGACCTCGCCGACGCTTGCGGCCTGCTCGGGCGTGGAGATCCCGAAGCCGACCGCAACCGGGACCTTCGCCGCTCCCTTGGTCGCGGCGATCAGCTCGGTCAGCTCGGGCGGCAGCTGATCGCGCTCGCCGGTGACGCCCTTGGTCGAGACCAGGTAGACGAAGCCGCGTGCAGCCGCGCAGATTCGCGCGCGCCGCTCGGGTGGCGTTGTCGGCGCCACCAGAGGGATCAGCGCCAGCCCATGCTCGCCCAGTGCCTCCGCGATCTCGCCCTGCTCCTCCAACGGCAGGTC
>Ga0210142_1000289_pt1 | contig 11605 bp, 8 predicted proteins | sample Goodyear_PhragC__FD_184869 | JGI IMG/M metagenome (GOLD analysis project Ga0210142, IMG submission 184869) | Wetland microbial communities from San Francisco Bay, California, USA, that impact long-term carbon sequestration - Goodyear_PhragC_D2... | ecosystem: Environmental > Aquatic > Marine >...
CCAAACTCCGCCGGATGGCGAACGTTATGAATCCCCATCTGGAGGCGATGAACGCTTGATGGGATTGTAATTTCGTTTTTTCAGGTATAGTATGTCGAACAAAAGCCGACTTACTGTGTCAAAAAACACCTTTCAACATATGGTGAGCATGAGCGAAGACCTGCGCCAAGCCATCCCTTTCGAAGAGTTCGACTACCAGGCCCTGATGGGGGCACTGGCCAACTATGCCCGCCCCCGGGACAAGGTGACCGATCTGCTCTCCAAGGGGGTCATCGTCCGAGTCAAAAAAGGGTTGTACATCTTCGGGGAAAAGTGGCGCCGCAAGGCCTACTCGCGGGAGATCCTCGCCAATCTCATGTACGGCCCCTCCTGCGTCTCCCTGGACTACGCCCTGCACTACCATGGCCTGATCCCCGAGCGAGTCGAAGCGGTGACCTCGGTGACGCCCAAACGCAGCACGCGCTTCAATACTCCCGCCGGGCTCTTTCTCTATTGCAGTGTCCCGGAGGCCGGCTTCGCCTTCGGACTCGCCCGGGTCGAACTGGAGGACAGCCGGGCTTTTCTGATCGCCGCCCCGGAGAAGGCGCTGGCGGACAAGCTCAGGCAGGGACGTGGGCTGGGGATCAGGAGCCAGAAGGAATGTCTGTCGTACTTGGTGGATGATCTGCGGATAGACGAAGCGGCGCTCGCCGACCTTGATGCCGGGCTGCTTGATGAACTTTCCCAAGCCTACGGCTCCCCGCGCGTGGCCCTGCTGGCCGCACTGGTACGGCGGCTGGCTCGGAGGAAGGCATAGCCCATGCGCGAAGCCGTCGCCCAGATGTTCGCCAAATACGACTGCCAGCGGGTGGAAGACACCACCCGGGCCCTGCGGGAGATTCTGCAGGAGTTGGCACTGCTCGGCCTGTGGCGGGCCAAGTTCTTCGAGAAGGCCGCTTTCTGCGGCGGCACCGCCCTGCGCATCCTCTACGGCCTCGACCGGTTTTCCGAGGACCTCGATTTCTCTCTCCTCCAGACGATGCCCGACTTCGAGCTGGAGCGCTACAGCGATGCCCTGAAGCGGGAGCTGGCGGCCTTCGGTTTCGACGTGCGGGTGGAGCAGAAGGGAAAGGCGGTGGAGACGGCGGTACAATCGGCCTTTTTGAAGGCCAACACCGCCAACGAGCTGCTGGTCATCCAGCCCGGCGATCACATCCTGCGGCAGATCCCGGCCGGTCAGCTCATCCGGATCAAGATCGAGGTCGACACCGATCCCCCGCCGGGCTTCGCCACGGAGAACCGGTTTCTGCTGCTGCCGATTCCGTTCAGCGTCCGTACCTACGGTCTGTCCGACCTGTTCGCCGGGAAGATGCACGCGGTGCTCTGCCGCCGCTGGAAGAACCGGGTCAAAGGGCGCGATTGGTACGACTTGGTCTGGTATTGCGCCCACCACCCGGAACTGCACCTGGCACACCTGGAGGAGCGGATGCGCCAGAGCGGCCACTGGGAAGGGAAGAAGAACCTCGGTACGGACGATTTCCTGGCCCTGATCACCGAGGCGATCGGCCGCCTCGACGTCGATCAGGCCCGCGGGGAGGTCCTTCCGTTCGTCCGCAACCCGGAAGCGCTGGAGGTGTGGTCGCGGGAGTTCTTCCTCGACGTGGTCCGGCGGGTACGGTGCGTGTAGGGAAGTGTCAGTTGAGCCAAAACTTTCCTGAAACTTTCCTGGGAAGGCCGGGTCTGGGCGGGGAAATACGGGGAAAGGAGGCAGGATCCCTCCTCCTGAGAATCTTGCAACCTATTGGTTCGCATGGCCTTCTTCCGAAGGTCTTTTCCTTGGATGCTGCCATGGAGGGGGGGCGAATCCCGCCCCCTCCGCCGTTTAAAAACAAGGACTTAGCCGGGACCGGTTAGGCCCTTCGTGTTAAATCTCGCGGCCGGCCGGAGGCTGGGATGCCGTAGCAGGAGAGTCAGCAGGATTCCCATTGCCGTCATGGTCGCCGATCTCTTTCGCGAGACAGGGGAATCGGCGCCATCCTGCCACGGATGCGGCCGACTCGGAAAAATTTCTCGCGGCTTCCGGGAGGGAATGGCCGGCTTCGGACTCCCGGTCCCGGCTCTGAACATTTCGGTCTGCCGACGCGCTTGGGGGTAGGGCGCACAGGCTCTTTGCCGAGGTCGGATGAGGGTTGACAAAGGTCCGCAATTCGGTTAGATATGCCGCGCCTGCCGGGGCAGAAAAATCTTTACACACCCTACCCCCTGATGTATCCTACCCAACCTGCGGAGAGGTGACCGAGAGGCCGAAGGTGCATGATTGGAAATCATGTGTACTGCAAGGTACCGGGGGTTCGAATCCCCCCCTCTCCGCCAGATTCATTCCCCCAGTACGGATATTGATTGCCGACAGAAGTGACAGCCGGGTCCCGCGCAACGGACGGTCGTGAACCCCGTCAGGCCCGGAAGGGAGCAGCGGTAACGGCCCCAGCCGTGTGCCGCGGGGGTGCCTGGCTGTCACTTGTGCCGGCAATTTCCTTTTGCCATTGCACGCCGCCCACTGCCCTCCACGGAGACACTTTGCATGTCGTATCTGGTTCTGGCCCGCAAGTGGCGACCGCAGACCTTCGATGACCTGATCGGCCAGGATCACGTCAGCCAGACTCTCGGCAACGCCATCCGCAGCGGCAGGGTGCATCACGCCTTCCTCTTCACCGGCGCCCGGGGCGTCGGCAAGACCTCCGCAGCGCGAATCCTGGCCAAGGCCCTAAACTGTGAAGAGGGACTTTCGGCCACCCCCTGCAACGCCTGCGCCAGCTGCACGGAGATCAGTGCCGGCCAGGGGATCGACGTTTTCGAGATCGACGGCGCCTCCAACACCGGCGTCGACGATGTCCGCGAACTGCGCGACAATATCCGCTACCTCCCCTCCCGGTCGCGGTTCAAGATCTTCATCATCGATGAAGTCCACATGCTCTCCATCAATGCTTTCAACGCCCTGTTGAAAACCCTCGAGGAGCCGCCCGCCCACGCCAAGTTCATCTTCGCCACCACCGAGCCGCACAAGATTCCGGTCACCATCCTGTCGCGTTGCCAGCGCTTCGATTTTCGCAAGATCCCCCTGCCGCGGGTGGCGGCCCGGCTGCGGGAGATCGTCCTTGCTGAAAAAATCGAGATTTCCGACCGCGCCCTCGGCCTGGTGGCCCGCCGTGGCGAGGGAAGCATGCGCGATGCGCTCTCGACCCTCGACCAGGTGATCGCCTTTTGCGGCGAGTCGGTGGCTGACGACGATGTGCAGGGGCTGCTCGGCCTGGTCGACCGGCGCCTGTTGCTCGACGCGGTGGAAGGAGCCTTGCGGCGGGATAGCCGCCAGGTCCTGGAAGTGGTGCGGCGGGTCGACAACCAGGGTTATTCCTTCCGCCAGTTCTGCCAGGAACTGGTCGAGTTGTACCGGGCTCTGGTGCTGGTCAGGGTGATCGAGGAGCCGGCCGAACTGCTGGACGTCACCGCCGACGAACTTCACGAACTGCGCGAGCTGGCCCAGCTCGGCAGCCTGGAGGACCACCAGCGGGCCCTGACCCTGTTGCTGCGTACCGAGGCGGAACTGCCCGGCTCGGGTTTCCCGCGGCTGACCCTGGAGATGGCCCTGGTGCGGCTGGCCAATCTGACCCCGGCCCGGGACGTGGCCACCCTGGTACGCAAACTTGAGGACCTGGAGCGGCGCCTGGCGGGCGCACCCCTGCCGGCGGCGGTCCCCGCGTCCGCACCGCCGGCGCCTCCGCCGCAGCGGGAAGCGGCCGCCGTGGAGGGCGCTGCGGGAAAAAAGCCCCAGGCCCCGGCCGCTGACCCCCGCGGGGAGCGGAGCTGGTCGGGGCTGGTCGAGTTCGTCAGGTCCCGCCGCCGCCCCGTCATCGCTTCGATCCTTGAACAGGCCAGCCCCCTGGCCCTCGACCTTCCCCAGCTGCACATCGGCCTGGCCAAGGGCTCCTTCGCCCTCGGTCAACTGGAGGACCGCGACTACTTCGAGGCGTTGGCCCAGTTGGCGGGAGAGTATTTCGGCGCCGCGGTGAAGATCAAGGTCTCGGCAGTAGCGGCCGGCAGCGGTCAGGCACCACCGTCCCTGGCTGCCGAGCGGCAGGCACAGGAATCGGATCGCAAGCGCCGCTTGCGCGAAGACGCCATGAACCATCCCCTGGTCAAGGCCGCCGAGGAGATCTTCGGCGCGCGGGTCGCAGAGGTCCGACCGATCGACAAAGGGTTCATCTAAGTCCAGGCGTCGGTCGCCCGGACAATCGTAGCTGTTGCAAGCCCCCGGCTTGACAATCCTTGTCCCCCCTTGTTTCTTATTCTGGAGGTAACACCGATGTCCAAAGGTCTTGGCAACATCATGAAACAGGCCCAGTTGATGCAACAGAAGATGGCCCGGATGCAGGAAGAACTCGCCAATCGCCAGGTCGAGGCAAGTGCCGGCGGCGGGATGGTGACGGCGGTGGTCAACGGCAAGCAGCAGCTGGTGTCCCTGCATATCGAGAAGAGCGTGGTCGATCCGGAGGACGTGGAGATGCTTCAGGATCTGGTGGTCGCCGCGGTCAACGAAGCGATCAAGCAGAGCCAGGATATGATGCAGCAGGAGATGGCCAAAATTACAGGCGGCATGAATATCCCCGGCATGTTCTGAACGGTCCCGGGCTCCTGCCGCTGCCGTATACAATAAAACCTTGATTCGCTCTTCGAAATTGTGGTATTGCTTTTTTCTGGTCTGACCAATTTTGGCGGATTTTTTAGGAACAATAGAAGATTTCTCCAACTTATTTGACGACCTTAAAAAAATAAAACGACTTTTTAAGAATTGGATTTTTCCCTGCTCCCATGCTAGACTCCATCCCGTCTTTCGCCCGGTTAGTGGCGGAACTCGCCAAGTTTCCCGGCGTTGGTCAGAAGACGGCGACCCGCCTGGCCTTCTTCCTTCTGCGCCAACCGCAGGTCGAAGCGGAAGCCCTGGCGGCGGCGATTCGCGACCTGAAGGAAAAAATCCGCTTCTGCTCGGTCTGTCATCACATCACCGAGCAGGATCCCTGTTCGCTCTGCACCGACCCGGCCCGGGATGAGCGCCTGCTCTGCGTGGTCGAACAGCCGCAGGATCTGATCTCCATCGAGCGCAGCAGATCCTTTCGCGGCCGTTACCACGTGCTGCACGGCGCTCTGTCGCCGCTGGACGGCATCGGCCCCGAACAGTTGCGGATTGCCGAGCTGCTGGAACGTCTCGGGCAAGGCGGGGTCGAAGAGCTGCTGGTCGCCACCAACTTCAGTGTCGAGGGGGAGGCGACCGCTCTCTACCTTGCGCGCCTGGTCCGGCCGCTGGGCATCCGGGTGACCCGGCTCGCCTACGGCATTCCCATGGGCAGCGATCTCGAATATGTAGATGAAGCCACGGTCCACCGGGCGGTCGAAGGCCGCCGGGACCTTTAGGTCATCGAGAAGCAGGCGGCGCTCCGGCGCCGTACACCCATAGACCTTTCCAGCAGTAATGCCACCTAACAAGGAGGAGTTCATGTCGCGAAAGATGGTTTGTATCGACGGCAATACCGCCGCGGCGCATGTCGCCCATGCGACCAACGAGGTCATTGCCATCTATCCCATCACCCCGTCCTCGGTCATGGGGGAGATCTCCGACGCCAAGAGTGCCGTGGGGCAGAAGAACATCTGGGGGACCGTTCCCAAGGTCGTCGAGATGCAGTCGGAAGGGGGCGCCGCCGGTGCCGTTCACGGCGCGCTGCAGGGCGGTGCGCTGACCACCACCTTTACCGCCTCCCAGGGCCTGCTGCTGATGATCCCCAACATGTACAAGATTGCCGGGGAACTGACCCCGACCGTCTTTCATGTCTCGGCCCGCGCCATCGCCGCCCAGGCCCTGTCGATCTTCGGTGACCATTCGGACGTCATGGCCTGTCGCCAGACCGGCTGGACCATGCTCTGCTCCAACAACATCCAGGAGGTCATGGACTTCGCCCTGATCGCCCAGGCGACCACCCTCGAGTCGCGAGTGCCGGTGCTGCACTACTTCGACGGCTTCCGGACCTCCCATGAGGTGCAGAAGGTCGAGGAACTCGATCAGAACACCATGAAGACGATGATCAACGACGATCTGGTCTCCGCCCACCGGGCCCGCGCCCTGTCGCCCGATCATCCGGTGATGCGCGGCACCGCCCAGAACCCGGACGTCTATTTCATCGGCCGCGAGACCGTCAATCCCTACTACGAAAAGGTGCCGGGCATCCTGCAGGCGCAGATGGACAAGTTCGCCGGGCTCACTGGCCGCCAGTACAACCTGGTCGACTACGTCGGGCATCCCCAGGCCGAGCGCGTGGTGGTGATGCAGGGCTCCGGCTGCGAGGCCATGGAAGAGCTCATCCAGTACCTCGCCGCCAAGGGGGAGAAGGTCGGTCTGGTCAAGATCCGCCTGTTTCTCCCCTTCCCGATCGCTCAGTTCTGCAAGGCGCTCCCCGCCGGCGTCAAGAAGATCACCGTCCTCGACCGCACCAAGGAGCCGGGCTCCATCGGCGAGCCGCTCTACCAGGCGGTGCGCACCGCCATCGGCGAGGGAATGAGCGACGGGCTGGTCAGCTTCGACGGCTACCCCTCGATCGTCGGCGGCCGCTACGGCCTCGGCTCCTTCGAGTTCAACGCCGGCATGTGCAAGGCGGTGCTCGACAACATGCTGGCCGACAAGCCGAAGAACCACTTCATCGTCGGTTTCAAGGATGACGTGCTCGGCCAGAGCCTGACCTTCGACGAGAATTACCAGGTCCCCTTCGACGGCTACGCGGCCATGTTCTACGGCCTCGGCAGCGACGGCACCGTCGGCGCCAACAAGAACTCGATCAAGATCATCGGCGACACCACCGCCAACGAGGTCCAGGCCTACTTCGTCTACGACTCCAAGAAGGCAGGCAGCATGACCACCTCGCACCTGCGCTTCGGCAAGCAGGTGATCAAGTCGACCTACCTGCTCGGCGATGGCCAGGCCGACTTTGTCGCCTGCCACAACTTCTCCTTCCTGGAGAAGTACGACATGCTGAAAAACGCCAAGCAGGGCGCGACCTTCCTGCTCAACGCCCCCTTCGGCAAGGACCAGGTCTGGAGCCAGCTGCCGAAGATGGTCCAGCAGCAGATCATCGACAAGAAGCTGAAGTTCTACGTCATCGACGGCGTTCATCTGGGCGAGAAGCTCGGCCTCGGGCCGCGCATCAACGTCATCATGCAGACCGCCTTCTTCAAGATCTCCAACATCATCCCCCTGGAGACGGCGGTCGGCGAGATCAAGAACGCCATCGTCAAGTCCTACGGCAAGGCCGGCGAGAAGGTCGTCAACATGAACAAGCAGGCCGTCGACACCGCTCTCGAGAACATCGCGGAAGTCGCCGTGCCGGCCAAGGCCGACAGCGCCATCGAGATGCAGTGTGGCAAGTGGGACGGCTGCAGCGAAACCGTCAAGACCACCCTCGGCCCGATCATCGACGGTCTCGGCCACAAGCTGCCGCTTTCGGCGATGCCTGCCGACGGCACCTTCCCGACCGGCACCGCGGCGGTCGAAAAACGCAACATCGCCGTCCACGTGCCGGTCTGGAAAGAGGACCTCTGCATCCAGTGCGGCATCTGCTCCTTCGTCTGCCCCCATGCCACCATCCGCATGAAGATCTACGACGACGCCGCACTCAAGGGCGCGCCGGAATCCTTCAAGGCGGTCCCGGCCAAGGGCAAGGACATGGACGGCAAGCAGTTCACCCTGCAGGTCGCCGTCGAAGACTGCACCGGCTGCGGCGCCTGCGTCCACAACTGCCCGGCCAAGAGCAAGACCGACGAGAGCGTCAAGGCAATCAACATGACGCCGCAGCCCCCCCTGCGCGAGAAGGAGCGGGCCAACTGGGACTTCTTCCTGGCCCTGCCCGATACCGACCCGGCGCTGATCAACCGCGCCAGCCTCAAGGGGAGCCAGCTGCTGCCGCCGATGTTCGAGTTCTCCGGCGCCTGCGCCGGCTGCGGCGAGACCCCCTTCGTCAAGCTCTGCTCGCAGCTCTTCGGCGACCGCATGGTCGTCGCCAACGCCACCGGCTGCTCCTCGATCTACGGCGGCAACCTGCCGACCACCCCCTGGACCAAGCGCAAGGACGGCCTCGGCCCGGCCTGGAGCAACTCCCTGTTCGAGGACAACGCCGAGTTCGGCTTCGGCATGCGCCTGGCCATCGACAAGACCAGCGGCTATGCCCGCGAACTGCTCACCAGCAACCTCGAGTGCGGCTGCAAGGCCTGCGAAGGGAAGCTGCCGCTGAAGCAGGCGATCCTCGCCTCGGCCCAGGACTCCCAGGAGGAGATCGAAGCCCAGCGCGGCCGCGTCGCCGAGCTGCGGGGCGTCCTGGAAAAATGCACCCACGAAACGGCCAAGCCGCTCCTGGTCAACATCGACTACCTGGTCAACAAGTCGGTCTGGATCCACGGCGGTGACGGCTGGGCCTACGACATCGGCTACGGCGGCCTCGACCACGTCCTCGCCTCCGGCGAGAACGTCAACGTCCTGGTCCTCGACACCGAGGTCTACTCCAACACCGGCGGCCAGGCATCCAAGTCGACCCCACTCGGCGCCGTGGCCCAGTTCGCCGCCGGCGGCAAGCGTATGCCGAAGAAGGACCTCGGCATGATCGCCATGACCTACGGCAACATCTACGTCGCCAAGGTCTCCCTGGCCAACCCGGCCCAGGCAGTCAAGGCGATGCTCGAGGCCGATGCCTACGACGGCCCGTCGCTGGTCATCGCCTATACCCACTGCATCGCCCACGGCATTAACATGACCACCGCCGTCGACGAGTGCAAGCAGGCCGTCGCCTGCGGCCACTGGCCGCTGTTCCGCTACGACCCGCGTCTGGCCGACCAGGGCAAAAACCCCCTGCAGCTCGACAGCAAGGAGCCGACCATCTCCTTCGAGGAGTACGCCTACGGCGAAAACCGCTACCGGGTGCTGAAGAAGGCCAACCCGGAAGTCGCCGCCAAGCTGATGGCTGAGGCGAGCAAGAACGTCGCCAGCCGCTACGACCTCTACAAGAAGCTGGCGGAGCTCCAGGCCGACTGCGGCGCCAAGAAGTAAGGCCCCGGCTTCGACCGGATCCTGAAGGGAAAAGCCTCCCGGCAGATGCTGCCGGGAGGCTTTTTTTCGCGGCGCCCGGGGGTGGCGACAAGAGGGCCAAATGCCTTGATAATTGGCAGGATCGATGCTATAACGGCACGGGTGTGTAATCCTTTCCAAGGAGCAACAGCATGTTCGGTCCCCAATCCTCCTCTTTCGTCATGTACGACGAGGAATTCAAACGCATCAACGTTGTCATCGAAAAGTTGCTGCGCGAGGCCAATGCTAAGGTCATCTTCCTGGTCGACAAGAACGGCCAGCTGATCGCCGCGACGGGCGCCACCGAACATCTCGACACCACCAGCCTGGCTTCGCTGACGGCGGGAAACATCGCCGCGACGGGTGGCCTGGCGAAACTGATCGGCGAAAAGGAATTTTCCATCCTCTTTCACGAGGGGGAGAAAGACAACCTGCATATCTCGATCGTCGCCAGCCGGGTGATCCTGGTGGTGATCTTCGACCAGCGCTCCTCCCTGGGGCTGGTCCGCCTCCGCGTCAAGAAGGCCAGCGACGAACTCGGCACCATCTTTGCCGACCTGGCGAAAAAGACCGAAGAGGAGGCCAAGGGCGGTTTCGCGCAGAGCCCCTTCGCCGAGATCACCGACGACGACATCGATAATCTCTTCAAGTGACGGGGTAGGCGTTCATGTCCTTCATCAACTATGCCTCGCGCGAGATCAACTGCAAGATCGTCTACTACGGCCCGGGCCTCTGCGGCAAAACCACCAACCTGCAGTTCGTCTATCAGAAGACCGCCCCGGAAGCCAAAGGGAAAATGATCTCCCTGGCCACGGAGACGGAGCGGACCCTGTTCTTCGACTTTTTGCCGCTGGCCCTCGGTGAAATCCGCGGCTTCAAGACCCGTTTTCACCTCTATACCGTTCCCGGCCAGGTCTTCTACGATGCCTCGCGCAAGCTGATCCTCAAGGGGGTCGACGGGGTGGTCTTCGTCGCCGACTCGCAGGAGGAACGCCTCGACGCCAACATCGAGAGCATGGAGAACCTCAAGGTCAACCTCGAGGAGCAGGGTTACGAGCTGGAAAAGATCCCCTTCGTCATCCAGTACAACAAGCGCGACCTGCCCAACGTGACTTCCCTCGCGGAGCTGCGCACCCTCCTCAATCCCGACGGGGTCCCGGAGTATGAAGCCTGCGCCACCACCGGGGAAGGTGTCTTCGAAACCCTCAAAGAGGTTGCCAAGCAGATCCTCATCGATTTGAAAAAAGGGAGCAGATAAGCGCCGGCAGACCAAGCCCTCCGCGACCGAGCTGCCCGGCCAGGTTCTTCCGGGCCGCAACTGAGGATGGCTGGACCAGCCACAACAGTCCCCGAGCGGGCTCGCAGGTTTTCAACCTGCGGGCCCGTTTGCTTTTTCCGGCCCCTGCAAGGCAAGGATTCCCTCGCTGGATCAAGGGCAAAACTAAGTCTGGAGGCTACCCTTTGCCCAACCAGCTGGTAAACTGAAAAGCACAGAGAGGGTATTTCTACCGGGAGGAAATCATGGCTGATCCCAATCTACGTCCAGACTGGGTCAATGCCGAGCCGATCTGGAAAACTCTGAGTGGACACCGATACGCCTGGCTCGACGACTACCTGCCACTGATCGGGGAGGAAACGATCCAGCGCATCTCGAGGAAAGTGGAGACGCTGGCCGGCCTCGAGGTGCAGTTTATCAACTCCACCAAGCAGGGAGGGGGGGTGGCGGAAATTCTCCGTTCCCTGGTTCCCCTGATGAACGGGGTGGGAATTCGCGCTCACTGGACCAGCATCACCGGTCCCCCGTCCTTTTACGATGCGACCAAGACCATTCACAACCTGCTCCAGGGCCTCGACGGTGAGTTGGACGGCAGCGCCCGGAAGCACTATGAGGAGACGGTTGCCGCCAACGCCGCGGTCATCGACCTGAAGAGCGATGTCGTGGTGGTTCACGATCCGCAGCCGCTTCCTCTGATCCGGCATCGCAACGGCCATCGCCGCTGGATCTGGCGCTGTCACCTCGACCTTTCCACCCCCAACCGGGGAATCCTCGACTACTTGCTGCCGATGGTCGGTGATTACGACGGGGCCGTTTTCACCTTGCGCGAATATGCTTTGGCGGCCGCGGTCCCGACCAGCTTCATCATGCCGGCCATCGATCCCTTCACCCTGAAGAACCGACCGCTGGATGACGCCGAGGCCCGGGCGCGACTGAAGCAGTACGGGATACCGGATGACCGGCCGATCGTCACCCAGATCTCCCGCTTCGATCCGTGGAAAGATCCCGCGGGCCTGATCGAAGCGTGCCGGCTGGCCCGGCGCGAAATCGATTTTACCCTGGTGCTGTTGGGAAATTTCGCCAGCGACGACCCGGAAGGGATGCGGATCTACGAACAGCTGCTGGCGTACCAGGACGAACGGACCCGGATTCTGGTCGACGGTGACGACCCGCTGCTGGTCAACGCCCTGCAGGGT